>JAAUYM010129791.1_pt1 | contig 10826 bp, 9 predicted proteins | sample 7278001 | NCBI WGS metagenome assembly JAAUYM01 (sample SAMN14350224, study PRJNA611818) | marine sediment metagenome | isolation source: surface marine sediment (1.8m) | place: French Polynesia: Moorea | collected 2018-08
CTCAAAGTACACAAAAATTATAATAAGTTTATCGATGAATTAACGGAAAAATTTCCCCATGAAAAGGAAGGAATTCGTCGCTTTTATGATGAATGCTGGCAAGTTTTCAACTGTCTCAATGCCATGGAATTACTTTCGTTAGAAGAACCTGGATACTTGATGAGAGTCTTTTTTCAGCATCCTTTTGCTTGTTTAGGGTTAGTGAAATATTTACCCCAAAATGCAGGGGATATTGCCCGTCGTTATATCAATGATCCCGAACTTTTAAACTTCATTGATATGGAGTGTTATTGTTGGTCGGTGGTTCCTGCGGAAAAAACCCCGATGATTAACGCAGGAATGGTCTTTTCTGATCGACATTATGGAGGGATCAATTATCCTAAAGGGGGTGTAGGAACTATTGCCGAAAAATTAGTTGAAGGGTTAGAAAAACTGGGGGGAGAAATTCAATATAAGGCCCGTGTTAGTAACATTTTAATGGAAAAGGGTAGAGCAGTGGGCGTTAGATTAGCCAACGGACAAGAATATAGAGCCAAACGCATTGTTTCTAATGCCACCCGTTGGGATACTTTTGAAAAATTATTACCTAAAAATGAACTACCTAAAAAGGAAGAAAAATGGCAACAACGTTATGAAAAATCTCCTAGTTTTCTCAGCTTACATTTAGGGGTAAAATCTGAAATTTTACCTATAGGAACAGAATGTCATCATATCCTTTTAGAGCAATGGGAAACTATGGAAGATGAACAAGGAACCATTTTTGTGTCAATTCCAACCCTGCTTGATCCTAGTTTAGCACCGCCTGAGCATCACATTATTCATACATTTACACCCAGTTATATGAAGGAGTGGGAAGGACTTTCTTCTCAAGAATATAAACAGAAAAAAGAAGCAGCAGCCAGTCATCTAATTGAACGATTAGACAAAGTTTTTCCTGGATTAATTGATGGATTAGACTATCAAGAAGTGGGAACCCCTCGCACTCATCGACGTTTCTTAGGCCGAAACGAAGGGACTTACGGGCCGATTCCCAGTCGTAAGTTACCAGGGTTGCTAGGAATGCCCTTTAATCGTACCGTTATCCCTGGATTGTACTGTGTAGGGGATAGTACCTTCCCAGGTCAAGGACTCAATGCTGTAGCCTTTTCTGGGTTTGCTTGTGGCCATCGTATTGCCGTTGATTTAGGACTCTAGGTGTTAAACATTCATTGTTATATTTCTTTGCATTTGTTTCAGTGGATCTACCGTTGAAGAATCGGGCAATATTACTGATGATGAATATATATTGATAACTGATGACGTTATAACTGGATTGTGCTTTTTCTCAGTTTAAATGGCAATTAGACCCCATGAGGAAAATATTATTTTTCTCGGTTGTAAGTTATCCAAAACTGTTGTAAATATTGATGAGACGATTAAATTATTTATCAATCAGATGCTATTAGTAAAATGTCAAATTCCTCAAAAGATAATAACGTCGAGAAATCTTTAATTAACGAGATTGTCTCTCCATCAGATTATGATAGTAATTTGAAAAAGATAACTGAGATCCTTGTAGATAATTTTTTGCTTGATTTTTGTTTCATTATTTCTGATTTCAATAATTCAAGATACTTTTACACCTTAAAAAATCCTAGTGTAAACAATCTAAGTATTTCTCAAAGTCGATTATCTAACTTAATACAAATTCCTTGGATAAGGGAGTTTGAGAATGGATCAACAGTGAAATCAATCACCGATTTAAGCTATAAAAAATATCAAAAGTTATTACCTTTTTTTGAAAAGATTGACATCAAATCTTTATTAGGAATAAGCACTCATTTTAAAGGCAAGACCAATGGTATTATTCTCTTAGGTAAATCAACCCCTCATCAATGGAATAACAAGGAAAAAACAAAGTTAAAAGAAGTAGTCAATATTGTTGGTCTTGCTTGTCATCTTGATCAAGTAAATACCATGATTGATGAAAAAAAATTGAGTAAAGATTTTTCTGTTTCTCTTAGTAATATTCCTAAACTTTTAGAAGAGATTCCAATTTTAAGACTGTGGTGGAAAAGTACCAGAAAACAATTAGAAAAACAGTTAGAATGGAATCGAAAAGTTATTTATAACATGATCACTATTATGAGTGATCAAACTCGTAATCCCTTGGCTATTATAAAAATGGGAATTACTGTTTTACGAACTAGAGAATTATCCCCAGAAGAGTTGACAAAAAGAATAACAATGTTAGAATCTGCTTGGAATAAGCTTAATAGTATTAACGAAAAAATATTACAGCTTAAACATTTAAAATCTAAAAATATTAACTGTAATTTAGTTTCCATTAATCTAAATAAATTCCTTATAAATATCAGTGATTCTTGCCAAGATAAATTGCAAGAAAATTCCAAAAATAATCTAATATTAAATACAAATTTTAAGATTGAAGCTGAACAATTAATTACGACAGATGTTCAACATTTAACCAATATTCTCGAAGAACTATTAACAAATGCCAGCAAATTTTCAGTTTCCAAATCGACTGTTACCTTAGAAGTAAACCAAGAAAATGACACTAATAACTCACTAATTATTATCACCTTATCTAATATTAGTGAGTATGGTTCTCAAGAGAATATCAATGATTTTTTTGAACCTTTTTATCGAGAACAAATTGTCATAGATAGTGGTATTCCTGGTATTGGAGTAGGATTATATATTGTTAAAGATTTAGTGCAACTCCTGCAAGGAAAAATTAGCGTTGAATGTCTTCCCACAGAAAACCCTAAACATTGTAAAATTGTATTTAGATTGGTTCTTCCTCAATCATTATCCTGATTATAATTTAAAGGTTGTATGCTAACGAAACGTGGTTCCTCTAAGTCACTGCGCTGGCAACATTCTCGATATTCTCCTCTTGGTCGTCAATGGGAAGTATCCTTATTTACATTTCAATTTTTACTGTTTCTATTATGGGATAAATTCTTAAGAAAAAATAACTCAAAACAACGACAAAAACGAGCAAAATGGTTAGTTAAAAATTTACTACAGCTAGGACCAACATTTATTAAAATTGGTCAATCTTTATCCACTCGGGCTGATTTAATTCCCTTAGAATATATTCAAGAATTAAGTCAACTTCAAGATAATGTTCCTCCTTTTAGTACCGAGGAAGCGATCGCTGTCATCGAAGGAGAGTTAGGTAAACCGGTTTATGATTTATTTGATGATTTTGAAATAGAACCTTTAGCATCAGCAAGTTTAGGACAAGTTCATCGGGCAAAATTATATACAGGTAAAGAAGTTGTTGTCAAAGTACAACGGCCTGGTTTAGAAAGGATTTTTAATTTAGATTTTGAAGTGGTTCATCGTTTGATACGTATCTTAACTCGCTATTTTAAATCCTTTCAAAAATATAATTTAGAAGCTATTTATGAAGAGTTTTTTGAACTTTTATTCCAAGAGATTGACTATGTTCATGAAGGTAAAAATGCCGAGAGATTTGGCAATAATTTTCGTGGGTATTCCCAAATTAGAGTTCCTAAAATTTACTGGAAATATAGCACTAAGAAAATCTTAACTTTGGAGTATTTGCCAGGAATAAAAGTGGATGATCGAGCAGCATTGGAAGCAAATAATATTAATTTGGATAACATTATTCAATTGGGAATTTGTTCCTATTTAAAACAATTATTGCTCGATGGATTTTTTCAGTCTGATCCTCACCCCGGTAACATGGCAGTAAGTCAACGAGGAGAACTTATTTTTTATGATTTTGGCACCATGGCCGAAGTCAAAACTTTTGCCAAGGATCAGATGATTCAAGTGTTTTTTGCTGTCTTAAAAAAAGATACAGATAAAGTTGTCGATAATTTAGTCTATATGGGGTTAATTGAACCTTTAAATGATATGACTCCTGTGAAAAGAATTGTCTCTTTTTTATTAGAAAATTTTAGAGATAAACCAGTGGATGTTCGTGCGTTTGAGCAGATCAGCGATGAAGTCTATTTAATGTTCAAAAGTCAGCCCTTTCGCTTACCACCACAAATGACATTTATCCTTAAATCTTTGACCACATTAGATGGTATTGCTAGAGCGTTAGATCCTCAGTATAATTTATTAGCAGCTAGTCAACCTTTTGTCAAAAATTTGGCTTTAAGTGGTAGTGGAGGAAGTGTGGTGACAGTTATGGTCAGACAGGCCAAAGAAATGCTCAAAAGTAGCTTGACTCAAGCTAATGTCTCTGAGAAGTTTTTTAGAGGTTTCGAGGAACGAATAGACAGGGGAGAGTTACAGTTTAGAATTCGCTCTTTAGAAACTGAAAGGGTTTTAAAACGTATTAATTTAGGAATAAGAAGTTTAATATATGCTTGTTTAACCGGGTTTGTTTTATTATCAGCTTCTATCCTAATGACAACTGTTTATATAAAGTTCGCTTTGATCTGTTTTGCCTTTGCCGGACTGTTTAGTTTATTGTTGTTTAAATCTTTAATCTCTTTACTTTTACAGGAAAAAGTTGATAAATTTTTAGAAAAATAGAGGATAATTGAGTTATGAATGTACTTTCAATTCCCACCTGGATGGTTCATGTTTCCAGTGTCATTGAGTGGACAGTAGCTATTTTATTGGTTTGGACTTATGCCCAAGTCAGTGATAAATTATACTGGCGATCACTGTCTTGGGGAATGTTACCAGCATTAGTTAGTGCTATGTGTGCTTGTACTTGGCATTTTTTCGATAATGCACCATCTTTGGATTGGTTAGTCACCTTACAAGCATCTTTAACCGTTATCGGCAATTTTACCCTTTGTTTTGCCGCTTGGTGGATTTTTCGGTGTTCTTCTTCTTCTGAAAATTTGAATTAACTATATCAAATCCTCCTTCCCTTGCTTTAGTTTTAAGCTGATGGCTGATAGCTGAATGCTTCCGAAAAAACTGCTCACTGATAACTCAGATAATACTGATACAAACTCTGTAATGCTTTCCCAGAAACATCAAAGGTAAGTAATTCTCCATGACAATCAATAGAAGAAAAAGGGATGACTTCCACAACACTGTTTGTATAAGCAACTATTTCCAGAGATTTAACCCAGGAGGGAGTCCATTGATTTTCTTCAAATTTGATGTTTTGTTGACGCAACCAGTTAATTAATTGCCACCGTCCAATACCCGGTAAAATTTCACCGTCTAACTCTGGTGTGTACCATGTTCCCTCTTTCCATCCCCAAAGATTTCCCGTACTTGTTTCCAGCCAATTATGTTCTGAATCAATTAAAATTGCTTCTTGAAACCCCAAGGTTTTCGCTTTTTGTAACGCTAAGTAAGACCCTAAATAATTGCCCGTTTTGTGCGCTTTTAAACTGCGTTGAAACAGGGGATCATTAGCCAACCATCCTTTAACCCCTTCCTGCTGAAATTTAAGCAAATTTTTGGCTAAAAAACGCCCTGTAATCCATTCTTTGCCATCAGGAAAAATGGTTATTCTTAAAACAGGGTAAGTTTCGATTAAATTGTTTGCCCCTTGAGCTATTTTTTGCCAATTCGGTAAACACCAACCAAACTGTTGTAAACTGGTTTGAAGACGATGACAATGGGGTTTCCATTGGGTTAACGGGTGATCTAACGATTGTTGATAAATCCGAAGCGTCGTAAAAACCGTTGCACCGTATTTTAAACCTGGATCATCAATCGATAGACAAATTTTGTCTTCTATAAATAGCTGACCATCATACCAATATTTCACTTTATCTCTTGATACACATTATTGAAAAAAATGCAAGCTTACTTAAAATTTATTAACACAATGCTGATTTTAAACGAAAGAATGCTAGTTACAGACCTATTGATCTCTATCCTTAGATAAACTAAGCCCACAGCATATCCACTAAATAAAATATCATGAAAATAGCAAAAATGCAAATACTGCTAAATTTTGGCAAAATCAGGAAAAATGAGTTGTTTCTGAAGAAGCCGAAAAAAGCAAGTATTGTTGAGTAAATTAAATATTGTATTGCAAAAATATAAGTTGAGATTATCAAAAAAAGCAGATTGTGAATGAAGATAAGACAAGAGACAAGAAACCTGCTTAAATAGTTAAGAATAGGCTATTCTAACGACTATGCAAAGTGAAGACGATCTCAGCGTAATTGAGAGTGTAGAGCAATTTGATGACCCATTGGATCGCCTAGAAACTGCCGATGAACAGGTTCCTAGTCCCGATCCAGAGGAAATGCTGCCAAAACTGAGTGATGAAGACCCATCACAGAGAATGCTGGCAGCGAGGGTGTTTTGTGAACTAGAAGACTCTAGGGCGATCGCTCCACTGATCCAACTGCTAGATGATATTTGTCCCTTAGTACGGGTGAGCGCAGCTTATGCCTTGGGAAGAAACACCAGTCCTCAAGCTGTATCCGCCTTAATTGACTTATTAGGACGAGATTGGAACGGATATGTCCGTAAAGGGATTGTCTGGGCTTTAGGCAATGGAAGCGATCGCAGTAGTGTTCAACCCTTGATCCATGCCCTGAGAACCGATATTTCTGCGGTGCGTCTTTGGGCTGCCAGTAGTCTAGCTCAAATTGCAAAACTAGAATACGAAGATGCGATCGCAGCGATGGCTCCTCTGATTGAAGGATTAAGAAGAGATGCGGTGGCTGCGGTACGGGGAAATTGTGCTTGGGCGATCGGGCAACTCTGTCGAGAACTGCCGTCAAACGTGGTTTATGCCACCGCTATTGATGCGTTAATCGAGGCATTGGTAGAAGATGAAGACTATAGCGTTAAAGAAGATGCCAAAAGTGCTTTATTGCGGGTTGGGGATACCAGGGGAATGCAGATGATCGAGGATCTTGAATTAGAAGGGCTAATTTAGTCTCAATCGGGTGAGCAATAATTGAGATTTAACCCTCAAGCAACGGTAGAAGGACGAAACTTCTACCGTTGTTTTGTTGGATAATTAAACATATTTTTGTTATTTTCTATATTGTTTATTAAGTGCTTTAACCAATTCGTGTACTGTGGTTGATGGATTATCTTGAGCCGGATTACGTTTATCATACTGTTTAAGTAAATTTTCTGCATTTTTAATGGCAGTTTCTTGTCTATCGGATAACTTATCATAGATGGTTTCACTATTTTTTTGATACCTTGTAGGTAATAATTGACTCAACCTATTAATATAATCACTGCGAGGAATACCTGTATTCAGAAACTGAAAATGTAAAACATACCATAACTCAAAAGCTTCATTAGAATAAGCAACCTTAAATCTTTTGCTTTTAGCTCTCTTTATAGCATTATTAAAGTCTTGTGGAGGCCAATCATCTCGATCAAAAACACACCAAACTTGATCATACTCGTCTTCTCTTTCATATTCTATAGCACTATCTACCAACCTACTAGGATTATATCCTACTCCTTTAACTATAATATCACCAGGAACACGAAAACTTCTAAAATAATTAGGTTCTGTTTTTGCTCCTTCACAAACAATTAAAAATCGTTGTTTCACCTTTCTAGTATTAACGTTTCTTGGTGAGTATGCTCTCGAATTTTTCTTGTTTTTCGCCATCAGAATTAATTAGTTGACTTAAATCTCCAATATAAGGTATTGCACCATATCGACCTTTGATGTAATTATTTTCAAAAGGATCATCGTTCTTAATATTATATTCTACTAAGGAATATAAATCAGTTGCACCATATCTATCTTTTTCAGTAAACCAGATTTGATCGCGACGAAACAGTTTATGACTGAGTAAGTTTGTGTCATGCGTCATGACAATTAATTGAGCATTATTAGGGTTAGTTTCATGAGAGTTAAATAATTCAAGAATGGCATGACTAATCAAGGGATGTAATCTTGCATCGAATTCATCAATTACTAAAGTTTGACTATTTTTTAAAGTATCAAAAAGTGGCCCAGCTAAAGCAAAAGCTTTCTTAGTTCCCTCGGATTCATCTTCTAAATCAAAGGTTTCAGTGGAAATAAATTTATTTTGAAAGTCAAATTTACGATGTTTTGTCTTGATAGAGGTTATTTTACCTCCTGACTGTTTAAGAATCATTTGTCTAATTTCTTGAGGTATATCATCAGGAAGTTCATCCTCAGTAATATCTATTTTATTAATGTTAATATCATCAATTCCTAAATCTAGCTTTTTGATCAAGTTAATAATTTCATTTTTGTTTTCATTTTCCATTAGACAATGGACTGTATAAGAATAGTATGATCGATATGAATTATTATTTAACCCAGAAATAATATTTAAACTATTTTTCAACCAGTTAAGAATTGCCTCTGAAATTCTAACATTAAACTGAGCAGATACTGATAAAAAAAGAGCATTATGTCTTGTTATTTTTTCAAGCTTATTTGCTTTAAATTTTTTAACTGCTTCTATTTTATCCTTTTCTCTATAAAAAAGTTTTGTTTCCCTTACATTAGGAACATAATATAACCATTCTGAGACTATTTTTTGTCTAGTTACCTCAAATCCATATCTATATTGAACTTTATTTAATTTAAAAACAATTTCAAAAAAAGAAGGTTTTGCATCAGTCAAAATACTCAATTTAAACGGTTCTATATCTATATCATCTGTGCTTTGAGTCTCTCTAGATGAGTTAATCATCAACCATTTCATGAAATTTAAAGCTTTAGCTAGATTGCTTTTTCCACTAGCATTTGCACCATAAATAGCCGCACTTTTAAGCAATTTTAAATGATCATCAACCGAAAAAAGATTATCATTATGAATCGTATTATTACCAGCAGGAAGATCGGCTGCTACCATACTAAAAGTAACAACCTCTTTAAATGATCTGTAATTTCCTACGCTGAATTCAATTAACATTAATTGAGTTTTGGTTATAAAATAAAAGTACGTGACAAAATAACAATTTATTCACTTAATCATAGCAGGGGATGGGGTCTTGAAAATTCCGAATTCATACTAAAATTTCTTAAGCTATAATGTTGAGTTAATTCATGATACTTTATGATTAGGTGAAAAATGTGAATTGATCATTTATTTTAGTTAAGATTAACCTTGCATTATATCAGACTAAGGTATGATCTGGGGAAAAATAATGAATAAATTGTTATCCATTATACTATATTTTTATACTACCCTATGTAGAATTACGACATAGGGTAAACTGAAGTATTCTAAAAATTATGAAATATGCGAATTACTAAACAACTCCTTGACGTGCTGGATGTTTTCCTAGATAAACCCAGTCAGCAATTTTCTGGTTCAGATATTTGTGATCAGACCCAATTATCAACGGGGACTGTCTATCCAATTTTATTTCGCCTCGAACAAAATCATTGGCTATCTTCTGAATGGGAACAAGTAGAACCTCAAAAAGTTGGGCGACCGCGTAAAAGGTTGTACAGCTTAACCAATAAGGGTTTGATTAAAGCCCAAGATGAATTTGACAAACTTAACTACTTATTGTCACGGAGGAAACAAGATGGATTGGTTAGGGATTTTTAGTTTAATTGTTAGTGTTTTGCTGATCCCATTACTGCGTAAAGACATTTTATTCTTTATACCTGATATTTCACAGTTTTTGATTAAGAAAACAACACGCATTTTACCTTCTGGGTATTATCAGAAGCGGTATGAGGAAGAGTTTCTTGGACGCATAGAGAGGTACAACGGTAGTTTCTGTCAACTGATTTGTGCGATTTCCTGTAGTTGGGGTTGTCTGGAAATTTTCACAGATTTGCTAGACCAATTTAGTGAACCCTTCCAATACGAAGTTAGTGGGCAAGATATTAGTGGTGAAGGATGTTTTACGTTTAAGCCCAATTTTCTGAATCCAACTTTATCAGTCTCTGGAGAACTTAAACAAATCAGTGAAACTGATGGAAGAAAAAGGGAAGTAAGTATCCCCTGGCAGTCGACTCAAATAAAATTCCTAGATGTTGATCGGATCAAAATATCTTATGAAATTCTCGATCTTGATTCCAATTGGATACGAGGGCATTTCATAGGAAAGTATTCTGAGCAAGAAGGCTTTTCTGGGGCTCTTTATCGTAAGCTGAAGTCTGAGTATAAAAACAAGTACCAACAATTAAGATTCAGAGCTAAAAGAAATAATACCAACTCCTCCTATGATAGTAGAGTAAAAAGTTTAGTCAAGATTTGTCGCTACTTTAGTTTGTTAGTCTACTTTGTAAAGTCGATTTGGTATAGAAGAAAGTGAAACGAAAACCCCAAGTGTTCTTACTGAGGTTTCTGTAGATTTATATATTGTCTATCTACATTACTGGTTATCCTAGAACCTGTTATCAATGTTAAAAAAAAACTCCTACTCAAATGGTAGGAGTTCCGAAGTTTTATGCCTAAATATTAGTCAATATCAGGCATAGCGAGTGCGGGTTCGCTCTCACGATCAATCCCTTTCTCGAATCCAGCAGCAGCCGCTCGAGCACGTCCAGCGTGCCATAAGTGACCAACGAGGAAGAAGAAACCGAGAGTAAAGTGAGAAGTAGCTAACCAAGCACGGGGAGAAACGTAGTTAAAAGAGTTAACGTCAGTGATAACCCCACCCACAGAGTTCAAAGAACCTAAAGGAGCATGGGTCATATATTCAGCAGCACGACGAACCTGCCAAGGCTGAATATCGTTTCTTAACTTATCTAAATCTAAACCGTTAGGCCCACGTAAAGGCTCTAACCAAGGACCACGGAAGTCCCAGAAACGCATGGTTTCACCACCGAAGATGATTTCACCAGTGGGAGAACGCATTAAGTATTTACCTAAGCCAGTAGGACCTTGAGCAGAACCGATGTTAGCACCCATTCTTTGGTCACGCACCAAGAAGGTGAATGC
>JAAUYM010002507.1_pt1 | contig 10823 bp, 10 predicted proteins | sample 7278001 | NCBI WGS metagenome assembly JAAUYM01 (sample SAMN14350224, study PRJNA611818) | marine sediment metagenome | isolation source: surface marine sediment (1.8m) | place: French Polynesia: Moorea | collected 2018-08
CCATCAATATCGAGCCTCGATTTATTAATGCCTATCTGAAGCGTTGTGAAATGTACTATAAGCTGGGAAATCATCAAGGAATTTTAGATGATTGTAAGCGGATAATTTCAATTAATCCCTCTATTGTCGAGGCTTTTTATTATCAAGGAATAGCGCATTATAGTTTAGGTTATGTCCAAGGGGCAATTGACTCCTACAGTGAGGTAATTCGTCAAAAACCCCATTATGCCTCAGCCTATTATGGTCGAGGCATAGCTTATCGGGATAGCCAAAAAACTGGAGCTGCGATCAAAGATTTACAAATTGCCGGAGAGTTATTTCTCGCAGAAGGAAATCAAAATGCTTATCTTCTGGTTAAGCAAAATCTTAGCAGTTTAACTAGAGCTAATTGGCAATTAGACCATCTTGTCGGAAAATGTTTAAAAGCTGTACAAAATAGTTTTAAGACTGGAAGTATGTATCTCTTAAACTTCTTTGCATAATTAATCTAGTTATTCTAGTTAGGGTGTGTTTGCGAGAGCGTAACGCACAATAATTTTATCTAAATTACCTTATATAATTAGTTTTGATTAATATTATTTTGCATCAAGAACTAGATTTCTAACTAAGCACATCCTACTATTAAATTACCTGATTTGATGCGTTCCTGGTTACTATCCTCTTGAATCATTAACTAGATTTCTCACGGAACACATCCTACGAATAGCTAGCCCGAATGAGGGCTGAAGGGGCTCCCTTCTTCTTGATTAAAAAAATTAAAATAGAGGTTTTTGTCTGAACATCTCTTAAAGAATAATCGCTACAATTAGATTATGTTTAGCCAAGATGACGATGAGTTTAACCGCAGCAATAATTATCGAGTTAGCTTTTAAAAAATTTCTCGAAACTAGCGCAGGAGAATTAAGCAAGAAATTTACTGTAACTGCCATTACGAAAATGGACGAATTGCGTAAGATAATCTGGAAAAGTTTACTGGTGATTCCAGGGCAGAAAACGCAATAAACGCGATCAAAAATGGTTCGACATCAGAGATCCCTCGTCTGGAAGTATATCTCGAAGATGTCATGAACGACGATCCATAATTTGCTAATCAAGTACAGATATTAGCAGAGGAAATCAATGCAGGAAAGCTACAAGATAATAGCAAAACTATTCAGAAGAATTATGATAAAAGTACAGGTTCTATAAATCAGGTAGAAAATGTACAAGGTGGTACTGCTTATATTGGCAATATTACAATTAATCAAAATAAATCTGATGATTGAGTGGAGTCGTCCGAACGGGAACGGACAAAGTCAACTCCCCCCAGTAATATAATCAATCGTGGTTCGTCTCATTTTATTGGTAGAGATGATGAACTACAAAAGCTAGATGAGAATTTACAACAAGTAGATTGTTTACTGATTTGTGCTGTCTCAGGAATGGGCGGTATTGGGAAAACCGAATTAGTTTTACAATATGCTTTGGGATATCAAGCGAATTATCCTGGGGGTTTATGTTGGTTAAACAAAGGAGATATTGGCAGTCAAATTATTTATTATTGTCGAAATACTTTGGGCTTAGATGTTCCTGAAAATTCGGATATTACAACTCAGCTTAATTACTGTTGGCGCGAGTGGCGAGAAGGCAATGTCTTATTTATTTTAGATGATGTTGCTGATTATGGAGCGATCAAAGATTATTTACCACCAGCTCAACCAAAATTTAAGATCCTCATTACTAGTCGGCAATATTTAGGAAGTAATATCAAGAGCATTTCTCTAGATGTTTTAACAGAAGATGCGGCATTAGATTTATTGCGTTCTCTGACAACTGAGCAACGGATTAATGACCAAATCGAGATAGCTAAAAAATTAGTTAAATGGTTGGGCTATTTATCTCTCGGCTTGGAATTAGTCGGAAGATATTTACAACGCCATCGGACTTTATCTCTAGAAGAATTATTAGCAAAATTAGAAACCAAAAAATTAGCAGCCAAAGCATTATCTAAATCGAAAAAAGACTATGACATAGTCCATTCAGGCATTGCTGCTGCTTTTGAATTATCTTGGATTGAATTAACTAATGAAGCACAAGAATTAGCTTGTGTTTTAAGTTTGTTTTCTGCGGAACCTTTTCCTTGGGAATTGGTAGAAGAATGTTTAGCTGAAAGGGAGTTTTTACAAACTAAGTTAGAAACTTTAACAGAAGCAGATATTTATAAGCGAAGTTTTTGTTGGGTTCGTCCCTCTACCCAACCTATATTCATGAATAATTTATAAATCTGTTAAAACGTATTTTAGTTATTAATCAGAGAATTTATTACTCTGGCTGTTAAAATTAGAAAAAACTTCCCTCAGCTAGCAAACTTCATCAGACGGCATAAAATGACTAATGATAATAATAGCGATCAGCTACAAAAGATCACCCAAAATTTAGCAAGTATAACCAGTGCGTTAGGAACTCTCAGTAATGTAGTAGTGATTGAGGACAGAGAAAGAATTACCAGATTAGAACAGTTTTCCAGTGAGAATGCCGCGAGATTAGAAAGTTTAGATCGCTTAGCTGAAGGATTGGCTCTCAATGCACAAAACCAAAATAATACGCAACAAAATATTTTGGAAACTCAAACTACCTTAGCGCGAACTATCGAACAATTAACACAGCAACAAGAACAATTAATCCAACAACAAGCACAATTAGTAACTAACCAGGCTGAAACTAAAGCTGCCATTGAGAAAATAGATCGCGTCTTAGATTACCTGATGAGAAGAGACGGAAGCTGATAACTGATGACTCTTGCTGAAACTAAAAAATCAACAGAATAGACTAAAAGTCTTGCTATGTTTAGTTTCTAACCTTCTTGTTCAGGGAAATTAATTTACTTTTGACTCTTGCTGAAACTAAAAAATCAATAGAATAGGCTGAAAGTCTTGCTATGGTTAGTTTATAACCTTCTTTTTAGAGGAAATTAACTCACTTTTGACTTTTGACTTTTGACTTTTGACTTTTGACTTTTGACTCTTGACTTTTGACTTTTGACTTTTGACTTTCCCGTCAGGGGCTGATAACTGATAAGATTATGAATCTAACATTCCGCTGCTATTTATTACTACCAATAGGCTTTCCCCTTGCTTTTATCTTAGCTATTTTTCTCAACAATCAAACTAGTATTCTGATTACAACCATCTACGACTTGGTTATTTTATTTCTCACCCTTGTAGATGGTATAGGAGTTAACAAGAATAAAGTAGAAATTACCAGAAATCCTCTAACCAGACTCTCTGTAGGCAGAGATAACATTGTTAGTTTACGAGTAACATCTCAGCAACCAGCGACAATTGAGATTAAAGACGACTATCCTCAACAGTTTCCCGTTTCTCCCTCAACTATCCAAGCAACTATTCCTGCTAACACCACAGAAGAATTGACCTATAAGATTCATCCTGTAAGTCGCGGTGAATATCAATGGGGAGATATCAGCATACGTCAGTTAGGAAATTGGGGTTTAGCCTGGCGCGACTGGAAAGTAAAGGCAAAACAAAAAGTTGCCGTCTATCCTGACTTAATCGGTTTGCGATCGCTTTCGATTCGTCTTACTCTAGAAAATACTGGCGCAATGCGTCAAGCCAGAAAACTTGGTCAAGGAACAGAATTTGCTGAATTACGAGAATATAGTCAAGGAGATGACATTCGTTTCATCGATTGGAAAGCTACAGCTCGTCGAAATCGTCCTTTAATGAGAGTTTTAGAGCCAGAACAGGAACAAACCCTGTTCATCTTACTCGATCGCGGAAGGTTAATGACTGCCCAGGTACAAGGATTAAAAAGATTTGACTGGGGTTTAAATGCCACCTTATCTCTAGCATCGGCTGGGTTGAGTCGAGGAGATAAAGTCGGTGTCGCAGTATTTGATCGAGATGTTACTACTTGGATACCACCAGAAAGAGGACAATCTCACCTTTCTAAATTAATCGAACGTCTCACTCCCTTACAACCAGTGTTGTTAGAACCAGACTACCTTGGCGCAATAACCAAAGTGGTAACTCAACAAACCCGTCGCGCCTTAGTAGTTGTCATTACAGATCTTGTAGATGTCATCGCGTCAGCCGAATTGTTAGGTGCGATGGTAAAACTAACCCCCCGCTATCTTCCTTTTTGTGTAACTCTCCGCGATCCCACAGTTGATACTATTGCCCATAAAATGACTGATAATCTTCAGGATACTTATCAACGGGCAGTGGCACTGGACTTACTTTCCCAACGTCAGGTAGCCTTTGCTGCAATGAAACAAAAAGGGGTTTTAGTGTTGGATGCACCCTGTAATAATATTAGCGAACAGTTAGTAGATCGATATTTGCAACTCAAAAGACGAAGTTTATTGTAAAGAAAAGGGTAGCTGATAGCTACCCGATAAAGAAGGTAAAGTTTTGAATTTAAGAGTTAGTTAAATAAAATCTAAACTCTAAGATGATCTAACACTAATGGAGATTTTTCCATTACTTAACTTAAGAAGAATAAAAACTCGATTTATCAAGTTTTTTAAGCATCGTAAGCATTTCTACCTGAGAATTTCAGAGTAGACGGTTCTGGATTATCGCCAATTTTTCTGTCAATCTTGCCATTAAATGGCCGACCTTCGTTAACTTTTTCGGGGAATACACCATCAGCAGGATGCAAATATTGTATTTCGCCGTTGGGGAAAACGCGGTAGATTTTGTAATCTTGAATTCTGGGTTTAAATTTGGTTCTGAGTTGAGTACCCAAAGCCAAACATTGTTCTTTACGAGCGAAATAAAGAAGGTTCTCGCCGGAATTCATGATAGCTGCGCCACCGGTCGGCATTTCAAACACTTGTTCTTTGGCGCTAGTCCAAGTAATAGCGTATTTTTCTTCTACTTCGGCTGCGGTAAGCAAACCGCCGGTACTACCGCCAAACTTGGGCATAGCTCCAGAAAGAGTAGTTTCTGCCATAGGAAATATTCTCTCAATAATTGATTTTTACTGGGTTATGTAGGGAATGCTATCACTCAGTTTGTTCCTATTTCATAGATTCGTCAAGAACTGTAACAGTTTGTTATCAAAAAGCTATTAGCTAATAGCTATTAGCTTTTAAAGAGCGCTTAATTTTAGTAGCTGCTAAATATGGCTAATAGCTAATCTGATTCTCTATTCGTTTCTCCTAAATACTGACTCCTTATCCAGAAGATAATAAAAAAAGAAGTACATAAATTGGATGCACTTCTTTGACATATTATTACCGAGTTGATAGTGAAGCAAGCGTAACTTACACTCACTACTAACTTTTATTGTTTCACAAGCTTTTAGAGCAAGCAGCAACTTCATCAAATATTTGTACCAACTAAACCTAACCGATATATTTATTGACATTTTAATTTCAAACCGAGTAAATCAGTATTACCATAAATCCCTTAAATCAAAATGCTAAACCGGAACAAAAATCTTGTTATCGTCTTAATTAGTCTTACTCTAACTCTACTCATTGGCTGTTTTCATCCATCGCGCTTAAACAACAACTCAACTTCAGCAAAATCTGCCAATACAGAAGCAACATACATCTCCCGATTAGAAAACTCTCCTCACTTTGCTTTGCCCATCGATTGCAATCTCGATCAAGACTGTTTTATCATGTACTACGTAGACCTTGAACCTAGTTCTGAAGCCGTTGACTTTGGTTGTGGTAGACAGACTTACGACGGACATAAAGGAACTGATTTTGGGATTTCTGACTTACAAATAATGAATGCCGGTGTACCTGTATTAGCAGCAGCAAAAGGCACAGTGCTAAGAGTCAGAGATGGTATTGCTGACGAACTAGTAGATAATTCCACTAAGAAACAAGCCGTAAAAAACATAGAATGCGGTAATGGTCTAGTTATCGATCATGGTAAAGGTTGGGAGACTCAATATTGTCATTTACGTCAGGGTAGTATTGTCGTCAAGCCAGATACAAAAGTAGAGCAGGGAGCTGTCTTAGGTATGGTAGGAGCTTCGGGTTTAGCTTCTTTTCCCCACCTTCATCTTAGTATTCGTAAAAATGGACAAATAATCGATCCTTTTGTTGGGGCTAATTCTACCGCTGGCTGCAACCAACCCCTTAATTCTTTATGGTCAGAATCGCTAGATTATACTCCCACTGGTTTAATTAGAGCAGGATTCGCGCCTAAACCGCCTACTCAAGCAGAATTATGGCAAGGATTGTACAAAGATAATCAATTATCAGCAGATATTCCTACTTTAATATTTTGGGTTCATGCCTATGGAGTATTACAGGGAGATGTTGAAAAATGGAAATTAATGGCACCTAATGGGCAAGTTGTTTTGAACCAAGATAATGTTTTAGATCGTTCCTATCGTAGTTGGTTGAGTTATACAGGAAAACGTACAATTGTTCCTGGTGTTTGGCAAGGAGAATATCAATTGTGGAGAGATCGGTCTTTAGTTTTTGGCGTTAACACAGAAGTTTTGGTTACCAACTAATTTTTCTGAGCTCAAACAACCGATAGTGACTTATAGTAATTTTTAATTAATTTAAACCATGAATTTAATTTTCTACAGTAAACCTGGCTGTCATCTTTGTGAAGGATTACAAGAAAAATTAGCCCAGGTAACAAATATAGATTTTGAACTAGAAATTCGCGATATCACCACCCGTGATGATTGGTTTGCCGCCTATCAGTATGAAATTCCCGTGCTTTGCCAACAATTACCCCAAGGGGAAAAACCTTTACCTCGTCTTTCGCCTCGCGCTTCGGTTAAAAAATTAGAGCAAATGTTACAGAAACATTTAATTGCTGTGGACGAAAACTAGAGGCAAAATAGAGTCGAAAGTCGATCGCTCCTTCTAACCGTAACCATCATGAAACTGCGAGAATTATTAGCCAAGGTAGTAAGTCTTCAACCACCTACTGACAACTCGACATTAGATCGAGAAGTCACTGGATTATGTACCAATTCCCATGCCTGTCAGCAGGGAGATTTATTTATTGGAATGCCTGGTACGAGAGTCGATGGCGGGGAATTTTGGCAAAGTGCGATCGCGCATGGTGCGATTGCAGCTTTAGTAACTCCAGGGGCAGCCGCCAAAAAATCACCAACAGCTTACGATTGTGTAATCATCACTGAGGATATGATTGGGACTTGTGCCGAAATTGCCTCTGCTTTTTATGAATATCCCGTTCAAAAACTAAAAATGGTAGGCGTTACAGGGACTAATGGCAAAACTACCACCTCTCATCTGATGGAATATTTCTTGTTACAGTCTCAATTGCCAACTGCGTTACTGGGAACTCTGTACACTCGTTGGCAAGGTTATCAAGAAACCGCGATTCATACTACCCCTTTTGCCGTAGATTTACAATCTCAACTAGCATCAGCAGTAGCCGCAGGTAGTCAATATGCAGTAATGGAAGTAAGTTCCCATGCTTTGGCTCAAGGGAGAGTGAAAAATTGTGGTTTTGAAGTAGCTGTATTCACTAATCTGACCCAAGATCATTTAGACTATCATCAAGATATGGAAGATTACTTCCAAGCCAAAGCTTTATTATTTAGTCCCGAATACTTACAAGGGAAAGCTATTATCAATCTCGATGATCCTTATGGTCAACGTTTAATCGCACAATTAGCTCCAGAAAAATTTTGGAGTTACAGTATCGCTAATCCCGAAGCAGATTTATATACCAGCGATTTAAATTATGAAGCAACGGGAGTTAGTGGCATGTTACATACTCCCGCCGGAGAAATTCCTTTTACTTCTCCTTTGGTTGGTCAATTTAATTTAGCTAATCTTTTAGCCGCCGTGGGTGCGGTGCTTAATCTGGAAGTAAAACTATCGGTAGTGGCTGCTACTCTAACTCAATTTCCGGGAGTTCCTGGCAGAATGGAGAGGGTACAAATCCAGGCGGCTCAGGATATTAGTGTCATTGTTGATTATGCCCATACTCCTGATAGTTTAGAGAATTTACTTAAAGCAGCTCGTCCTTTTGTCCCTGGAAAAACTATTTGTGTCTTTGGTTGTGGGGGCGATCGCGATCGCACCAAACGCCCTTTAATGGGGCAAATTGCCGCAGAACTTGCTGATATGGTGGTGGTTACTTCGGATAATCCTCGGACGGAAAATCCCCAAAAAATCCTCGATGATGTGGTAGCGGGGATTCCGGAAACGGTTCAACCCTTAATAATCGGCGATCGCGCTCAAGCTATTGCCACAGCTATTAGTCAAGCTGTATCAGGAGATGGAGTTTTAATTGCGGGGAAAGGACATGAAGATTATCAAATTTTAGGTACGGAAAAAATCCATTTTGATGATCGCGAACAAGCTAGAGAAGCACTGAAAAGTCGTTGTCACTAGTACTCCACCAAGTTTGAATTGAGGGATAGAGGTAAGCAGGGGGAGCTTCGGAAGCAGGGGGAGCAGGGGGGGATTGTTGCCCATGTTTTATTCCTCAAAACAAAGTTGACGCTTTACTAGTTAAGGAACGAGGAATTTTTGGTTACTGGTTACTATAAGAGTAACTAGTAGCTGAAGTTTTTCGTTATTATGAATTTGTTGCCCTTCATTATTAACTATGAATACAGTAACGGCTTCTCCCCCTGAGATGGATTCTGGTATTGGCGGTAATGTCTCTCGCTACAATTGGCATTGGCAAGGAAAACAATATCAAGTTGTTTACGAAACTGTTGGCCAAGGAAACCCTGTTTTACTACTTCCTGCTTTTAGTACGGTTTCCAGTCGCACAGAAATGAAAGGGATTGCTCAAATACTAGCTGCTCAATATCAAGTTACTGTTTTAGATTGGTTAGGTTTTGGCGATTCTGAATGTCCATCTCTAGATTACAATCCAGCTTTATTTAATCAATTATTACAAGATTTTGTGGCAGCGGTTTTCAATCGTTCAATTATCCTCATTGCTGCTGGTCATGCAGCAGGATACGCTTTAAAACTAGCTCAAGATCGACCAAATATTGTATCTAAACTGATTTTAGTCGCTCCTACCTGGCAAGGACCTTTACGAGTAATGGGATTACCAGAAGGGGTCAGAAATGGGGTTAAAAACTTAGTGCGATCGCCTTTATTGGGACAAACTCTTTATTATTTCAACACCACTCCTTCTTTTCTACGGTTGATGTATAAACGCCACGTCTATGTAGATGAAACTAAGTTAACTCCGGCATTTATTGCAGAAAAACACCAAATTACCTCGAAAAAGGGGGCGAGATATGGTCCTGCTGCGTTTGTCACTGGAGCGATCGATCCTGTGACTAACAGAGAGCAATTTTTGAGTTATTTATTATCCGTATCTATGCCCATACTAATTATTGTGGCGGAAAATTCACCCCCAACATCGAAAGCAGAAATGTTAGCAATGGCAGAATTAGAACAGGTACAAACTGTAAAATTACCTGGAACTTTAGGTATTCATGAAGAGTATTTTGAGACAGTCAGTGAAGTGATTCAGAAATTTCTATAAATAGCACTGAAAAATATTGATTGCTACTGGAAAAAAGCTCTTAATTGTCAATTGCCTGTCTCTATTAATGACATCTCAAATCGAAGCTATAATAAGCCTCAAAATTACAATTTAAACTCTAAATAAAACTATAAATAATTGTTTAACGCTTAATCAAGCATCCACCTCATAACATCGAAACTGTTTTCAATTCCGATAGGGTTTGGCGTAATTGGCCAGCATGTAACCAACCGACATAACCGCCATACAGACATTTCCCTGTAGCATCGACTACAAACACATAATCTACTCCCGCTGAGTTTTTCCAGGTACGAATCTGAATTCCTTCAGAAAATATGCAGTAAGGTTGCGATCGCTCAAAATCCCGATAATGGGCATCGGTCATTCCTGGGACCTTTTGTAATCGCTGAATTATTCTAGTAGCCAAATTATCTTTTGGAGCATCAGATATTTGAGGATTGAGCCAAAAATCTTGAATAATTGGGATTAATCGTCGATTGCGTTTCAATGCTGCATGAGCACCCCCGGGAATAAGGATAAACTTAGAGTAGGCAAATTTAGTATTCTCCACCGTTACCAAACCATCAGTGCCAAAACCGAGATCACCTGCGATCGCTAAAGTAGGGATATTTTGCGCAATTTTAATCGCCATTTTGCGACGGTTTTTCCCTAAATCCCGAGCCATACCAATCCCAATCCCCAATGGATCGATCATTCTGGCAATATCAGAACCTCCGATAGGTGAGCCGATTACTACTAGGGAATCTACCCGATGCCATAATTCAGGATGGCGATGAAGCAATTCGACACAAATTAAGCCTCCCATAGAATGTCCCATCATACGCACAGGAAGATCGGGATGTTGATTAATCGTTTCCAGAGCAATTTGTTCTAATTGCCTAATTAAAGGTTCGATACGCCAATAGGTTTTTAATAACCCTAAACTTGGAGCAATTACTAAAGTCTCTGCCGTCGCCACAGCCTTGGCTAATTTTTCAAGATCATTACCATTATCAGACCAGCCATGTTGAGCCAATACAATAAAATCTGGATTATTCATGAAGGATTGGAGATTGGGGACTTGACCATAAATCTAGCGTTGTTAATTTAGTTAAATCACCAATAGATTCTGGCAGAGACGATAACTGATTATTATTTAAAAATAGCTCTGTCAAGTTAGTTAAATTACCAATGGATTCTGGCAGAGACGATAATTGATTGTAATTTAACTAACTTGACAGGGCTACTTTTAAATAACAATCAGTTATCGTCTCTGCCAGAATCCATTGGTAATTTAACTAACTTGACTGAGCTATTTTTAAATAATAATCAGTTATCGTCACTGCCAGAATC
>JAAUYM010094838.1_pt1 | contig 10821 bp, 4 predicted proteins | sample 7278001 | NCBI WGS metagenome assembly JAAUYM01 (sample SAMN14350224, study PRJNA611818) | marine sediment metagenome | isolation source: surface marine sediment (1.8m) | place: French Polynesia: Moorea | collected 2018-08
GAATTAGTTCTCACTTTCGTTGAAGATTTAGCTCCATTAATGGATTTACCAATGCTGACACAAGGTGTATTACTGGGAAATCCTTGGACTCCTGAAAGTTACCAAGAATTGAAACAAAAATTGTTAACGATACCAACGGCAAATCTAAACAAACCCCCTTTAATAGACTTCTCCAGCGAGAAAGAATGGCAATTTACCCGCAATTTATACAGTCAAGGATTGCCAGCTAGTTTTGCTAAATTCGATACTCGACCAGTTCTCGTAAAACCAGGCATTCCATCAATACCTAACTCAATTTGCGATTTCTTAAATTTACCGATGGCATTTATCGAAATGGAGATACGTACCCCTGACTTTACCCTAGAGAAAATCTTTAATAAATATCTAGGTACAAGAGATACTAATTCAAATTTCCGCAAGTTTGATTTTTATAGTCATTACTTAATTGGCAGTGGTGATGATGCTCAAAAATGGGTAACTTGTTCTTCTCTATTAAACGATACTAAGCAATCTCTCCTGCACTTTATCGGACGCTTTGAGGAACTTATATTTTATCGAGAAGATAATGTGCTTTTAAACCGAGAAGAAGAATCAGCTAACATTACTTTACCCCAATGGTTGCGAGATATTCGACAAACTTTAGCTTTTGTTCTTCCCCACAATTTGGTTGAAATTCAGTTTGATAACTTTGATCGCTGGTCAGTACAAATGGAGAAATTAGATAGGATTTGGTACACATTTGGTTTGCTCGGGGCCAGTGATTCTGAACAACGAGTAATTATTAATGGTGATCGGGTTTTATTTCCTATTAGTGAATGGGTTCAAACAGGCTATTCAACCCTAGCTATCAATATTGCAGATCCTGATGATCGACAAGTTTATGAATATAACCAAGAAGATATTAGAACTGGAGGAAAACTAACGGAAAAAGCGGCGAAAGTTGTTTTCAATTCTTATGCTTCTCTCCTTCAGCATATTGTAAGAATTAGGCTGGAGAATGGAAACGTAATTGAAGGAGTTTGATGAACTGACTCGGAACGATCGCGTTTTTTCTCATTCCTAGCGATCGCCAAGGAAAAAATATGATCCCTTTATCAACTGCTTTTTGAATATGTTCTATCTGAACTTCCCCCATACATATCTACTATATATGCTTGAAACCCTTATCCAGCTATGGATACTCTGACACTTACAATTGATTTCCAAAGGAATTAATCATGAATAGCAAACTTTCCCACACCCTCTGGTCTGATGTCGAACGATCGCGTTTTTTCCTCATTCCTAGCGATCGCCAACTTCCTCCTGGTGAGTTCCCACTTCGTACCATCACAGGTCGTCAAATGGACGTTGAACCCCAGTCTCTAACTCCTTTTGAAGTGACTCGTGAAGAAGCTACTGTTTGGCTAAAGTCCCAATTAGGTAATGTGATAGAAGAAGCTAAAGGCAAGCTTATCAATTATTTTAGTCAGTTGGGTGCAAAGTCTTCCTCTCAATCTCACCCTCAAAGCCAAAATAACCAAGAAAATGCGGTTAAATTAGAAAAATTTGCCGACGAAATCGAACAAACGGCTGCAGATGTAGCTAACTATTTCAGAACAACAGCACAAAAACTGCAAACAGAGGACAACTCTCAGCCTAAAATTTAATCAAAGCCCAATTTTGATGTAATCATGTTCGATGATTTACGTTCGGCCTTACAACGACTGGACCAATTACTAGAAAACGCTATCCAACAAGCAGAAACGGTTTATGGTTCCCAAGCGGCCACTGACCCCTATCGTGGACTACGAATTGATGCTGATGAGATTGAACGTCTCTTAAAACGTCCCCCAGGAACCCCATTATTTAGCCAAAAAACCGACTCAAGGCAACTTCACCCCTTAAATTGGCTAAAAGAGACTTTTGGCTTGTCTGTGTTCGATTTAGACGTAATCCTCATTGCCCTAGCCCCAGAAATCGATTTACGTTACGAACGTCTCTATGCTTATCTTCAGGATGATATTACCCGTAAACGACCGACTATTGATCTAGCTTTAAATGTACTCTGTCCTTCTGCTGAAGCCAAGTTACTACAACGGGCTAATTTTGCCCCGAATGCGCCTTTAATTAAACAAGGGTTACTCCAGTTAATTCCTGACCCCCATCAGGTGTATCCCCCCATTTTGTCCTATTATCTCAAAGTAGATGAGCAGATCATCCATATTCTCTTGAACCAGAAAGGACTTGACCCTCGTTTAGCGGCTTACTGTCAGTTAATTACCGATCCCACCGTTGAGGAAAAATTACCCCTTGGGGATGATATCGACAACATTTTACCTCAGTTCGTCACTCATCCTGCTCAGACAACTAATCCTTTGGTGTTTTATTTTTCAGGATTATGTCATCAAGATAGAAAACGTGGGGCGATCGCTTTGGCTGCAAAACTGGGTCAGAAACTATTAATAGCAGACTTAGGAGAAGTTGTAGGGACTAAGGTAGACTTAAACCCATTACTGAAAAAACTATTGCGTGAAGCATTGTTTCACCATGCGATCCTTTATCTTGATGGAGTAGAAGTCTTACAAACAAAAGAATCTACCCTTGTCTGGAAAGGATTACTCAAACAACTACGTCAAGCAAAAGGAACCGTCATTTTATCGGGGGTTCCCTCCCATGAAATAAAGTTTAGTCATGGTGTAATTCCTATTGCTTTTCCTCAACCTAACTTTTCCCAACGACGCATTTACTGGCAAACCCATTTACAGGCCAACCACATTATTCTCAACGATCAACAATTAGACATCTTAGCTAACCGTTTTCGATTAACATCTGAGAATATAGAAAATGCTGTCATTCAAGCTTGTCATCAGTGTTTGTGGGGTAATCTTAGTCAATGTAATCATCTCGAATCCCATGACCCGATTAAACCTACCCTCAATGATTTATTAATAGCAGCCCGGGAGCAATCTGACCATAGTTTAAGCGGTTTGGCTCATAAAAGTAAATCCAACTATTATTGGTCGGATCTAATTTTACCCTCTGATCAACGTTCTCAAATTGAAGAAATTTGTAATCACGCTAAATATCGTTATCTTGTTTATGAAACTTGGGGATTTAATCATAAACTATCGACCGGTAAAGGATTAAATGTGCTATTTTCAGGTCCTCCAGGTACCGGGAAAACGATGGCAGCACAAGTGATTGCCAATGAATTAAAACTGGACTTATATAAAATTGATTTGTCTCAGGTGGTTAGTAAGTATATTGGGGAAACAGAGAAAAATCTCAATCGCATTTTTATGGCTGCCGAAACCGCTAATGCTATCCTCTTATTTGATGAGGCCGACACTTTATTTGGGAAACGATCTGAGGTGCGAGATGCTCATGATCGTTATGCCAATATTGAGGTAGGTTATCTTTTACAAAAGATGGAAGAATATGAAGGAATCTCGATTTTGACCACGAATTTTCGTCAAAATTTAGATGACGCTTTTGTGCGTAGATTAGCTTTTATTGTTCATTTTCCTTTCCCCAATGAAACCAGTCGTCGTCAAATTTGGGAAGGGATTTGGCCCTCAAAAGAACTATTATCAGAAGGGGTAGGCCTTGATTTTTTAGCACGACAGTTTAAAATTAGTGGCGGTAATATTAAAAATATTGCTTTAGCCGCCGCTTTTTTGGCAGCTGAAAAGGAGACTCAGGTCACAATGGAGCAAATTCTACACGCAACTAAACGGGAATACCAAAAAATGGGTAAGACCCTTCCTTCTTACGAGGTGACAAGCTAGTGCCGCCACGCGTAAGTCAAAAGGCAAAAGGCAAAAGGCAAAAAGTAGGATTAGTCAGGTTTTGAGGATTTTGTGACTGGCGGGTTATTTCCACCGCACTGCACTAGTTGAACGTGAGTTCAACGAGAGGGAATTTATGGATAACTGGAAACAAGTCTCAAATCTCAAACCCCTATTATCTCTTTGACAAAATAACAACTCCGAACTCCTAACTCCTAACTCCTAACTCGGGTTAACTAGACTCTGATATCAAAAAACTCGATTTGATCAAAGGTATAACGGATAGAATCGGGGGAGACATACAGTTGCTTATCGGCTGCGTCATTCACTTTCAAATACAAGTCTGGTAGAAGACTGAAAGTATCGTATTCATCGCTGAGGCGATCATCCGATGTAGAGAAATTTCCCCTCAAACTTTGACGGACAGTCTGCCAATTTTTCTTAACTAAGTGACAGTATTTTTGCCAAAAGTCAATGCGATCGAGCCACTTGGTTAGGTCGCTCTCATGGTAAACCAGAGCAAAGTCGCCATACTCGTCAGTTTGCGTCTCGCTGAGCAAGCCCTCTAACAAACCATCGTTGTCAAAAAGGCGCACCCGAACACCGGCAACGGGATCTTGATTGGAATTGGAAACAGTACCCAAAACCAGCCAATCCTTAGTGGTAATTTGAGGTCGGCGTTGCATTCGGATGACGGTGGTTTCTAAAGATTGCCTGAGGGAATCTGCCGCCGCTGCTGCCTCGCGCAGAGCAACCACTTGGGGGTGATTTTCACCCAAACTGGTTCTGAGACGAGCTTCTATGGTTTTTGAGCGGGTTGATCTTTCTGTCTGCATCCGGACTGATTCCTCCATTCTGACGATGTTTGTCTCGGCAACCTTGTTAGAGAAGATCCGTACTGCTTCTTCGGATTCTTCGGAGTCAACTTCGTTTTCATTAGGACAGAAGGTCTTAATCCAAATCTGATTCGGCATATTAATCACATCTAGTCCTTGAATGAACAAACAATGGTTCGCCTGATTGCCTGTTGCTGAATTCGCCCATCCCCAAGATCCATAGGAAAGAAGTGCTCCCAATGGCAACTCAGAGAAGCGGTTCCCAGAGGCGCGGATAGTTGGTGCGAAAGTAAAGACATCAATCAACAACGCAGGGATGATTACAAAGCTACCATTAGGAAGCATGAAAGTTCCCTTCCCCGCAATTTCACTGAGGATTTGGTTATCTTGTAAGGAGATATCATCGAAAGAGATAAGTGCCACAGCGTTGGAGACCAATGGCTCTGTCGGTTTGGCTGCTCGCAGGGTAACTTGGTTGTCGTGGAACATCACCCGGCCATCAGTAAATTGGGAGAGTTGGGTGGCATAGATGGAAGGATTATAATTTACCCTGTTGGCAAAACCGTATGCTAAGTTCACAGTAGCAAATCCGCTGCCCAGTGACATGACTCCTGAATTGCCGATCGCCACACATCTGCCTAAAATATTCAATCCTAAGCCTACTGGGGGCTGCTGTCCGAGGGATTGAGAGGTCAAAGTATTGCCACTAATAGACATCCCTCCTGAACCCAGTAAAATCAGAGCTTGACCTTGAGGGCAGACAACCACATTGTCATGGATGCTGGCAGCGAGTGCTGCTGGTTGTTGCTTTAATCCCATCTGTTGCTCAAATTGCTCCCAGTTCAACTTGTTATCAGATTTCCAGAGGGTGCTTGTGGCTCCCAAAACCACTATCCCGGCTTGGTAAGTCGTTACCTCATTCAATGGTTCAGGTTTATCGCCGAAACAAAAATGGAGTAGCAACGTTTCATTTTGGCGAGGAGTAGTAATCACAATTTTTGTAATCTTATTGTTGCCACTCCCTGAAAGAGTTAGTGTTTCTTCTTTACTGCTCATGGTTTTGCTAGCTACCTGATTTTCGCCATCAAAAGCAACTATCTCGGGTTTGTCATCATATTTAGCCTCATGTTGGAGCTTGAGTGAAACACTTGTAACGGGTGAAGGTAACTCGATTTCAGCGATATCGCGGCACGAGAGTCCCATTTCGGAGTAGATAATAATCTCCTCTTCAGGATTTCCTTTGTGATCTTTAACCAAAAAACTCACTCCCTGCTCAGTCCAAGGGTTATCTTTATCAGTTCCTTCTCCCAAAAAATAAATACACGCTCGTTCTCTGAAGTAACCGTTATCAAGGATAGTGTTATTGGCAATATTTAAACCTTCACAGTCGTAGATGAAGATACCACAAGCGCGATTCAACCCTACCCCATTTTCCGCAATGTAATTATCATAAATGCGAACCTGAGCCACTTCGCGCAGGACAATCCCACCTACCGCATCAGGAGCAAAAAATCCATCTACCTTTTCTCTAGCGCAACGGAAAATTCTATTGTGGGCAATGGTCAAGTCTTGTACGTCGCCAATACCTGACTGGTCGCCCGACTCTACCTTGGCAACGGTACTGATACCACTGTTACTCATATACTCAATATTATTGCCCAGAATCCTCACTTGGGAAACGCCTGTGGCATCATTTAAGGGTTTTTCATCTTGCTTGAGATTTCCTAAAGCAATTCCTGCACCTTCTGCACCTTCTCGGCGTTCAAGTCCCATGAGACTTCCTAAAGCAATTTCTGCATCTTCTGAGGGTCTAATGCCAATTTCGTTATCTTGGATGAGGATATCTTGAGAGCCGTCTCGAATCCAAAGGCTATCTAGAACATTATCCCTAATTCGCACGAAATGAGCTTGAATTGAAACGCTAGGCATCGAGTTACTTTTGCCCTTTCCAGAAGCATTGTGTCTAATAAAGCAATTGGTAACTATTATTCTTTTGCTTTTATTAACTAAAATCGCTTCTTGCTCTGATTTGACTAATATCTGCAATAAGTCAAAGATAATGGTGTGGCATTCGTTTAGTTGAAATGCTGGTTGATTGGAGGGACCAAAAATTCTGGCCTGGCGATCGCAACCAGTAATAATAATCTGTTTGCCCCCCTCAATCACTACTGGGGCATCAAGTTGATAGCGTCCGGGCAGGATACATATCTTGATCAGATCGTAGGAATTTTGCTTTTGCAACTGTCCAACTGCATCAACCGCCTCTTGAATATTGTCATAGTCTCCCCCTTTGCCCACCGTTACCAGACAGCAACCTCTTCCTATCTCAGTCAGAGGTGGAAATTGACGACGGCAATCTTCGAGCAACTCTAATTTGTTGTCTACTAGCTTAATTAGAGCCAGGCGGCAATAATGATGCTCGATACCTAAAGGTAGCTGTTCTCGGGGCTTGTCACTTTCGTCCCTTGGCCATTCAATTTCACCTGGGACCTTATCGGTTACGCCACGAGCAGGAATGAGCCAATAATCTCCCGTTTTATAGGTGGTTCCTGAGGAAAACTGGACTTCTATTCCCCCTTCTAGGTCTTGCCAACTATGGTCAATCTTGATCCCATGTTCCGTTGCCGTTGGTGTACTTCCAAGGGGGTCGTTTTGATCCCAGCGCCGAATCTTGGGATGGAGTTTCAAATTTACCCCCTTGGAAAATTTTGAGTTGGCAATGTCGATAGGTGAATCTACTTCAATCACCGAATTGGCCTCATATACTGTTGCCAACTTTAATTGTCCGGGTTGTCCTTTTAACTCCAGTTCATCATTAATAATTTCCACCCACTGACCACTAGCAAAGCCTAAGACTTCATCTCTACCCAGACCAGCTACAGTAATGCGACTCTTGTTTTCGTGAAGGTTTTCCTCAATTTTCGTGATCTCAGCCACGACTGAGCCATTTTCTCTAGACCATTTGAAAGTCGGACCGCTAGCGCGATCGCTGCCATGATGAATTTCGACGCGATATAACTGATTTTCGAGGCGTTGGTAGCCCGAACTGGGGGGAACGAGACAGGGATTATTGGGATCGCTAAGGGGGGCGGTTTGGACCTTTAACTTGCCCGTACTAGAAGCAGTTAGGTCATTCCAGTCCTTCAAGTCAGTACAACAGTTGACATCTGCTGGTGAGCTAGGGACAGGTAAGACTTTGACTTGCCAGACGGTTTGGCTGCGGGTTGCCGTATCCGCTTCCCCCAAGGCAATTTCCTGAATTTGCGGGTCATCAAGGGGGGTAATATGTCGTTGCCAGACATCAAGATATACTATCCCGAGAGTTGCCTTTTTATTTTTGAGCAGATCGACGATCTCGGGGGGATTGGGCAGATAGGGCTGATTATGGTAGTCTATATTGGCTTCATCTTCATAATTTTTATAATTTTCACAGAGGACACCATCGACGTAGTAACGTCCCTCGCCGATCTTCAGGTTTGTCTGGTCTTTAATATCAATCTCAAACCCTGGCTCGGACTTAGGTGCGCCGCATTTGCCGATCACATCCTTAGCTTCCGTCTCAATGCTGTATCGGTTAATAGCCTGTTGCTCGTTCCAATCAGCATCAACTTGAACGCGCCCCTGTTGCATCAGCACGGCACTGTAATGCTTTTTGGGGTCAAATGTCTGACGGCTAAAATCTCCTTTCATGGCAATCTCCTTGATGATTTATTACGTGAGTTCGACGAGAAGGAATTGATAGATAACTGGTAACAAGTCTGAAGTCTCAAACCCCTATTATCTCCTTGACAAAATAACAACTCCGCTGCGTAGCACGGCGTAGCCGGACTCCGAACTCAGGTTGGTTGTTTTACAGCAGTTTTCATGTGCATAGATTAAAAATTCAAATGTCAATACTTCCCACCGTTCCTAGAAACTTACTCAAAGGTAAGGCGGACTTGGCTGACGAAGGCAATCTTTCTGATAGTCTTAAAGCACGACGGGCTAAAACTAAGCCAGAAGCCATTGAACTATCAAGTCCATACATAGACATAAATTTACTGATGCCAATCAAACTTGAATAGGCAGGGTTGAGACCAATTAATTCAATCCTTCCCACACTCACTCTTTGCAAAATATTGATACACTCAATTGAAAACGGCTATTAGGTGGCATAGAAAATTCCTGCCTCCAAGCCAAAACGCAGGTATTCATCTAGACGCAGGCGCAGATTGGTTTGCCTTTGGGGTTGGTAGAGAGGGTGAAACGCGCCCATTTCTGCCTCATCATCCGCTCCCTGGCGAATCTCAATGGCACTGCGCTGGCTCAACTGACAATAGGCGGGATGGCCATAGTCGAGGGAGGTAAATTGAGGAATTAATCGGGCTTTGACGAACTCTTGTTCTGCTAAGGGTAAATCCGACCATGAATCCTTTCCTGAGGCTTGAGCGCGTTTGCTTAAGGCGAGATCGGGTTGACAGCGATAGAGACGGGGAACAAGAGACTCGACGGGAACGTAGGAAAAGCGAACACAGCCTTGTTGTCGCCGTTCAGCCCAAACAGGACAAACAAGAGTCTTCCCACCGTTGGTCCAAGTGGGACGCGATAAGAAAATAGTATTAGAGGCTAACTCCAGCATTTTGGTATGGACTTGGCCAATGATGGTACTGTTTTCAACCGTCAGAGACGCACCAGCAGCATGGCCATCGATCGCAGCATAGGCAACCTTATCAGGGGCGTTTCCATCGATAATGCTATTCTTAATCCTGACTTTCACGCTATCGCTATCTTTCACTCGCAAGCCCCCCAGAATGATACAGCGATCGATCTCGATTACGGTGTTGGGGGACTCGACGAACAGGCTGGGCAGATCCTTGACAATTTTTCCCATCCCTGACGACGAGAGCTGCCAACCAGCAATAATGGTACAGTGTTGCAGTCGCAAGCGTCGCAGTTGGCTGTTGCTAGTGAGGACAAGGGGTTTGCCAAGGATGAGCAAGCCATTGAGGGTAACTGTTGCTTCTTCTCCCCCCGCGATCTCTAAATTCTCTTCCAAGAGTAGGGTGGGGCGGAAGCCATCCTTAGCTCGCACTTCCATCTGTTCCTTGGCAGCGGCCGCAATGGCGATCGCTTGGTCTTCCTCATAGCGTCCACTATCGGTGATTTCCACTGCCCCCTGTCCGAAACCATCCAAGCTTTCTTGAATGGAGGCAAAATCTCTAGGAACTTCGCGAACTGGAGTCAGATCCGTATTGAGAGAGTCGTCGCGGTCGTATTCACCCCCTCCCATCTCGGTACTAAAACCGTAGTAATAAGTAACTAAAGGTGGAGATGGCGGGGTTTGCGAGGTGGGAAAGGCAAGACGACCTAATACCGGATCGATGGCGATTTTGTCTGTCGGTACATTTGCCCAAATTATCTTGCCCTGATTATCTTTGGCATCGCTCAAGTTACACACTTTAATCAGAGCCGACAGTTTCTCGTCAGGATCGGGAACGTTTTTGTCAGCGACCTTAAGCACAAGACTTTGATCAAGCCCGTAGTAGTCCTCCAAGTATAAGGCTAAAACCCTGCGACTGAGGGGAATGGGAACGTTAATAGGTTCTGCTAGATGGGTAATGGTTTCTTCCGTTTGGGGGTTGGTGAATAGCTGGGTGTCCATGCCCAAAGGACTGAACCGGTAACGGCAATCATCCACCTTAACCGCCGGTGATTGACTAAGGGAATAACTCTGCAACCGCCAGAGAAAAATGCCAATATTAGGGATGTTGTAACGCCCGTGTTGGCTGGCAATGCGTCGCACATCTGCTGTATGGGCTAGGCTGTCAAAAGGAGTCTCGGCTCGTTCTAGGGGTTCCCATTGGCGCAGGTCAAGCCAAGAAAGATGTTTCGGACGCAGGTGCTTCAGATATTGAGTAGTTGCCAAGTGTGCAAAGAACTCCACCACATTGGCATCCCATCCCGTCACGTCTCGCGCCAACTGTTCCACAACGGCTGCGGTTCCCTTGCGCCGTCGGTAGCCGATGGTATTAGCAACTTCTGCCCGCGCTCCTCCAAAGCGCGCTTTGGGGGAGCGTACCCTTTGAGGGATAACGTCGTGGAGGGAACGAACACCAATCAGATCGCCAATGTAAGGAATTACCCACTCAGCACAGGTTTCGATAAATTGGTCGTCGTAAAGTTGGGCTAAGTCTTCCTCTAAGACGTTAGCTTGTTGGGCAATAACGGCTAACAAGGCC
>JAAUYM010116950.1_pt1 | contig 10821 bp, 6 predicted proteins | sample 7278001 | NCBI WGS metagenome assembly JAAUYM01 (sample SAMN14350224, study PRJNA611818) | marine sediment metagenome | isolation source: surface marine sediment (1.8m) | place: French Polynesia: Moorea | collected 2018-08
ATTCCCGTTTAACCGTTTCCCCATTATCCGGAGTACACTGTATAAGAAAAAGTGCCCTCACCTGCTTGTAGTTCAGCACGGCCCTGTTGAGGTAGTACATGTCCCTCTCCGCCGTCTCGGTCCACACCAGCGTAAAATTGAAGACGTCCCACAGGAGGGAGAGGACGGCCGTGTCCCCCTCCCTCACGCACCTACACAAGTGCAGGCCATGCCCGAACATTAGCTTTTTATGAGAGTACGACTTACCTAAAAAGTCTTGAATGTAACCCATTTGTCTGACAAATTTTTCCCCTCTTCCTTCCCCCTCCCCCTAAAAAAAGGGAGTGAATACCCGGTTCGCGCTTTTTAAAGCTAAAGGGCATCCAAGGCCTAGTACGTAGTACACGCACCGTCCGGTCACTTCGGGGTCCTTGGGCAACACCACCCTGGTCTTGTCCCTGCCGCGGCGCTTCGTCCAGAACTTGAGCTCGAAGGAGCAGTCCGTCTGCACCAGGATGCACGGCTCCCCATTGTCCTTGTACAGGGAGTACGTGTATTTCTGCGGAGGAAGCAATTCGATGGAGTGAATTGCATCATTTTGCTTCTGATTGACCAGTTCACTACTATACCGAAGTTCTACTGTTGTACTCATTGGATTGTGGTACTAATTACCATCCCGACGGGACTTTAAAACTTACGAGCATAACAAATTCAGCTTTAAAATTGTGACATTTATGTGGCATTCTAATGACATGTTCCATTACATGCTTAAAGCTGAATTTGTTACGCTCGTAAGTTTAAAAGTCACGTGGGGATGTGCCAATCCTGCATCGCGCAGACTGGAGCAGAAAGGAGAACTTCAGCTTATCAACATTTGCTGTTTCCGCCCAATACCAGCATATTTCAACATGACATTTCAATGCAACAATTCTCTCTCTCTCTCTCTCTCACAGCATTCTCCGGGTCCTGAGCCTTTCCTGCAACGACGTTGTCCCTGCGGCCGCGAGGCCTGGCCAAGAGGAAGCCGCGGTGTTCCTCCTCAGTTATCACCTCATCGGGCTGTTGTACAGTACATATGCACACAAAAAAGTTAGTAAGATGTGTGCAGATACACAGTAGAAGTCGGACAATCGGGACAGCTTGGTCGGAAAATGCCACAGTTTCCCAAATTAAACTATCATATGAGTTTCCCCAACTATACCACGTACCCCAAAAAAAGTTCTGTTCCCTAGAAAGGTTTTTTTTTAATCTGAGATTATTCTTCTTTCACCCGAACCCCCGATTAACCGAGTTCGACTGTAGCAGTATAAGGTCAAAGATCCATGTCATCTCACGTGAAACAGCTTCCTCATTTCGACAGGTATGTAGTTGATGGGGGCGTGCTCGGAGGCCGGCACCAGGGGATGCGCGAGGAGGACAGCGCAACCTACATGGGAGTACACTTTAGAACTCAGATATGTCCATTTAATAGGTAGCAAAGAGAAAGAGAAATATTCCTCAATTTAAGGTTTGCCTGCTTGCCAACTTTTTGGCCTTTCAGCATGTTAATCAGAGCTACCTTTACTCTTGTGGGGTTTCACCCTAGCGAAGGACTAACTGTGGTGCAAGAATGTCAGCAAAATAGAGTTAAAAATGTATTTTCCTTACCCAGAGCCCAGACCTGCAGGCTTGGGGCCCCCATCTCTGCAGAGACTGCATGCATCAGCTGTGTTGGTAGGAGCACCAAGGATGAGAGGAAGAGGAGGAGGGGGAAGAGGAGGAGGAGGAGAAGAAGAAAGCAACCACCATCTTTTCCCCTCTTTCTCTTCTCTCAAGAACGTGACCCAAACCTGGAGAAAGCTGTGGAGAGAAATCTCTCCTCCTCCTCTTTTCTCTCTTTTTCTGGATGCCCAGCATCATCCAAAGCATATGGAAATCAAGCCTCCCCCATATGGTCAACATACAACAACATACAGGCAATGTAGTCGATATTCAGCTATGTCATTTCCTTTTGTCATGATCGAAGACAAGTAATTGAATGTTACACACAGAGTATTACAGTACCGTTACATAAAGTCACAGAACTTGCCAGATTTGGAATATCTTCCCACAACTTATCGTTCATATAGCATGTATAGTTGAATATCGACTAAATGTCACAGCAATCCAACTGACGAAAGTTCCAACCGGTAGAAGGGTTTTTTTTTCAAAAAGAAGTTTTTTAATTCGGATATAAAAGAAAACAGCTTCAGAGTGGTTCTGTACCGTACGTACACATTCTGAGTAGTAGTATGTAGAATAAATACGCTTAAATACTCATCGTGCAGATGGCACAAAATGCAAAAATTTCACTTTGTTTTTGTCATGAACGAACAGCAACGAATAAAATTAATGACTGATGTACATTAGATTTTTTTTTGACACCGGCTATATATTTCGGATGTTGGATGTTTTGGTTTTTTTTCTTTTACAATAGTCGGGATAAACAATTTGATTTTGTTGTTGTTGTTGTTGTTGTTGTTGTTCACCCCCCTGCCCTGCTGGAAATTTTTTTTTAAAAGTCGCCCTGCTGGACCAGCCCAGTTTCTTTTGTGGATGGTGACTGGTAACCCTGGTTCGCGTTGGTCTTTTTTTACACGAGTGATGGAGCGAGTTTCGCGAATGTGGAAGAGAGAAAAAAAAAGATTCTGCTGTTAAGTAATAGTAGAAGGATTTTTCTTCCCTCCCCGACCAGGCAGCAAAGGGCAGTCCAGAGCGACTTTGCTCGTTATTTTTTTTTTCTTCTTTTCAGTTACAGATAGAAGTTAAGCCCTAGTTTTAACCCGTATTAATCTTGCTTGGCGGGTATCTTTTCAAATTGGTTTGTTTTTGAAAAAGAATGTTCTTTTCCTTTTTTGGTTGGTTTTATCCGACGCCGAGAATGACGTCAGCAAAGTTTCAGGGGCAAAAAAAAAAATCAGATATAGAGGGGCAGAAAAATAAATCAAGTGGAAAAAATATAACTTAGATGTCAAAACCAAGAAGGGGATTTCGAAAAACTAAACAAAACAGAAAAGTTTTGTTTGGTCTTTGGTGGTTCAGCTTCTCTTACCGGGGGAGGCGGCTGTAGGGGAGGCTATTTTTCAAAAAACTTTTTTTTATCTCAGGGGCAAATGGCGGCGGCGTTGACGAAACATCCACCACCCACCAACCCACCCACACGATAAAAAAAGGGGGGTGTCAAAAGAGCCCGCTCTCAGCCGCCTCCCCCGGGGCCTACGGGAGCTCCTCCCCCTTGACGCGGGGTCGGGGTCCCCCCTGCACTCCCGTGCCCCTCCACATACACAGGACCCGGGTTTCCCCCCTCTCTCTCCTGGCCAGATCACTGTCTCATTTGGACCCGTGCAAGGAAGGAGGAAGGGGGAGGCTTGGGATTTTTTTGCAAGTCTCGGGACCCGGTGAGGAGGGGTTGAGGGTGAAGGAGGGTTGAGGGGGGCTCCCTTGCTTGGAGCCGAATCCTCAGAGACCCAAAATGTTACATTTTTGTTTAAATATATACGTCAAACTGGTTGAAGCTCTCCAAATACTTATACATTTTTGGGGGGGTAGTTTTTTTTGTTTTTTCTTCTTTTTTTTCACTACAAAAATACTTACTCACTAGTTAACAGAAAAGAAGATTCATTCGATCTTTTTTTAAAAATCTATAGAGGCGGATGGCTGATTTTTTTAAAAGTATTTTTTTTTTGTTTTTTTGGTTGTTAAATGGTTTTTTGGGGAAAGTATTTTCTTTTCTTTTTTTCTATCATTCTCTTTCCTCGATTATTCCTGTTCCAAACGGCGAATTTCACACTACTTTCTCCCCTCCCAGTTGCGAAGCAGAAAATGGCATCCACAAGTCCCAATTTTGGACTTTTCTCTCTTTTTTTAAAGAAAAGGAAAAAAATCGTCCTCCATGCTCTCCCGCTCTCACCCCCATCCTGGTGATTTTTTTTTTTGGGAAGAGGAACACCCCCCACGCACATTTTGAGGGGGGTATCCCTCTGCCAAAAAAAAGGTGAGAGGGTGGGGATGAGGAGGAGTTACAAGCGGGGGAGGCGGAGGAGGTCCCTTTTCCCACACCAAAGTTTTTTTTCACAGAGATCTTTTAATTTTTGAGTGTGATATTTTTTTTCTCATAAGAGACCGGAAAGTCCATTTTTGTGGGGGGGAAGTTGTTTCCCTCTTTTTTTTCTAGAAGATGGTGGTGTGCCTTTGGTGGTTAGTATTGACTTTTTCTTTCCCTTTCCCCCTGGTTGGATGAAAGCCAAGTAAACCTGGGGGAGGCGCAGCTTTACTCGGGAGATTTCCGCCGAGGGGGAAAGGGGGGGTTAACCCCAACTTCACAAAGTTTTTTAAACCGGTCTCTTTCTTTTCCAAACATGGAGGAGGCAAAGGGTGAATCCATTCGCGAGAGAAGCAAGGATACCGGGAAGAAAAAAAAGAAAAATTTTCGGGGGAAGTGAAACAAAATAATTTTAGGGTGTTATGGGAATGAATGGATGGATGGGGTTAAATTTTTTGAGTTTTCGTTTGCAGTCAAGAAATATTTCTGTTTTTAGATGTTCAGGACTTTTTTTTTAGAAAAGTATTTTTTTGTTTCTGGTTGGTGACCACCTGCTGGATCAAAATTTTACAAAGACTTTTCGGTCCAAAAAAAATTGCTCTTTTTTCCTTGCAGGTAAAATTCTCTCTCTCTGATCGCGGGAGGAGGGTAGGGGTCATCTTTGGGAGGTAGGGGTGGGTCACCAACACCCAGAAATGAGGAGTCAGGTTACGCGGGGTTCAGCATAGTAGAAAGCATCGGTCGACGGAAAAAAAAAATAAGAGTCTTATACCAAAAGTTCAATTGACGCAACGATAAAGATCGTTAATAATAATTGTTTCTGATCATGATGATACGAATCCCTGGTTCTTCTGGGTCGGATATGTTAAGTTGATTTTTTTTTCTCCCAAATATTTTTTTCGTGTGAGATCAATGAAAATGGCTTTTGGAAAAAAAATAAAGGACCTTTTGAAAAGGTCGCACTAAGGACAAAAGAAAAAAAAGGGAATGATAATTTTTTTTGATATTTTTTTTGCCATATCAAACAAATTTCGGACACCTACGTCAAAGCGACAATGGAGATCCGAAACTTTGGTGGGTTTGTTTTTGCCAGAATATTTAAATTTTTTTTTCTTGCCGCTTTCTTTGTGCGTCCAAATGCGCTGAATTTTGTTTTCCAGGAATTTTGAATTTCGCCGCCATTTTTGCATCAGTAAAAAAGCTTTTTTCTCTTCTTTAGCCAGAAAAGCCAAATGGAGCCGGACCTATAGGGATCTGCGGAGGAGGCCGAATTGTGCCCTTTCAGGTGCCAAAAAGAAGCTCCCTTTACTCTTGCCTTGTTGTTTTTTGCCATCGAAAAAAGTTTTTGTCATGCTTTTTTTTGTTCGGAAATTTTTTATGCCAATTTTGGTGTTGTTGTTTTTCCGTGTTTAGGAGGGGTTCTGACATTCTTTTTTTTTACAAAAATATATGTAGTCGTCTATGCGGTTCGTTTGCCTTTTATGTGAGTTGCCTTCTTTTGTTCTTCCTACTGGGTGGTAGAAAGCGTGGCTCCCTGTGTCGATTCTTTCTTTTCTTAATTCCAAACTTGCTATGTTTGTGTGTTTGTGTATGCATTTGTGTTTGGGTGTGCTTGCAACTACTGCTTTGTCGTTCTCTTCTCGCAGTCTATCCTACCAGGTGGGATGATTGTTTTGTGTCAAGAGGGGGTTAAAGCTTTTCTTCAAAAAAAAAAATAAGAGTTGCGCGAGAGAGTTCTTTTTTTTTTTGGGGGGGGGGGGGTCCCTAATGCATTTTTTGCATCCTACCTTTTCCTACCGGGGATTTTTTTTGCACTGTTTCTGTAATTGGAAGTTTTCCGATTCTTCATCATCTTTCTTCTTCTTCTTCAGCCCTATTTCTTGTTGTTCAAATGCCAATGTTGAAAACGGCCTTCCTTCTCTGACAGAAGCTCTGACATGTTCATTCATTCCTTCCCCCTTCAAGTTCTTTCTTCATCCCCAGTAACTTATTGATGGTGGCATCATCATTTTCCCCCAAATTTCAAGAAAAATGCCTTGAGAGAGAGCGTTTTTTTGGTTGTTTGGTTGGTGAAGGGAAGAGGGGAGAGAATGGGGGGAATCATTTTTTTTTCAAGTTTGACTGAATTACTTTCGATTGTGCTCGGCTTTTTCTTAAATGGGGAGAAAAATAAGGGGATCTCGGTGTTGGTCGCATCAGTCCTTTCGATCTGCGTCGCTTTCTCTCTTTTTGTCTGTCGGGCAGCGCGGTCGCCCGACTACTACATCTTCTTCTGGTCGTCGTGCGCCTTCTTGACGATGGCCAGCTTGGAGTGCGGGTCGGTGACCGGGAGGTCGGAGTAGGGCGCCTCCCTCGTCCCGTGCAGCATCAGCGTCCACTCCTTGAGGAAGCCGCGGTTCGTCCTCTGCTCGGCCCCGCCGTTGAAGCGCACCTCCAGGGTCCACTTCCCCCTGGGGTACTCCGCCCACGGGTGCGTGGTCATGAAGGGCCACTTGGTGAAGCCGTCGTGGGAGTCGTCGTCGTTCGGGCGGGAGGACAGGATCATCGACCTGACAGACAAAGAGAAAGTACAGTAGTAGTACCTCGGTATCTACTGTGCAGCTAGTAGTGAACGTCGATATTCCGGTACATTGTAATAGTGAATAGTCGATACAGTCCACATTCGGTTATGGCAACTTCAGTTTTAGTACAGTATGGCATTTGATGTTCCAGTTTTTGACACTTCTTGCACTGTACAGCACTAAAGAAAATTATTCAGCTATGGCAAGTCTTCTTCTACCTATAAAGACAACTTTTTGCTCATGACATACTACTTCTTGTCACAACTGAATGTCAACTGTGCAGTAAACTTCTTCAACATAATCAATACCCTGACGACCTGCGTAGAAGTGGATGCATCGATATTACGTGAATTGCCGCATCGATATTCGATACAGTGGAACCTCGGTGTAGTGAACTGATCGGTCAGCAGCATGCAGCATTTTTTGCCCCCAAATTGCTTACCCATCCCGATTAAACAATGTTTAATCAGTCAATTAAATCAATCAATTGGTCAGCACAACAAAGGTGAGATATTTTGTCATCGTCGAGGTTCCACGGTACAGCAAATCCATGCATCGAATTTTTCCCACACGGAGGGCTATTTTTGATGGGAGAAAAAAGGCCTGTTCTTCTCCTCCCTTCGTCTCCATATGGCAGCGCAGCCAGCCCTCTCAGCTCTCTCTTTCTCCCCTTTCTCCTTCTCTTCCAATGGCGAATTGCTCTAGGGAGAAAGAGAGGGAGGGAGGAGAGCGGCCTTGCATGCATTCTACATGGAAATGTTCTTTTCTTTCCCACTTTTCTCTGGGAAAGACTTTTGCGTGATCCCGCCGCAACGCTGAAAGTGAGACTGCACGAAATTAGTTATGTCAACTAACGTGTACGACGTTACTTAGTAGGTAGTAGGTATATGGTACCTTGGTACCTTGGTACAGTGACGAAGATATGACTGCATTCATTCTCCGCATAAAAAAACCCTTCGCGGTTCCCAACTCTTAAAAAAGAGTATCTGGGAAATTACTTCAAGAAAGTAAGACAAAAAGAAGCTCATATCCGGCTAAGACGAGATTGTGCGTAGATGACTTTTTTTTACCCAATTTTAACTTTTCTGAGAGAAAGGCTTTTAACGTGGGAGAGCGAGAGAGTGCTTACTCTCTTTTTGTCTATCTTCCAAAAAAAAGGACTTCTTAAAAAAAATACAGTTAACCTCCGATATACTACGTGAGTAAAGTTTACTGTACTGGTAAGTACCATATCAGAGGTCTACTGTACCTTCACTACGTATAGGAAAAGGTTTGCTTTACTCCATTTGAGTGTTACTCTAGCGAAGTTCCACTGTACCAAATTGTCCTTTTCTTCCCCCCCCCCTCACCTTGTTCCCATGGGAGACCTGAGGAAGAGCTGCACGTCGCCTCTCCTCGTGGCGTTGAGAGTGATGACGGCCTGGACGTGCTCCAGGTAGTTGACCTCGGTGTCGGTGCCGGCGCACGAGGTCGTCTCCAGGGTGAGGAAGAGCGACTTGTCCGAGGGCGGAACCTCCCTGACCTCGCGGTCCGACCCGGCCTCGCAGTGGTATCGCGCCGGGACGGTCTTCCACTGCTTGGCCAGGGCAACCATGGCGCCGGCGTCGAGCACGCCGAAGCCGAAGAGGTGGTTGAACTCCAGCCCGACGCCGTTCATGGTCCAGTGGAAGCGGCCCTTGGCGTCGAACAGCGAGTTGCGCTTCGAGGTCAGCACGGTCAGGTGCTGCATGTCGCGCCAGGTCAGCTTCGGGCTGGAAAAAAAAAGTTATTAAAAGTTGTCCTCATTGGACGGACGAGTTGCGGCTCTCAAAGGAAACCTGTTTTTTTTTTTTTTAGCTATATACTATTATTAACCTCTTATAGAAAAAGTTTCTGCCTTGGCCGCCTCTTCAAACTTTTCTCATTATTAAGATTACATGTATTATCCTCGGGGCAAAAAAGAAAACATGGAGAGAGTGCGTGTGAGATAGAAGAAGTCCACTCACTTGGCCTCAAGAGCGAGGGCGAATACGCCGGCCGCTTCCGGCGCCGCCGCCGACGTCCCGGAGTGCGTCCGGGTGCACTTCCCGTAGAGGTCGGTGGTGGCCACGCCCGTGTTCGGGTCCTTGGCCCCGTTGGAGAAGGTGGAGGCGAGGGTGGAGGAGCAGCTCTCGTCGTAGTGCGCGTTCTCCCCCGTGTTGATGGCCGAGTTGATGGAGATGGTCCACATGGACGCCGCGTAGCCGTCGCAGTTGCAGTCGTCGTCCTCGCCGCCGTCGCCCGACGCCCACACGTAGATGTTGCCCAGACCGTGGCGACCCTGGAGCAAAGAACGAGAAGAGAATTTTACTTTCATCTTCTTCCTCCCTTTTTATGGCTTGCGGTCTCGTCTTCATTCATGCATTCTGCCTTTCCCTCCTCGGTTCATTAAACTCCTCCTTCCTCCCCCCTCCCTCCCTCCCTCAAGGAGGGGGGGGGAGGGAGGGGGAGCCTGAATAGAAGGGCTGTTATCTCTCGCCCCATACCTACCCACTTTCTAGCAACTTTCCTTTCCTTGTGGCCTTAACGTGGGCGTCATAAAAAAGACCTCAAGCATTTACCCGTGTACTATTACCTCACACGTAATAAACGTCCTTTTCACACAAAAACTCGTGCATTTACTAAAGCGTCCTCCAAAGCAAGCTGAGGAGACTTGGGTCAGTCTGTGCTCAAGCCGGAGATGGACTTTATCGATCGCAGATAATTGGGAGAGAGAAACGGCCTTAATGTCAAAGGGGACTCGACAGGTTAGATTGGCCTTCATAACGCGGCCGAAAGGAAGGAAAAGCATTTTCTATAATAATGATGAAAAAAAATCCTTCCTGTACAGACCTCGTTTACGCCCCTGACGATTGCCCTCATGGTTGCGTTTCTGGGCCCGTCGACGGTGCGGCCGTCGTCCGTGGGGCCCCAGCTGGCCGAGTAGATGTCGATGAGGTTCGGCTCGTGGCCCATTGAGTTGGCCTCGATCAGGTCCGTCATGTAGGGCTGGTCCAGCATGCGGATGCCGGCCACCATAGAGTCGTAGGCCACGCCGACCCCGCAGACGCCGTTGTCCCTGGCGCCGGAGACCTCGCCGGCGCAACGAGTGCCGTGGCTGCGGAACAGTAGCAGAGTTGCCAGCTTTTCCGTGGGGGCAATACGACAAATTTTAGGAGAAAACTTGCCAGTTTACTGTAACCAGATCTCAAAATGATAAAAAAGAAGAGAGTACTGTACGTATAATAATGTACTAGGCTAGGGCCAAGCACTTTTATATGGCAGATTTGGAAATTTTTTGTCTATTACCTACTTCCACACCCTTTGCCCCTCTCTGTTTGCAAGTGTTGACAACTAGCACATTTCATATAGGTACTACTGTACCTACTGGCTACTACCTACGTATATACTACCTATATGAAATGTGCTAGTTGTCAACACTTGCAAACAGGGAGGGGCAAAGGGTGTGGAAGTGTTGACGTGTGTCGAAACAGAAACTTTCTGTGTACAAAGCCCTTTCATCAATTATGCAAGAATTCAGAGACTACCTAGTGTTACTAGAGTCTATGTCGTATGTTTCGAGTACGTAAGCCATCCAACATCGAGCGTGATGTTGTCGGTCTGGGAGGAGGAGTGCAGCAAATGTAATTACGTCAGACAGGCGAAACAACAATTGTCTGAATGAAGCCCCAGAGAGAAGCCAAACACGAAAGATACGTCAAATTCGATTTGCTGCTGCGAGATAGAATCGAGTCCTAAGTAGCAGTACTTTATATAGATGTGGGAAATGGCAATAGGTCGACTGCCTTACCTGTTGAACCAGTCGTCGGTGTAGCGCGGGAACGGGTAGGGGTCGTTGCTGCTGAAGTCATAGCTGGCGCGGGCGTTCTGGAATAGGAGGAATTGTGGGGGGAAGGGGAGCTTGATTAGGTATGTTACTATGCGACGTCTGAGACATGCCGGATGTCTTGGTAACTATAGTAACGTAGACGTAATGTCTGGCATTCCTGCCTGCTACTGTGACAAGAACTGAATGGACTTACCGTACGTACACAGTACGTATAGGTACTTGAACAGTATGTACGTACATTCTCTCACACACAGAAAAGCATATAACGGGTGTATCAGCTAAATCTGTACAGTTGGTTAGCAACGCTTATTGGCGCCAAAATATTTGAAAAATTAGTTAACTTTGTAAATAAAAAAGGCGCTTTTTTCTTCTCC
>JAAUYM010115417.1_pt1 | contig 10817 bp, 7 predicted proteins | sample 7278001 | NCBI WGS metagenome assembly JAAUYM01 (sample SAMN14350224, study PRJNA611818) | marine sediment metagenome | isolation source: surface marine sediment (1.8m) | place: French Polynesia: Moorea | collected 2018-08
GGGCGTTTTTATATTAGAAGTTTCCGCCTCCTGCTACTTCTATTCCTCCTCTTCGTCCTCCTACTCCTACTCCTCCTCCTCCTCCTCCTCCTTCTCCTCCTCCTCCTCCTCCTCCTCCTCCTCCTCCTCCTCCTCCTCCTCCTCCTCCTCCTCCATTTGCTACTTCGTTTTTGTTTGGCAGTATATTGTAAGATGCTTTTATCTTTATCGAAGTTGCTCTCTTGAGGTGGGCATTATTGCCTAACTGATCGCCTTCTCCCTTTACTGCGATTCTCTTCTGCGTACTTCAAAACCATTGGTAACCTGAGTGTTTTCAGGTGGTGTTGATGACGCTGGCTCTGGAGCAATTACTAAAAAATGGAAAATAAGGGATGTTTCATGACAGTGGATGCTACGTGATAAGAAAAAACCAGAACAACTTATGCACACAAAATTATGCTCCACAGATTCATCGCCATTTTCCACAATCTGATCTGGTTCCATCTCTTTCACTGTAACAGATTAGGTAGTGTTTTTGAATTTCTATCTAGTACTGTATGTTGCTCAATTAAACGGGAAAAACTCGGACAATTGGGGAAATTGATCAATTGTATGTGGTGGTCCAGGGCCAAAAGCACTTTTTTCTAATGTACATACTATGCCATCGGTACCAATGCAGATTTTTTCTTTCTCTCTTCTGTTTTTATATAACTGTACTGTACGTACTATAGTATATACTACATACTACAGTACATACCATAACTCTACTTTTGCTACAGTGCAGTAAGAGTGCCGCCATTCCACTACTGTGCATTTTATTTTCTTCTGACATACCATCAATTTGTATGGAAATAAAATAGTTTACTTGGTTTAATTGCTTTCGTTGCTTCTACAGTGTTGACTTTGCAAGTGGTGGTCCAGAGCCAAAGCATGCTTGATTGGGTTAAGCTAAACGCGTAGCATTTTGTTAAATTGATGCAAGCCGTGTGATTTACTGTCGTTCTGATTTAGCTTAAGTGGCACTTCATCAAAAGGTTTGCTTAGCACCAATAAGTTTTTAGGCAAGTTCTTATCCAGAACTCATTTCTTAGTTGCATACGCACGCCAACGCACAACTAGGGGGAAAAAAACCACTTTGTTGCTAAGTGGATTATAAAAGAAAAGGGTTCATTTTAGCGAGTTATTTTCTTAAATTGACTTTTTGCTTGAAAAGACGTACGTATAGCATAATGGGTCACGTTGCCTACGTACGACACCTGCGACCGAATAGAACGCGCAAAAAATCGTCCTTCTTTACTTCAGTGTCTTTATCAGTTTCCCGAATAATAATGCAAAAAAATGTATTGGGAGGTGGAAGGAACAAGACAAAGAATAGCGCAAATGACGCACCTCGAGTTCTCGGGGCCAACAACAACGTCAACAAAGAGAGAAACGTGTGAGGCCGGGGAGCGAGATCAACTTTTGCCGTCCCCGGGCCAAATGTGTACGGTACAGTGCGTATATGTAAAGAGGATAAGAAGGAAAAGAAGAAAAAAGGCTGGCAAGGCGCCTCTTCAAACCGAGCTACTAAAAGAAGTGACAAAGGGAGATATAGGGGCCAAACTGGCCCCTATATCTGGCCCACCCACCCCCTCACAAAGTTTGTCCCGCGTTCGGTCTCTTATCAGTCGCGCGCGCGCAAAGGATAAAAGAAGAAGAAGAAGAAAAAGGGAGGAAGAAAGCGCGCACATATCCAAATAAGGAGAGACTTCGCTATAGCATGATGGCAATTTTCTTTTCCTCCCCCTGCTTCCTTCCACCTGAGTGAGCATCTGGACTGGTGCTTCTGACGTCCGCTGCCGGCCCCTTCTTTTTCCTCATGCCTCTCCCTCCTTACATGCAGAACACAAACAGTTCTCTCCTGCCCAGAGCAACATCCCTCCCCTCCTCTCCCCCCTTCCTCATCCTGTGATTTCTTGCAAGATTATTCCTTTCCCCCCTCCCTCCCTGAGCTTTCACTTTTATTTCTCCTCCTCCCCCTCCCAAAAAATTGCCCTCCTCCCCCCCTCTTCTCTTCTAGAAGATGCAAGAGGAGCAGGCCTGATTTTTGCTTGAGCGCGGTGGGCTAAGAAGCTAGCAGCAGATCCTGATTTGCCTTGCCCCTCCAGGGCTTGGACTGTCTCCAGAGGCGTGGGAACTGCGCAAAGGAGGAGGAGAAGCTGCAACAGCGATTGCCCCGTGTTACTTTCAAGAAAAGTTGCTCCTCCTTCTCTTTCCAAGTACGTCAGTGAGAGACTCAATGGTGCCTCGGACAGTTGCAACTGCAGCAACAGGAGGAAGAAGAGACGGAGACGGAGATCAGTGATCATGAACGCGATGATGCAAAGGGGCGGCAGAGGAGGAGGAGGCGGAGGAGGAATCCCGGTGGGTGAAGCACCTATAGGAGAAGTTCAACATCTGGATTGCTCAATCTTTCAATTGCTTGCCCCAATTGTTGGGCAACAGCAGCAACAATCAACAATTGCGGCGTAAAAGAGGCAAATTTGTTCTTCGCCATTATCATTAGTACAGCACACTTAAACAATTTTTTAACTCTTACAGTGCCAATTTGCCTACGATGTTTTTTTCCGTATTTATTTTTTTCAACTCGCCAAGGCACACAAACCAAAAAAACCCCCTCTCTTTCACCACCAAGGACCTGGTGTCCAAGGATGCGAAAGCGGCGGCCACCAAACTGTTCGACCGCTTCTACCACGCCGACGAGTTCCAGGAGACCGTGGACGCCTTCGACCGGATCCTGGACGTCCTCGGCATCAGGAGCGGCAGCATCAACCAGTTCTATCCCATTGTCAGGGTGAGGAAGGAACAGAAAAAAAATGCGAACAAGGCCGGAATTAAAAATCAGTTCTTTTTCAAAGTCTCTCTTTCGGATCTTCTTTCTTTGTTTGGCCATTTGCAGCCTCTTCTTTCCTCGTCTGCAGAAGTTCTTCTTCTCCTCTTTGTCCTGAAACAAAGCTTTCCATGGCCTCATTTCCATTTGCTCTTCTTTGAAGGGGGAGGGATGGAGGAAAAGGAAGAGATGGAAAATGCTATGCTTGACATATTGACATATGACTAAACTGATTATGTGCATTTGTAAAATTATTTTTTAAATATTACTTTCTTTCGTATGTACTATATGTATATTTTTTTCCAGCAAAGCATTTTGCACAACAGCGCGCAGTCCCTGTTCAGGCTGATCGACGAGAAGAGGAGGAACCCGGTGTACAAGGATGGCACCGCCACCGCTGGAATCTCGGTCAGTCTTCTGGAGTCTTGTTATACCTTCATGATCAACGAGAAAAACGCAATGAGGCAACATTGTAATTTTTTTTTAATGACGCCTAGAAAGGATACTTCCAATGAGTGGGACAAATATTTGACAAATCAAATCAATCGAACATTTTCAAAAAAAAAATACCAAAACGTACGTGCAGAATTCCCCCATATCCAGATGCAGAGAAAGCATCTTCTTCTTCTCCTTTTTTTCATTTCGAGGTCAATCCGAGGCCAAAGTGGCAAGGAGAAAGAAAGCCCCCGAATGAGGGGGGAAGAAATCTTCCATTCTAGCTAACGAGGTTAGCTGTGCGAAACTTGAAAAGATGCCAACATCCCCAAGGAGGGGGAGAGGGAAAGAGGAGCTGTGTGAGGATGCTTTCCGTTGTGCTGTATGTGTTGTGTGTGTGTGCTACAAGAGCACAGGGTTTTTTTTCTTTGCTTGTGCAGACAGAATGCTTGATCGGGAAGACAAAAGGGTTGCCCTTGGTGACATGTCAAGGAAGAGAGGGAGGAGGGAGAAGGCCTTGACATTTATGTAGTACAAGCCAAGGTCTTTTTCCAGCTTCGTATTTATCTATTAGTGGGAACTCGGAAGTAAAGATTTTCCAACTTCTTTCAGACAAAAATTAGAAGACAACAGTATCCAGACTGACGTCAGCATCAGGGATGACATCAGCCCGTTGCTAGACGTCTAGTCTACGCGCAAATTTCTCGAGAAAAGCCGATTAGGTAGTTAGTCCCTCAACTCAACTAAGGGGAGAAACCTACTATTGCTTTCCCCCGTCCAGATGAGGGGGAGGGAAAAAAAATGCTAAAAACTCATATCTCCAATTTTAGACTCTCATTGTTGGCTGTGGTCCCTGCGGACTCCGCACTGCGATCGAGGCCCAGCTGATGGGATCAAAGGCAGGTTCATGGAAAAATGGGCCATCAGGGTTTGAGAATGAGAATATTTACTTACCTCTAAAAAAAATAATAATAAACCCAGGTGGTGATGCTTGAGAAGCGCAACTCGTTCACCCGCAACAACGTCCTCCACATCTGGCCCTTTGTCATCGAGGACCTCAAGGCGCTCGGCTGCAAGGTCTTCTTCCCCAAGTTCTGCACCGGGGCCATGAACCACATCAGTGAGAGGGAGAGAAAGACACTTTTAGATCAGGGGTTCTCAACCTAATGCGTGGTTCCGAACCAAAAGGGGGTCATCATTATTCTTAAAATGGTGTTCTAGGTATTACTGGCACATGCAAACAGATCTTGATTGCTAGTGTGTATGCAAAGTGGATGGCGGGATTTCCTCTGGAGATTTTTTTAAAAAGACCTGAGAACCTCTGCTCCAATGGTGGCTGCTCCAGTGCCCAAAAAATTTAAACCTTTTTTTTTATAGGCATCCGTCGCCTCCAGGCCGTCCTGGTAAAGACGGCCCTGCTCCTCGGGGTGGAGGTGCACCTAGGGGTGACCTTCTCCTCGCTGGAGGAGCCCGGAGTGGGGCCGGACGCCCCCGGTTGGCGGGTGCGCACCGTCCCGGACTGTCCCGCCATCACCGGGATGGATCTGGACGTGATGGTCGGCGCAGAGGGAAAGAGGGTCACCGTGCCAGGTGAGGGAGGCTTTATGTTCCAGTCAGGAGACACAACATAGACATAGAAAAATAGACATTTTTTACCTGTACTACTAATTGATTTTTAGACTGACAACTGTCTTAAGGTCCGGAAAGCGAACAATTTATGAACAAATTTTTGCTGCATCAGGGCAAATTTTTAGCTTAAGAGCTAAAACCGGCCAATTTCTTTTTAAGTGGTTAAAAAGGCAACACTGCTATTTAGTGAGTGCACTGTAGCAATTTGCCAATTGTGACTCGTTCGATTTGTGTAGGAAAAAAAATAAAGGGAAAACAGAATGTTTGTGCTTTAAAAATGTTTCAAGAATGTGTATTCATTTCACCCGCTGTTGGGGATTGGTGCACAGAAGACGCAATAACCAGATAAAAGAGGAATTCAAAATGAAGTAAAAACTAATAATAATGTGTTTCGATATCTGCACCTGGTCATGAAATTTATAACACCATATAGCGTAATCAACAATAACGATTGTTTTCACAAAAACGGTAAGTACAATTTAGAAAAAAGACTAACACGTTGGTCTTCATAAACAGTGATTTGGAAACGAACGGCAATCAGTGGTGTAAACCAGTAGCTCCACCTGGCGGCCTTGGCTTGAAGCAAAATAACTCATTTGTAGCAATTGTCTCCGTTATGAAGAAATAGTTGGCCTAAATTGAATACTTTGACTAAAATATCCACTACAGGCTGCCCTGGAAGTTCACAGCAACACAAATCTCGTTATCCTCAGTGCAGCAATCGACTTTTGGAGGGTATTTTTCCCCCTCCTTCACTTCAACATCTCTCTGAAAGAGAGGGAGAGAGAAGATTAGCGGCCACTCTTCCCCTCCTCGTCACAACAGGCGGGTATTTTCTCTCCTTTCATCATCCTCCAAAAAAAAAAATCCGCCAATTTTCCCCTAAAATCCTTTTCTCTCTTTTTCTTTTTTCCCTGGCGCCGTCGAAACACATAATTGGCTGCTGGTGGTGTCGACTTTTTATATTGTTATTCCTCCCCCTCTCCCGCACTGAGGACGCCTCCTCAACTTCGCCCTCCGTTTCCTCTCCGACTTTTCCCGACGACAACAACAGGGGAAGGGGGGAGGGAGGAAGGAGAAAAAGATGGATGAATGACGTCTCTCGCAAATTGCAACATCATCATCATCATCGCTGCTGTCCTGACAGAGAATTTTTTTTTACTAACCGACGTGTACGTAGACGCCGTTATCGTCACAATTATCATGATTAGAAAGCAAAATTGTATGATGTTATCAACTTGCTGAGCATTTTGAAGCACCTTTTTTTTCTCCATCCCCTCTTTGCAGGCTTCCCGCGCAAGGAGTTCCGCGGCAAGCTGGCCATCGCCATCACGGCCAACTTCGTGAACAACAACACGACGGCCGAGGCGGTGGTGGAGGAGATCAGCGGCGTCGCCTTCGTCTACAAGCAGGACTTCTTCAACGCCCTCTACGACGAGCTGGGCATCGCCCTGGAGAACATCGTCTACTACAAGGACGAGACGCACTACTTCGTCATGACCACCAAGAAGCACAGCCTGCTCGCCAGGGACGTGCTCAAGAAGGTGACGAGACGAACGTCAACCCGACAGAAGCGACAGCAGCAACAGCAGTATCATTACGTTCCAGGACTACAAGGACCCGATCGAGCTGCTGCGCCAGGAGAACATCAACAAGTCGGCCCTGATGGACTACATCAGGGACACCTGCGACTACTGCACGGACTACCAGGTTTGTCGCAGGAACAGGGTTGCCACGGAGTCGACTCAAAGCTTTAAAATTCGCAAATTTGGCAAAGTTTTGCAGTGCACAATACTGCACAGGAGTTGATCTGATTTTTTTTAGCATTCTCTTTCCTCCCCCTCCTCCTCCAGTTGCCGAACCTGCGCTTCGCGCTTAACCACCACGACGAGCCCGACGTCGCCCTCTTTGACTTCACGTCCATGTTCGCGGCCAGAAACTCCCTCCACGTCAAGGAGAGGAGGGGCAGGCAGCTGCTGTCCTGTCTGGTCGGCGACGGATTGCTGGAGGTATAATACCTTACAGTATACTACTAGGATGCCAGTTTGGCCTATTGGCTAATTTTGAAACCTTGCTTGGCATTTTTCAGTATACCGTACTATACCTCGCAATCCTGATCACCACAATACCATTGTGATATTCTTAACCCCCCTCCCTTTTTCATAAAACTTTCTCCCCAACAGCCGTTCTGGCCGACAGGCACCGGGTGTGCCCGCGGGTTTCTCGGCGCCTTCGACGCCTGCTGGGCCATGCGCAACTGGGCCACGGGGGAGAAGTCTATCCTGCAGGTCATCGCAGAGAGGGAGGCCATCTACAAGATGCTGGCGCAGACCACCCCGGAGAACATCGGGAAGGAGTTCAAGCGATACTCCATCGACCCGTCAACGAGGTACTACCCACTTCATGCTGTGGCGCAATGCCCTTATTGGAAGGGATTTTGCACGAAGAAATTCGATGAGAAAAGTCACATTCGGGAAAAAAAGAAAGAAAGAAACAAGGAGGGAGTATAGCAGAAACACGATCTTGTTTTGTCATCTCTCTTTTCTTTCTCTCGTCCCCCTCCCCTCCTCTGGAGTTCGCTAATAGGGAATGCCCCCATATGCTCCGTCTAAACACAGTCGCTATCCCATCTCATCTTTCCCCCCTTCTCTCCTTCCCTCTGTTCTCCTCAGATACACGCACATCGATTATCGATTGATGCTCCCCCAGAAGGTGATGAATCTGTACGACAGCGACTGCGCCGAGCACGGCTGGCAGCCGCCGATTGCAGACAACAGGCGACTGGAGCTGATGATGGCGCAGCAGAAGCCAATGGTGCCCAGGGCCGGCTTCGGCAGCGGCAGCGGCAGCGGCAACCTGAACAGGCGCTCCGACGTCCAGTCGGACCTGATGTACCTGGACGCGCGCACGCGAGAGATCAGCCGACACCTGGAAGAGCTCGAGCCGAAGAGGATGAGGGAGAACAGCAGCGACGCCGGTGGCGGAGGCAGCGGAGGCGGGGGCGCCGGGCACAACCTGAGGCAGGGTCTAGGCAGCCTGGTGTCTCCGCACAACAAGCCCAGCATCATGGACAAGAGGGCGCCAAGGACAGCGGAACAGCCGGCGGTCGGGAAGCTGTCGGACGCCAAGAAGGCAGTGCTGATTGCCAGGGAGGAGGCGGCCGTAGCCAGGAAGGTGGCAGGGAGCGGGGGCAGCGATCCCGTGGGAAAGCTGAGCAACGAGCAGATGGCGGTGCTGATGGCCGGCGGAGGAGGAGGAGAGAGGGCGTCACGGAAGACGTCGGACCCATCCTCCTCGGTGGGGAGGCTGACGCAGGAGCAGATGTCCGTCCTCTCACTGAGACCGGACGACGGAGAGGCTGCAGCCGAGAGGAGAAGAATCAGGCAGGAGGAGGTCAGGAGGGAGAGGGAGAGGGACGAGCAGGAGGCGGAGATGAGAAGGAGGAGGGCGAAGAGGGCGACGGCGATGGCAGCTGCCACGGCGTCAAAGCCGACGAGGACAGACGATCTGGACATTGTTGACATGGAGCTGGACGACATGCTGGTGCAGCTGGAGACGGATGAGGACTTCCAGAGGCTGTCGGACAATGAGAAGATGGCCTGGCTCGAGTCGCTCTTCTACTTGGACACCGGCAACGCCAACAACAACAGGCGTAATCTCAACCACGTCCCAAGCTCCCCCAATAAGGAAAACAGGAACCTTAAGATCAACAACTCGCAGCAGCCCCCGTCTCTGAGGCCGGCGGGGGCGAGAAAGTCCTCCTCGCCGCCACTGTCGACGCCGACGCCGACAACAAAGAACGTGAAACCCAGCCAGGTGGCCTGCAAGACGGCGGCGGAGTCGGTGACGGCGTCTGGACAGACCGGGGTCAACGAGAACCTCATCTCGTTGGCGCAGTCATTCTTTGCAAACGATCCGAAGAAGGGCAACAGCAGCAGCAACAGCAGCAGCAACATCCGACCCGTCCAACCCGTGAAGCCGCAGCAGAGGCCAGCAGGGCCGAAGCCGTTTGCTGCTCCTTCGTCACCACAACCGCCAGTGACCACGACAGACTCCTCCTCCTCTCCTTCGATCCCGATCCTCCCTAAGAGACGCCCCTCCCTGGAGGCGTCCCTGGGTATCTCCTCGACCAAACTGAGCCCGCCATCGCCGGTGCCGGAGCGTGCCTTCTTCGAGCCGGCCTCGCCCGCAGGGTCGATGCTCCGGGAGGACAGCCCGGAGTTTCCGCCGCCGCCCATCCCGCCCAGGTCGGACAAGAACAAGACGGCCATGCTCAGGCTCATGGCCAGGACCACGGACATTCTCAAGAACTGAAAAGAATCTCCTTAACGTGGAGGCCCTCCCCCAAACATGAGATGAATGGAAAAAAACAATAATAGGAAACACCGAGTGCTGTGACGTCACAACCACTTCCCTCCCACTCTAATCCTAGAGCACAATCATGACGGTACCATTATTTTTATCGTACTCCACAGAGCAGAGAGTTTTAATGCATAATAATAAAAAAATACGACTTATCTACCCAGACCCGTACTATCGTTAGAGTTGATTAAATTCTCAGGAGAATTTTTCCTTTTCTTCTTCATCATGATGGCACTTTACAATGGGAGGAGGAGGAGGAAGAAACCCGAACCCTGGTTGGCAGCCACTTGTCTTCTTCTGCCGCTTCCTTCTTTCTCCTCTTCTTCCCCCTCCACCCATCTCACCCGAAAAGGAGAAGGCGAAGGCGTTGGAGGCAGGAGGAATCTTAACAATTTCCTTCCCCTCCCTCCCTTCCTTCTCCCCCTCCCCCTTCCCCTCACGAAACTGGAGAATGCATTGTCACGTTCATGCGACCGCGGAGGAAGGAAGAAGAATGGAAAGAGGGGAGAAGAGGTGTTAAACGTACACCCGGCTGCAAGAAGGAGGAGGGTGGAAGCTTCGGTTTTTCTGTCTTCGTCTTCCCATTGCAGTTATTACCGTCGGTGGAGGCAGCAGCAGCAGCAGCAGCAGCTACCATCCTAGTTCCCAGGAAAAAAGCTGACCTAGTCTCTGCTTCAGTTCATCATCTTATGTTGCACGTATTTCCAGGAGAAATCGTCCAACACATCGCCTGTCTACCACATTTTTTGTCTTTACTGTACGTACACTTATTTCCAAAGTCTGGCAAAAGAAAACCAGCATTTTCCACCTTACCGATCTTGGGGGGAGCCTTTTAATAAGATCCTCCTTCCTTCACCCTCATCTGCAGTGTGGCTATTTGCTCTCAAAAGAGGAGGAGCAAGAGAGGAAGAGAGATCAGATAAGATGATCAGATTAGCCTTTTCTTGGAGAAGGGCCTTTCCCACAAAAGCAAGGTTTTTTTAATATTCCCCTCTCTCCCACTACTAATCCGATTATTTACTTTCTGCACAATCTCTTTTCCCTATTCATACTGTTCCATTCCTCCCACGATAATGAAATTATCTCGTTTTCTCCCTCCCTCGCGGGCCAAATTAATTCGTTCTGCCCCCATTAACTCCATTCTACCATCTTCTTTTCCTCCCTTCCTCCCTCCCTCCTTCTATTATCATGGCCAAATTAATCCCAGAGGCAGCCACCAAGGCGAAGACACGTGTGGAAACAAAAAAAGAAGCTTTCATTGGATCCTTTCAGGAGCGTCGACGTTGCCAGAAAGAGAGGAGGAAGAGGCTGCCTCCCCTAACGAACTTATTTCTTTAGTTACAAGCCAGCGGAGGGAAAGGAAGGAGAGAGGAGAAGGAGGAGGAGAGAGAGCCAACCAGCAGCAGAGCTAATGATCGTTAATAACTTAATTCCCGTCTCCACTAACTGGAAAGGGGAGGAGGAGACGACCAAGGGTGGGAGGAAGGAGAACTCCGGCAGGGGCCATCATCTAAAGGGAAGACCAGTCAGCCAGGCGGCAGAC
>JAAUYM010003706.1_pt1 | contig 10814 bp, 5 predicted proteins | sample 7278001 | NCBI WGS metagenome assembly JAAUYM01 (sample SAMN14350224, study PRJNA611818) | marine sediment metagenome | isolation source: surface marine sediment (1.8m) | place: French Polynesia: Moorea | collected 2018-08
GCGGCATGCAGGAAGACTGCGCCAGATGTTGGTGCCATGAAGTACAAGATCAATGCCGTCTGGCAGAAGCTGGACCCCAACTTTGTAAAGAGGGTCTGCCGCGGGCTCCGGCCCTGGCTGGAGGCCATGGTTGGCACAAGGGGGGGGGCACATTAAATAGGAGTCAGTGCATATCAAAAGATAGGCCCAAAACCTACTTTTTTTGTTAAATAGTTATTTGCACCAGGTCTGGCGTTTTGGTGCTAGTGCCATAAAATTTCGCTCAATTCCAACTGATCGGTTGGGGCGCGGGACACTGTATAAGTTAAACTGGGTAAACGAAACGTTTTTCCAATTTTTTTTTAAAAATTGATATGAATAAATTACAGATGCATTACCGGTTCAGACACACGCTTGCTCAAGTCGGCTCATTCCAGACTTATCAGCCCCAGCTTTTTTAATAATCCTATATGTTTGTTGACACCCAGTCAAAAGTTATTTACTGTTACTCTGTTTTTCCATTTGAGACAAAAAAAATGTGGCAGCACTGGTGGACACACATGTAATTATGCAATTATTTCTTGCATCTCTCTCTCCCCCACCCCCCACTAAACCAGCTTGCCGCCTGCTCTGTCCGCTGGGTCGCTTCCCTGTGTGCGGCTCCGACGGCGAGACGTACCCGTCCGTGTGCGCTCTCAGGAACAGGAGTTGCTTCCAGCGGCGCAGCGGCAGGCAGGAGCTGGTCGTGCTCAGGCTGGGGGCGTGCTGAGAATATGGGAAAACTAAGTCACTTCGAGTTGACCAATTACATGATGATTGAGATTAAAGTTGATGTGTTTGATGTGAAATGTGTACGGTACATAGTACTACAGGCACTCACATTTCTACCAACTTTATTTCCTAACAAGTTAACACATACACATAGTATGTAAGCACGAATTCAATAGAGGGGACGATGACTCTTTTCAAAAGTCCTCCCCCCCCCCTCCTCCTCTTTTTCCTCCCCGGCCCCGGCACGGCAGAACGACACGGCTGCCTCGGTGATGAGCCTTCCCTCGATGCAGGATGCCCTCCTCAGGTGGCAGTGGTCCAGGTGCCAGCGGCCATCGGACCCGCACAGAAGGCCAGTAGTCTTCTGCTGCTGCTGGTGCTTGCTGCTCTCGTCTCCGCACGTCTCGCACTCTGGAAAATTTTTGATTTAAGTAAAGCAAGTTTTTCAGATATTTTTTCTTCTCTACATCAGCCGCCAGAGACAATTGCCAGATCTATGACTTCATTTGATGTTGCACAAGCCAAGCACAAAAATGTCTGTCATGTGCGAAAGCCATTCCAAAACTTTTTACCAATTACCAATTTTAAATATACCATATTCAGTTTTTGTCGATGGAATATGCCACCTGGCACCACTGCCCTGTACTACCCCTCGTACCCACCCTTGCTCTTCCAGCTGCACGGCCCCGGGTAGCTCTCCGTCAGCGCCGGGTCCTTGGCCAAGCAGGCCGCCCGCCTCAGGGCGCAGGAGGTGCTATACGTCTTGCCGTTGCTGGCGCACACAGGCTGCAGGCCGCGGGCGCACTCCTCGCAACCTGTCAGGGTTATAAAAGCAAAGACAGTGGAACTCGGTTAACGGGAAATTCCGATTAATTCAGACATTTTCCTAGGGAAGAGAATTTCTATGTTGTTAACATAAGGCCTCTAAGATAAATGGTGAAACTTGGAAGAATTGGGAAACTGAGTCTTCTCCCGACCTGTCCCGATTATCCGAGTTCAACTGTACATGTATTACAATGAAATGAAAAGATGCGAAAAAATCAACTTTTTAGCAAAACAAATGTACAATAAAACTACCATAAACATGCAAAAATGTTTGCCACGTCGTCAAGGGTAGATTTGCTACTTATGTACTAGTATGTATGTTGTAAGAAATTCTCTAATTAAATTTCTCTGATATCGAAGTAGCACTGAACTAATACCAGTTTTGCCATCACCGTCCTCTCCGATGTTCGCATCCCCCTGTCCTCCTCCTGCCCCGTCTCGCTCCCTGCATGGCCCCTCATGCTCCACCTCCAAGGGTGCCGCCGCCCCCGCCGTGCACCTGGCGCGCCTCAGCGCGCATGCGCTGGCGTAGGTGCGCCCGTCCGAGCCGCAGACCGGGCTCAGCAGGTGGTTGGGGCAGCGACCGCACCCCTTCCTGTCCCGCTGAGGCTGTGGAGGAGGAGGCGGTTGCAGCAGCAGTCCGGTGACGTCGCCCTCGCACCTGCCCTCGTGCCTGATGGACAGGTGGCCGACCCTGTCCTTGTCCCTGCAGGCCCTGGACTCCAGGTTGCAGGCGTTGGAGTAGGTGCGGCCGTCCGTCCCGCACACAGGCGAGTACACGGCCGGGCAGAAGATTACGCAATCCTCCTCTTCCTCCTCGTCTTCTTCTTTACCTTCATCTGTCAGGACTTGATCATCCTCTTTTTCTTCCGTTACCAGGACTTGGTCATCCTTCTCCTCCTCCTCAGGAATTTCTATGTTCTGCTCAACTTTGCCATTGCTAGCAGGATGTGTCTTCTCATCCTCAGCAAGGTCTGCAGTGTTGTCTTCTCCTTCAGGAGTCTTGGCCTCCTCCACATGGTCACTTGTTTCAATGGAATTTCCGCCTTCATCTTTGGACCCTTCATCCTCTGTCGATCCTCCGGGCATCCCGCAGGGTCCCCTGTGCCTCAAGCGCACGATTCTGTCTCCCGTCCTGGTGCTGCAGGCCCTGGCGTCAAGCTCGCACTCGCTGCCGTAAGTGACCCCGTCGTCGCCGCACACCGGGTCCGGCCGCCGGCCGACGGGGCAGGGCTCCGGGGGGCAGGGCGGCCTGCTCTCCTCCACCCTGCAGGGGCCCCTGTGCGACACCTGTCAGGGGAGCAGGGGGCATATGTATAGCATGTCTAACAAAAAAAACTGAATGGTTTCTGTTCCTGTATCAAACATATATACTGTATATGAAAATTCTAGTGTCAAAGTAGAAACGTCGCGTAAAATTGAAACTTATTTTGCACTGAGACATTATTTTCTATTAAGACACCAAGAAATTTTAATGGACACGCTATAACATACTCGTAGTACGTGCAAGCAGGCACATGCTGTGGCGTCGTCACCTTGAGTTCGTCGTCCTCGTCTCTGCAGGCCTGTCCCCTAAGCAGGCAGGCGTTCCTGTAGGTCCTCCCGTCCGACCCGCAAACGGGACTGGGCCTCCCGGGGCAGGAGGACGGGCAGTCCACGGAAGGATTCGCGACGTCATCAGACTGGCACCTTCCTAAGGACAAAAAAAAGACAAAACTATTAAGAGCAGACTCTGTTCAGAGACCTGCGGACGAATTTAGGGAGGGGGGGGGTTGTAAGGAGCTGCAATACATCTCATAATTCAACTTCGGTAGCTGGATAACTCACACAAAACAGACTTTGTTCCATGCACACAGCAGCAGCAACAATGACAACAACAATGACAATAACAATGACAACAATAGCAATGACAATAACAACAACAGCAACAACAACAGCAACGACAACAACAATAACAATAACAAAAACAGCAGCAACCGTTTATACTGTCAACTTCATCGCATCTTTGTCCTTTCATAAAACTTAAATTAAAAAAATATATATTTAGCACTTCCAGAACTCTGTCACATTGGAGTATCGTTGAAAAAATTATCAGCCAACACCAACACCAAGGTAAACAAGAGCGTGTTCAGGTTTTTTTTAGTCTGCATGTATTGGTAATAATCTAGTACTTGCTCACCCCTGTAGGCCACCCTGAGCCGTCTATGCCCCTCCCCCTCTTGGGATCGACAGGCCCTGGCCGTTAGGTCGCACTCATTCCTGTAAGTCCTCCCGTCTGAACCGCACACGGGATAGGAGATGCCAGAGCACGAAGTGGGACAGAACCTGACAGACAAATTTTTTTTAAGAAAGAAAAAAACATGTAGACTTCATTTCCCTTTATTCAGTGCTAATGTCCAGTACGAAATCTACCATGAAAAAAAAGCATAGTGGATTTACAGTGTTGTTGATTAACGCTAAAATGTATCACAAATTCAAGATTTTTTTGAGTAAAACAGCGGTCAAACTTTTCGAGTCTGGGGTTAGCAAACCCTGAGGATCAGGGTTAGGTGTACTCAGTCCTCTTTTTTTTCTAAAGGACTTTTTTTGCGTTTGCAAGGCTTAAGGAAAAGGGTCGGTTCAAGGTTTGCTGTTTAAAGGACCGTACTAAAACTATCTTCACATGTTAAGGTATTAAAATTCAATCACTTTTAATCTTGCAAAGAATGTAATTCATGCCACGGCACTGAAACAAAAACAGAAGCCTCCTGATGCAGATCAAGGATGACGTTTTCCCCAGACTTCTTGTCGCATCTGGTTCACGCGACGTCGCACGCGACGGACATGAGCTTCCCTCCGACGCAGTAGCATCTGCACCGCTTCCTGGCCCACCGCCCGGCCCGCCCGTAGGCGCAGGACACCTCCTGGGAGGACGGGGACGAGCAGGGGTCGCCGTCAGCTGGCAGCGAAGCTGTGTGGTAGTAATAACGTAGCATACGCGTAGGAGTGAGAAATTGACGATGAACTCCTTCCCGTTCTCTTCTCGCTCCCCCCCCATCCTTCCCCTGTCACTCCCAGGGTGTCCGGGAGATCATCCTGCGACCTACCAGTCACAGGGTGACCAAAAAGTATAAAGCAAAGACGCAAGACTTGGTCACAGAGAGCAAAAAAATATCTAAACTTCTTGGGTGACGTGAAGAGTTTAATCTCACTCTCTCCTTTCTCTTCTCGTGACTTTAGGTTTTTGATTTATTTATGGAAGAGCTGGAGTAGAAATGCCAAAATGCGCACGTTATGTAAAGGCCAAAAATCCCAAAGACTGCGACTTTTATCACCCTCTCAACGCCAGGTATCCTCACTTGCTTCCGCCAAGGCCAGAGCGAGCACGGACAAGACCGCTGCTAGAACCAAGAGCTTCTTCATCATGGTGGAGAGAGTGAGAGTTTCGAAGGAGAAATACAGGATGCATCCAAACTGTCGCCCTGTGGAACGCAGCAAAAAAAAAAAAAATCTCGCTACAACTCCTTATCAATTTTGGCGCATTTGCCAAGAAGGACCTTGAGATGTTCTCTTATCGCCACCTGAACTTTTGGCCAAGGGAGTCAAGAAATCGTTCACTTCCCGCATTTACCACATACATTTAGGTACCACATAGCCCAATAATGTCAATCAATTTGAGGTCCGATATTTTTTTCATCTTATAAATTGTAAGTGCCATGAACCTGTCTGAGGCAGAGTCACCACCTGGTTCACAATTGTCAAGGACAGGACTTGTACGGGTAGTACGTGTGTTTGAGAGAGTGCAAGAGTATTAACAAAAAAAAAGACAAGATTCTTTATTTTTTTCCCGTCTTTGACCTCGGATGATTCCACATCTTAGTCTGCTTTTTGCTCTTGCATGGTGCTCAGTGCTCGCATTTAGTTGCCCTCATGGCACCGGCGATGCAGTTGCAGGTGCATCTCTTCCACGCGAACCTGGTGTCCCCGCCGTAGAGGCAGGAGAGGGGCTCCGTCGGAGGGCCGGAGCAACGGTGGCCCCGGGTCGGGGTGGGCGGATCTGCGCGTGCGTGCAGGAAGTGGTTGGGACATTTGCAACATCAGATTTTACTACATACAGTGGCATACAGGCTTCTCCCAAGGTTGCGCAGACCACCGCCAGCACCAGGAAAGCGGCCAAGACTTTCTTCATGATGGCGATCCGAGTTGATGCTGTTTCCCAATACTATTCTCTTCTTTTTGAAATGTCAGTCACGTCGCGCGAGAAAAGAGAGGAGCTTCGTGCTGAGCTTGCTCTATCAGTCCTAATGCAGCCTCCAGCTTCGAGGCAGACAACGAGGACTCACATGCGGTCGTACAGGAAAAATTGACGACTTCATTTAGTCCTGTTTCAATTTTGTCTTACATTTTCAAATAATATGCCACAGTAGACCTCCAGTAGCAAAGGTGGTCAGCAGGCAAAGTATATGATACTGTAGCAGAGTTTTTTTTGCCATGGCAGAGGTAGGCAACAACACATTTGGTAATTATGTAGGTAACACCTTTAGTACCTACAATTCTGTAAAGGTGGTCTTTTACTGGGTTAATAAATCTTGGTTAATTGGAAAATTTTCTAGGGAGCAGATATTGATGTAAGTAGTACCTAGTAAAAAAACACCAATCAGACCATCTCCCTGGCTGTTGAGACAAAATTACTCACCTGTGGCGACTGTTGACCATGCCCACGTGACCTCCCGCCGCGGCCGCCGCCCCCGCCGCCGCCTGCTTGACCTTGCACGGCCCCTGGTAGGCGACCTCCAGCAGGTGTCCCCTGCGCCTCAGCCTGCAGGCGGCGGCGCGCAGTGCGCATGCGCTGGAGTGGGACCGCCCGTCGGTGCCGCACACCGGGCGGTGGTGGTCGGGAGGGCACAGGGACGGGCAGGCAGGAGGAGGAGGAGCAGGAGGAAGTGGAATAGAAGGTGGAGGACTTGAGTCGTCACCGTCGTCTTCAGGTCCTTCGGTGGCAGGGCTTTCTGCATGTTAGTACAGTACAGTAGTATATGTAGGTAGATGGTGAAAGAGGATTTTCTTTGGCCCAACTTGAGAAAACCCATGAAACATCACATCACATTGCATGTGGTGTTAACACTGCTGTACAAACCAGCCGCATCAAAATTGTTGGTTGTCTACTGTACTTTACGTATCATCGTCTTCAATTCTTCTGTTCTCAGCGGCATCAGTACTGTAGTACATCAGCAGCAACAACAGCAGCAGCGACAACAAAATTAAGTAAGCGATTTTACCTCCGTCCTGACACTGTCCCTGGTGCGCCACGGTGACTTGGGTGCCCGTCTGGCAGGCCTTGGCGCTGAGGTTGCACACGCTGGCGTAGGTGAGGCCGTCCGAGCCACACACCGGCCGCCACAGGGACGGACACACCACGGGGCAGTCGCGGGAGGGCCTTTAGTTTAGGAAGAAAAAAAGAGAAAACCTGGAGAAAACTTTCGACTTTTTTTTTATACCCGGGTATTAAAATGTTAATCAAAAATTCGGGAAATACCTCAAGATTTTCCGTTCTCTGACTGTCTTATTCGGGAAACCCGGGAAAAAGAGCGAAAAAAAAAAATGAGAACCCGGGTATCCGAGTTCGCCAAATTTTTAACTGACATCTATGCCCTCTTACTCTTCTTACTTACATGCAAGGCCCAGGATGCACCACGAAGAGGTACTTGTCTTCCTCCTCGTGCTGGTGGTGCCTGTAGTGATGGTAGTAGAGTAGCTGTTGCTGTTGCTGTTGCTGTTTCCTCCTCCTCTGTCTGCGCTGCCTGCATGCCTTGATCTCCAGGTCGCAGGATGTGAAGTAGGTGACTCCGTCGCTGCCGCATACCGGATTGTACACCGACGGGCAGACGTAGCGGCAGCTCGACAGGATCTGGGAACAGACGATCGACAGGACATGCGCTGTACATACAGGCTGTTTTCTAACATATCGTAATTACGCAAAGGTAGGAACCAAAGGAGTATGGTAGACTTTTTTTTTGCTTCTAGACACTAATATGTACGTACCGAGGAGTACAGTACAAGCTCATAAATAAACCTACATGCATAAAAACACATGTCTTCCATGTATCAATTGTCATCCGTACTACATACAGTAGGCACCTTGAGGAGGACCCTCTTTTCCACGTGGCACTCCCCCTGCGAGGCCACCTCCAGCTTCTCCCCGCCGGCGTCTTGTTGGTGGCACGCCGCAGCCCGCCTCAGCTCGCACTCGTTGCCGTACGTGTTGCCGTCAGTGCCGCACACCGGCCTGACCACAGAAGAGCACCGCGTTTTGGAATAAATTTGAAAAGATATTGTCGACAAGAAAATGCCAAATCGCATGCCTGTAGATGAAGGGACAGAAGTCGTCGTTGGTGCACTTGTCCTCCACCTGCCCCTCCTCCTCTTCCTCTCCGTCCGCCACCACGGCCGCTGTGCCTGGATCATCGTCGCAGGTCCCAGGATGCTTCACCTCCAGGCTCTGGTCCTTGCTGCACCTATCCAAGGCTAGCAGGCACTCGCTGGAGTAGGTCTGGCCGTCAGTGCCGCAGACCGGGCTGTAGTGGAACGGGCACACCGCCGGACACTCGATTTTTTCATCATCTCCTCCTCCTCCAGCAACCACAGGCGACACGTCAGGCCCGCCGTCGTCGTTCTCCTCCTCCTCCTCCTCCTCGACGCACTCCCCCCTGTAGTCGACCTTCAGATCGTCGTAGCCGTTGAGGCAGGCGGCGGCCCGTAGGATGCAGGCGTTCCTGTAGGTCTTGCCGTCGGTGCCGCAGACAGGGCGGTGCACCAGCTCGCAGGCCGTCACCTCCAGACACTTCTCCAGCTGGTCCACAAGCAGAGTTCCCAACGGCTTGTCTTCCTCCTCCTCCTCCTCTTCCTGACACTCCCCTTGGTGCTCCACCTTGAGGTCGTTCCTGTCTACGTCGTGGCAGGCCGTCATGAGCAGGTCGCACTCGTTGCTGTAGGTGTTGCCGTCGGTGCCGCACACCGGCCGGTAATGGAACGTGCAGAAGGCCGGGCAGTTCTCTTTGGCGCTGTCTGCGGCCGTCTTGGGCGTGACTTCTTCCTCTTGGCAAGGTCCTGGGTGGACTGGCTTCAGTGCTTCCTCCTCCTGCCTGCACACCACTGCCTCCAGCAGGCACAGGCTGGCGTAGGTCTTGCCGTCGGAGCCGCAGACCGCCTCCGCCTCAAGGGCCGGCGGACAAGACCGCGGGCAGTCGGCGCCTCGGCCGTCGCCCTCCTGGCCTGCGCAAGCTCCGTCGTGCAGCTTGGTCAGCGTGGACTTGGATTGGCGGCGGCGCCGGCACGACTCCAAGGCGAGGACGCAGTCGCTGACGTAGCTGGCGCCGTCGCTGCCGCAGACGACGGCGGCGCCGCCGACGGTGGAGGAAGGAGGAAGCGGGCACTTCAGAGGACATTCGGGATCCGGCACGTCATCGCTCCTCCGCTGTTGCTGTTGCGGCCTGCCGATCCCAACTTGTTGCAAGACTTGCAAGTCTTCGAATCTGGAAACGGGTTTGAAGCACGTGAGGGAAATTAGCTACTGGCACATGATGAAAAAATACAACCTAATACTATCTACAATTTAAAGGAAAAAGTGTCTGTCTGTCTGTGTGTCTGTGTCTGTCTGTCTGTGTGTCTGTCCTTAAATGGCCACAAAAACCACTTAACTAGCATTGCCAGATGTACTGTAGTAGTCTAGTATAATGAACATTAGCTAAGAGCTTGCAACGAAAATATATGCTAACGACCTCCGCACGCACCTGCACGGCCCCTGCCTGAGGATTTGCAACCCTCCTTCTCCTCCTCGTCCGCCCCCGCATGCCGCCTTGGCCCTGAGGTGGCAGAGGTTGCTGTGGGTGAGTCCGTCGGCGCCGCACAGCGGGTCGAAGCTGGCGGGACACGAGACGAAGGGACAGGCTGAAAGAAGAAGAAAAAATACTGTATAGTAGGTGACAAAAGTCAGTGTGACCATTACTGTTTGAGATTTTTATTTCAGGTTATAAATAAAAAAAAAAAAGTCGCAGTTCAAAGCAAAAAAAGAGAAAGAAGAGAGAGAGCAAGAACTTGGTCTCTCTCTTCATCATCATCTGCGGGTCGTGGCGCCAAAAGAAGAGAGCGGGAGTAGCGGGGGGGAGCCCCCCGGAAAGAGGGCAGCCGACCCCTCCCCCTCGGGTGTACTGCATTATACTCGCATGTGCCACCCACCACATGTGTTCCTGGAGAAGGATTGTAACTTCCAAGACGAAAAAAAATGATCAACAGATGAAACTTTTTTATTTAAAGAAACCGCTAACTTTACTGTTTAGCAGCAGGACGGCTTTTTCTCTGGGTTCTTTTTTTTCTTTTTTTCTTTTTTTTTGTTCTTCCTGTGCGGAGCCCGCATTGCCCAGAGCGAGCAAGGACGAGAGGGAGAACAATTTATGTGATGTGCCCTGAATGCGAGAAAGAGAGGAGGCCTTTGTCTGGAGGAGGAGGGAGGAAGGCGGGGGAAAGAAAAGGAAAAAGACCAAGAAAATAATCTCATCTCCAGTCTCGCCATTAAGATTTAACGGCCCCTTCCTAGGGCATTCCTGAAGAAGCTTTTTTTAAAACCCGGGTTTTAATAATTATCCGAAAAATGTGGCTTTTTTATTACTCAATATGTGCTAATTACCTTTCCAAAAAGCCGGGCTTTGATTTTGGTTTCACTTCTCCTCACGAGACAGAGGGCATCATGTCCTACCAACTTTCCACGCCCCTTTGCAGGATTGCTACAAATGTCCTCGTCTCTTTTGATCACAACCACGGAGAGAAAATAGATGCTATTTTTTACTGTTCTTGTTGTTGCCAAAATTGCTTTTAAGAAGATGAACCTTGGACTGAGATCACCTGCTGTCTCTTCGAAAGCAGCAAGGTGAAATGTCAATTTTTTATTCTACAATATATTTCGATCTTGTGATGATGCTTGGCCTGCCATTTCCCCACTTTTACTAGAGAATCCAGCTCAGTTTTCACGACAAATATCAAACCAACCTCACTTTTGGTGGAGACCAACGACATCATACTGGATACCCTACCAGACATTTCCGTCGCCACGTCAAGCCTACTATAAGTAAAGTATATAATTTAACTCCTACTTGGCTGTGGTGTATATACGTACGTAGGAGTAGAACGATCGTGAGTGTAAATGTGCTGACTAGAGAGAATAAAGGAGTGGAGCTGAGCCTGAGAGTGGATGCTCCCTCAGTAGC
>JAAUYM010018980.1_pt1 | contig 10813 bp, 5 predicted proteins | sample 7278001 | NCBI WGS metagenome assembly JAAUYM01 (sample SAMN14350224, study PRJNA611818) | marine sediment metagenome | isolation source: surface marine sediment (1.8m) | place: French Polynesia: Moorea | collected 2018-08
CATCCTATACCTACTACATCCTCCTCTTTTTGCCATGTGGTTGCCATGGTTGCCAGTAGACTCCTGGATGTCTTGCCTTTCGCCTGAAAGGCCTTCTTTGAAGTTCCCCCTCCCCTCCTCCGGAGGAAAAAAAAGTCTCCCTGGTTCTCCAGCTTTTTCCCTCATGCGCACACAGCAATTTTTCACCTGAGTGGCCCATTTGTATTCACGGCTAGTCATCCGCTGAGTTGGTCGCTTGGATGGTTGGAGGTCTCTGTACCGCCAACATCCAGAGAGAAAAATTTGAATCTTGCTTCCACCTCCGTGCACACTCACTTTTCAGGATTCCCCGTCCAAGTCCCCTGTGCTTGCTTAAAGTCCCTTGGGGGAGGCATCCACTAAAGGAGAGAGGGAGAACGAGAGAGAAGGATAAGAAAATTTTACGGGCTGCTTCCTCCCTCCCCACTTCGCTGCATTATGGACTCTTCCGCCCCATCCGTTATCGCCGCGCAATTTTCATGTCAGAAAAAGCCCTCTGTTTAGGAGAACCCCCCCCCTCCCTCGAACGAAAGAGTGCCTAGATATTCAAAGTCTTTTCAGTTCACACTACATTTGCTCTTTATGGGTCTGCACGCACTTGTTGAGAGGAAACTGTGATGGTGCTTCGTCTAATAGTCTCTCCTAGAACATGCACAGCACAACGAGATGGAGGGGAGGGGGGGGGAGGAAAGAAAGGCGTCAAAGTAGAGGAGAAAGAGTTCGTAAAAAAGCAAAACTTCTTCTTACATCTCAACTTCTTGATGCGGTGTTTCCTCCAAAACTTGGGCAAAGTTTCCTGTCTCTGCGAATCGTGGACAACGGGGGCGAAATAAAAGAGCCTAGGCTTTTTACGCCCGCCGACCAATAACCCCGACCTGACGCCACCATCGAAACTTGATGACCCAAGCAGGGCAGAACATCATTATTGGGGACATCTACCCGCTAGATACAGTCAAAATTCGGTTATGGGAAGATGGTCCAAAGTGGGCCAAGTTTGTGACTTGGCACCTACTGTACTGTGCTGGTTTTTTTTTTTAATCTTGCAATTATGGAAAATATTAAAGCTTTTTTAAGTAGTTTATTTATTCCTTATGAAGGACAGTACGCTTATCTTTTCGAGGGACTCCCCCGTCCTTCAAGATATACAGTAGTAGCTTGATATTGCTCTTCCTCTGCTGACTTTTGTGATACTACGTAGTTTGCAACGCTTTGATTTCCCGCCCTCCTCTTTAAGGTGCCTGCAGGCTTTATAAGTCCCTTTATTTCTTCTGTATCCTCTCCTTCGCAGACCGATGACTTCAGGCCGTGTCTCTTTTTGTCTTTTTTCTTCCTCTCCTCTTCTTAATAGCATTGCGGCGCTATGCAGATACACACGGGCACGCGCGCGTCATGGTGACCTTCCCCACGTCGTCGCTACCACTTGTGTGACCATCCTTAACCCTAATGTGCGGTCACTTTTCCTCCCCTCTCTTTTCCTTCCACCCCCACCCTACATGATTGATGGCACACATGGCGAGAAAGAAGGAAGCAAGCAAGGATAAGAAGAGTTGCTCTTTAAGAAGGCAGAAAGGTCCCCTTTTGTCCCTTCTGGCGGAAACTGATATGGGGAGAGAGCCCTTTTCTCTTATCTCTTCGGGAGTGTTACAGTAGAGATGGTTGGAGTATTTTTATTTATTCTTGTTTTTTATTTCTTTTTCCAGCTGTGGATGCCCCGACCATGCCGTGAGTTCCACAGGATTCTTCTTGAGTCAAACATCTGCTGGAATTTCCAACAGCTGAAAAGATTGCCACGCTTTTGATGACAGCAGCACATTTTTACGAGTGTCATAACTCCCGGTCACTAACTTTATGATCTCTTGTTATGTGAAAAAGTGTTGTAAGCTTTCAGTATAACTAGTACACCTAAGCTTTGGGCCTTGTTTGTTGCTTGGACTTGAACTGCACACCAGGGTGGTCTCTATATGGCTCACTTTAAGCTATAGTATTTTAACAAGTGGTTTGGGGCGAGGTTTGAGCTCCAAAGTTAGGATCAACAAATATTTTTAGGGTAATCCTCCGTGAATAAGGGCGCCGGCCATGCAAAGATGGACTAGTACAAGAGGTACTTGGGTCAACATCTACCAACTACTGCTGGTCATTAGACAAAGCACTTTAGAATTGAGGACTCGCTTCCTCCACCCTTCCATGGAGTTTTACTTCTTGCGCCAAGTTCCTCCAATGATCTCCTCAGTTTCTTATTTGTGTCTGATTTTTCATAATTTGTTTTGAGGACACCTTGCACTCTTGCAATCTTTAATAATACGTATAGCTTGAAAATAAAAAGTTGAGAAGGCCCATAAATGGTAGGGAGGGTGGGACATAGGTATCAGCAATGACAAACCATCAATGACAATTTTGGGTCACATAGCTCAATGTGACGCAAATAGAGACCACCCTACTGCACGCATAACATTTGCAAAGGGACTTTATTGCCCTCGGTATCTTGGCAACCCCTCTTCCGTCGAGCAGTAATATACCTCGTGCCGCAAAGTTCTACCCGCAAATTTCATGTAACGTGCAATTGTAGGGTAGAACTTGGATAATCAGGACAGGTCGGAAGTCGCCAAATTTCCCAATAACCCGAGTTTCCCATTTAACTGAGTGGCCTTGTGTAGCATCATGTCAATTCTGCTTCCTAGAAAATATCCTCCTTAACTGGGATTCCCGATTAACCGAGTTCCACTGCATTTCTTTTTTTCAGCCAAGTGGACGGCATGGCGCCCACCTTCTCCACGAAGCCCACCATTCGCCACGCCCCCGGAGACGGATCCACGCTCATCTTCCACTGCTCCATCATGGCGGATCCGAAACCCGCAATCACCTGGTTCAGAAACGGTGTCAAGGTGCAAGACACGCAGAAGTTCCAGGTGGGCAGGGGGCAACCAAAACGACAACCGTTTACTGTATAGTGCGTGTTTACAGAGTTACAGGATGACTTCGAGCGCCGAGACATGAAAGATCGAGTTGAAATTTTTTTTGGCAAGACGCTAGAAATCGCCTTTTCTTTATCGACCCACGTCGGTTTTCACTATTGACGTGGGGAAAAAAATCTTTTCCTTTGCATCAGTAGTGAAGGAAAGTCTTCCTTTCAGTCTATCTTTTTCTTGGTTAATCAATAATTCTGTATTCCTCTGCTGCGAGGAAGTTGCGCAGAAACAATAGTAATGAGCCAGGCATCTGCTTACACCAGCAGCAGTGGCAGCAGAAACGTAGAAATTACCTACATTCAAAAACCCTCAAGCGGGAATGGTCGAAAACAAACAAACTTCCCCACTTATCATTCCCACATACCAAAACACACCAATCGCACCACAACGCATTTTTTTTAATACATACATACAAAACATAGTGTATATACAGTATAAATAACCTCTGATCTTTCTACACCACGTCGTACAGGTGATCATGCAGGATCTGAACCAGTACACGACCGATTGCCAGCTGCTCCTCAAGGACGTCACGGTCGAGGACGCCGGCAAGTACAAGGTCACGGCCAGGAACGACTTGGGAGAGTCAAACGCGACCATCAGTCTAAACTTCGACAGTGAGTATTATGGTTTCTTTTCGTAAGTTTGCCTCTCTTTTTTAAAGTTTTTTCCTAAACAAGCAGTTTCACAAAAAGAGAAATTGTCCTTTTTTCCTGGTGTGGCAGACAGATTCCCCTGAAAGATGAATCTTTCCAGCTCCACCCCACCCCGGCCTCCACCCCTCAGGCAGATCTTGAATCGGAGCTCCATCTTGAAAGGAGCGACGTAAAGGGACTTTTTTTTTGTGCCTAGCCAGAGTGGCGGAGAGCTCTCGAAGCCGCTAAATCCCGAATTGGGAAAACTTTTGCATCCCCCTCCCACTTTTTTTTGCTTGCTATTCCACGATTTTTCTTCTTCTTGAAACTTTCGCCTCTCCCCAAAACTCCAAATCTTTTGCGTCATCTCTCCTGCTCATCCTTTTTCCCCCCTTCCCCTCCCACCAGTCAATTTGTCCCCCTCCTCTTTCCTTCCCCCGACTACTCACGTTCTCAGTCCAAACTTTTGGTCCTTTATCCCCCTCTTCATTTTCTATCCGTCCTGGGCTTCCTGGAGAGTGAAGTTTGTCTCTTTTCTTTTCCCCCCCTTTTCTGTCGCCATTGTGCCCGATGCAGTTTTTCGCAATTTCCCACAATTTTTCTTTCGCCCCCTCCCCCTCCCCCAAATACCTCCTCTGGTATGGACACGTTGGCGAGTTCTCTCTCTGCAGTAGTAATTCGAAAACTTTTCCTGTAGGCTCCTGCGCAAATAAAATGTTGAATTTAGGAAGAGTCTGAGCGCATTACTTTCCTCCTCGTCACAGTCTTTATGCACAGGTATGCAATAAGAGTTCCCTCTTCCTTTATTCCCTCTCCCTCCGTTCCGCTAGGCGACGAAGCGCCGCTCCCTAAAGGGAAGGGCGGCGTGAAGCCGACCTTCACCGAGCGGCCGGTTATCCGGCAGCCGGAGGAGGACGGAGAGGGCAGGGTGGTCTTCGAGTGCCGCCTGGTGGGGGAGCCGAAGCCGGAGGTGGCGTGGTACCACAACGAGGCCAGGCTCAAGGCCGGCAGGAGGCACCGGATCACCATGGAGGAGGCCGAGGAGGGAAAAGCAGGTCAGTATGTACGAGTAGTACACAACGGTGGAAAGTGGAAAGCTGAAACAGTGAAGAGATCTGACGTAAAGACTGTTGGCGAGAGGCCCAGAGCCAAACGTAGTAAACCTGTTGATCTGTAAATGTGCAAGTTGGTCCAACTTTTTTGTACTGTACTGTACACACATCAGCCAATGACTGCTGATGCCATCATGCGTTTCTCATCCCGCCGCACTCAGGGTTTTACTTGTGTCGGCTGGAGATCTGCGGGGTGGAGGCGGGCGACGTCGGCGCCTACAAGGCCGTGGCCCGTAACGCCACGGGAGAGGGACACGCCACCATCAACCTCAACTTCGAGGAGGGCGCGGAGCCCACCGGCGTCGCCGCGCCTCGGATCCCGGACGGGATCCCGCCCAGGTTCCCGAAGAAGCCCACCATCAGGCAGGAGGGCGAGAGCCTGGTCATGGAGTGCCTGCTGGAGGCGCACCCTCTCCCGGAGATCACCTGGTTCAAGGCCGACAAGGTGGGTGGCCGCGCTGGATGCTGAAAATGATCGGCTAAAAAAATAGTAGAAAATATTGATTCATGATTTATCATCTGCCTTGCTACCGTTAGAACGCAACGGATAGTGGTGTGATGTAACTTACTACGGTAGTGTGCATTTAAATATGACACATTTCCCTTTTCCAAATTTATAGTCTATCAAGGAGGACAAGCGCATCCGCTACGAGTGTCGCCCGCTCGGCAGGCACAAGTTCCTGCTCACTCTGACCATCAAGGAGCCTCGACTGGCGGACGGCGGGATGTACAGGTGCAACGCCTTCAACCCCTTCGGGGACAGCAACGCCAACATCGACCTCAACTTCGAGACCGGAGAGGAGGACGAGGAGGCGGCGGCGGCCGCGGTCGAGGGAGAAGAGGGCATCCCGCCCACCTTCACGCAGAAGCCCAGGATCATCCCAAACGACACCGGGACACTAGTCACCATGAAGTTCAGAGTCAGTATCAAGCAGTTTTTCTCCCCCAGATTTAAAACAAAAAATACGGGAATCTCTATGGATGTCCGTCTAGGTGTCTGCCATGCCAAAGGCCGAGATGCAGTGGTACAAGGGGAACCACAAGGTCAAGGAGGGAGTGAAGTACACCAGCAGATACATCGAGCTCGAAAACAACGAGTATGAGATTCTGCTGGAGATCAACGTAAGAATGAGAACCTATACGTAGTACAGTGAAAATGTCGAATCTTACGTATACGTACAAAATACCATATTTTACAAGAAACGCTATAATGTTAGGGAAAACTCATTCCACTTTTACAGCAAAGAAAAACCATTTATTCTTATTTCACAGCATTATACTTTTGTTCTACCATAATACTATACAACATTTGTCTAGCAGGAAAAACAACAGAAAAAAATGCCTTGAGATCTTTTGCAGCTTCTGGATCAGTTTCCCGATCGGAGGGATTTCCTTAACAGACCTTTTTCCCGATTGCAACTCTGAAACAAAAACCATCTTATACTATACATTTGCAAACCCAGAAACCCGCCACCGAAGACGGAGGAGACTACAAGTGCATTGTCAGGAACGAACTGGGGCAGCTTCAGGCCAAACTCAACCTCAACATCGAGGCTGAGCCGGCCACCCCGACGCCGACGCCCACCAAAGACAAACAGCAACAAGAACAGCAGCAGCAGCAACAAGAGCAGCAGCAGCAGAAGCAGGTGGAGCAGAAGGAGGCGACAAAGAGGAAGAAGGTCGAGGTGGTCCAGGAGGTGTCAACAGATCATGAGAAGGATGCCACCGCCGCCAGCGCCGAAACAGCAGCCGTCACGGAGAAGATGGAGAAAGTCCACAAGAAGGTGAAGAAGACAGTGAAGAAGAAGGTGGTCAAGAAAGTCACCCGCGACGGGAAGACCGTTACCCAGGAAGAAGAGGTGGAAGAGGAGGAGGGTGGGCCAGAGGAGGGGGTCACAGTCGAGGCGAAGGGAGAAGACGACGTGTTGGAGAAAGAGGAAGAGGGTGGCGGGGCCGAGATGAGGGAGACGACGGTCAAGAGGAAAGTGATCAAGAAGGTGACCCGAGACGGGAAGACAGTGACACAGGAGGTGGAAGTTGAGGTCCCCTCCGGAGCTGAGCCAGATGTCGATCGGTCAGAGGACAAAGTGGAGGCGAAGGAGACCGAAGACAAAGACGAGGAGGCCGCGAGGGTGAAAATGAAGAGGAAAGTGGTCAAGAAGAAGGTGGTCAAGAAGATCACGAGAGATGGGAAGACTGTCACCCAGGAGGTGGAGGAAAAGGTGGAGGCGGAGCCTGACGTCGGCTATGAACAAGTCGAGGAAGACGTGGATAAGGCTGTTGCCCGAAGGGAAGAAGAGGAGGAGGGGCAAGATGAGAATGACGGCCTGTCCGCAAAGATGGTGAGGACAGAGGTAAAGGCAAGCGTGGACGACGACGGCTTCGTGGTCTCCGCGACGGAGGAGGAGAAGCAGACCACGGTGCAGCGTGAAGCGGACGCCGGCGTCACTGTCTCAAAGACGAAGGTCGTCAAGACGGTCAAGAAGGCCAAGGTGAGCGGAGAGATCATGGAAGAGAAAGATGAGGCCGAGAGGGTGGTGGTGGAGGAGGAAGAGGAAGAAGAGCCAGCTGCTCCTGATGCGGGAGAAGAGGTCACCACGATCACTCAGGAGAGCAAGGTGGGCGGAAAAGTCAGGAAGAAGGTGACGAAGAAGAAGGTGAGGGTAGTTCGGGAGGAGCCGGAAGGAGAGGCCTTGGGCAAGGAGTACGCGCCAGAGGAAGAGGAAGAGCCGAAGTCTCAGGAGCCGATTGTGACCGTGGAAGAGGAAGAAGACGACGAAGGGAAGGGTGGAGAGGAAGAGACTTCTCAAAGGAAGGCCTCTTTGGTCATCGAGGAGGAGACGGTGGATCTGCAGCCGGACCAGAGAGAGGGCATTGTCAGCCAGCCAGACGACGAGGAAGAGGAGTACAGGGACGTACCCATCGTGGTGGAGGGAGGAAGAGAGGAGGAAGTGCAGGTTGTCAGTCAAGAGGGAGACAAGCTCGTGAAGAAGAAGGTGACTAAGAAGGTGACCAAGGTAAAGAAGGTCGTCAAGCAGGAAGGAGAAGGAGCTGTTGCTGCTGCTGCTGTCCAGGAGGTCATTACCGAGGAAGAGGAAGGCCATGAAGGTTCCGGCGAGACACCATTTAGACAGGAAACGGACACTACTACCACCACAGCTGTGTCAGAACCCGTAGAAATAAAGGACGAAGAGGTGAGTATTACTCCCACAGATGCACAAGACACAACCACATTCACCACCACAACAGCACAGGAAAAGAAAACAGTAAAAAAGACAGCGACAACAGTGGCGGCGGCCGATAAGATCCAGGAAGTGGAGGAGGATCTTGCGGTCAGTGAGGACACTGCTGACAAGGGTGAGGACACACAGACAGAAACAAAACACGATGCAAAAGTTGTTTCCAAGAAAAAGGTAATAAAAAAGAAAAAAGTAATCAAGAAAATTGGCGACAAAGTAGTAGAGGAAACACACATCATAACGCCTGACACTGAAGAAGCAATCGAATCTGAGACTGGCGCACCTTTAGTCGAAGAGCCTGAAGAGGAACCTGTCCAAAGGGTGGAGATTGTGGAAGAGGAAGTGGAGCCTCGAATGGAGGATGACGAGCTGACAAGTACAGTTTCCAAAAAGAAGGTGGTAAAGGTAACAAAAATAAGAACCACTGGAGACAAGGGGGAGGAGATCATCGAGGAGCACATTGAAACACCCATGGAGGGGCAAAAAGGTGTAGCTGAAGAGATGCCGGAAGATCAAGCTCTTGCTCCAGCAGTTATTCGGGAAAAGAGAATAAAGAAAGTCGTCAAGAAGAAAGTCATCAAGAAGACAGGTGACAAGGGTGAAGAGATCATTGAAGAGCACTATGAAACGCCTGCAGAGGAGCAAAAGGTAGTCGTCGAAGAAATGCCTGATGAGGACTCTGCTGAGGCAATCATAACAGAAGAAATGCGCCTTCCAGAAGTAACTGAAGACAAGACCATCACCAAGAAAGTGATCAAGAAGAAAGTTATCAAAAGAATAGGTGAGGAGGGGGAGCAGATCATTGAAGAGCACATGGAAGCACCGGCGGAGGGGCAAAAGATTTTGATTGAAGAGATGCCCGAGGACGTCCCCGTTACTTTTACGACCGAAGAAATGCGTGGTCCAGAGACTGCCCAGGAAGTGAAGAAAGTCACCAAGAAAGTGGTCAAGAAAGTCATCAAAAGAAAAGGTGACAAGGGCGAGGAGGTCATTGAAGAGAGTGTCAAGGAAGAGCCCGTATCAGAACAGGGCGTTGAAGAATCCGTTCCCGAAGTAACTGAGGGAGTTGCTGGAAGGGTACATGATGAAAGTGCAAAGATTCAGGGTAAGCAGACCAAGAAAATCGTCAGGAAAATAATAAAGACGGGCGACAAAGGAGAGAAAATCATAGAGGAGCACATCACTCATGAACAAGTACAACCACCTGAGGAAGAAGTACAGGGGTACATGGTAGAAGAGCCTCAAGATCTTACAGCGGCCCCGGATAAGGCTATGGAAGGGTCTCAACCAACAGAGGTCAAGAGAGCGTCGACCAAAGTGGTGAAGAAAATAATTAAGCAGACAGCGGATGGCGACACAGTTCAAGAAATTATAGAAGAACACGTCACCAAACCAGCAGAGGTGCCCCTTATAGGAGAAGAGTCAGAGCCTGCAGAGGTTCCTTTGATAGGAGAACCTCACGAGGCGGACGAACCTCAGGGAGAGGCCAAGCACGAAAAGAAGGTAGTAAAGAAAGTCGTGAAGAAGAAGAAAATCGTCAAGAAGGGCGACAAGGTTGAGGAGGAGGTTGTCGTGGAGCAAGCGCCCGAGCCCACAAAGGAGGAAGAAGAAACTCCCATCGTGGAGGAGGAGCCGGCAGCGGTTGAGGACAGGGAAGCGCAGGTGGAACGGAAGAAGTCCAAAAAGACCGTAGTGAAAACGAAGAAGGTGGTCCGAGCGAGCGCCGATGACGCCGACGCCGACGCCAAGGAGGTGGTCGAGGAGCGGACGACGACGGTGGTGACGGACGCCGACGGGGTCCAGACAGTGGAGGAGACCACGACGGTGTCGGCCCTCGGAGAAAAACCAACTGAAGAGGAAGAAATGATGGAAGGTCCCGTGATTGAGGAGCCAGAGGAGGAGGGGGAAGAAGAGACGGTGGCTCCTCTGAAGAGCATTCTGACCATCGAGTCCACGGAGGGGGAGGCAGAGGCGGCGTCCGGGCTCGAGATCGCTCCGATGGTGGAGCAGCCGGTTACCCCGGTCGCTGTGCAGAAGGAGGAAAGGAGGCCGGAATACGTAGAGGTGACCGAAGCTGACAAAGAGGAGATGGAGGATGAGGATGTCGCTGTTCCTGTTCCCCTCCCCGCGGAGGAGAAGATCGAGAAGAAGGAGGCAAAGAAGGTGAAGGTGAAAAAAAAGGTTAGAAAAACAAAGACACCAGAACAAGATGAACCGGAAAAGGAACCAGAAGAGGAAGCTGAGGAAGAGGTAGACACTGCTGTTGAAGAAAAATCTCCAGAGAAAGACACCCCTAAGAGGAAAGTGTCCGAAGGAAGGAAGGTGGAACCGACGGAACCAGAGCCAAGTCCAGAGGAAATGTTCAAGCTGCCCCAGAAGAAAAAGATGCGAAAGATTACGCCCAAAAAAGTTGAGGAGGAGGAGCAGCCCGCCTTTGTGGGAATGAAGCTGAGGAAGTCATCCCAGGTGAAGAGAACGTGGGATGACGACAAACTAGAGGCAGTGGAGCTGAAGCACCATGAGTTTGAGCAGTTTCCACTGGAGGAAGAGCCTGAACAGACAACCAATGTGTCCATGTCAAAGCCAATCAAGAAGGCTGAGGACCTGGAAGAAAAAGACAAGAAAAAAAAGAAGAAGAAGAAAAAGAAGGCTAAAGACGAAACGACAAAAGAGGAAACACCAGAGCAAGAACATGTTGAGCCGACGGAGGAGGAGCCAGCTGAAGCTGCTACAGAGCCAGAGGAAGAAGCTCCAGAGGAAGAAGAGGAAGTCCCAATGGATGTTTCAGAAAAATATGGGGCTCCTGAAGAGGAACCTGCTAGCCCTGAAGAAGAGGAACCTGC
>JAAUYM010155999.1_pt1 | contig 10813 bp, 9 predicted proteins | sample 7278001 | NCBI WGS metagenome assembly JAAUYM01 (sample SAMN14350224, study PRJNA611818) | marine sediment metagenome | isolation source: surface marine sediment (1.8m) | place: French Polynesia: Moorea | collected 2018-08
CCCCCCCCCCCCCCCCCCCCCCCCCCCCCCCCCACGAGAAGGAGAATTCTTCTTCAAGGAAATTCATTGTTGATCCAGCAGCTAAGACGGAGGGCTCTGCAGTCATCATCATCATCATCATCAGAAGGGGAGAAGAGAGGAGAAGAGCTATTGCTAGCCAGGCCTATAGCCTTAGGTACAGCGGAAGCTTTGTATCTGACATGAAAACTCGTTTAAAATGACATGTAGGTACGTACTGTACGCATAGCAGACTGAAAAAAAAAAGTCTACCTTCAGCCAATGCAAATTGCGTCAGTCAGAGCAAAGTTTATATTAAATCTTTGTCAAAGCAAATCTAGGTTTCACTGTACTATGTAGTACTACTACTCGGTATCGTCTCGGCGCGTGTGCTGTTGTTGTGATTAAGGAGGAGGAAGAGCATGAGAGGGAAGGAGCGGGGAGGGGAGGGGAGGAGAAGAGGGAGGGACGGATCTCAATTACCATTATTTTTTTTCTGCCTCCCTTTTTTTCTTCTTCTTCCGAGTGAGGTGGAGGGGGGAATCAAACATGTGGGTTCGGGAAATGGAGGAAATCGAAGAAGGAAGAGGAGGGGGAATTAAGATTGCTTCGACTGATGAAAATTGGGGAGATTGGTGGAGAAGGAGGAGGAGGCGGAAGAACGGAAAAGATTTTTTTTCCCGAGAAAAAAAAATTGACGTTTTTCTCTTATCGACACAAGAGGAAGAAGGTTCTCAAATATGGGGCGATTTTTCATGGTGCGCGAAACCTCCCTCCTCTCTTCCTTCCTTCATGTTTAGCAAGGAAGAATTTCCAACTATGGAGGAGATTTTTTTTTTGGTATACGCAAAAGCGTTTCCGGAGCACGTCAACTGATCCGAAACGGGCTAAAAAAAATCAAGCAAAACAAATACTGCAAAAACGCATGAAAATGCACCGATGCATACAAATTCGCCAGAATTCGCAGTATGGCGAATTTGTCCTGTAGCACGAGGGAGAACAAAACAATGGTGAGGAAAAAAACCAAGACGAGGATGGAAGAATCTTCTCTGTCAAACTTTTTTTTAGCAGCGTGAAAATTGTCGCTTCTGGCGCTAATAAGAGAAAAAAAAATGAGGAAGCGTCTGCTTGAAAACCTGCAACGCCCACCTGAACAAAACGTGAAGGCAGAGGACAAATGGGCCTCATATTGAAGATGTAAAGATGTAGAGGAGTACTAGTACAGTTGAACCTTGATGTTAAAGTTTACTGCTGATATCGAGGGTTCCACTGTACTGTACTTGGACTATGCTTCTGTTGGTTGGCAGCAAACTAATTGATGTATCACGTCAATTCGGGAAAATTTGACGTGCGGAAAACTTTTGTACAATCCCATCTGTAAGAAAAATTCCTGATTTTTGATGGGAGTCATAAATTTCATTAGCGCGCTATTTGTGTTTTTTGTCTCTCTTATAAAAAACATTTCAAAAACTCATTCTCTGTCCCACTCTCCATAGCGGCGACCCGCCGAGCGGCCATCATTAGCAGCAGCGGCGGCGGCGGCGGCGGCGACAACGTCAGCAGCCGCCGCAACTTCGACCCGCTGAGGGACACCGGCGGCATCAGCGTCAACACCGACGGCAGATCCGGCCTGCTCAGGCACTCTTCCTCCTCCTCCTCCTCGTCGTCGTCCTCCTCCTCCGGCCCGGGTTCTTCACCCCGTCGCCGGGGCCGCCCCTCCGGTTCGTCGGCCGCCGCCGTGCAGGAGGTGGGAGACGACGTCATCCTCAACTGCTCGGCGGACAGGAGGGTCGATCTCTGCAGGTCAGACGAAAACGTAGAAATAATTAGAACGTACAAACTTCAGAACGTATTTGTACCGTATATGCCGTATACTCACATATACCTTAGATACGAACTGCGACCCCGTCGCAAACTACCACTAGTGTCGTCACCGATGGCGTGCCCCTAGTGATACCAATATTGGTTGGGAAGACTTTCAAGTCAGAACATCCAGTAGAAGTGGATGCGTTTATATGCTGACTGACCTCTTAACGACGTCCACCTTTCACCGCTCACCGTGAAAAATTTCAGGTGGAAGACGCCCTACCTGAACACGTACATCGTGGGAGAGGGCATCTACGTGGAGCGGGGCCGGATAGCCTGGAAGGGGAAGGACCCGGACTTCGACTGCACCATCCAGGTGTCCAACCTGGAGCTCAGGGACGGGGGAATCTGGGTCTGCGAGATCGGATCCAACATCAACGACGACTTCCAAGTGCAGACCAAGGAGTTCCAGATCGAGATAGAGAGTGAGTGGAAAATTTTTACTGCGATAGGTAAAGCAGCATTTTGAGGGGGGGAGTGGCGTTTCTGCACTTGAAAAAGTTTAGCAGCCTATGCTACAGTTTTGGTAGGGATGAGTGTGAATCTCGAAAAAGTGGGGAAAAAGTTGCTTTTTTTCCCCGACCATTCTCACTTAGTGGGGTGGACTGTTCAACTGTATCCATCAACTTCTCGTTCCTTAACTTTCTCCAGCTCCTCTGAAGCTGTCCGCGCCGACGTCGCTGATGCAGAACGCCAACACCGACGCCATGCTGGTCTGCCACGCCAACAAGCCCTTCGACCGGTGCCTGTGGACCACCCCGTACGGGGTCACCTACGACTTCCCGACCAGAGAGACCCGCCACGAGGGCGGGCGGATCTCCTTCTTCGGCTTCACGGAGAACGACTGCGGCGTCATCGTGCACCAGGTCGGGCCGGACGACAACGGCGGGTGGCAGTGCCAGCTCCACACCACCTCGGGGGACATCTTCCAGAACGCCACCGACGTGGTGCCGCTCTTCACAGGTCACTTAATCTTAGTTGTTGTTTTTTTACCTGCGCGGCGAAGCCGTGAAATCCTACCTACTACTACGTAGAACGCAATGAGATATCGTTGTTATTCTTCACTGGCAAAGCTTGTCGTTTTTGGGGTACCCATCTTAGAGTTGCTAAGATACAAATTGTCCAGTTTTGCACTTCTTGCACGATCTACCTACTATCTTTGGCTTGTCCCAGGTCTTTGAACAGAGCATGTCCTTGTTGGATCAGTGATGATGATGATAACGATGTCTTCCTGCAGATTCCGACGTGGTCCGCGGGGTCGGTGCGCAGCCGAGGGCCATCCCGGACTACGACTACTTTGACAGGAGGGAGGAGGAAGAGGAGCCGACTGCGCAGGACTCGCAGAGGAAGCCCGTCTCCGTGCAGGTCATCGGAATTGATGACACCCTCAAGGAGGTGCCCGGCCTTGTCAGAGACTTCAAGCGCATCGGAGTTGTGGACGACGGCGACGGCGTCGCCGCTCCCACTTCCACGGAGGATTACGATGACGCCGTCATGCCAATCGTCGAAATCTCCAAGATTACCGCCACCACTCCCAGGGTCAGAGATCTCCGGCCTACGCCGCGGACGAGGATCAGGAGCAAGGCCAACAACAGCGGCGGCGACAAGTCCTCCCCGGCCATCAGCATCTTTAAGAACAGCGACAGGCAGAGAGGAGATTCCTCCTCCTCCTCCTCCGCCCTCGGTATCGGCGACGTAAACCCCATCGAGCTGGAGCTGCTGTCCAGGATTAGCGGCACCAGAAGGGGAGGAGACTCCAGACCTTTTCAGATTCAAGGAGACGAGGAAGGAGGTGAAAGCGAGGAGGAAGAGGAGAGGGACAGAGAGACTCCCAGGAGATCAGGGGGCGGAGAGAGGCGCACCAGAATCAGACTGAAAAACAGCGGCGGCAGCGGTGGCGGCAGCGGCAGCGGCGGCGACCGGTCTAGGGACAGCCACACAGAGAGGAACATTATCGGCTCCTCTACCACCCCGAACAGCGAGAGGATGAGGCAGTTGGAGGTGCAGCGGATCAGGGACGAGAGGAGGAGAAAGGCGTTGGAGAAAGCCGCGGCGGAAGAGAAGGAGAAGGAAAGGAGGAGGATGCAGGAGGAGAGGGAGAGGATCAGGCTGAAGGAGCTGGACATCGAGAAGAGACGGCAGGAGGCGGCGGACAGAGAGGAAAGGAGGCGGAAGGAGGCTGAGGCAAGGAGACAGAGGGAGAGGGATGAACAGAAGAGGAAAGAGGAGCAAGAGAAGAGGAAGAAGGAGGCGGAGGAGAGGGAAGAGAGGAGAAGGAAGGAGTTGGAGGAGAGGAGAAGGAAGGAAGCTGAGGAGAGGGAGGTGAGAAGGAGAAAAGAGCTGGAGGAGAGGAGGAGAAAGGAGGCGGAGGAGAGAGAAGAGAAGAGAAGAAAAGAGTTGGAAGAGAGAAGAAGAAAGGAGTTAGAAGAGAAAAAGAGACGAGAACTGGAAGAGAAGAAAAGAAGAGAAGAAGAGGAAGAGAGAAGACGACAGGAGGAAGAAAAAAAGAGGAGGGAACTCGAAGAAAAGAGAAGGAGGGAGCTCGAGGAAAAGAGAAGGAGGGAACGACTGAGGAAAGAGGCCGAGGAGAGAGAGGCCAAGAGGAGGCGGGAACTTGAAGAGCAAAGAAAGAAGCAACTCGAGGAACAAAGGGCAAAGGAGGCCGAGGAGCGAAGGCTAAAGGAGCTGGAGGAGGAGAGGCAGAAGAAACTCGAGGAGGAGAAGAGACTCAGGAAGCTGGAGGAGGAGAGGCAAAAGAAGCTCGAGGAGGAGAGGAGACTCAGGAAGCTGGAGGAGGAGAGGCAGAAAAAGATCGAAGAGGAGAGACGCCTCAGGCTCTTGGAGGAGGAGAGGCAGAAGAAGATCGAGGAAGAGAGAAGAGTGAGGCTGTTGGAGGACGAGAGACAGAGGCAACTGGAGACGGAGCGGAGGCAGAGGGTGGTGGAAGAGGAGAGGCAGAAGTTGCTGGAGGAGGAGAGGAAGCGGAAGGAGGCGGAGGAAAGGAAGAGGAAAGAGGAGGAAGAGAAGAAAAGGTCCGAGGACGAGAGGAAGAGGAAGGCCGCCGAGAGGAGGAGGCAGGAGGAAAGGAGGAGAATCAGGGAGCAACTGAAAAAGGAGCACGAAGAGCGGGAGAGGCAGGAGAGGGAGGAGAGACTGAGGAAGGAGCAGGAGGAGAGGAGGTTCAACGGGGGCGACGGGAGCGACAGGAGGAAGACCCTCAGGGAGAGAGTGCGGGACGAGGAGAGGAAGAAAGAGGAGGAGGAGGAGAGAAAGGCCGACATCGAGCGGATCAGGAAGGAGACCGAGGAGAAGGCCAGGCTCGAGGCCGAGAGGAAGAGGGAGATCGAGAGGCAGAGGAAGGCGGAGGAGGAGAGGAGGAGGAGGCAAGAGCAGAGGAGGAGGGACGAGCAGAGGAGAAGAGTCGAGGCGGAGAGGAGGAAGAAGGAGGAGGAGGAGAAGGCCAGGCGACTGGAGGCACAGAGAATCAGGGAGGAGCTGGAGCGGAAGAGGAAGGAGGAGGCACTCAGGAAGAGAAAGGAGGAGGAGGAGATACAGAAGAGGCTCGAGGAGGAGAGGCAGAAGGAGCTGGACAAGCAGAGGAAGGAGGCAGAGGTCAGAGCCAGGAGGGAGAAGGAGGTGAGGAGAACCCTGGAGAGGATCCGGGAGGAGAAGAGGCAGCAGGAGTTGGCAGAGCAGAGGGAGAGGGAGAGGCAGGAGCTCATCAAGAAGCAGAGGGAGGAGGAGGCCCGGAAGAGAGAGGACGAGAGGAGGGAACAGCTGGAGAGGGAGAGGCAGAGGCAGCAGGAGATCCAGGAGGAGATCCAGAGGAGGCGGGAGGAGCAGAGGCGGGCGCTGAGGAGGAAGGAGGAGGAAGAGGAGAGGGAGAGGGCGGAGGAGGTGGAGAGGAGAAAGAAGCTGAGGGAGCAGAGGCTGCAGGAGCAGCAGGAGCAGCAGGACGAAGAGGAGGAGGAGAGAGGGAAGGACTTCCTGCATCAGGCGAGTCCCAGGTTCCTTCAGCCTCAGGACGGCGGCGGCTTCAGCAGCGACAACATCAAGCCCATCGAGACCAACGGGGAGGGGAGGAAGAGTGAGTTCAGTCGATAAGGCTAATGTATGCTCATTAACAATTTTTCACCACCACCCCCAAAAAAAACCCAGAGTGTACGATGAGCTCCGTGACCCCGCACGGCAACATCACCTGCGGGTCGGTCCGCCCCGACCCGGTGACGGCCGACTTCCACGTGCCCTCGGGCGGCGCGTGCTCCCTCGTCTGCCAGCGCGGGTACGTCAGCCTGGACTCCAGGGAGAACCACTGCGTCAACGGCCTGTGGACGGTGAGACACGTACATAGTGATAGTCACAAAAAGTCGAGATTAAGGTAAATTCGAGATTTGTGATAAATTATTTACATTTCTAAAAACGAATTCGAGGTTCGTAAAAAAAAAATCGAGTTTAATAAATTCGAGATTCATAAAAAAAGTCGAAATTAAAAAGAGAAATTCAAGATTCATAAAAAAAAAATCAAGATTTTTCCCTCACATCACGGTCGCCATCGCAGGTCGGCCGCATCTTCGCGTGCGTCCGGCCGGACGCGCTGCTGCTGGTGGGCGGCCGCAGCGACACCTACGGGGTGCTCAACACGGTGGAGCTGGTGACCGGCCGCGGCGTCTGCAGGGGGGCCGTGCCGCCGCTGCCGGCCATGAGGTGGAGGATGGTCACCGCCACCGTCGAGAGGGACAAGGTGAGGACGAAGACAGACACGGTCTAAGCATATGATGATAATGACCCCCCAGGGAAAACTTCAGCTGGACGCAGATTATCCCTCCCCCTCCAAAAAAAAAAGCTATTTAGTACTTTGTTTATTCGATTTAATGCGACACATCAAAAAGGAGAGCTTTCTACAGATTACCATCGAGTTACTATCAAGATTACTATCAAGGGAATGCCAACAAAGCTTTCCCACTTAACTGAAGTCTCCCACTTGTCCAAAAATTATACAGGACGGTTTCTCCAAAGGTTGGTCCAAAATGCCCGACGGGACTTTCGCTCATTGTCCATAACAAAAAAAAGTGCGACGTTAATGTGTGGTGGTCCAATGGTACTCGTACTAAGTCCCGTCGGTGCTCCCACCCACTTGAGCATAATTTCCAATTATCCTATTCCCACTTGAGCGTTTGAGGGTTGCACTGCAGTTTACGTAAATTGTCTCTGCGCAACAGACATTGAGTATTGACGGATCGGATTTTTTTTTGTTATGGTGTCGCATAGGAAAGAAGAAAAAAAAAGCCAAGTACTGCCTGCAGGCACTACGCACAGTGTTGGTACGCCCGACGGAATTTTTGATAATTTTCCAGGACAAAAAATGCGACATTAATGTATTAGTCTAATGACATGTTCTGTTACACATTTCCGCAAGCGAAAAATTTGTTACCATTCGCAATTTTCAAAGTCCCGTCGGGCAGACAGCGCTATTGAGTGCGGATAGAATCGAGTATCGGTAGTACCAGTACTGTAGAGGCAACACATGATTATCGTGATGGGAGAGAATGTTTTCCGCAAGACAATCACTCCTGCTACTCTAAATAAACTATATACCTAGTACCGTAGTACAGTACTATGAATTAGTGAATAGTACATAAATCATGAATGAATCGTGCGATGGTATGATTCTCGTTATTTTTTCTTTCTTCGCCCGCAGTTAATTTTTCACAAATGTACGTAAACATGGTCTTGTTGTCGCACGCCCCTGTCATGTATCGGTATATTGATTTTTATATACGGTGTACGTATGTGTGTGCAAACATGCTATCCTCCATTTAACTGGAGACCTTCTCCTTTGGTGGTCATGTATGCACTATGTGCATGCGTAACTACAAGCAGAAACACACCCTTCTACCTAGCAGTAGGGTACTGCATAGTCGTACATACTGTATGTATATGTACCTACTGTACATAGCAGTGCATACCGACGACACAGAAATGGTTCCCGAGTTGGTAAGGAGTCTGGGTCAGTTCTTCGGGGTGCAGATGCTCTTTGTCTGCCTCACCGGGGAGGACAGCGACGGCGCCCTCTGGTTCGGCGGCGGGGCCGGGGCCGGGGCCGGGGCCGGGGCCGGGGCCGCCGCCATGCCGTGGTCCGTCGTCCACGTCGACCACGCCGACGTCCCGAACGCGGTGCGCCGGCACTCTGGCGACGCCGGAGGCGGCGGGAAGGTGCTGGTGGCCTGCGACCGCGCCAACTTCTCCCGGGCGAGGCTGGGGGCGGAGGACTTTGCCGGAGACGTCGTGTGGGTCCTTCCGGCCGCCGCCACAGCGGCGGTGGATTTCGAGCGGCTACCCCTGACGCTGAACAGCAACCTGCTGGTGTACTACTCCAGCGAGGCGGAGGGCGAGGGGGAGGAGGTCGAGATCGACGAGGTCTACTCCGTCAAGTCGCAAGTGAGGAGGAACAACTTCGGGCGATGGAACCGGCGCGGGCTGTCCGTGTCGAGGCCGGTCGTGTGGGACCGGAGGGGCGACCTGACCGGGGTCGCCGTCGTCAACACGGTGTTGGAGTGGGATCCGCTTGTCATGCTGACGGCGGACAACCGCTCCACCGTCGGCATGGTCGGGGAGACGCTCGTCCTCCTCCAGGAGGTTCTTAATTTCAGGTAAACGGCCGAGGCAAGAGATGAATGGATTCGGGAATCCATTGACTATTATGTTACAGCGTGGAGGTTGTCCATCCGTCCGACGGTGAATGGGGCAGGAGGAGGGTCGGGGAGGACGGGAGCGAGGTGTGGACCGGCATGGTCGGCCAGCTGAGGTCCGGGGAGGCGGACGTGTGCGGCGCCAGTCTGACCGTCACCGCGGAGAGGAGCGAGGCCATCGACTTCACCGTCGGCTTTCTGGAGGACGTGGTCTCCCTCATCGTCGTCAACCCGGCCGTGGTCGGGAGGAACCAGCAGGAGCTGGACCTTATGGTGTTCCTCACCGTGTTCACCGGGCCCGCTTGGATCGGCATCCTCGGGGTCGCCGTCCTCTCCGCTGTCGTCCACCTGTCGACGACCTTGGCACTTGACCTTGGCGGAGGTCACGGTCGATGCCTACTGCAGTTGAGAGGCTTTGTCGTCGGGATCCATCGGTTCTTCCTCTCGCTGATCCAGAGAAACCCGGACACCGGAGAAGGACGGCAGTCCGCGGGGGCGCGGGCGCTGCTGCTGACGGTCAGCCTGGTGGCCTTCTTCCTGTTCAGCTTCTACGGGGGCGACCTCACCGCCACCATGACTGCGGGGGTCAGGGCACCCAGCCTGAGGAACTTCCAGGACGTCTTGGACACGGGCTACAAGGTGTACAGCAACGAGGGCGCCTCCTCCTACAGCGCGTTGAAGAACGCCAAGCCCGGATCCATCATGAGCAAAATCTACAATCGCGTCCTGGGCCACATCCACGCGGAGGACTTCACCAGGCAGCAGCTGGAGAACCCGTCCAAGGCCGCCTACTTCGGGTCGGAGTTCATCGTGCTCGAGTACAAGAGGTTCCTCTTCCTCCGGAACTTCGACGACTCGCTGAGCACCCAGCTGGCGTTCGGCCTGCGGAAGAACTCGGAGTTCAGGGAGATCTTCGACTACCACTTGATCAAGTTCAGGCAGTCCGGGATGCTGGAGCTGCTGGAGCACAAGTGGTTGGACGCCGAGAAGCCGGACGACTGGTCGCACAGGATATTCCAGGAGGACGCCATCCCGCTCGGTTACGAGAACCTTTTCTTTCCGACCGCCATCATGCTAGGCGGCGTCTCCGTCGGGATGCTTATCTTGTGCGCGGAATGCGTGTTACACAAGCGAAGTTAAAAGAAAAAAGAAAAGAAAAAGCATCAAATAAAGCAATTCTCATGCACCAACAATAATGCAGGGATTTCAGCATACTACAGCAATTTAGATCAAATACAGTGCGTGCAACACCGTATGTCACCAAAAAAACGTATCTTGTTCTTGCATACTCATATCTAAAAAAAAATAACCAGAAAAGAAAAAATGGGAAAGCGAGTGATGCGGTTTATTACAAAAACAAAACGAAAAAAAATTGGGAAAGTCAGTGATGCCGTTTACTACAAAAGCAAGAAAAAAATGGGAAAGTAAGTAATGTCTCTTTTCTTTTCTTTCTCCCCCGGCATATCAGGTGATGACCTGCGGCGGCGAGAACATCTTCGGCGACCCTAAGACGGACTGCTGGGCCCTGGAGTTCTCCCGCGGTCGCGACCGCTCTGCCTCCTGGCGCAAGGCGCACTCCATGGCGGTGGCCAGGGACGCCGCCGCGTGGGCCTTCGAGTCCGGATTCCTCGTCGTGCTCGGAGGATCCCTCGGAAAGCTCAACGGGTGGGTTCACCATCTGGACTGACTCGCAATCGTTCTCGCAGTTGTTGTTGCTGTTGCTGTTGCCGTTGCTGTTGCTGCCACTGTTGTTGCTGCTTTTGCTTGACCTCCTGACGGGGAGGGGTGGCTCACTCGGTCCCAGAATACTGTCACAAAGATGATTGGGGCTCGCGACCCTGGGGGTGGTGGTGGTGGAGTTAAAATCCCCCAGTCGGTCAGATAAAACGAGTGATGCTCATAACAAGAGCCGTCACTGAATCAACGCAGAACCCAGAACAACAACAGTTGCAAAGCTACTGCCTAAAATGGATCCTAAAACAATTATGGTTAATTTTGGAATTTGGATTAATCTTTTCAATCATTCGATGCTTCCCCACTCTCCTCTCTCTCATCAGGTACACGGACTCGGTGGAGATGTACAGCGCCGCCACGGACAACTGGATCGAGGGCCCACGCATGTCCAGCTCCCGCTACAGCCACTGCGCGGTCCCGCTGGGCAACGGCAGCGTCGTCGTCACCGGCGGCTACGGCGGGCTGGCGCAGGTGGAGAGGCTGGACCTGGACAGCGGACGATGGCACCAGCTGCCGGAACTCAACCC
>JAAUYM010029572.1_pt1 | contig 10809 bp, 10 predicted proteins | sample 7278001 | NCBI WGS metagenome assembly JAAUYM01 (sample SAMN14350224, study PRJNA611818) | marine sediment metagenome | isolation source: surface marine sediment (1.8m) | place: French Polynesia: Moorea | collected 2018-08
CCGCCGCCGCCGCCGTTGGCGGGTGAGGTTGTTTGTTCTATCCTCATGTGGTGCCGGGCAGCGGGAGCAGGGGGGGGGGCTGGGGGGGCGGCGGCGGCGGCCAGCGGCGGAGTCGGCGGCGACGGAGACTGCGCAGACGAAAAAGATGGAGAGCGACTTTCTAATGCCCTTCCTTCGTCCTCTCTCTCTCTCTCTTTCTTTCCGTAGGCCGCTCAACCGAACCGACCAGCCGATCAGTCCAAGAAGGAAAGGCCCTCTTTCCCTGGTAACAAGGGGAAGAGGGGGGAAGAGGTGGAATTAGTAATCTCTCTGCCGGTGGCCTTCGAGGGTTGGCGTCAATCATATCCAGGAGAGCATGTGCAGAACTGACAGCATGGATCGAGAAGGGGAAGAAGCACTCCCACGACAGCAACAGCAGCGACACCCGCAATTGGAATGGAAGAACCGCCCGATGCCCACCAAGGAGATGATCAAGGGAGCCATGTTCGCGCAGTCGCTGCAGAGGAGACTGAGGAAGCTGCAACGGAGGCGCACCTCGGAGCCGTCCGAGTTGGCGGGGGAAGAGGCCGCAGACCTGCACGGGCAGGTTGCCAAGGACGACCTGTTCGCACTCTCCTTAGGTCAGGAGGAGGAGGCAAAGGGAGAGATGAGCTTCATGCTGGGGAGGTTTCTGTCGGGATCCGACCCATCGCTCTGCAGCACCGCCATGTCCAATTATAGCAGCGACAGCAGCAGCAGCAGCAGCAACAGTAGCAATAGTGTCGTGGAAGAGAAGTGCGAAGAAGAAGTCTTGGGTCATGTGGATTCAGCCATTATGCCAATGGAAGAAGAGGGGGTAGAGGAAGAAGGAGAAAAATTGGAAAAGTCCAAGATGTTGGGGAGCATCTCCTCTGGGTACTGCAGCGAGCCTGACGTGCTGTCTGCAGTCTGCGCCGGGGACTTCCTGGAGCCCCAACAGTGGGTGGACAGGCATTTTGATGGCTCAAACTGCTCCCTGGAAGAGGAGGTTGGAAGCGGTATCTCCACCCCCATCGTGGTCCCCAACCACGCCTCCTCCTCCTCCTTCGGCCGCGACACTTCGCCAGCTTTCGACAACTGCGTCACCGACTCCACCGACGACGGGGTGCTCTCCTCCACTCCCAGGGCGGACGACTACCTGTCCGCCGCCTTCGCCTCCAGACCAGCGGCAGAAGCCAGGATGGAAGAGAAGAAGAAAACGGAGAGAGAGGAGACTTCGCCCGAGAAAGAGTCCGAGTTTATGACCATCACATCCGGAGATGACAAGCACCGCGTGGCGACATCCAAGCTCAATGCGCTCATCTCACTGCTGGATTCCTCTTCTCCCGGATCCAGCCTGAAGAAGAGCACGCTCAAGAAGAACAAGGACGACAAGCTGTTCGACTCCGCCCCCGACTTGATGGCTAGGGACTTCTCCGCCGGCATCGGTGCCCCCATTGACATCATCATAGGCGGCGACGGCGACGGTCCGAGATCCCTCGTTACGGATGAGGAGTTGAGGGCGCAAAAGCCAAACAAGATGAGGAGGGCGTCCTCGCTCAGGTCAGGAAAAACTCCCCCAGGGACGCCGGGAACTAGGAAGATGGTCAGGTGAGTGATTGGACACAAATAATGTCGTAACTGACGACAATAGCCCGACTTTTTACCTGAACGTTTCTGCTCTCAAAGAGAATTAGGTACACGTACAGTAGTTGTTGAACAACTATCCACACAACGGGAAAATGGCTTCGTATTGAAAATATTATCGATTAATGCAGTCTTTCTTTGACAACATAAGCAATTTATTTTTCTAAAAATCTGCCTAGATTTGCCGACGTTCTGGGTCTCGACCTGGCGGACGTGAAGCACTTCCTTGATGACGTCCCCAAGGTTCCAAAGAGTGCCTATGATGATCTGGAGTGCGAACCCCCGGGAGAGTGGAGTGACAGCGACGACGTAAAGCAGAACAAGCCAGAGAACAGCCCAGCGGAGGCGTTCAAGGCATTTTCCATGGCCATGTCTCCAAGAGGAGGAGGAGCATCCACTCTGACGGCGCCCCGGTCTATGGACAATCTGGTGCCAATGTTTGCCCAGCCTGGTTCCCAACCTGACGTGCACGACGTCCTCCGCGAGCGCAAGGTGTGCCTGGACCACGCCCACTCCCCGCACCCGGGTGTCGTTGTCGGGGCGTGCTGGGTGACTAACCTGGGCTTCGAGAAGAGCGTCTCCGTGCGGTACACCCTGGACGAGTGGGCCACCACCTCCGACATCGACTGCAACTACGTCAAGGGCAGCTGCGACGGGTTCTCCGACAGGTTTGCCTTCGAGCTACGATTCCCCCCAGTGGCCGCAGGGAGGAGGCTCCAGTTCTGTCTGCACTTCGAGGCGCCGGGTACCGGGGACTTTTGGGACAGCAACGGAGGAAACAACTACGTGTTTCAGTGCGTCAGCGGCTCCCCCCTCCATGTCCCCTCCTCCTCTTCCTCTCATCCCACGGGCCCCAAGTCCATGACGGAAGATCCCTGGTTCAACGCCACCCATCACTTCTAATGATGTACTGTACTGCGCTTCTACGTACGTACGTAGGGTAGCTTAGTAGTGGCGCTATTTTTTTTCTGCTAAACGCACACGATTGTGTTGTCAAGGATCCTTTCAGAAGTCAGAAGAACCCTTTCTTTTTGTAGGCCGTGGCAAACCTTGGCCACTTTGGATAGCTTCCCCGAAAAGACTAAAACGCAATGCAATAGCCAACTGTGTAGTCTAGTCTCAAAGTAAAAGACTATCTCAAGTATAATCATACAGAAAAAAAATGAGCTGTTACAGGAAAAAATCAAAATAATTTTAAGAGGTGCCTACCTGTTTGTAACCATCGTAAATCGAGCAAACCATAGTGGGAGAATGTCATATCAAGTGTCAGACAATTGGACTTGCGAAAACGAACGATTCGTTTTCTAAGTTGGGAGAAAACAGGTCAGAGCCCTTCCCACGCATAAATCGACGTGTGATTGAAGATCATGTAAAAACAATCTTGAGTGATAGAAGAATAAATAATTTTTTCAGAAAAAATCGTGTTAAATTTATTGGTAGAAAACAACTCGATATGAATTCACCACCAAAAAAAACAAGCTTTAATCGCGCTTAAACTTTCCAAAAGAGAGAAAGATGAAAGGATAGGTATCTGGAATACTTCACAAAGTAGCATCTTTTAACTTTATCACATAATCTTCAGGATAACGCACAGGGTCTTTTGTCTTTACCAGTAGTTCAAAAAAATGTGCGTACAATCTTTGTCTCAAGGGAAAAAGCCTCCAGTTAAAGTCTTGCCAAAAAAACCCACCCTTTTTACGCATTCTTTCTCGCAAAAAGTCTCGAGTAAAAGCGCAAAGCCTACATAATACAAACACAAACCTTGGTGCATGGTAATAATTTGTGCAATTTTCCTCCACATAAAAAACAGCAGAAAAATAGACGCGTTGCTTCTTCGATAGACTACGAAAAAAAATCCAAACCAAATTATCATCACTCAGGTGGGGGAGGGAGGGGGTCATCGTTACCAAGATTAACTTGAGGACTCCACTGCGGTTTCCTTTTCCTCTTTTCTTTCGTCGCCCCCGGATCCTGGGCGCCTGACCAGCTCATCCTTCTCATCGGCGCCCTGTTCTTCCTCCGGTTTCTCGTCTCCCTTCTCCAGACCCGGATTGTCGATGCCGCCGTTGGGAATCTAGGAAGTGTAGGTGAAATAATCGGAACATGGAACGAGGGGTCGAGGTAAACTTCAAATCTAATCAGGGGAAGAAATAAAAGCACACTTACGGATGCGACTCTCTTGTAGACCTTCTCGGTAGATTCCAACTTGCCCTCTTGTAGGTCGAGACAGCGACCCTTAATCTGGGGCTGAAAGCACCGGGAAATAATATTATAAGTTCCAACTCCCCGCCCTCTCTTTCTCTCTTTCTCTCTCTCACCTTTTGCAAGGGCGACATCCAGTTGTAGAATCTTCCTACAAGCGGGACGTGCCTCAGAATGCCTTCCTGCCAGATGGCCTCGTCCGACTCACGCTGCAGCTCGCCCTGCGCCTGCTCGATGCCCTTGCGGATCACCTCGGACATGTTCTGCAGTTGGGCCAACTGGAGGGGGGGGGGAGACACAAATGAAGAAAAGCGTACACGGTTCAGGTGCCTCATTCAACGTGGCGATCCCACCTACCTGCTCGTCCAGCTCCTTCCCACTTCTGATGACCAACTTGAGCAGCTCCTCCACGTCCGTCTCCATGCTCACCATTCCGAACCGAATGCAGTAGCGACCGTCAGCTACAGGGAGATGTTTAAAAGGGCATTTGTTAATTTTATGCGGATAAAGTAATTAATACATTTTTTTTCAATTTACTCACGTCCTTCACCAAGGGAAAAGGCTGAGTCAGAGTTCCTCAGCTTCTGGACAAGCTGGATGTTGCGGTGGTCGATGACGTCAGAGTTCTCCTCCTTGACGCTCTCCAGCAAGTTCTTCCTGACCTGCTCAGCGTCCACACTATCCTCACCCTTCTCCAGTTTGTCAATGAAGTCGGAAGGAATGTACCTTTAAAAAAGGGTTTTAGTCAATGTTTCCCTAACCTTTGCAGAAAAACCCTCCTTCCTTACCTAACACCCCCTAGTCCAGCCCAGTGCGTGATGTCGACGTGCTCCAGCCTCATTTCGCGACCGATCAGCTGAATAAACTTCTCTCTCTGCAGGACGGTCGCGTTCAGGATGGAGGTTTGATTCTCGATGCTCTAAGGAGGAAGAATTATTTTTCGCTGACCAAGAGAACATTCCCCGTCAAGAAACCAACCTCAACAAAAGCTGCCAGGTCTTCCTCTGTGATCGCCACTCCCGCCGAGAACGCTAGGCTCTCGAAGGGGCACAGGCGGAGCACGTAGCCGGTCGTCTCCACGTCAACGATCTCTAACGGAACCTAGAGAAAACGTCGCGTTCACATGTGGGAACGAGTACAAACTGTGAGTAGGTACAAACAAGCAGAACATGCTACTACCTGATTGCAGTCCCTCTGCATCGTCTGCCCCAGCCAGGAGTTCAGGTTGTTGAAGTACGCCGGGACTCTCACCGACCCGGCCACCTCCTCGGGAGGGTTGTCGGACACGTACTGGAAGGCCAGGGCTGGATTCACCGTGCGGTAGCACAGGGAGACGTCGAAGTCCTTCTTGGCCAGGTTGGACACAGGGACAAACTTCTGATCGGCGGACCTTTGAAATGTCAAGACGTAGTACGAGTTCGGGCAATGATGAGAATCCAACGGCCTCTTCACCTCTGACTCAGCACGCGGAGCGAGGGAAACTCTGCCAGTTTGTTGTTCAGAACCTCGAGAACCTGGAAGACTGACTCGATCCTCTCCTGGACGCGCGCCTCGCCGAGGGAGCGCAGCACGCACCACAGCGGCAGGCAGTTGAGCCGCACGGACGGATTCAGCGTCGACAGTCCGGCCGCCTGCGCCGCCACCTCGGTGTCGCCCGTCCTGTACAGGGTGACGAAGGGGACGGCCGGGACTCCTATCCACGAGCCCAGGGTGAGGGCGACGCTGTCGCCGGTGGGGACGGGCTTCTTGATCTGGTCCGAGAGGAGGACCAGACCAGCCAGCGCGTTGCCCTCCAGGTGGAGCCACACGCCCTGATTGCGGCACATTTCCTCGAAAGCGCACACGTCAGTGCTCTTGAAAAGGAAAGAGAGAGTTTCACTTTTCTCGAAACTTTTTCACACATCAAATTATTCGGTCATTCTGGACGGTACCCCGAAAATAAACCGAAAGTGAAAATATGGATAATGATCAGCAGCGCCAATTCGACTTTCACCAAAAGTTGGTGTCGGAAGTCCAATAGTAAAATACACTACTCCCTTTTTTTCACCTGAATAATCGACGAATGCACGTTGGCCACGCAGAGGATGGGCATTCTCCCTGCGGCCTTGTCGTCCTGCATCATCCTCTCCACCTCCTCCGTTGCCGTCAACTTTCTCTGCGGCTCTTTTTCTCCCTCGGAGGTCAGACCTCCCGTCAGCTTCAGTAGGCGGATCGTAGAAAGCGGAAGTCCCAGCTGGCGACAGACGTAGCTCATGGAGTCCTGAGAAGAGATTGATTGCAAATACCCCCCTCCTTAAAAAAGGGTCAAGCAAGGCAGCACGGTCACCTGGTAGGTAGAGGACGTCAGGTAAATGACGGGAGGCCTGGAGAAAAGTGCCTCGAACCCGTCCGTCGCCATCTTGGGGTAGTGCTTGAAGAGCGCCAGCCGGACGATCTTGACAAGCCCTGCAAGGGCAAAGAGAGGGAAGGAGGGCCAAACGTCACTCGTGGAGGAAGGAGGCAGGATTGGGATCAGTCTTGCGAGCGAGTCTCACCCTCTCTGGTGTCGTCGTGGCAGTAGGCGGCCCCGTCTTTGAACTTGAAGAGCTTGCACATCCACAGCCCCACCTCGGTTGCGATGCGGGCGGAAAGCCTCTGCAGTGGCGCCGGCTCCAGCGTCGTGATGTAGGCAGACAGGGAGTGGCTCACCACACTCAGCAACGAGGTACGGTCGGACAGCTTCATCAGTAGATGACCTAATTGAAAAAAAAAAAAACCAGAAATGAGACTACCATGTAGCCGTGGGTGGGCCACGACTCCTCCCATGTGTCTGGGATAGTTCAGTTGAAGAGAGCGGGTGGGGGTGGCTTTGCTATAGTAAAGTGGGCAACGTCCCAGAAGCGGGAAAACGCTCACCTTCGGCCTCTCGGTAGATGGACTGGCTGATGACGTTGAGAACGTCCTCCACGTCCTTCCCTTCCTTGTCCATCGGCCCCGGCTCCGTGGCCTGGAGCAGCTCCGACTCGTCCACCGCCATCCCGTCCAGGTCTCCTTCCAGCTTGGACAGGACGGACTCTGCCGTGCCTCGGACCACGTCGCTCAAGTCGTTGTCGTTGCTGCTGCTGCTCTCGTGCTGCACGTCCGCCGAGTGGTGCTTCCGTCGTTGCTGTTGTTCCTCGTTCGTCGTCATCGTCTGGGGACAAGAAGAACATGTGAGTATACGAGTAGGTGTGCTCAACGGTGGTGACTCTTGGGAAATCGTCCATGTATAGGGGAAACCTGCAACGAGCTTCAAATTTTCCACAACCGAGGTAGCAAATGGATCCCTTCCTCCCCGTCCCCCCCCCCTCACAAGTGTGCTCTACAAAGAGTGTCGAGAGAGGAGCGACACTTACAAAATTAACTTTCTCCTCCAGCTTCTAAAAACCACTTCACTAAGTTTTACACTAAGCTTTCGTTACCTTAAGACCTAATGTTTGATGGTTGGTTTATCGTGGAAGAGTCAGTATTAGTATTATTGTAGAACGACCTATTCTGGTAACCTGTTCTAATACTTCTTATACTACAAGCTAATGGCAAGCATTTAATATTGGAAAAAGGAAAAAAAATGTGGAAAAGTATCAGAACCAGACTTGTGTTGTAGTACAGTAGTACTGTACATGATCTTGTATTTTCGATAAAAGTGAGGTTAATAGAACTCGGGTTGGTTTCAGTCTCGCAAGGTGGCTTCACCACCCAGAGAGAGAGAAAAAATGTTGTAGACGTCATCAATCACAGTCACAGGCCTCCCTCGCGTACACGCAGCTTGCTTCCTTAACAGCACCTTAACCTCTACCCCACCCACCCCAGCCTGAACTCTCACCGATCGTGTTTTCGGTAACTGGTGGTGGTGGTGGTGGTGCTGTTTCCCAAGAGGACCAAGATGGTGCAAGTCTTCTCCGGCAACTTGACTGAGTTGCGCTTTCACCTGTCTGACGTCTGCTCTATGTCCCAACCCAAGTCCCAAGCTCGCCGACTACCTTCCGTTCAGTCCTGCCAGACTTTCTGACTGAAAAGGAACCAAGCCTCCTTCAAAAAGGGACCAACAGAAAATACATTTTACTCTAAATAAAACCAAATTAAGCCTTACTTAATTTTTATTAATCGCGACTCAGAGACGCAGCTTCTCCCAAAGATTTTCTTGCCTCAAGACTCAAAATAAACCAATTTGTATTCCTTCAGGAACAATCTGGCAGCACTGGCTCCGTTCCGCATCCGCCCGTCCCGTTCGTTTTTGTTGCCCGCTTCCTTGCGTTGCCTTGCCTGATTCTTGCTTGGTCTGTTTTCTTCTCTCTCTCTCTCTCTCTCGTCTGCTGCTGTCTTGCCGAGTTCGTCCTAAGCCGGGTGCAGCAGTGCGGGTGCGGGTGCGGTGCGGTGCGGCCTGCCGCTGCCTGACGCCCGCTGCCTGTTCTGCCAACCAGACAGAGACAGGAATGAGTGACCAGTAAGAGGACGAACACGGCGACAGTTTCGTTATAGAAAGCCACGGGTCCGCACCGAACTGCTTTTAGGAAATGCTTTTAAGAAATATTTGCGCAATAGGGACCTCTCCTTGCATTTACGAATGTCCAACCGCCAATAATTGGATATATAGTAACTAGCGTTAGGTTTCATAGTTATGTTGTGACATGCATCAGGAAAGTGCCAACTTTTGCTGAGTGCACTAATAAGGCAACAAGTTTCTCAACGCTACGTTATTGACGTGGAGACTTTTTTTTATGATGGTCTGCGCCGCGGGACTCATCTCATCCTGAGAGGGACTCGCCATAGCACAACTACTATGAGCTACTATAGTGTCGTGTGATGTGGTACTACGTATCACCTACTTATAAATGTGCGTACAAGGACTGGAACAATAAGATAGCATCTCAGTGTCATGCCTGACACCGCGTCGCTAAACAAGATGCATATTCTTGAGTGCGTCCTAACTTAGGGCTAGGTATTCTTTAAGGATTATGTACAATTTTGTACGTACCACGGTGTGATGGGTTTGTACTGTACAGTACAAACCCAACCAACAATGTTTCCTTGAAAAGTAATTCAAGTTGTACCGAAATTACCGCCGATCGTTGTTGGCAGGGTCTGTCCTTACTACTTCATGAACATGCACTGAATAAATTTTAGCACTCATTCCGAGCCTCGTTCGCAATGTCGTCTTGTGAAAACAAAAAAAATACTGTATGTGCATGTTGTGTCACTTCAAAAGTATATTTTTGTTGCTGAAAGAAGCACATGGTCTCTGGATCCAAAATGCACACGAGTACAAAAATCGGTATAAAATCGCGGCCATCGCTTATGATACAAAATCTCGTTCACAAAACTCTTTACACACACTCAGAAAATATAAACTTTCATTTATACATTTCTTGATGCGATTTCACAATGCTTCTTCGAGAATTGGGGGAAAATCCCTGCTGGGTTGGTTGGTCGGCAGTCTAACAGAAGTTCCCTTCTGCGCAGAAGCATGGATCATTCAAGAAATTTCCCAGCCATGTTCGTCCTCGTTTCTCGCCTCTAAAAAATCGTATTGCAAGGTCTTGACTGAGTGTTCGGGTTTATATTTTTCGAAATCGACTTCCGTGGTGTCTCTTTGGAAGAGCTTGGAAGTCCAGGAGTCCGAGAGAACCTTTCTTTTTGTTGAAACCCCCTTCCCCCATGAAATATTCAAAATAATGACTCGAACTTATAGGATTCTCGGATTCCGGTTTAATGCATTATGGCTTTCAGGACACGTCTTTTTTGCTGTTACCTCCCTAGCAGAGTTCCAAGAAAGATGGAAAAAATTTTGAGCAATATTCAAATCGCAAGGTGCCAAGGGAAATAAAGTGGGGGGGTAGACCCGAGATCATTGGAAAAATTATGCAAAGCCTAATTATCTTTTGGTCATCAATTTGGGGTTGGCTGTCGGCTTTGTATGAATTTTCACCAGGCTCGATGGTTCACGACAAACGAAGGCTTTATTTTTGGCTTCGGACAGAAAAGCCTTGCGAAAAGTCATGGGAGATCATGATGTTGAATTTTTCTTTTTCTTATTAGCAAGAGGCTTCGAAAACTGGTCAAGTTATTTTTTTTTCACGCTTATTTTCATAAGAAACATAGCCAATCAATTTAGGTAGTATAAGCGAAAAGAAGAGAAAAAATATTGCCATCTCTTTTCAGGTCGTATCCCTTTCAACATTCTATGACAATAGAGGTACTCGAGGAAGTGCTCGGAAGTCATCAAGGGAGGGAGGAATATTGCAATGTTGATGTACTACACAATTGTACACGTATCAAAATAGTATTTCAGCGGCTACCGAGGGGAGGGAGGGCGGGGGCCACTTTGCTTTGGTTTAACTTTTTTTTTCGCCTTTGATGTGGCAATGCGAGGGATGTGGACACGTGCGTCACGTTCCCCTTAAGATTAAGTTGAGGCACCCTGCAGACATAGGGTAGGTTCGGTTCGGTTCGATTCGATTGTGAATTGTGATACACTTTTTTGGAGAGCTTCTCTGTTACGTAAGGGTGTAGGGACAAGAAAAGGGAAAAGGGGGCACCTTACATTTCTACACGTTGTGGAGGGGAGAGGCAGTGGGGGGGAGGAGGTGAATTGTCTCTTTTTGTGCTGTTGAAAATATACAGTGCTTACTTGTTAGTGAAAAATGCAGTTAAAAGATGGAGGAAGAGTGTGTTGTAGCAAGGAAGAAATGAGAGATTCTGATAAAGTTAACACACCTCCTACCATCGCAGTAGTACAAAAAAAGTACAAGAGAGTAACAACGAAACCTTTGTTCCCACTTGTCCACTTTCCGGTTTAATCGCAAATGTGGCATCCGAGGACATCCGAAATTTTTTTAGGGCAGTGCTTCGTAGCCATGCGTCATATTGACCTAAGCACGATTTTTGACGTCATATCTTATCCAAACGGGCAAGGGTTGGTTTGACACGGGGTTGAAAGGCCAAAAG
>JAAUYM010103616.1_pt1 | contig 10805 bp, 13 predicted proteins | sample 7278001 | NCBI WGS metagenome assembly JAAUYM01 (sample SAMN14350224, study PRJNA611818) | marine sediment metagenome | isolation source: surface marine sediment (1.8m) | place: French Polynesia: Moorea | collected 2018-08
CCCCCGGTCCCCCCCCCCCCGGACCCGCGGGCGGCCCCCCCCCCCCGCGCCACCCCCGCGCCGCCGGGGCCCGAAGGAGGAAGAAGATATCTGTGACTCTCATAGCCAGGAGATTCCACCATAGTTGATCACAGATTAGGATTAGAAAAACCAGCTTGATTGCGCACGCCCAATCTACGTAAGTGTCAGCAATGTAGTGTACTAGTAGGCATGTACGTACATATGGACTGGTTGTACTAGGTAGAGTGCTGACACACCCACCCACACACACCTGGACGCGAGGAGGCTGCCCCCACAGACCGTCCAGAGGAGGGCGCCGTCGTGGACCGGGGCCACCAGCTGCAGGTGGTAGGGGAAGTTCATCCGGCTCAGGGGCTCCACCACCGTCCCCTGGTAGACCACCTCGTGCCAGCCGGAGGCCGGACCGGCGGAGGCCAGCAGCAGCAGCAGCGGCGGCGGCAACATTGGCGGGATGTGTACCCGGACCTTCCTCCTCCTCTTCAAGAGTGTCCTTCAATTAGCGAAACATCACAGGTTCCGACTTTATTTATCTATAGTTTTTTATTGACATGCCAAATTTTGACATATAGTCAAAATCTTCTCATAATATTTAACCAGAAACTAGTACCATAGCTTTCTTACACCCAGTCAATTTTGATGTGGTAGCAAAGTCCATGGTCAGCAAATAAAAGGATTTTTTAACTGTCGCTACAGTTATGTGTTAGAGTTTATAGTAGTTCCACTGTATATCATGTACCTACTACATTTTTTTTTCCTGCTTAAAATCCTTTTGGGTGGTTGTCCACAGCTCCTTTCGTAATGGAGGGAGGAGGGAAGGACAAATTCATAAATTAAGTCCTTTATCTTCTCTTCCTCCTCCTCCTCCTCCTCCTCGCCTGGATGACAAATCCTCGCAGGGCGTCTCCGTTGACAGCGCGCCATCACTTAGCGCCAATTAGCGTGGGGGTCTCTCTCTCTCTCTCTCTCTCTACCTGTGTGAGCAGGTAAGACAGGTAGACAAAGATTGTTTGTGCTTTGAAAGAAGAGTGGAGAGGGAAGCAGCAAAGGCAAGTTTTTAGCCCCCAAAATGTGTGTATGGGGTGGGGTGGGGTGGGGGTTGTTGTAAGTACCAGACACCTCTCAGGCGCAATTTCAACAATTTGAAAGTCGATGTGGGAAGAGAGTTTACAGTGAAAGTTCTATCTTTTCAAAACTGTGTGCATCACACCTATGCAAGAAAGTGTTTTATTAATTTTTTTTTCGCCTCCAAAAACCAAAAATTCAAAATCTAAGTTGCGTGAACCTCGAGTTGACGCAAAAGCCGGAAATGGAGAATTTTTTTGACGGAAGTCTGTCGTTCACGAAACCTCTTTTTTTGCCTTCCTCCTCCCCCCCTCCCTCTTCTCTTCATTCATTCCAGGTTGGTGGTGTTTGTGCTTCTCTCAGGAGAGAAGAATAACAATAACAAAAGTCAGTAAATCTTTAATTTTCGCAAAGACAGACGATGTCTTTCGTAACAACAAAACCTGAAGACTTTCAGGCGCAAAGAGGAGGAGGAGGAAGCGGACTTGAAAGGTCTGACACCACTTCTGAATTTCCTAAAAATAAATGCAACATGGCATGAATGTTACAGTAAAGTGCCCAAGTAAAGGAGAGGAGAAGTCCTAACAGTTGTAGTATAGGTACCAGAAACAGTAAATCTTTGATTTAGTAAAAAAAAACCTTGTTTGTTAGTATAATTTACGCATAATTATCATTATAATTAACACATTAGTATGATCTGCCAAGCCTTCAACTTTGTAAAGAACCTTGATTTAGAAAAGAAAATTTCTCTGCTTACCAACCAACGTTTTTGCCATAAAGCGCGCTTGGATGGAAATATCGGCCTTTTTTTTCTTACTGGCAGCAGGAACAACAACAACAGGAATAATGGGAACAGGGAAAAAAAATGACACGAACCTCATTACGTTGGAAAAACAACATGTCTTCTTGGACAAATCGCAACATTAAGACACATCACTTCTCTTTTTTTTTTTTTGGTACGTACTATGTTGTACTTACTTTGTTACGTACACGTGCATTCATTTTTGGCTCTTATTGCCAGCTGATTGGAATGCCAATAATTTTTGTGGAATTATTTCGTCTTTTTCTTTTCGTTTTTCTCTCTTTTTTTGGGGTGGTAGGGGAAGTGTCGATGCGTATTGGAAAGCCGATATCTCTGTCTTCTTTACGCGTGGCCTTTAATTCTCTTCATCATCTTCTTACGAAACAACAGTCCAGAGCAAGAAATGATGTGCTTGCAGGAGCATGCATAAGAAAAAAAAAAACCCCACCGCTACTGTATGTTGTTTCATACACCTTAGTGCAGTGGTTCTCAACCTGTGTGTGGCCATTTTGGGTCGCGTTTTGGATCGCGTGACGCTCTGGGGTTCACAAAGCGGGTCGCAGGATACTCTGGAGAGGTCATAAAGTGGGTTGCAGTCGCCCCCCCCTCCAAAAAAAAGGTTGAGAACCGCTGCCTTAATCGAAGACACGGGAAGAAACACATGGCCCCGTGACTCAGTCTGACTGCGAGAGCGACCATGCTGTCGTCCCAGGAGGCCAGCTTGTCCCTCTTCGACGCCATGGCCGTGTTCTTCAACGTCCGCACCGTCCTGGTCTGCCTTCCCGCCGCCGCCGCCGCCGCCGCCCCCGCCGTCCCCGAGGAGGTAGAGGAAGAGGAGGAGGAGGACGTGGCCCTCAGCCGGTGGAACGACTACTCTCGGAGGTCCAACTCGCTGTTCCACCTGCACTACGACGGCCGTCTTGCCAACTCGTCGCGGAGCCTCGTGGACGTGACCTCGGAGGACGAGGTCACGCTGCTGCTCTTCTGTCAAGAGGAAGCCGAACTGAGGGACACTTTTGGGTTCGGCGCCAGCGTGGTTTGGCTACACCCGGAAGTCGAGGAGGAGGACGAGGAGGAGGCTGCGCCTCGGGAGCTCCGACTAGACAGCAACTGGATCACCTTCAAGGAGGGGGAGGGCAACCGCGTGCAGTTGAGGGAACACTTCAGGGTGAAGGGCGGGAGGAGCATGGGCGCCGTCCTCGGCAGCTGGACCCATCAGAGCGGCGGCCTCGTCGTCCGACGGTCGCCCGAGGTCTGGGAGAGGCGGTCGGACCTCGGCGGGGCCGTGCTGACCAACACGGTGCTCTCGTGGTTTCCGCTGTCCGACCTCGGACCGGACGGCACGCAGGACGGGATGCTGGCGGAGGCGTTCAGGTACCTGCAGCGGTCGCTCAACTTCTCCTCGGTGACGGTGACCCCCGACGATGGCGAGTGGGGTGTCAGGCGCCCCCTGACACCCCACGGGGGCGACGGAGACTGGTACTGGTCCGGGATGGTCGGCCAGCTGGCTTCCGGCAAGGCCGACGTGAGCACGGCCGGACTGACGGTCGGTGCGGAAAGGCACGAGGCCATCGACTTCACCGTGGGCGTGGTGGAGGAGACGGTCACCCTCAACATGGCCAGGAGGGAGGACGGCCAGGGGGCGGCGGCCGCCAAGGAGAGGATCAACGCCATGGCCTACCTGGCGGTGCTCTCCTGGGGCACTTGGGTCGCAGTCCTGTGCGTGGCGCTGGCGCTTGGAGTCTGTCATTCAGTGATTGCTTCGGCCACCGCTGCTCCCGATCCTGGCGGGCTTGCCGCGAGCTTCTGGAGGGGCGTGGCCATCTTCTGCGTGGACCTGACCCACCTCTCCGTCAGGCTGGTCTCCGCTCGTCCTCCGTCACCGCCGCTGAGGCTGGCGCTGGTCTCCAGCGTCCTCCTCGGCTCCTTCATGTTCCAGCTGTACAACGGAGACCTGATGGCCAGGATGACGGCCGGGGTGCCCGCGTCCGAGATCCGGAGCTTCAGGGACGTGCTGTCGGGCGGGTACCTCGTCCACACCACCAGCGGGACCTCTCCGGAGCTGGCGCTGGCCACCGCGCCCCTGGGTTCCGCCATGGCGGAGGTGCACGGGAAGAACCTCAGGCTGGTCGACTTCGACCAGTCGACCAAGACCGTACGGAGGGTCCAGCTCATGCTGGAGGACCCGAGGAACGTCTTCTTCCAGTCGGTTTACACCTTTGCTAACGACAGCAGGATCGTCCACCTCTCGGACTTCGAGGAGCGGGTGCAGAGCCACGTGGGGTTCGGGCTGCAAAAGGACTCCGAGTTCAGGGCCGCCTTTGACCACCACCTGGTCAAGATGAGACAGGGCGGCCTGCTGCGCAGGCTCGAGGACAAGTGGATCGGCTCCGGCCGACCCGGCGAATCCTCGGAGGGACTCTTTGTGGAGGAGCACCCGGCCGTGGGGCACCGGAACCTGCTCTTCCCGACCCTGGTGCTGCTCGCCGGGGTCGGAGGCAGCATGATCCTGCTGCTGGCGGAGGTGGCGGCGGAGGCGGCCTCTTGCCGTCCTGCCAAAGGGGACAAGGGAAGGAAAGGGAACGTGGTGGTGCTGTCGTGCCACCGCCAACGAGCATGGAAGTGAAAGAAACACACAGTTTCCAATATAGTATCGTGCACCGCAAATAAAGATGTCATGCAGTTATTGCAGTACGCACAACACACGCAAAAAAAAAAAATATTGTAACTCAAATTGCGACGACCACCCCCTACTTTCCCATATTGCAGTCCGTCCGTCCTGGTGCGCCACCCTTCCGGCGTGATCGGCCCTGCCGAGTTCTGCTTCTCCGACTGCCTCTCCCTGGCCACCCTGATCTCCGTCATCGCCAGGGAGCCGGACCTCTCCACCTTCGCCGCCATGGTGGACAGCGGGCCCGCGGAGGACAGGAGGCTACTGGAGTGAGTGAGAACATGCTTGGCGCTTTTTTTGTGCAGGCACTTACCGCAAAGTGCCAAACAGCAGAAATCCGGCGCTTTTTTTTTCGTGAACCTCCTAACTATATACGGTAGCAGCACTGAGTGAGAGGCCTCACATTGACATTGCTGCTGTTGCTGTCGCTGCTGTCGGTGTTGTACTGCACACACCCACTGACGTGATTTCACAATAGATCTCCACAGTTCCACTACTGCAAAAAAAAAATCTTTTGCTATCAAAGTGCTTTGATTGTCTAATGTGTGCTATTATTCTTTTTTTGAGAAGAAACCTGTGCCATATAGTAAACTTTTAGATATTTTAACTTGTCTCTGTTTCTGCTACCAATGTGGAAAAACTGCAGGTCCTCCGACAACCTTGCGAACGTGACTGTGTTCGCCCCGGTGAACAGCGCCTTCGAGGATTCCGCCGACGTGGCCGGCTTCGACCTCAGGGAGTACGTGGGGAAAGGGATGCTCGTCACCAACATGCCGGAGAGGAAAGACACCATACAGGTCCTTGCCCAAATGGATGCTTTACAGTAAAGTATTGCAAAAAAAAAGTTTATGAAATCTTCTTAACAACTTGCATGAAAAACTTTCATTAGAAACCGCTTAATAGCTAAGAAAAAAACACAACTAGTGGTGTACAAGTGTGGTTGTCCTTAAAAAAGAACTCACAAGGATAGGCACTTCGAAGAGAGGTGCTGAAAAGTTGCAAGAAGTGCTCAAAAGTCGCACGATTTGCAAATTTTTGCATGGAATAGCCACACTGGCCTCTCCGCTCACTTTCTTTTTATTTTCTTCCCCCCTCACACACAGATAGAGAACCTGAACGGCAAGACCCTCGTGTTCGGCATTCCCGACCCTCCTGAGGACGACAGGACCCTGAACTTCCGCCTCCTGCCCTCCTCCTCCTCCTCCTCCTCCTCCTCCCTCTCCGGACGGGGAGGGGACATCAGTGGGAGGAGGAGGAGGAGGGTGCTGATCGTTCGTGAGAACGAGTTCGCCACCAACGGGGTGCTGCACCAGATAGACGGGCTTCTGCCGGAGTAGAAACGAACGCTTATCTTGTGCAGGACAAGTGACATTTGTGTACGGTGGAACTCGGATAATTGGGACAGATAGGGAGAGTCTAAGTAGCATAACATCCCAACCAATATTGGCATCACTAGCGACACTAGCGGTAGTTAGCGGTGGGAGGGGTCGACATTTGGGTTGCTCTAAGGTTTTTTTTCACTATTCTAACACCTGGCCTGACCTACTAACGCTAGTATGTATAAGTGATATATTAGTGATATGAAAACCTTAGAGCAACCCATCACTAAATTCACGCTAGCGATATTGGTTGGGACGTTGTAAATGCCAGTCGCACAAAATAAAAATCGCAATTTTTTTTTACCTAACCCTCTTTCTTGTCCGCAAAGGGAGCACATTTAAATCCTGTATGTACTTTCCCGTAGAGGTGGATGAGGAGAGGGAGAGAAATCTCTCGTAGAGTCGTAAGATTGCTTCTGCCCCTGCTGCTGCTGCTGCTGCTGCTGCTTGGTGAAAGAGGAGAAAGGGAGAGAAAGATGATGCTCTCAGAGCAGATTTCGCCACTCTTGTCGGGAGAATGAGGTCGTGTGTGCAAAAAAAAGCAATTACAACAAACAATACTACATAGCTAAACATATTCGTGAATTTGCAAGACCAATTACATATGCAAAGTTATGGTACAACTACTGCTTACATACATAATTCTTTCTGAAACTTAATTCTGTCTGGAAAACAGATTTTTTTCACCGCACAAAGAAGTCTCTTATCTCCACACTACACACACACACACCCATACGCGTGTGTGCAAGAGAAGAGAAATTCAGTTTCCATGCGGCGGTGAAACAAGCTAGCCCTCCTGCATCAGAGGAGGAGGAGGGGGGGGGGAAAGAAGGGGAGAAAGTTTGGGAAATTTCTCTCCTGTTATTTCTGCCTCCTTCCTCCTCTTTCTCTTTCTCTCTTTCCTTTCTTCCTCCCACTCTTTATTAGATCTCTTTTTTCCACTTTTCTCTGTTACTGGCATAAAAACATGTCCGCTCTGTGGCAATTTAAAAAAAGTCAGTTTTTAACAACAATAGTATACACATTTATTGGTCTATTTTTGTATAATATATTCGAAGGCGTTTATCGTGCCTGAAATCATCTTCCTTCTTGTCTCTACTACGTAAAAGGTGCTCACATGCCGCCATAATTCTCTTCGAGCTGGTATGCCTTTTTGGCTTTTCAGACTCTGGCAATTTCCTTCTTCCTTCTCCTACTCCTCCCTCCTTCTCCTCCTTCCTCCTCCTCCTCCTCCTCCTCCTCCTCCTCCCCTTCTCCTCCCCCTCCTCCTCCGCCTGGTCTCTCGTTCAGGCAGAAGGAGGAGCAGGAGGAGGAAAAGGAAGGAGGAGAAGGGGCTCCTTCTCACAGTCTCCCTCCTGACCTTGGAAAACTTCCTTCTCCTCCTTCACTCGGCTTCAGCGGCGGGTAACGGCGGCGGCGGCGGCGAAGATTACACGCCCACCGACTCCTTGTTTTGTTGCCTGTGCTGTGTCCTGTGGCGGAGGAGGAGAAGGAGGAGGAGGAGGAGGAGGAGGAGGAGGAGGAGGAGGAGGAGGAGGAGGGAAACGAAGAAAGGACAGTAGAGAAGACAAGCCTCGGATCCAAACCCGATGGAAGCACTCGACCGTCATTAAGACAGCAAGACTGAATCCGTACGCTCCACTTTCTATGGCTGTTCTTTTCTCTTGACTATACAATAGGTACATGTGTATAGTGCAATTCCTACAATGAGCGCGTCGCGCTTAAAAAAGAAGGATGACTTCACTTCCTCCCTGCCTTCTCCTCCTCACAGTCACAGACAGTGCACAGTGCGCACTCCTAATAACAGGACCAACCTGGGGAGGAACGGGAGGAAGGGAGGATGAGCTGCTGCTGCCGCTGTTGTTGCTGTTGCTGTTGCTTGCTCCTTTGTGAATATTAGTACATCCTTTCCGCTATAACTCGTCATGGTCGGTTGGTTTCCTTCTGGCAATATTATTACGAGTATTATTGCTTTTATTTGCTGTTTAGCCCTTCGTGGAATTCAGTTGAAAGGGAGAAAATAAAAAAAAAACAGACAAATTAGTGCTCTTTCTAAACAAGGCCTGTAAGCCAATAATGGAAGTGGAGAAGAAGGGGGGGAAAGTGAATCATTTCCGTTTTCTTCTTACCTTTTCTTTAACAACTTGTGTGAGTCAGACCTGTTTCCCTCCCCTTGAAGAGAGTGGGGAGAGAAACGATCTCTTTCTTCTCACCCGGGTGAGAATTTTCTCCTCCTTTCTTAACACTCTCCTTCCAAATGATGATGCAGTTTGCAATGGGGCCCCCAAAAAAAATAATTTCAAGAAGAAAAATTCGTGATGCCAAGTTTTTACGTCACCTGGTTTGAAAAAAAAACACCACTGTGCTAGGGGGTCTAGGAGTGGCCTTCAATTGTTCTTGTTCTTCTCGTTACACATGCTCTCGCCTGAAACGCTGGGTACAATTAGATTCCGCTTACTCAAACGCTGCTTATCTCAGAACAGAGTGGTTCTTAATTAATTGTCTTTAAGAAACTGTTCTTACCCAACCAGACAGCCGTCACCTAGTTAAGTGACCATATCCTAATCTTAGAAGCCCATCTTGACACGTATCAACTTTGTTTACTTCACTGACATGAATGACAGTTGTGCGTACTATGTAATTGATGCCTCATGTGTGAGAAAAAAAATAGCAAAGTAATTATGAATAAGCAAGCATTTCTATGTTTGAAATATATCATACTGTATGTACCGACGAGATGAAGGGTACGCCTGGTCGCGTATACTAAGCGGAGTGTTGCTGTACTTCTATGTAGGAAGAGGACGCTGCAGTAGTAGTACAGCATACCCAACCAGCAACGGTGGTATGCAAAATGGAAGCTCAGTTAGAGTACCTACTACAGTATACGTACAGTAGTATACAGATTGCACACACGTGTTTGCATGTTTGGCGCCTACTTGCATGCTCGGTCGGTGCTTATTAACAAAATTTCTGCAGCGGAGCTCAGTCGGAAGCTTATTAAGAGTGCGTTGTTGGTTGGGTACTACGCGCTTTGAAAAAATCTTGTTTGCATAGGCACCAGGGTGGGAAGTGTGGAAAAATCGTTGCACCTATGTATGGTAGGTATGTGTGCCTCAATGCAAGTCGTATTGTAGGGTAGGGTGCTGCTCTCTCTCTCTCTCTCTCTCACATCTGTCCTTGGCCTCTGGATAAAAAGGTAAAGCATGAGGGCGAAAATGCAAACTTAAGTGCACACTCACACTTCAGACTTGTAATGTACCTAGTACTACCTTACCGCATTATGATGCAAAAGTTCCAGACAAGCACCACAACAAGCTGATAATAGGTACCATGCAGTCTACATGGTAATTATCCCCCCCCCCCCAGGTGTGAGCAAACGTGCCTTGTTGAAGTTGGGAGAAGAAAAAACTTTTTTTGTGTGTGTCACTTCCCATATTGTGTATCCAAGAAGGGAAATGCTCAAAAGATTGCCACGGAAGCTTCAAAGCTTCCTTCCTTCCTTGTGAGTTTCCTCCTTCCTCCTTCCTTCTTTTTCCATTCGGAAGTGAAGAGGAGGAGGAGGAGGAGGAATTGCCTTTTGATCACTCCTCCTCCTTTATCGCAATCTCTCTCTTTCTTGCATATTTTCTTCTTGCCCGGACTCCAGAGAGCTGAGCTGAGCTGAGTGGGGGGGGAGGAGGTAGCTATACCTGGTATATCTAGCCAGCCCGCGCGACCAAATCCGAAAACAACCTTCGATTACCCGCATTTTCGAGGCGGAAAAAGGAGGAAAGGAAGGGGGGAGAGAAAATTTCCGCGCTGCATGGGAGCAATGACACATGTCAGGGACACACGACCACACATGCAGGAGGATGACGAAGAGGAGGAGGAGGACGACGAGGAGGAGGAGGAGAAGGACGAGGAGGAGGAAGAGGAGGAGGAGAAAGAGGAGGAGGGGGAGGAAAAAGAGGAGGAGGGGGAGGAGAAAGAGGATTGGTAGAGCGGTACATGCAGTAGCGCAGTAAAATCTCGAATAGAGCGATGTTGTTGCTGTCAGTAGCACAGTAAAGAAAATGTTGGAAGAGTGAGATTTATCGTCACAATTTGAGACACTACTGTACCACTGTAGGTACTCAGGTGGCATATTGGTAAGCAGATTCGTCATATCGAAATTTCACTGTACTGTATGTACGTAGTGCAGGTGGGTGGGCATGTCCACCACCATCTAATCTCTTTCTCACCCAGGTGACGCTACTTCTGGGACTTGGTTCAGTTCGCTAGGTCAAAGATCTATTACCGTGTTTATTTAAAAATAAAAGAGATTGTGGTGCTCTCCTGCGTTGGAATTATGCAACCAAAGATCCAATTCCATGCATGATCGCAAAAAAAGCGGCTCAATGCACTGCCTGATGCATTTCTATTTCTCTCTTGATCTTCTCTCTGATCTCGTGTGATGCGCTTTCGCATATATTACACATGTACTAGTATATGTAAAATCCACAACAAAACAAAAGTGGAGTAACAGTCTAACACACACGTACCCAAAAAAAAAAAAAAAAAATTCAAGGAAGAAAACGAAAAATGGATGAGGAAGCCAAAAAAGGGAACTCTAGAGGAAGAAGGGGAATCTCTTCCTAGTGCCACCAGTTCCTTCCTCCCTTCTAACAGCGCCAACGGGAAAAAACAGGAAGCAATGGCAGCACAGCCACATGGCAGAGGGAGGGAGGGAGGGAGGGAGGGAGGAGGTGAATGAGGAGGAGGAACATACGCACACACACACACATGTGGGAGACCCTCTTCTTCTTCCACAGTCACCCCGCGGCCACCGAAAGGCGTTTTTCGTATCCAGTCCAACCCCCTTCCTCCTCCTCCTCCTCCACAACCAACGGCA
>JAAUYM010108861.1_pt1 | contig 10804 bp, 14 predicted proteins | sample 7278001 | NCBI WGS metagenome assembly JAAUYM01 (sample SAMN14350224, study PRJNA611818) | marine sediment metagenome | isolation source: surface marine sediment (1.8m) | place: French Polynesia: Moorea | collected 2018-08
ACCCTCCCCAAAATAGCGAGAAAATCGCGAGTAGCGAGCAGAAATTTTTGTCGCGAGAGGGGGGGTCAAAATCGCCGACTTCGCGATAAATCGCGAGATCTGGTCACTTTGAATTAATAGAAGAAGCTGCAGCTGCAGTGAACTGTAGTATGTTGCAGCGCGGAACATCTCACTGTCTCTGTCACCAAACCTCTTTAGGCTTTTTTGTTTTTTTCTCTCTGTGTCAGCTGCTCACTTGCCAACAAAACAAAACTGCTTTGCAAAACACGACGCGACGGCACGCGTGCCAGCTCCGGTGGACAAGGAAAGGAGGACCGCCTGATCGGAGACGGCATCATGGACGGCAGCGACGCTCCAGACTTTATCCCGCTGAACAAGCCGGTCTACAGGGGCCACGAACGCGACAGGCTCTCCGGCAGTAAGAAGAGAAAGAGCAACGGGGCCAACAACACCCCGGGACCGGCGTCCAAGAAGAAGGCTCCGCCGCTCTCTGCGGCCGTCTCTCAGGACCCGAACCTGGAGCCAAGGGTGAGGGACTACCTGGAGCGGAACAAGGACCAGGAGTACATCGACGTGCAGGGAATGGCCAGGGAGCTGCACAAGAGGTTTCCCGAGTACGGCAGGAGGAAGCTGAAGGTTTTCAACCAGCAGGTGAACGACGTTTTCGAAATGATCGCCAGTCGAGGAGGGAAGGAAGGAGAAGGTGATGACGAGGACGACGACAAGGACCTGGAGTTTGTGTCCGTGTCGACTGCGGAGGAAGAGGACGAGACCAAGGTCAGGACAGGGATGAACTCCACCATGAATGCCCTGTACAGCAAGAGTGGTCCGCCAAAGGCGAAGGAAGAGGTCTCCGCCTTCGACAGAGCCTTGGACAGGGCAGACAAGATTAACGAGGCCAGCAAAAAGAAGCCAGGTGACAAGACACTTGTTTCATTCCAACTAACAACAACAAAAACGAAGTGCGTATCCGTTTCTCGAATTTCACTTCTCTCTTCCTCCCCTTTCAATGCTTCAGCTTCGTCATCCAAGCACCAGAAGCCGAAGGATCCAACGGTGTCAAACAGCGGCGGCACCAGCGGAGTCGACGCGGATAAAGCGGGTTGTAACGGGACAGCAGCGGTGGCAGCAGCGACGGCGACCCCGACCTCCGGGTCAGCCAGGACTCCTCCTCCTTCTCCTCCTCCTTCGACGCCTTCCTTGCCCGCACGGAGTCAGTCATCCAAAGCTCCACCAAAAAAGAATGCTGCCAGTGCGGTCGCCGCCAGTGACGCGAGCACCATCCAGAACCCCGCCGCCAAGAGGTCTGGTAGCGGGGGCGCAGCGGGGGTGGTAAACCCCAAGACGACGTTCTCGGACGTGGCCGGGTGCAAGGCGGCCGTTAGGGCGCTCTTCAAGGTGAGGAGAAGAAGATCCACTCCAACTCTACTACTCGTACGTAGTATAGGTATGGGGAGCCAAGAACGAGATGCTGCCTACGTGCTTGCATTTAAAGGACATTGCACATAAACTTCATAAAAACTTCAATCATCTCATAAACTATTACATTCTTTTAGTTGGGCATGAAAAGTGGGCACAATGGCCTGAATGGGTTCTTATTATCGCACTCTACGTACATACTGTACTAGGCATGCTTTGGTTGCTTTCGCAGGCCACCATGCATCTGGTTCACCCCAAGCCCGACGTCCTCCTCCGGGTGCACCCTCCCCGGGGCTGCCTGATCCAGGGCCCGCCGGGTTGCGGCAAGACGATGCTGGCCCACGCCACTGCCGGCACCCACGGACTGCCCATGCTGGCCATGGCCGGCACGGAGCTTGTCTCCGGGGTGTCTGGAGATTCCGAGAGGAGGATCAGGGACCTTTTCGAGCAGGTGAGACATTTTGTTTCGAACAAGTGCTGTTGACACACAAGGAATTTTTATTGAACCGTTTTTACTTGCAGGCTAAGTCAATGCCGCCATGCCTGATCTTTATAGATGGGTTGGACGTGGTGGCCAAAAAGAGGGAGAATGCTCAGAAAGACATGGAGGTACGAAAAAAAAAAGCCCAGCAATTTTTTTTCAGTCGTTGTGATTTAGAATGTACATACGTAGTTCACATCTCGAAACCTTCATGTTGACAAAAATTTCTTCTTTGTGCTGTAGGTCAGAATGACCTCCCAGTTAGTCTCCTGTATGGACGAATTGAATTCTTACGGCCCTGGCGACTGCGAGGGCCAGATCTTCGTCATCGGGGCCACCCAACGGGTTGAGGCAATCGACCCAGCCGTGAGACAGAGACTAGAGTTGTAAGTTTAAATAAGGGCACGGAACGCAGAGCAAGCCTCTTACTTACTCGTACGTACTTAACCTAGGGAGATCCCGGTTGGCATTCCCGACGTAGAGGCAAGGAAGCTGATCCTGGAAGTCATGTGCAAAGAGGTGCAGCTAGATAGTGACGTAGACTTCGAGCAGCTGGCCAGGTTGACTCCAGGTAAGAATGCGCCTACAATCCATTCCACTTTCTCTCCCCTCTCAGACTAATCACTAATCGGTCACTTTTCAGGCTACGTGGGCTCTGACCTCCTGACCCTCATCAGACAGGCGGCCTGCGTCGCAAAGGAGCGATACTACGCAGGACTGGAGATTAAGTTCTCCGAGAGTTACGACGGCGACGAGGACGTCGACTTTCCCTACGCGGCCTACTCAAAGTGACCTCCAATAGCCCTCCTGATGCTTAGCCACCGTGAAACAACTGACATAGCCGCATATTTTTTTTTTACATAGGTTCCTCTCCAGCGCCGTCGCATCCGAGCTGTCCTTCTCGTCTCTGGGTGTGTCCATGTCCGACTTCGAGGCCGCGCGGAAGACGCTGGTGCCCACCGCCATGAAGGAGGGGTTCGCCATGGTGCCGGACGTCTCCTTCGACGACATTGGAGCCCTCGACCAACTTAGGTAGGGGGAGGAACGATGCGTGTTTCTAGTACAAGTACGAGTACGTGGTAGTAGTCGACGGTTCTTTCTATATTTACTTGGAGGGAGAGGGCAGGAAACTACTTAGCTCTTAAAATTACATTCTCAGGTGAAATATTAAATCACCACCTGCGTGCGTGACACCACAAAAATAATAGTTTTTGCAGTTTAAGGTACACATGTAATGCATAGGTATATGTGCATTGTGCATTTTTCCGTATTTTTCCTACCTAGACATGAGTTGGACCTTGCGGTAGTAGCTCCCACCCGGCGCCCAGAGTGGAGCCGCGCCCTTGGACTGGACACCTCCTCTGGGGTGCTGCTGTGCGGGCCTCCCGGGTGCGGGAAGACCCTGTTGGCCAAGGCCATGGCCAACCAGGCCGGCATCAACTTCATCTCCGTTAAGGGTCCCGAGCTCGTCAACATGGTGAGGGCAGGAAGACAATATTCATTATCAATGATGAACCTTATAATTGTGACTTTTTTCTCCCCTTAATTCTAGTACGTGGGAGAGAGCGAGCGCGCAGTCCGGCAGGTGTTTCAGCGCGCCCGCAACTCCGCCCCCTGCGTCATCTTCTTCGACGAGATCGACTCCATCTGCCCCAAGCGGTCGGGACACGACGGGGGATCAGGGGCCAACAGGTGGGGGGGGGGGCTGCTTGCAGTCTCGTTTACTTCATGTGTCTAAAACTACAGCGGTTTTTTTTTAAATAGAATCGTTAACCAGCTTCTCACCGAAATGGACGGAGTTCACGGCAGACAGGGTGTCTTCGTCATGGGGGCAACCAACAGGGTGGACATGATCGACGAAGCAATTCTCAGGCCTGGAAGGTGTGTGTGTGTGTGTGTGCATTCAACATGCAAGAAATGTACCTACTAACTACTGCCGTCTTTTCAGACTAACGAACGTGTACTTTGTTGACATCCCGGACGCGCGCGGCCGTCTCGACATCCTGACGAAGCTGACCAAGAGCGGCACCAGGCCCAAATTGGCGAAGGACGTGGACCTCGCCGCCATCTCAAGGGAGGAGAGGTGTGAGTCATTTTCCGGGGCAGACCTGGCCAGTCTGGTAAGTTGCACAGGGACAGTGCCTTCTATCAAGAAAAAAAATCGAACAACCACTGTGCCTTCGTACAACGCTTCCAGGTTAACCGAGCTGCTTCCTTCCGCATGGAAGAGATGATGAGGGAGGACGGGGGTGAGGCGGTCGTCTCCGCAGCCCACTTCGAGCGGGCCTTGGAGTGCGTCAAACCGTCCGTCACCGGCAGCCAGAGGCGGAGGTACGAGTCGATGAAGAGGAGGTACCACAAGGGAGGCGGAGGGAAACGCGCAGTGAGGTCAGAGCAAGAAGAATCGTCCAAGTCCACCCCTGCAGAGAAGTCGGAAGAAGAGAAGATGGAACTAAATGAGGAGGAAGATGCAGACATTTTAGTGCTGGAGGAAGAGGAAGATGACCTGATAGGGAGTGATGCTAACTCTGCCGACCCATCCAATACTCCTCCTCTGCAAGGAGCAGCCTCTTCAGCAGCTTCCCTGAGGTACCTGCCCGAGATGCTGGTGACGATCAGGGAAGGCTCGTCCACAGGGTTGGGGGGCAAGCAGGCCGTAGTGGTGAGGGTGCAAGAGGATGAGGATGGCGCGGCGATGCAAGAGTGCACGGTGAGGTTGGCGCCGTCGTCCTCGCCATCGTCGCCTTCCCGCACGGACCGGACCAGGTGCTTGACCTCCTCTGAGCTGGAGCCGTCCATCCCGCGTCCTGGAGAGCGGGCAAAGCTCCTGGTTAGGGGCGGCATCGAGGAGGTCGGGACGGTGACTGGCCCGGTAGAAAGCCCCGAATCAGAAGAGGTGGCAGTGCGCTTCGACGACGGGTCCACGGCGGACGTGGCCGTCGACCTCCTCTGCAAGGTGGTGGAGCTGGCGGCACAGGAAGAGGGCGCCTGTAGGAAGGAAGCCTGATTTCCTTTTTTGTCAGAACATATTGATGCGTGACCTTTTTTAAAGGCAAACATGAAGAAAGGAATATTACATTGGTGTCATGTTGTTGCCAGTTTAGCAGTATAAAATTGAACATGTTTTAAAAGACTAAGTTGTGATTGCCTTTTTGATACTTACTTAAACTTCATTTACAAGAACTTCACGGTTATGGCCAAAGTGCGCCAATGACCGAGATTAAAGACGAATTTGCTAATGACAAAACACTTTTTTTCGTGAAAGTTTTTGCTGCTGACACCGGAAACGTACTACTGTAGAACAATTGCCTTTTGTGAAGTACTACGTAGTGCAGAATACGTGTACTACGTGCTGTAACATTTGGAAACTTTTGCCATCTTTATTAGCGACAGAAGCTGCTGATTTTGCTTTTGTTTAGAAACATACCGTACACGTACAAGTAGTACGTAGTTACAGAATTTTGAGGCAATTTTTGTTCTGATGGTATGTTTCCGTAGCTCTGAAAGTCCCGTCGGGCAATACATCTTAGTTGTATGGACAAAGGTCCTACTATATGGAATGACATTGGGTAGAATGGGTAAATGTCGTTTCAGCAACATTAGAAAATCCCCTTAAAGTGTCCTTCCTGTCTGGAATATGCATCTTCATTTTATGGAGACAATTACGAAGGATTTCTGAAGAAAGTCTTTAAGAAAGACATGACTTTTTTTGCAAGTTTATTTACAAAAGATGCATCTAAAGACACGTTTTAAAAAGTTACTTGGCCCAATACTGTTAGAGACAATAGTTAAATGTACAGTACACACTGCATGCAGGGACAAAGATTTGCCCTTGCAAGTTTCTTCCTGCTGTCTTCTCGTCTTGTTTAATTTCCCTCAGCCTCTGACTGCGAAGTCTCCACCTCTTCATCATTGTATATGTTTTCTGCCATCTGCCAAACCTGGAAACACAAAGTCAATACATCACATGAATATTAAAACAAGCTGCTGCACAGCAATAATGTACATATTGAGTACACACACACCTGCATGATGTTGTCCTCAGACACAGAACAGATTACCCAAGGATCGTTTGGGTTCCAGCTGAAGTCAGAGATCTTGGCAGTGTGACCACCGTGAATGAAGAGCAGCTCTGGTGGGCCATCCTCTGCATCCTCTGCGGACTGTTCCTCACCAATCTTGCTTAAGTCCCAGACATGGAGGCGACGGTCAGTGCCAGAGGAAGCCAAGATGGTTTCATTGTGAGGAGACCACTGGACCTGAAAAGAAAGAAAAAATGTTAAATAAACTGCAAAACCAGGAACAGATATTGCAAATACCTGGAAAATCTCATCTTTGTGGGACTCGAAGGAATGAAGTTTAAGCTTCAGGTTTCGGAGATCCCAAAGAGCCACAGTCTTATCTGCAGATCCTGATGCCAGGATGAACTCTGAGTATGGGTTGAAGCTCAGGCAGTTCACCTCAGCAGAATGAGCATCCACTGTGTGGCTGGGCTTGCTGTGGGTGGCAGACCTAGTGTCCCAGATCATTAGCTTCTGGTCATCTGCAACAGAGCCAAAGAGAGACTCATGGAGCAGATGCCAGGCTACATCTTCCACCACTGCTGTGTGACCAGTGAAGATAGTCTTGGCATCAATGACCTGCAAAAAACATTCACACATAGTATGTAATTACTTATTTAATGCTTTCAAAAATCTGTAGCTTCTGAGTACCTTGTTGTCCTTTGGAGTAGCATTGATGTCCCAGAGGCAGATGGTATGATCGTCTGATGCCGACAAAAGGTGCCCATTTAGATTGGGGTTCCAGCTGAGTCCATACCCCTCTTTCTGGTGACCACGAAGGCGTAGATCAGGATGACAGATACCAGATGGGTCAGGCTTGCTTGGGTGCTTGGTGTAGTCAAATACCAGAACATCAGAGCTAGGCGTCTTGGTGGCAATGACACATGGGTTTTGTGGCATGAAGCGAGCACGGTTGACTTCACCTTCGTGATTGATCTTGATCTCAATCTCAATCTTTCCAGAGACTGAGCCAAACCCCCCAAACTCCCCCTTCTCATTGTCATAGTGGGAAGCATCAAACTGGGCATCTTCATTGGGCAGCTGTACACTGGCAATCAGAAGATGATTCTGCTCATCAGACGTGTGGGTTCCCAGGATGAGACGATGAACCGAGTAGTCTTTTCCTTCTGGACGAGTCACATCTGGAAGCCACTGAGCAGTGAGAGATGGCCACTCCAGTGCATGGGTCATAACCAGGTCATAGAGGAACGGGGTGTTCTTTTTCCAGATCTTGTACTCCTCATTGATGACACGCTCCTCCACTGCCTCATCAAAGGTCTCCCCAGCGGCTGGAGCAGGCTCCGCTGCAGCCTTGTCCGCCATCTTCAGTACAAGAGTTTTTCCCCTCGTCCGGCTTGCCCTCACGCTGGGGTCAGGAACGTGCAGAAGATGAAGTTGCCGTTTTACCAGGCCTGACGACGCCTATCCGACTCCCTAGTCCTTCTCCCTACTTCTTTCTTTCTCTCCCTCCACCCACCGCTTTGTTTACGATTTTCCCGGCGAAATGGCGACGTCGACGCTTGGGCAGCCACCTGCGCCAGGCGGAACTCCTCCCTGCCGCCAATCGCGAAACCTCCCCTTCTTTCCCGTCCGCTTCCCCGCTCCCGTGCACAACAGTCACATGATCCACCCAAAGAGGCAGAACAAGGAAAGGAGAGCTCCACGGAAGGGTGGCCAAATTGCGATGAAAATCGCAAGTCTTGCGAGATTTTTGGACTTTAATTCCAACCAAAATATTGATTCAGCAACTTGTAACTATTGCATTTAGTTTTTGCGATTAATTGGAACTGCCAAAATGCATATGCATATACATATAATGCAATGAAATTAAGAAAAAGTAGCTTAAAAGCGATCTAAACTAGTAGATTATTTTTTTGTGCGTGTCATAAATAAATTGCCAAAAAATTGCATCTGAACATTTTTCTATCAAGCCATCATAAATACAATAAAATGTAAAGTTTTATGATCATGTGACGTTTTGCGATTTTTAAGCAAGACTTTGCGATTTCGCTTTAATGGCTTTGTTCACTCTGCTTTACAGCAAACTAGGGGGGAAAGAAAGCTCAGCCTCAGCCACACCATCATTCTGGTCAGGACATCCTAGATCACCTCCAGGAAGTTGGGCAAACGAAGGCGGAAGAAGCAAGCAGTATGGCAGGCGCCATGGACACCTCGAAGCTGCCTCGCGGGCGCGACGAGGACAAGGAGGGCAAGTTCGGGTTTGTCCACGCGGTGTCGGGCCCGGTGGTGACGGCGGAGAAGATGTCCGGGTCGGCCATGTACGAGCTGGTCAGGGTCGGCTACTACGAGCTGGTCGGGGAGATCATCAGGCTGGAGGGCGACCTGGCCACCATCCAGGTGTACGAGGAGACGTCGGGCGTGACAGTCGGGGACCCGGTCCTCCGGACGGGCAAGCCGCTGTCGGTGGAGCTCGGTCCGGGCATCATGGGCTCCATCTTCGACGGCATCCAGCGGCCGCTCAAGGACATCAACGAGCTGACCCAGTCTATCTACATCCCCAAGGGCATCAACACCTCCGCGCTTAGCGTCACCCAGGAGTGGGACTTCCAGCCGCAGAACATCAAGCTGGGGGCCCACATGACGGGGGGAGACGTGTACGGGCACGTGCAGGAGAACACCCTCATCAAGCACAAGATCATGCTGCCGCCAAAGTCCAGGGGCACCGTCACCTACGTGGCCCCGCCGGGGAACTACACCATCAAGGACAAGATACTGGAGACCGAGTTCGACGGCGAGAAGACGGAATACACGCTCATGCAGGCGAGTTTTCTTTTTGTGTGTGTGTGGGGAGGGGGAGGGGAACAACCATTGCTTATTTTGACACCTACCCAACCAATATCGCTAGCGTGCATTTAGTGATGGGTTGTCAACGCCAGAGCAGGTGTTAAAATAGTGAAAAAAAAGAACCTTTAGAGCAACTCAAATTTTGACCCCACCGCTAATTACCTCTAGCGGCGTAGCGGTTGGTGCTGCTCCAGTGGTACCAACATTTGTTGGTTACCCAAACTAAGCTATAAATGACTTGAAATTACTAAAGTGCCCATGACCTGAACAGGTGTGGCCTGTCCGTCAGCCGCGCCCAGTGACCGAGAAGCTCCCCGCCAACCACCCCCTGCTGACCGGCCAGCGCATCCTCGACGGGCTGTTCCCGGCGGTGCAGGGCGGCACTACCGCCATCCCCGGCGCCTTCGGGTGCGGCAAGACCGTCATCTCGCAGTCCCTCAGCAAGTACTCCAACTCCGACATCATCATCTACGTCGGGTGCGGCGAGCGCGGAAACGAGATGTCCGAGGTGCTCAGGGACTTTCCGGAGCTCACCGTTGAGATCGGCGGAAAGACAGAATCGATCATGAAGAGGTGAAGGGGGGAGGGGGAAGAAAAGTGTCGAATGCCGAATAACTGGAATCCCGACCCTCTCCCGCTTTTTATTTAGAACGTCGCTAGTTGCCAACACTTCCAATATGCCTGTTGCGGCCCGCGAGGCCTCCATCTACACCGGCATCACCCTCTCCGAGTACTTCCGCGACCAGGGCTACAACGTGTCCATGATGGCCGACTCGACCTCCCGCTGGGCGGAGGCACTGAGGGAGATCTCCGGGCGCCTGGCCGAGATGCCGGCGGACTCCGGCTACCCGGCCTACCTGGGCGCCCGACTCGCCTCCTTCTACGAGCGCGCCGGCCGCGTGCGCTGCCTGGGCAACCCGGGCCGACAGGGATCGGTCAGCATCGTCGGGGCGGTGTCGCCGCCCGGCGGGGACTTCTCGGACCCGGTCACCTCGGCCACACTGGGCATCGTGCAGGTCTTCTGGGGGCTGGACAAGAAGCTGGCGCAGAGGAAGCATTTCCCCTCCGTCAACTGGCTCATCTCATACTCCAAATACACCAGGTCGGTTCAAAATCGTTATAATTTTGTGTTTGTTATTGTTTGCAACCCCCCCACCCCCACCCCTCCTTGACTCGTGCTCATCTGATTTCAGGGCTTTGGATGACTATTACGAAAAGAACTTCCCAGAATTCGTGGCTCTCAGGACAAAGGTCAACGAGATCCTTCAGGTGCGCGGCGGAATTGTTTTATACAACATATGTTGGTGCCACACAGTAATTTTATTTTACTTGGGGTTGTCTATGCTACTTCAGGAAGAAGAGGATCTCTCCGAGATTGTGCAGCTGGTGGGCAAGGCGTCCTTGGCGGAGACCGACAAGATCACCCTGGAGGTGGCCAAGCTGCTCAAGGACGACTTCCTCCAGCAGAACGGATACTCCTCTTACGACAGATACTGCCCATTTTATAAGGTTTGGAATTCGCATGAAATTGAAATGTCATGAATTTACTTTTGCAACTTTGTTTGTTAGACGGTCGGCATGCTGAAGAACATCGTGGCTTTCTACGACCTCTCCCGCCACGCCGTGGAGACGACCGCCACCAGCGACAACAAGATCACCTGGTCGGTCATCAGGGAGGCGATGGGGAACATCCTGTACCAGCTGTCCTCCATGAAGTTCAAGGACCCGGTGAAGGACGGGGAGGCCAAGATCAAGGCGGACTACGACGAACTGAACGAGAGCATGCAAACCGCTTTCAGGAACCTAGAAGACTAAGGGAGAAAGTCACCCAAACCCTTCCCGGCCGGGTCTCTCTCTCTTTTCGAAGAAGCCCGATTTCCATGAAACAATGAAACACGATAGTTGTTTCTCCGAAAATATGACCAAAAATTTTTTGTTCAAATTGGGGCTTTTCTCCCCCCCCCCCTCCTAGGTCTTTGATGAAAAAGATAATGTTGATGATGACGAAGCTGCTCACTTTCTCGAATAAGGGCGGCTC
>JAAUYM010073476.1_pt1 | contig 10803 bp, 8 predicted proteins | sample 7278001 | NCBI WGS metagenome assembly JAAUYM01 (sample SAMN14350224, study PRJNA611818) | marine sediment metagenome | isolation source: surface marine sediment (1.8m) | place: French Polynesia: Moorea | collected 2018-08
CGCAACAGATTCCAGTGGCGACCACGACGGTAATTTAACCAATGGCACGGGTTGGTCTGATGCTATTCTCGATGGCGGAGCGCAGTTTGATGGTGTCGACGATGCCATCATCGTAGCCAACGCGGATACCCTGGGCCTCACCGAATCGATGACAATGACAGCCTGGGCACGAGCCAATGCCTATGGCGAATCGGGCGCATACGATCTGATTATCAGCAAGGGCACCGTCGCAACCAGTTATGCCTATTACTTCGGCGCCCTGAATGATGAAATCATATTTGGTTTTTCTGCGGATGGCGCCTACAGGGAATTCGTCACTCCGGGCCTAAATCTGGCAACCGATACCTGGCAACACCTGGCGGCAACCTTTGACGACAGATCTGGACTGGTGCGCCTGTTCCTTGATGGCGTCGAGGTATTTCGAACGACAACAACCTATCGACCCTCGGTAACCAGTCACGATCTCTACATCGGCAGCAGCGAGGACGGTGCTGATTGGGATGGTGTGCTCGACGACGTCCGAATATACGATCGGGCTTTGAGTCCGGACGAAATCGCAGAACTCGCCCGCTTACCTGGCCCGATTGCCTGGTGGAAACTCGATGAAACCGTCGGCCCGACGGCGGTTGATAGCGAGGGTGGGCATGACGGCACCTGGACCAATGCTCCGGTTGCTGCGCCCGGCGTCGATGAAGGTGGCCTCGAACTGGATGGTACTGATCAATATGTTGACGTGCCGCATGACGACAATCTGTCAATGGAGAGTTTTTCCATTAACGCCTGGATCAGGCCAACAGCGCTGAATGGATGGCAGGTGATTGTCAACAAGGGCACCACGACTAGCGCGGTCAATTATTATCTTGCGACCAACGACGACGAAATTGGCATAGGCTTTTTCAATGGGTCATGGCGCGAGATCAATACCTCGTCGGCCAACCTCGAAGTAGACAGCTGGTATCACTTAGTCGCGACTTATGACGACTATACCCGTACGGGACGTATTTATCTCGACGGTACCTTGATTCAGACTGACACCATGGCGGTGAGCCCGCTTGCCAACAGCGATAACCTGACCATCGGTCGCAGTGGGTTTGGTGAATTCTGGCCGGGTACCCTGGACGACGTTCGGCTTTATAACCGCGTATTGAGTGATGCCGAAGTCCAGGATATATACGATGAAACCAGACCGCCTGGGCCTGGTTACACCGAGTTATTCCAGCAGTGGAACGGTACCAGCAACAATAGCTGGCAGACTGTTGACCTGGCGCCGTTTGGTGTGCCGGCCAATGCGGTGGTTGAAGTAGCAATTTTTAACGACAGCTCCAACAATGAACGCGAGGGTGGTTTGCGCGCGGTCGGTTCAACGCTGCAGCGTCGTTTCGATTTGCACGAGGCCGAGGGTGGCGGGGTTGATTTGCTGACCCTGCACGTGCAGGCCGATGCCAGTGCCCAGATCCAGCATTACTCGGAAAACACCGGTGATATCCGTTTCATGTTGCTTGGTTACTGGACGGGCGCCTCCTACACCGAGCTGTTTGAAACCTTTTCTACTTCCGATGACGGTACCTGGCGCACTCGTGACTTAACGTCCTTCGGAATACCAGAGAATCAAGTTGTGGCTGAACTTGTTATGCGCAATTCAAATGGCAGTGCTGAACGACTGATTGGTATTCGCTCGCCGGGTTCTGGTCTGAACCGACGATTTGCCCCGCATGAGGCCGAAGCCGGTGGTGTTGATGCTTATTCAATGATGGTCAACACCAACGAGGACGGTGAGATCGAGGTCTACGGGCAAACGGTAGCAAACGTCAGGTTTGATTTGGTGGGTTATTGGGAAACGCCACCGGGGACGTACATTGAAAATGCCAGCGGCCAGTGGAACCCGTCGAGCACGGGTTGGCAAACCAGGGATCTGACTTCAATTGGCGTGCCGGACAACGCCGTGGTGAATATGATCCTGGCCAACCGCAATCCTAATGGGGAAAGACAAATGGGTGTGCGCGCCGTTGGCTCGAGCGAAAATCGACGGTTCGATTTACAGGAAGCGGAAGCGGGTGGTGCTGATTTAACCACCATGCATGTGGTTGCTGACGGCACGGCCAGTATCCAGTTTTATCCCGAGTCGACTGGCGCAAATTATGGATTCATGCCGGTGGGCTGGTGGGTGCTTAATTCGCCTTAGCGAAAGTGGGTGTCAACAGCTAGCCCATTGATGGACTGCAGCATCAGCGATCGAAGCAGAGCAATAGTCCAATTTACAGAAGCCGTTGTGTAACCGGCATACAGGCCCGTTCGCCAATCTTTAGCCGGACGGTATACCGACCCTAGTTAACAGGATTGTTGCAACTCAGCGCGGTAACGTCATCGTTTTCCATGAACGGATAACTGCAGGAAATTGAGTTGATGATCGTTTCTTCGTCATTTTCCAGCAATCGATCCACATCGAGGACGCGATCGATAGTGTCTTCCTCAACACCAGCAATATCAAAATCGACAATCCTTGGGGTCAACAACACGACAATTTCGGTGGTGTTGATGGTTTCCGAGGCGTTGGAGAAGAGGCCACTGATTAACGGGATATCCTGCAAACCCGGCACACCCTCACGAGTCTGATTATTACTGCGTTGGATCAGCCCGCCCATGAAAACGGTCTGCCCATCAGGAACCAGCATTTGCGTGGAAACCTGGGTCGTCGTTTTCGAGGGAATACCGTCGTCAGAGACGGAACCGGCACTGACCTCCGGTTTGATATCGAGCAGTATGCGATCGTCGCGGTCAACGGAAGCGGTCACCTTGAGGATGATACCCGATTCGAGAAATTCCACCGTTTCCGAAGTCACCTGGTTTACCGTGGTAGTGACCTTGAAACCAATGCGTGTTCCAACTACCGTTTCGGCTTCGCGGTCTTCCATCGCTAGCAGCGTTGGTGTTGATAAAGTGCGCAGGCGACCGTTGATTTGCAGCAGGTTCAAAAAGGCGGTGACACGGCCGTCAGAGAATTGCGCAAACAGTCCGGGTGAAGTGGGGCTTGAGAGACCCTGCACACCAATCTGTCCATTGTCACCATCAAACAGGCGCGACCAGTCGAGGCCGAAAGACTCGCTTTCGGTGAGGGTAATTTCCAATATCTTGGCTTCGATGAATATTTGCTTGGGTTTGCGATCCAGCTGAGTGAGCAATGCTTCAATGCGTTGCATCGATTCGGGCGTGTCTTCGATGATTAACATGCCGTCAGTTGCCATCGAGCGGATCGATCCATAACGCGATACCTGGTCTTTAAGTACGGTTTCCACATCGGTGGGATTGGCGTATTGCACCTTGAATGTTTTGACCACTGTTAGATCGCTATAGGGGTGTTTACCCACATCTTCCTTGTCCATGATGAAAAATGTATCACCGCGCTTTTCGACGCCGTAACCCGCGCTCTCGGCAATACCGAAAATGGCATCGACCACGTCCATGTCGTAAAGGTTAACGTTGATCTCGCCCTCGATGTCCTGCGACACGAGGATGTTAATTTTCTGCTGCGTGGAGATCAGCATCATCGCGTCCCGGATATCCACATTACGCAGATTGAGCGTTACCCGCTCAGCCGATGCGGCGGGTGCGAAGGCGAGGGTAACCAGCATTATCAACAGCAGTTTTTTTATGCCGGCAGTACACAAATCGCTGGCGTTTTTTTGCAATGAAAGATAATTCATCTGCCTTCCCCGATGGGTTCGTCTGATATTGCATAACTGTATTCTTTGCCGTCAAATCTGAAGACGGCATTGTTTTCGGTGATACCGATTAATCGCATGTCTTCGTATTTGTCACCGATTCTCAGAAAGCTCTCGTTGATTTGTACCATTGGTTCATTCTGCGACACGATAACTGCTTTCAGCTCTACCTCGGGCGGTTCCCGCACAATGGGTTCTTCAACGGTTTGTTCTGGTGTGGCGATTGGTTCAATTGGCGGTTTGTAACTGAGAATGTCCGGTTGTTCGAATGGATTTTTATTGAGCGGGAACAATCGCTCCTGTGCAGCGGTAGCGAAACTGGCTAGCAGCAACATCACGGTAAAGCCGTTGAGCATGATCCTAAACATCTTTCACCATCCGGTATGCTACCAGCGTCAACCTGACCTGCAGGGTAGGTTCCTCGTCTTCCGGATTGCCGAGTTTGGAGATATCAAAGCGGCGCACGACGATATAACCCAATTGCCGATTAACGGCTTGTAACCAGCGGAAGAAGCTGAAGTATTCCCCCCTGACATCCACTTCAAACAGGGTTTCCTGGAATTGTTGCAGTCTCTCGCCACTGTTGGGGATGACACCCATGAGTTCAACGTCGCTTTCCCAGGAGATGCGCTGCAGCTTGCCAACGATATAAGACTCCATTTGGTTAGCCGGCAGGTCACCCATGTCGCCATGCAGGGTAAATGACAGGTCCTCAATTTCACGAGTGGTTTGGTCGAGCTGTCCTTCGAGATTCAGTTGGCTGGCCGCCGCCTGTTGCAATACGCTGTAACTGGACTCCAGTTGCTGCCAGGTTTTGTATTGGGGTAGAAATAAGTAAAGGAGCTGAATCAACAACACAAGGATGACGATGGCGGCGAGCCCCAAGCCAATGACGCGTGAATCTGCATTGTCGAGAAAGTTGCTCATGCCGCTGGTGCTCCCGGGGTTGCGACAATGACATCCAGGGTAAAGTTAACCAGTTTGATATCACGAACCTCGGTAGACGAGGTACTGACGATTCTTGCGCTGGCGATTTCGGGCTGCCGGGTCAGGCGCAAAACAAAATCAGATAACGCCGCGTGGTCCATGGACTGGCCGACGATGGTCATCTCGGTGATGATTTCCCAGGTTTCCTCGCGTTGTTGGTTGCGGGATTCGTTGCCCTGCGGAATAACGATAAAATAACCCGTGTTGACTGCTGAGACCGGCTCATCCACCGGTGTGCCGGCGCGACGGAAAGACCACTGGTTGATCCATACCTGGCTCTCCGGAAGTGCTCGATCAACGGCAATGAACATCGATTCCACCGCCAGGCCGCTACGTAATCCGGTGAGCAGTTGCATCTGCTGTTGTAAATCGCCCTTCCTTTCGTTCAGTTGCTCCAGCTTCTGCCGTTGCTGTGCGCTGATTTCTTTCTGCGACTGCAATGTATCGAGCTGGGCTTGCAGGTTAGTGGCGTCCATCTTCAGAAAAAAGTAACCGCCGATGATCATCGCGCTGAACAGCACACAGATGACAGCAGCCCGTCTCAGCCAACTCGAGACCAGGCGTTTTTTGTGGTACTCCGGCGGTATCAGGTCGATATCAATCATTGTCGTCCAGTCCGCGTAGCGCTAAGCCAGTGGCGATCGCCAGTTCGGGCAAACGCTCCGGCAGTGGGACAGTCATGTCGCTGGCATCGTGAAAAATCTGGTGAAAATTAAGATGACTGGAGGTGGTGCTGCTCATGCCCAGATGTGACAACAGTTTTTGCATGGCACCTGGCCAGCGCGCTATCGAGCCCAGCATTAACACCTGTGACAGTGGCTCACCGTGTGTTTCGGAGGCAGTAAAAACCAGCATGCGGTTAATTTCTTCCACCAGGTGATTGAGTTTTGGGTTGAGTATGTCGACCAGTGTACTGGCGACGTTATAAGTGCCGTCGGTGACCGCGGACATCGAACTACCCAATGACTCATCCATGCCGTAGGTGTGAATCAACTCTCTGGCTCTCTCAACCGGAAGGTCCAGCGCTGTCGCTACTTCGTTGATCAGTTCAGTAGCGCCAAAGTTAATGGGCTGGTCAAATAACAAACGACGACCGGAGATGATGGTCAGGTAGGTGCGCTCATCGCCAAAATTGATGATTAGAAAGTTTTTGCGTTGATCACTACTGCTCATCGTGCTCACCAGCCGGCGCAACGCGGCTGGACCAATGTCGAGTGCCTGAACCTCGAGGCCGCTATCGGTTAACAGATTAAGCAAATGGTTGATGTCATCTCGAAGTGAAACCGAGGCCATCACCACATGTTCGTCATCATTTTTGGCATTACGAACCGGCATGTAGTCGATCACGTAATCGTCTATCGATCCCTCCACGCGCTGTTCAACGAGCGAGAGAATTTCCTGATCGATGTCGCTGACCTTGGCGTTATAACTGAGCAGGATGTTTTTAACTTTGTCGGGCGGCACAATGGCAACCACCTTGTTGCCTTTGAAGTGTTTGCCCGCAGTGGCCTTTTTCATCACCTGTTTGAAGTCGCGGGGAGACTCAAGTAGTTCTGAACGTTGTTGCGAAAAGTGAGTGTTTGACTTCGCGATAATTTCGAAACTGTTGTCGGTCAGTTTGTGCAACTGGCACAGGTTCAAAGTGTTCGCGCCGATGTCGAGACCAATGACACCCGGTTTGCCCTGACGGGTCGGCAACTGCGGGGTGGGGCGTCTGAGGCGGGCGAGTATTGACACAGCGTTTATCCGGATCTGCGGGCGATGGCCGATAGAAAAATCAGGCTTGAAAGTCCGGGTACTGAACGTAAAAACCGGCTGTGAAAAACAGCCGGTTTTCAGGAGTGCTCTGGTTCATGCCTGAACGGCGATTTTGGCGCGAACTACCTGAGGTAGTAATCGTTACCATCAGGATCCTGCAGGCTGGGATCTCTGATGTCGGCAACAAACTTGCCGGAGCCGTTGTCGAAACGCCAGCCACCGATGGTGTTCGCAGCGGGTGCCAGGTTCAAATCACCGGTAGTCACGATTACCAGGGTATCGTCGGCTGAAATCGGGTTATTCGGCAACTCGGGCTTCTTCAGGTAGGGACCAAATGGAAATGCAGTACCGTTTTTCTGCGTACAGGCTTCGCCCGCGGCATTGGTGTAATAAGCGAGTTGCTCGAGAAATGCCGCGTTGGAATCCGCAGCACCGGTGCCAGCCGTTCCTGCTGCGCAAGCCGCAGTAGTCGATGCGTTGGCACTTGGGTAGGCACCATGCTGCTGGTAATACAAATCCAGTGCACTTCGTACGTTGGCCAGCGTGGTATCGAGTGATGCCACCTTGGCGTCATCGGTGGATGAAGCGAACTGTGGCACAACAATAGCGGCGAGCAACGCCAGGATGATGACCACAATCAATAATTCGACCAGGGTAAAACCCTTGCTTAAAGATGACTTAATCTGTTTCATGTTGCTGGTATCTTCCAAAGGACAGTAAGTTAGTTTCAATTCAGTATAGTTGGTAACTTTCAGTTTGCTGGCTTAAATGTCTAATTTAGTTACCGTTTTCACACTTTTTTTTGCCGCAGATCAATTATCGGAAAATTGGCTAGTTGATTGGCTTTGAGACCGCTAGGTAACCGCTCGCGACAGCTTGAAAATTGGCAGTATCAGGGAGCTCACAATCAGGCCAACCACACCCCCCATGATCAGCAGCATGAAAGGTTCAGCCATTTTCGATACGGTCCTCAGCAACTGGGTTAATTCGTTTTCATAGTAGTCGGCCAGTCGGCGCAATACTCGAGGCAAATTACCGGAATCCTCGCCGGTTTTGATCATTTGAGCGACCACCGGTGGAATGAAATGGCTCTCTTCGAATCCCAGTGCGACACCTTTGCCCTGTTCGACGTTACTCTCCACCTGTTTGATAAAACGACGAAACAGGCCGTTGTTAACCACTTCGCGACATGAATGCAGAGCATCCATGATGTTGACGCCATTGCCGAGGGACAGACTGAGCACGCGTAGTGACTGCACCAGGTAAAGTTGCACAAAAATATTGCCAAGCAGCGGCATATAAAGCTTTGACCAGTCGAGAGATCGTTTACCCTGCTGGGTTCTGGCCCATAGTCGAAAGCCGATGACCATCAGTCCAAGCGCGATACCGAGGGTGATGCCATGATTCGCGAGCACGTCGCTGATAGCCATTAGTACCTTGGTGCTGCCGGGTAACTCATCGGCTATCAATTCGAACAAATCGGCAAATTTCGGAAATACCACCAGCAGCACAAAGACGATAACCCCCAGCGCAAACACGATCAGAAACAGCGGATAGGAGAGGGCGGAGACCAGAATCTGGCGAAGCTCCTCGCGTTTTGCCTCCATCTCCAGCAGTTGATCAAGTACTTCGTGCATGAAACCGCCGTCTTCACTGGCGGCAATCAGGTTGGTATAGGTGGTCGAGAATACCTGCGGGTGTTTCGCCATCGCACGCGATAATTGCATGCCCTGTTCAACATCATCGCGCAGCATTTGCACCAACTCGCGCATGGCGGGTTTATCAACCTGCCGCTGCAAGGCGCCGAGGGCCTCCTGCAGGCTGCTACCGGTTTCCAACAGCAGGGCGAGCTGTTCGGTAAAAAATCGGCGGTCTTTTGCGTTAATGGTTTGCCGCTGGAACAGGCTGCTCATGTCGAGCTGCAGAGCCGGAGACGATTTTTCCTGCTTGGGTGCCGGACGTGAAGTTAGTGCCATGAACTAATTGCCAATCACGCGAGAGACTTCTTCTAGCGTGGTTTTACCCTCCACCACGCGGTCCAGGCCATCGTCGAATAAACGGCGTACCTGATGCTCTTTCATATAATTACTTAACTGGTCACGCGAGGGATTGGAGATGATCAATTCCTGCAATGCACCATCGGTTTCAATGAGTTCATGGATACCAAGGCGACCCTTGTAACCCGAGTCATAACATTCGTTGCAGCCACGACCTTTCGCCAGTTTGACTTTGCCCTTGTCCTGCCAGTTAAAGCGTTCAACCAGATCGGGTGGCGCCAGAAACTCGGTTTTACAGTTCGGGCAGATCGAACGCACCAGTCGCTGACCCATGACACCGATCAACGCCGACGATAACAGGTAGGGTTCGATACCCATGTCCAGCAATCGACTCACCGCACCAATGGCATCGTTGGTGTGTAACGTTGATAACACGAGGTGGCCCGTCAAGGCTGCCTGAACAGCAATCTCGGCGGTTTCGCGCTCTCGTATCTCACCGACCATGACGACGTCGGGATCCTGTCGCAAGACGTGTTTGAGCATCTTCGCGAAGGTCAGGCCGATTTGTTCGCGCACCGGATTCTGGTTGACGATATCGAGCTGGTATTCAACCGGATCCTCGATGGTGACGATATTTTTTTCGATACTGTTGATGTAATTGATTGCCGAGTACAGCGTGGTGGTTTTACCACTGCCGGTAGGGCCGGTGACCAGAATCAGCCCGTAGCTGCGTTTCAGCAGATTGACAAAGCCATCGACGTTATGCCGCTGCATACCCAGTTGCTGGATATCCATGATGGTGGACTGCTTGTCGAGTACCCGCAGTACGATCTTTTCGCCATACATGCCGGGCAGCGAACTGAAGCGCAGGTCGACCGATCGTCCCTGCGTATGCACCTGGATACGTCCATCCTGAGGCAGTCTGCGTTCGGCGATATCGAGATTGGCCATGACCTTGAGACGGGAAACCAGGGCAGGGTGTAACTCGATGCGCGGTGACATGACCTCGTAGAGCAATCCATCGATGCGGAAGCGAATGCGGCAGGCTTTCTGCGACGGTTCGATATGAATATCACTGGCCTTGTCGTGTACCGCACGCTGGATGATGGAATTCACCATGTTAACCACCGGGCTTTCAGCGGCGATTTCATCGATACCGGTGTAATCATCGATGCCGGGCGTGTCGACGACGGCAAAATCCTCATCAACATCGTCGAGCAACTCGGCGCCATAGATATTGAGCTCCGAAGTTTCACCAATGGCTTTAACAATCTCTTCGCGCTGGGCAAGCACCGGGCTCACCTTGCAACCAAGCTTGTCTTCAATTTCGGCAAAGCTGGTAAAGGCCTGCGCATCGGAAGTGGCGAGATAGAGGTGCTGGTTTACCTTGAACAACGGCAGCATTTTCAGGCGGTGCAGCATGCTGACCTCGAGCAATTGCATGACTTCAGGATCATGCAGCCCGTTACGTAAACTCACATAAGGTATGTTGAGCTGTTTGCCTAATGCCTGCAGAAAATCATCTTCTTTGACCCAGCCCTTGTTGATAACAATTTCACCGAGTCGTATCCCGGTTTTTTGCTGAATCTGGATCGCTTCGTCAACGCGCTCTTCGCTGAGCAGGTGGTTTTCTATGAGCAGGTCGCCAATGCGGATCTTGCCGTGCACGGTGGCTGGTGCGAGATTGACCGAACTGCCGTCTTTTTCAATGACCTGCACGGACTGCTCGACCCGCGTCAGGCGGAAAATATCGCGCAGCAATGGATTACAGTGCGATACCTTTAACCAGCCACCAAGCCGATTCAGCTTGCCGTGGTAATACAACAGCATCTCGAGATTTTTACTGTTCAGCAGATTGATGCCGGCCAGGTCAATGACTACCTGTGACTCACGGCTATCAACACATTTTTGTAAAATGTCGGCCAGTGGTTGCTGCTGTTCGGCACCAATGATGCTGCCACTGGGAATGACGTGCGACACCGCACCAATGCGATAGTGGCCGACCTGTCGTGGATCGGCCTGTTCGACTGCGGTGTTAACTTTCGCTTCAGCCATTACAGTGTGGAGGTCTCATAAAGAATCGTTGCGGAAGGGAATTAGCACAGTGCCCTGACTATTTAACGGGCTCGTCATCAAGGTGTAAACACTCAATCAGGGGTATGGGTTTAGCAAAGGCGTATCCCTGGCCAAAATCAACATTCAGGTCTGACAGTGCATTGATGATTGACTGAGTTTCAACAAATTCGGCAATGGTTTTGATATTCATCGCATGCCCAACTTCATTGATTGCTGACACCATACTGGATGAAACGGGGTCATTGACGATCTGACGCACGAAGGAA
>JAAUYM010071709.1_pt1 | contig 10800 bp, 8 predicted proteins | sample 7278001 | NCBI WGS metagenome assembly JAAUYM01 (sample SAMN14350224, study PRJNA611818) | marine sediment metagenome | isolation source: surface marine sediment (1.8m) | place: French Polynesia: Moorea | collected 2018-08
CGAGGTCGGCGCGGGTGGTCTAGTACTGGCGTTTGAACCCGACGTTACAAACTACCGCTTGCTTGAAACCAACACGACCGCACTCGACAACGTTCGGTTGTTCAACAAAGCGCTGGGGAACGAGGCAGGAGAGATGTCATTTGCACGCGATGAAACCAATCGCGGCGATCATCGGCTCTCCCTGACCCGCACTGGCGACTCGGCCGAAGTCGTCCGTGGCGATGATGTGATTGACTGCATGGCCCAGGTGGTCAAGATCGACACTCAGGGTGCAGAAGCGATGGTTGTCGGCGGCTTGATGCAGACGCTCGCGCGTTCTCGCAGCGATCTTTCGATGATTATCGAGTTCTGGCCGCAGGCGCTCGAGCAACTGGGAAGCACCGCTGGGGAACTCCTCGACCAGCTTGAAACACTGCAACTGAACTTCTGGATCATTGATCACGAAGGTGAACAACTTGTCACCGCCACCGGTGATCAGCTGAGGGCACTCGCTGAAACGATCATGGCACCGGAAACCGGTGGCTTCATGAATATCTTTGCCACATCGATCGAAGGTGAGATTGCCGTCAGTTAACTTCGAGGTAGTCCCGGTCGGGCAGAGCGGGATGAGGCGTCGAAGGCAGCGTCTGGTACCAGTAGGCAACCGAGGCGATGTCATCCTGCAGCGGCAGGTAGCGCCGCCCTGAACGCCATCCGAGGGCCTGTATCGTGACCTTCAGGTCTGACTCGAATCGCACCGGGTCCATGATGTGCCAGCGGTACATGCCGAAGCGCTGCTGGCTGGAGTAACGCCCGTCGGGGCGAATGACCTGATGAAGTCCTGCGTGTGGCGTCGTGAACGTCGTGTAGCCACCGTTTTCTTTCCCCAGGTCGAAGTTATAGGAGCCGCAGAAATAGTCCTCTGTGCCCGTACCGCAGATCGTCGGGAACTCTTCGTCGCCGTCCATGAAGAATTTGATCTCACCTTCACCCCACCAGCCGCGATTGTTCACACCCCACGCCATGTAGGTGCCCACAAAATGCCCGCGTCCCTCGATGCGATCGAGAATGGTGTAGACGGATTTGTAGGGCAGGGGGTTGGTGCGATTGAAGCGTGCGTGAAAATACGCGCAGTCTTCCGGCACGTCGGTCAGCGTGTAGTTGATCTGGTAGTACAGCACCATCGCCTCGTCAGCGATGTTGGTCATCGTGATGCGGCATCGCTTCCTGAACGGCATTTCCCAGTAGCAGTTGAACGCGCTTCCCGGGTTGACGCAGACCGGCAGCGAAGAGAGGTGTGCATACTTGCCCCAGCCCATCGCAAAGAAGTCACCCACCGGGCATTCCACCGACGGGTGTACCTGGTCGTCCCAGTAGATCCTCAGGATTGAAAAGCGCCAGTTGCCCGTAGGGGTCATCCAGATCTGCTGGATGGCGCCGGCGTCTTCGATGTTGGCGAGTTCGAAAGTCTGTCCGGCTTCTATGACAACCGAAGGTGAGACCTTCCAGCCCTGGCCCAGATCGCGTGAGGGTTCGGCGCCAGTGCCTTCGGTGGCCATGCCACCTTTGCCCTTTTCGCCGGTAAAGTTTTCAGGAGAGATCGAGCGCGTTTGCGCGCTCGAAAGGCGGCTCAGATTGCCGAGATGCAGTCCGAGCCCGTTGAAAGCCATCGAAAGTCGCGGCGTGCGCTACCCGAGGGCAGCGTCCCACTCAGCAACGCGGTCTTTCTGCGCGTCCAGCAGCGCGTCCACGTCGCCTTCGACGGTGATTGATTCGATCTTGTCACCCTGTGCAATCGAGTCGACAACCTTCTGGTCATCGGCCGACTTCACTTCACCGAAGATCGAGTGGTTGTCATCGAGGTGCGGAGTAGGAACGTGGGTGATGAAAAACTGGCTGCCGTTGGTGCCAGGTCCCGCGTTTGCCATTGAGAGCAGGCCGGGACGGTCGTGGCGCAGCGACTTGTCGAACTCGTCCTCAAAGCGATAACCAGGTCCGCCGGTACCAGTGCCGCTTGGGCAACCGCCCTGGATCATGAAATCGCTGATCACGCGGTGAAAGTTCAGGCCGTCATAGAAGCCCTTGCGAGCAAGGTTAGCGAAGCTGGCGACCGTGACGGGTGTCTTGTCGTCAAAGAGGTCGAGGTTGATCGTGCCCTTGGAGGTTTCGATCTTTGCAGAAATAGCCAATGCGGTCTCCAGAATTAGTGGTTCGAGTTAACGGTTGCTGATGTCAACGTAGTCGCGATTCGTCTCGCCGAGATAAAGCTGGCGGGGGCGCGCAATCTTGTAGGGGTTGCTGAGCATTTCGTGCCAGTGCGAGATCCAGCCCGGCATCCGGCCGAGTGCAAACAGCGCCGTGAACATTTCTGTGGGAATGCCCATCGCCTTGAACGTAATGCCCGAGTAGAAGTCGACGTTCGGGTAGAGGTTGCGGTCGATGAAGTAGGCGTCCTCGCGAGCAATGGTCTCAAGCTGCTTGGCGACCTCAAGCAGCGGGTCTTCTTTGCCCATCTCACCCAGTACGCCTTTCGCGGATGCTTCCATGACCTTCGCGCGCGGGTCAAAGTTCTTGTACACGCGGTGACCGAAGCCCATGAGCTTGAAGGGGTCGTCCTTGTCTTTCGCCTTGTTGACGAACTCGGGGACACGATCGACCGAGCCGATCTCAACCAGCATGTTCAGTACGGCTTCGTTGGCGCCGCCGTGAGCCGGGCCCCAGAGAGCAGAGATACCGGCAGAAATCGCGGCGTACGGGTTGCAGTCGGTAGAACCCGCCATGCGCACGGTTGACGTTGACGCGTTCTGGCCGTGATCGGCGTGCAGGATCAGGATCTTGTCCATGGCCTCAGCAAGCATGTCGCTGACGTTTGTCTCGTCGCCAAAACACATGTTGAGGAAGTTGCCGGCGTAGCTCAGGTTGGGATCTGGATCGATGAAGTCTTTGCCTTTGCCGTGGCGATAGGCCATGGCGGCAATCGTCGGGATCTTTGCAATGAGTCGGTGCGCGGTGAGGATGCGCGACTCTTCGCTCGTGATGTCAGTCTCTTCGTTATAAAGCGCAGCGAGACCGCTTACGGCAGCACCGACCATCGCCATCGGGTGCGCGCCGGTTTCGAAGCCGTTGAAAATCTGCTGGAACTTCTTGTCGACGGCCTGATGTTCCTTGATCGACGCGGTGAATGCTTCGTATTCGGCTTGCGTGGGCAGCTCGCCGTGGAGGAGCAGGTAGCAGACCTCCAGATGATTGGACTTCTCGGCAAGCTGTTCGATGGGGTAGCCGCGGTACACCAGAACGCCGTTTGCACCGTCGATGAAGGATACTTTTGAGTCGCAGGACGCGGTCGACAGGAAGCCCGGGTCGAACGTGTAAATCCCTTCATTAATAAGGCCTCGCACGTCGACGACGTCAGGGCCCAGCTTGGCCTCCAGCGTCGGTAGGTCGACAGTTTTGCCGTCGATAACAATCTGAACCTTATGGGGCATTTTGACTCCTGCGTGAGATGGCCGGCCTTTTGGATACGCGCTCAATGCGGGTATCGAGGGCTTTTTCTAGTGTCGATGGAGCCACGCATGATTCCAAAAGGTCGCTGCCTTGTAAAGCCTTGTAGAATCAGGGCTTTGCGGCGCGTGACATTGTTTTTTGGGGGTGGAAAACCTATCATTTCGTCCCTGTGCACGCTCGTGCACAACCCCTTAGGAGAGATTGAGAATAACAGTGAAACACGACCACAGACCCGTAAACGTCGATCCCGCAGATCTCATGCGGTTCGCGTGGCCGGTCATGGCGCTCGCCAGCATCACGCACCGCATTACCGGTGTTGTGGTTTTTGTCGGCATCGCCTTCGGCCTCTACGCGCTAGACCTTTCCCTTTCATCTGAAGCCGGTTTCGGCGCCTTGGTGGAAATGTTGGGAAGCCCGATCGGCAAGATCATCACCTTTGGCATTCTGGCAGCGCTTGGCTATCACTTTGTGGCTGGCATCAAGCACCTGTTCCAGGACATGGAAATGGGAGAGACCCTCGAAGGGGGTCAGTTCGCAGCCAAAACGACACTGCTGCTGGGGGGAATCGTGATTGTTCTCGCCGGCATCTGGGTCATCCAGATTTAGTCGGGGGTATCAGCATGGTTTCTCAAGTAACTAGCTTGTCCCGCAACGGCGTATCAGATTGGCTGATCCAGCGTGTTTCGGCCTATGTCCTTGCGGCTTACACCGTCTTTATCGTCGGCTATCTGCTTATCATGTCCCCGGGCTATGAAGAGTGGAGTGCGCTGTTCAGCCAGACATGGATGCAGGTCGCTTCCCTGGTCGCGCTGATCGCCACCTGCGCACACGCGTGGATTGGCATGTGGACGATCGGGACGGACTATATTCGTGAACATTATTTTGGTGGAGGGGCAGACAGCATCCGCCTAATCTACCAAGTCGTTGTTGTATTGGCGCTTCTCAGCTACCTCATATGGGGCGTCCAGATCCTCTGGGGTTAAAGAAAAGATGAGCAAACTACCTGTAATGGAATTCGACGCCATCATCGTTGGTGGCGGCGGTTCAGGCATGCGTGCCGCGCTGCAGATGGCAGAGAGCGGTTACAAGACTGCCGTTGTATCAAAAGTGTTTCCGACGCGTTCGCACACCGTCTCGGCACAGGGCGGCATTACCTGCGCGATCGCGAGCGAAGACCCCAACGACGACTGGCGCTGGCACATGTATGACACCGTCAAGGGATCCGACTACATCGGTGACCAGGACGCGATCCAGTACATGTGTGAGGTCGGCCCGAAAGCGGTCTTCGAACTCGAGCACATGGGCCTGCCGTTCTCTCGCAAGGACAATGGTCGTATCTACCAGCGTCCGTTTGGCGGCCAGTCAAAAGAATTTGGCAAGGGTGGCCAGGCGGCACGAACCTGCGCAGCTGCAGACCGAACCGGTCACGCGCTGCTCCACACACTGTTCCAGGCCAACACGAAGGCAGGCGCAGTCTTCCTGTCTGAATGGTTTGCCGTAGACCTCGTCAAGAACCAGGACGATGCTGTTGTTGGCGTCATTGCGTTCTCAATCGAGTCCGGTGAAGTTGTTTACCTGAAGTCGAAGGCGACGGTTCTGGCAACCGGCGGTGCAGGCCGCATCTACGCCTCAACGACGAACGCACTGTCGAACACCGGTGACGGCACGGGTATGGCGCTGCGCGCCGGCTTCCCCGCGCAGGACATGGAAATGTGGCAATTCCATCCGACCGGCATCTACGGCGCGGGCTCTCTCGTGACCGAAGGCTGTCGTGGTGAGGGCGGTTACCTGATCAACAAAGACGGTGAGCGTTTCATGGAGCGCTATGCGCCGACCGCCAAAGACCTTGCCGGTCGCGACGTCGTTGCGCGAAGCATGGTCCTCGAAATCATGGAAGGACGTGGTGCCGGCGAAAACGGTGACCACGTATTCCTGAAGCTCGATCACCTGGGCGAAGAGATCCTCCACAGTCGCCTGCCGGGTATCGTCGAACTCTCGAAGACGTTCGCACACGTTGATCCGGTTAAAGAGCCGATTCCCGTTGTTCCGACCTGCCACTACATGATGGGCGGCACGCCGACCAACATTCATGGCCAGGCCCTGCTGATGGACGAAAACGGCAACGACAAGATCATCGACGGTCTCTACGCCTGCGGCGAAGCGGCCTGTGTCTCGGTGCATGGGGCGAACCGTCTGGGTGGCAACTCGCTGCTGGACCTCGTCGTCTTTGGCCGCGCATCCGGACTTCACATCACCGAAGCCCTGAACCAGGGTATCGAGCATCGCGATGCGACCGAGAGTGATATCGAAGCCGCGTCAGCGCGTCTCAATCGCTGGAATGATTCGCCCGCAAGCGGCGAAGGCGTTGCGCAGCTCAAGCGCGAGCTGCAGGAGTGCATGCAGATGAACTTTGGCGTGTTCCGTACCGAGGAGCACATGCAGAAGGGCGTGAAGGTCCTCGAAGATCTCCGTGCGCGAATCGCCGAAGCGGTTCTGCCCGACAAGAGCATGGCGTTCAACACGGCACGCGTTGAGGCGCTTGAGCTCGACAACCTGCTCGAGATTGCAGAAGCCACAGCGCGAGCGGCAGAAGGTCGACGTGAGAGTCGTGGTGCACACGCGCGCGATGACTACCAGAATCGTGATGACGAAAACTGGCTGGCTCACTCGATGTACGAGCCGACCACCAAAGAACTGAAGAAGCGCCAGGTGAATCTCACCCCGAAGATTGTCGAAACCGACAGTGATCTTCCGGATGGCGTATTTGTACCGAAGGAGCGAACCTACTAATGCAAGTCAGTATCTATCGCTACGATCCTGCGAAGGATCACGAGCCTTACATGCAGGACTTCCAGTACGAGATGCCGGAAGGCAAAGACCTGATGGTCCTTGAACTCCTGGAACGACTGAAAGAGCAGGAGCCTTCGATCGCCTATCGTCGCTCCTGTCGTGAAGGCGTCTGCGGCTCCGACGGCATGAACATGAACGGCAAGAACGGCCTGGCGTGCATCACACCGGTGTCGGAAGTGGCAAAGAACGGCAAGCTGAGCCTGCGCCCGCTGCCTGGTCTGCCAGTGATTCGCGACCTCGTTGTCGACATGGAGCAGTTCTTCGACAGCTACGCCAAGGTAAAGCCTTACCTCATCAACGATGAGGAGCCGCCGTCGCAGGAGCGACTGCAGTCGCCGGAAGAGCGAGCTGAGCTGGATGGCCTTTACGAGTGCATCCTGTGCGGCTGCTGCTCAACTTCTTGCCCGTCCTACTGGTGGAACCCGGACAAGTTTGTCGGTCCGGCCGGCCTGCTGCAGGCCTACCGATTCCTCGCTGATTCGCGCGATACAGCGACCGAAGAGCGACTTGCCGAGCTGGAAGACCCTTTCAGCGTGTTCCGGTGCCGCGGCATCATGAACTGCGTGTCGGTCTGTCCGAAAGGCCTCAACCCGACGCGAGCGATCGGCAAGATCCGCAGCATGCTGCTGAAGCGTGCGGTCTAGCGGCCCGACGCTCAGTTTGAATCAGGACGGCGCCCCAGGGCGCCGTTTTTGTTTCCCCCCTCGTCCTGAGTGCCGCCGAAGGCGCCACGAAGGACCTCGATCACTCCGACCATTACCAGACCTGAAGGATTGAGGTCTTTCGCTTCGCTCAAGACGAGGTTTAGGGCTCAATTTTGGCGGTTTGCGCCCGATAAGCTCTCTGGCACCGGGGTGCCGGGTCTTGATTCACCGAAATCTGTCCGCCGGGGGTGCGAATGCTCGCAAACGCACGTAGAATCGCGCTGTACGGGCGGTCGGGCCCGGAATCGTTTGCGAGCGAACGAGCGTAAGGGGTAGCAGGCAATGCAAGAAAGCAAAATGGAGCAGCTGTGGCGTACTGGCCACATCTCCGGCGGTAACGCCGAGTACGTAGAGGACCTCTACGAGTCTTATCTCAGCGACCCCGCATCTGTCCCCGAACAATGGCGCAGTTACTTCGAAACGCTGCCGGTTGTTGAAGGCAAACTGGCCCCGGACATCTCCCACGAAACCGTACGCGAACACTTCCTGCTGCTGGCCAAGAACCAGGCACGCGTTGCCCAGGTCTCGCCGGCAGCCGTCACGTCAGACTATGAAAAGAAACAGGTTGCGGTTGGCGACCTGATCTCGGCGTATCGCCGTCGCGGTCACCTGAAGGCCAATCTCGATCCACTGGGGCTGGCGGAGCCGGCGGAGTCTCCCGCACTCGATCTGCGCTATCACGGCCTGTCCGAAGCGGATCTCGATACGGTTTTCCAGACCGGCACGCTGAACTTCGGTAACCACGAAGCCACGCTTCAGGAAATCATCCACGCGCTGGAAGAAACCTACTGCGATTCGATTGGCGCGGAGTACATGTACATCTCCGACGAAGCCGAGAAAAACTGGATCCAGCAGCGCATGGAAAGTGCGCGCTCCAACCCGTCGTACAGCAACGGCGTGAAGCGCCGACTGCTCGACCGCCTTATCGCCGCTGAAGGTCTCGAGAAGTACCTCGGCAAGAAATACCCGGGCACAAAGCGATTCGGCCTTGAAGGCGCAGAGTCGCTGATTCCCTGCCTCGCTGAACTGATCCACCGGGCGGGCAGTTCGGGTGTCGTTGAGACAGTCATTGGCATGGCTCACCGCGGACGTATCAATGTGCTCGTTAACCTCATGGGCAAACAGCCCTCTGAGCTGTTTGACGAGTTTGAAGGTCGCTTCCAGCCAGAGTTCGGCTCCGGTGACGTCAAGTATCACCAGGGCTTTTCATCCAATCTCATGACACCCGGCGGCGAGATGCACCTCGCGTTGGGTTTCAACCCCTCACATCTCGAAATTGCGGCCCCGGTGATTGTTGGCTCCGTGCGCGCACGTCAGGACCGACGCAAGGACGATACCGGCGACAAGGTTCTCGCGATTAACCTCCACGGTGATGCTGCATTTGCCGGGCAGGGCGTCGTGATGGAAACGTTCCAGATGTCGCAGACGCGCGGCTTCTATACGGGCGGCACAATTCATCTCGTTGTGAACAACCAGATCGGCTACACGATCAGCAATCCGAAAGACGCGCGTTCAGCGCACTACTGCACCGAGACCGCCAAGATGGTCCAGGCGCCCATCTTCCATGTGAACGGTGATGACCCTGAAGCCGTGCTGTTCGTGTCGCAGCTCGCGCTCGACTACCGCATGGAGTTCAAGAAGGATGTCGTGATTGACCTGGTCTGCTATCGCCGTCGTGGTCACAACGAGGGTGACGAGCCTGCGATCACGCAGCCGATCATGTACCAGAAGATTCGAAAGCATCCGACAACGCTGACGCTTTACGCGGACAAGGTCGTTAAGGACGGCGCCATCGATATGGAAGAGTACGAGCGTCGTATCGAGGCTTACCGTGATGATCTTGATGAAGGTCATGCTGTTGCCTGGGACCACCTGAAAGAGCCTGACTCATCGCTGTATGTCGACTGGCGTCCTTACCTCGGACACGACTGGACCAGCGAAGGCGACACGACGTTCTCTGAGAGCCGCTTCAAGGAAATCGCCAACAAGCTCAATGAGGTGCCTGAAGGCTTCTCGCTGCACAAGCAGGTTTCAAAGATTCTTGAAGACCGCCGCAAGATGGCGGCCGGGGCGATGGCCATCAACTGGGGGTTTGCCGAGAACATGGCGTACGCAACGCTGCTTGATGAAGGCTACTCGGTTCGCCTGACCGGCCAGGACGTTCGCCGCGGCACGTTTGCCCACCGCCACGCACTGCTCCATGACCAGAAAACTGGCATGGGCCATCTTCCGCATCTTCACGTTCGCGAAGGCCAGCCTGATTTCAGGATTTATGACTCGCTGCTGTCGGAAGAGGCCGTACTTGCGTTCGAATATGGCTATGCAACGACTAGTCCCGGCACGCTTTGTGTGTGGGAAGCGCAGTTCGGCGACTTTGCCAACGGTGCGCAGGTTGTCATCGATCAATTCATCTCAAGCGGTGAGCATAAATGGGCAAGGCTCTGCGGCCTGACGATGCTGCTGCCGCACGGCTACGAAGGTGCCGGACCGGAGCACTCGTCAGCAAGGCTGGAGCGATTCCTGCAGCTGAGTGCAGAACACAACATCCAGGTCTGTGTGCCGACAACGCCCGCGCAGATTTATCACCTGCTGCGTCGGCAGGTGATTCGTCCGCTGCGAAAGCCGCTGATTGTTATGTCACCGAAGAGCCTGCTCCGTCACAAGGAAGCGGTGTCGTCGCTGGAAGAACTCACGGAAGGTGATTTCAAGCCGGTCATTGCCGATCAGCGCGATGTGGATCCCAAGTCGATCACACGAATCGTGTTCTGCAGCGGCAAGGTCTATTACGACCTGCTCGCGAAGCGAAACGAAGAGGGGCTCGACCACATCGCCATCGTGCGCATCGAGCAGCTTTACCCGTTCCCGGAAACTGACATGGCAGCTGCCATGGCCGAGTACCCGAACATCGAGCGGGCAGTCTGGTGCCAGGAAGAGCCGATGAACCAGGGCGCCTGGTACTCGAGCCAGCACCATATGCGCCGCGTGATTCATGCGAAGTTCCCGGAACTCTATCTCAGCTACGCGGGTCGAGATGCCTCGGCGTCACCTGCCGCGGGCTATACCTCACTTCACGTAAGACAACAGGAAAAACTCGTCGAAGACGCGCTTCTTTCGGAAGCGGTCAACTAGGCGGTCAGCAGTATTTAAGGACCTATCATGACTGACATCAAAGCTCCGGAATTCCCCGAGTCGATCGCCGACGGCGAGGTTGCGACCTGGCACGTCGAGGTCGGTGAGGCCGTTAAGCGTGACCAGGTGCTCGTCGACATCGAAACGGACAAGGTGGTACTCGAGGTCGCTGCGCCCGCAGACGGCAAACTCACCGAAATCCTGAAGCAGGAAGGCGATACGGTAGTCGCTGAAGAAGTGCTCGCAATCTTCGAGGAAGGTGCAGCCGGCGATGCACCGACAGCTTCGGCTGACGCTGCGCCCGCCGAGGCACCTGCTGCAACCGAATCAGCTGATGCCGATCCGATTGCCAGCCCGGCAGCGCGCAAGGCGGCTGAAGAAGCCAATGTCGACCTGGCGATGGTGACCGGCACCGGCAAAGACGGTCGAATCACCAAGGAAGATGTCGTGAAAGCGGCAGCCGAAGGTACGAAGGCGCCTGCCGCTGAGGCGCCAAAGGCAGCACCGGCTGCGGCACCGAAGGCAGAGTCGGTTCCGGCGTCTGTCCCGACAAGTGAGGAAGGTCGCGTTGAGCGACGCGTGCCGATGACGCGCATGCGTGCGAGCATTGCTCGCCGACTGACCGAGGTTCAGC
>JAAUYM010003205.1_pt1 | contig 10796 bp, 10 predicted proteins | sample 7278001 | NCBI WGS metagenome assembly JAAUYM01 (sample SAMN14350224, study PRJNA611818) | marine sediment metagenome | isolation source: surface marine sediment (1.8m) | place: French Polynesia: Moorea | collected 2018-08
CCGCGGCGACCTGTACGTGTGGACGAGGCTGCTCCTGCCAGGGGTCGTCAAGAGGATCTACAACCTCCAGAGCAGGCAGCTCGTCAAGATATTTGCTAGGTAAATGAGGTGTCTCTCTCTCTCTCTCTCACACAACGATGGTGGCCGCTATGTAAACTTGTCTGTCGTCTCCTTGTGTCTAGGATCTTTGACTGTTCTGACAAGGAGATGCTGGAAGACTTGGAGGCTGGCGACGTAGCCGAGACCGTCGCCAAATTTTTCGAGAAGGCGCAAAAGGTGTTGAAGAGTTCAAAGAGCCATTTGACCATTCACCAGGTGCGTTGCAATTTCCTTTGAGTGAAAACAGAAGAAACTTGTAGTACGAGTATGTTAACACAACTCTTGATGTTCTGGCAGGTGGATGACTTCCTAGACAAGCTGACAAAGTTGACTAGAGAAGAAGACCAGCAACGGGAGCTCACCAAAATCGCCAAGCTCTGCACCGCGAACGACCTAAAGATGATCGTCAGGTAACTTTTGCAGGTTATAAAATGGATGGGGTTTGTGCGAAAGCAATTTTTCTTCCCTCACTGGTCCAGGCTGATCAAGGGAGACCTTCGCATTCAGGCTGGAGCAAAGCATATCCTGGACGGGCTTCACAAGGCAAGAAACAGAGCATTCACAACCTGCAATAGCTAATGAGATGCAATCTTTGTAGGACGCCTATGCTGCCTTCAACAGCTCTAGAAACATCATTGCCGTCATCGATAAGATTCTAGAACTGAGGAAGGAAGGCAATCCAGGTAAGATACCCTGGGCTTTTGATTTCACAAGCATATAGTTATTTACTAAGAAAAGGAGCGTTCTAATCCAGGCTTTATGTGGCAGTGTAGGACGTAGATTAATTGTAACTCATCTGACTCTTAGGAGGTGCTCTGGAAGTCGGCTGCGAGCTGATGCATCCTGTCCAACCGATGCTGGCCATGGCCTGCAAGTCCGTCGACATGGCCTTCAACAAGTGCCCGAACGGCATGTACGCGGAGATCAAGTACGACGGGGAGCGCGTTCAGCTCCACAAGCGCGGAAAGGAGTTCAAGTACTTCTCGAGGAGCCTCAAGCCCGTCCTTGCGCACAAGGTGAAGGCGGCGCCGGTCACAAGTCAGATCTTTTGCATTTGACGCTTTTGGTGCCCTGTCGCAGGTGAAGCCCTTTGCCGAGTTTATCCCAAAGGCCTTCCCCGACGGCTCCGACCTCATCCTCGACGCAGAGGTGCTGATGGTGGACAACAAGACCGGGGACCCTCTCCCCTTCGGCTCCTTAGGGGTGCATAAGGCGGCGGGATTTAAGGACGCCACGCCATGCCTCTTCGTGTTCGACTGCATCTACTACAACGGTACCAGCCTGATGGACAAGCCCGTCAAGGAGAGGCGAAAGCACCTCCATGACCACATGAAGGAGGTCGGCAACCACGTCAAGTTCTCCGAAATGAAGGTCATCACCAAAAAGCAACAGCTGGGCGACATGATCAAGAGGGTGCTTAGGCAGGGACTGGAAGGTAAGTGAAGGGGGTGATACCTCAAGATCTCAGGGCTGTACATATTTACATGGTACAGTATACTGTACTAGTACATATAAACACATTAACATATTTTTTTTGTTTGATAGGTCTTGTTCTCAAAGATATGATGAGCCCTTATGAACCAGGAAAACGTCACTGGCTTAAGGTAATAGCGGCATACAGCTTGGAGATCGTACGTCAATTAGTAGAAGGCATTAATGCTTATGCCATAGACCCGCATTGCTGACGTGTAGGTATGCACTAATACAGGATAGTGCGCATAGACTGATGATGGCTAACAGAATTATTGCTTTTCCACTATCTTGCACTATCTTGCAACCACTACCACTATCTTGCAGGTTAAGAAAGACTACCTGAATGAGGGAGCAATGGCTGATTCTGCGGATCTGGTGGTTCTGGGAGCTTGGTAAGAGATCTTTCTTACTCGACTACTACTACGCAATGAACGTAGACCCAACCACCTACAACGTCCTTGTGCCTAGTTTGTATTGCATGATTGGGGCAGTTTCACCCTGTGGCGGAACAGCAGCTGATCTGTCTCAACTCACCCTGTCTTTAGGTACGGCACTGGCAGCAAAGGCGGCCTTATGTCCATCTTCCTCATGGGATGCTACGATAAGACCAACAAGAAGTGGTGCACCGTCACCAAGGTGCACACTGGTGTAGACGAGGCCACTCTGGACCGCCTACAGGGTGAGCTCAAGCCCAACATGGTCAAGATCAAGCAGGACTTCGACAAGGTGCCCTCGTGGCTCAGCTGCACCCGCCAGATGACGCCCGACTTCGTGGCCAAGGATCCGAAGAAGTCCCCGGTGTGGGAGATCACCGGAGCGGAGTTCACCAAGGCGGAGTTGCACACCGCGGGCGGCATCTCCATCAGGTTCCCCCGCATTACGCGCCGTCGTGACGACAAGACGTGGGAGACGGCCACCGACCTGGCCCACCTGAAGGCCCTGTGCAAGGCCTCCAAGGAGAAGACCGACTTTGACATCGACTACTCCTCCAAGGACGGCGACGACGAGGAGGTGGAGAAGGGCGAAAAGAAGAAAGGTACACAAGCACACCAACAAAATCGATGTTTTTTTTTGTCAAAGAGCCTCGACAAGAACGACATGTTTGTTGGCGCGACCTGTTGAATTTGCATTTTTCTTTCAGGCGGCAAAAAGCCTCAGAAAAAGTACGTGGAAATGGCAGAAGCGGCAGAGGAAGGCGAGTACAGCGACGAAACCGTCGTAGACAGCGAGGAAGGAGAGGCGGGAGGGGAGGTGGAGATGGAGGAGGAAGACGCCACGCCGGCCACTCCATCCTGCCGCAAGTCCTACAATAAGACTCACATCGAGGGGCCGAACGGGATGGTCCTGGACGTCGTCGTCGGCGACCTCTTCAAGGCGCCGGACACGGTGTCGCTCGCCCACTGCATCTCCCAGGACTGCAAGATGAGCAAGGGCATCGCCAAGATCTTTAGGTATAACTACAGCATACAGTATACCGTACAGTATGCATGTACGTACGTACGTATATTTTTAAAATATCAGGGGACTTTTTTTGTTTTTCCAGGGAGAAGTTCGGACGCGTCCGCGAGCTGGAGGAGTCCGGGACGGAAGTGGGAAACGTGGCCGTGCTGAAGCAGACGGGCGACAGGTACATCTACAACCTCGTGACGAAGGAGCGCTACAGTGACAAGCCCACCTACGAGGCTCTGGAGCGCTCCCTTGAGAGCATGAGGGAGCACGCCAAGAAGCATGGGGTCAAAGAGATTGCCATGCCCAAGATAGGGTGAGCGAACTTTTTCCATGTCGTCGTCCTGATTTTCCAGTTTTCTGGTTGCGATATCGCGTAATGGGTGTGTCTCAACAGGTGTGGATTGGACGGGCTCCAGTGGAATGCCGTCCGCACTCTGCTCAAGAACGTCTTTCTCGAGGAGGACATCAAGCTGAAGGTGTATTCCATCGACGACAACGAGGAGGACGAGCCTTCTCGCGCGAGCGGGACCTCGCCGAGGAAGGCGGTGCGGTCGCCGGCGAAGCCGGTGGTCGCCACTCCCACAAAGAAGGCCAGCGAGAGCCCCAAGAAGCAGCAGACCATCAGGGACATGTTTGCCAGGGCCGGCAGCGACGGCGGCAGCAGGGGTGGGAAGAAGCGAAGCAGGTCGAGCGTAGAAAACGGCTCGGCGTCCCGAACCGACGCCGAAAGTGCTGCCCGGGATTCGCCTCCGCCGGCCAAGCTGTCCAAGAAGACGGCTAGCCTGGAGCTCCCGGACATGTTTAGCGACTGCCGCTTCGTGCTGTCGGACGGCGTGGGCGAGGGCGCGCGGGAGAGGCTGTCGCGGTACGTCCTGGCTTACGGCGGGGAGGTGCTGCAGACCTTCCGGGCCTCGGACGCCACCCACGTGGTGTACCCGGTCGACCGGGAGGACGGGGCGCCGCGCAAGGCGGTGGAGGGGGCGCCGGCAGGGGCCGAGCACGTCACGGAGGCCTTCCTGGAGGACTCCATCAAGCTGGGGAAGGCGCAGAAAGTGGAGGAATACAGAATCGCCATCAGATGAAGGAGGTGGAGGGAGGGAGGGAGGGGAGGGGAGGGAAAAGGGGCGTATTTTGCTGGTGGGCGTTTGCAGCACGTTCGGTTTAATTCACCACCCTTTTTTTTTATTGGTGTGGTCGATGACGCCGAGCCGCTTTCTACGTACACGCTCCGGGCTGCGCCGCATCACTTCTCGAATCACCCACGCTTTATTAAGTACAAAGACTCTTTGTTGTCCCTAAGTTGGTTTGCTGTGATGACGAAGAAATATGATTGGCATATGTGCACCTACAGTACATTAATAATCTATCGAAAGCATGCAATAAACGTTGATTGCGTGTGACGTTCTGCTCAACTGCCACGGGAAAAACTAATTTGGGGGAGGGGGGCAGCCTGTTGACGTTGGAATAAGTTACAGTAGTATACTGTACCATATGTCAGAAAAATGAGGCAGTTTGAAATGGAAAAAAACTGGGTTTTTCAATAGCATCCGACAGGCATAGGTGGGCAGATTGGGGGAGGTGTGGCAAAAGAATAAGGTAGCAAAAAAACCTTTGTTGCATACGGGGCCAAAATTCTTCATTAGGCTACTTTTTAACATAGTGCAGAAGGCTCTTTATGGGGTTTATGTGCGGGTAACCAAAATGGCCATATTTTAACCCATTTTCAACCCAAAATTACATAAATAGCTTGGAGAGGTGAGGTCTCATTTTTCCACGCTTGGAGGGAGTCTCGACGAAACTAGCCAAGCTCGCCGAGAGGATTTGGCATTGGCATTGGATCTAACCACAGATCTAACCGGCGCTACCTCTCTCAACCTCGTTGGCTTGAGCGGCTTGAGCAAACGTTCACAAAACACAACATAGAACAAAAACAACACAATAGTCCAGCTGCACCATGACACTGATCATGAACGCAAGCAGTGCTGCCAGATGGTTTAAAAAATAACCAAACTGCTTCCTTTTGAGTCTTGAGACGAGAAAAAAAAATAAAACATGATTGTTTCCTTCTTAGGTAAAAATTAATTTGTGATTTCTCTTTTTTAAGAAGTCTTGGTTCCTTATTACTTAGTAAAATCTGGCAGCACTGAACGCAAGGAATGTAATACATACGAAAAGGCTTCCTTGAACCCTTCTCCCCCAGGCCCCAAGACCCAGTACCTTTGCCATGAGCCTTTTTCCAGCTTATGGAGGTACGCGAGACGCTGCTGGGACGGCCGGCAGAGATCAGGAGACTGAGAAGGGCAAGGAGGAGGAGGACAAGAACTGGCTCCGGTTGGGCAGTTACGGACGAACGGGAGAAAGAGAACCAAGGTCGAGTTCGTCTTCAGACGAGTCAGGCAAGGATGGAGGAGGGTCACGGCCAAGGGAAGGAAGGGACAGGAGGAGGAGCAGGAGTCAAGAAGGAAGAAAGAGCAGGTCATCCTCGAGGTCACACAGGAGGAGGAGGAGGAGGAAGAGAAGATCAAGATCCAGATCTACAAGATCCAGATCCAGATCCAGATCCAGATCCAGATCCAGATCTCGCAAGAGAAAGAGGCGAAAGAGCGGGTCGAAGAGCGGAGATCGAAGGAGGGAGAGAAAGTCTACCAGGAGAACTTCCCGGTCTCCTTCCAGAGGCGGAGGGAGACCGGCGACGGAAGAGGAGCTGGTGGTCAAGTACAGCAGGGGGAAGGTGTTTCTGGAAGAGCTGGGGGGCTCCGTCAGGCCGGAGGTGGCCTTCAGGGAGGACAGGAGAGGAGAGGACAAGCTAATGAAGGCGCAGGGCCTGCCCGCCTTCTCAGTGGCCAGGTACAAGGTCAGGGCTAGGTTCGCCCTGGGAATGCAGCGAGAAGAGGAGGAGAGGAAGAGGAGGGAGAGGCAGAAACCGCTCAGGTTCTTCTCCAAGGCCTTCCTCAGGCCGTTCCTCGCTCAGGAGGGGATCGTCAGCCTGCCAACGAGAGGAAGGAAGCAGAAGGGTCCTTTGCCTGGCCCCACCGACGACGTGATCCTCCTGGGAGCTGCAGATCCTCCGGGAGACGCCGAAGGGAGCGATCCTCTAAGCATCTACGACCCCTCCACGGTCTCCTACCTTGCCGGCGAGGGTCCCAGGGGGAAGGAGGAGGAGGATTCGCAAGAGGAGTCCTTCAAACTCCACTACGTCCAGGAGAGGACGAAGGAGTTCAACGAGCGACTCCGGGCCGAGCCGGAGAACGTCGACCTCTGGCTGGAGTTCGTCGACTTCCAGGACGTGTCCTTCCAGGACGCAGAGTTCTCCGCCGGCGGGGACACGGAGGGGGGAGGCAGGAAGAGGAAGGCCGCCAGGAACGTGGTGATGAAGCGGAACGCCCTGGTGGAGAAGAAGTTGGCCGTGCTGAAGTCGGCCCTGGACAGGAACCCGAAGAACACCGACCTGGCCGTCAAGAGGCTGGAGCTGTCGCGAGAGGTCCTGGAGACGTCCGTCCTCGACCGCCAGTGGAAGGAGCTCATATTTCTGTTCCCGAAGAACTTCGAGCTGTGGCGCTACTACCTGCGCTTCGCCTCCTCCTACTTCACCTCCTTCTCGGTCTCCAAGGTGGTCAGGGCGTACAGGACCTGCTTCGCCAAGCTGAGGGAGGTCCAGTCGCAGTCGTTCCTCTCTCCGGACCGCCCGGAGGACCTGGAGCGCCAGATGCGGATCATCTTCGCCAGCCTCTGCCACTTTATGGCCCGGGCAGGGTATAGGGAGAAGGGAGTGGCGCTCTTCCAGGCCATGCTGGAGCTCAACCTGTTTTCTCCCGACTTTCCCGGGTACTACTCTCTGGAGGACAGGATGGCGCTGTTCGAACCCTTCTGGGAGTCCGGGGTCCCTCGCATCGGGGAGCCCGGGATGGCCGGGTGGCGGACCGTCATGAAGAACAAAGGGACGGGGCAAGACCCTGCCGAGGATTTCCCGACAGCCTCGCCGGAGTGGGAGGAGGAGGAGGAGGAGGCCTTGGAGAAGGCCGGGGGTCTAGTGGGGCGCAACTCCCTCTGGCTGGAGCTGGAGCTGGGCAGGGAGAGGCACCACTGGCTGCCGTGGCGGTCCAGCGAGGAGGACGCGGACGACCCCGACAGGACGGTGCCCTACGAGGACGTCTCTCCCTTCGTCTTCCAGTTCAACGAGCCGGAACAGATCCTGTGCCTCCTGGTGAACTTTGTGGACTTCCTCGGCGTCACCTTTGACGACCAGGCGTTCTTCCCGACGACCGTCGCGTCGGAGACCGTCTCCACGACGTTGCTGGGAAGTCACACTGTGGAGACGCTCTCTCCAGACGTGGACCTCCAACCGGACGTGCTTGCTCCGGTGCTCCAGAGGACTTCCCCAGATGTCGTGGAAGATCAAAAGTTCCAGACGTTCTGCCGCAACGTGTTCGCCCACTCGCTCAGGTGCCTGAAGGAGCCCTCCAGAACGGCGGCCATTTCTCTTTGGCTCAGGTTCGAACTGAGGGTCTTTGAAGAGACCACCTTTACAACCGCAGAGGAAAGAAAGCGCAAGAGCAAAGAAATCAAAGGTCTGGTGAAGAACTTGCTTCAGGACGACCAGAAGAACTTGGACGTCTACATCGAGTACGCGAACCTCGAGTACAGGGCTGACGGCTTCAAGAGCGCCTGGAGGATCTTGCAGTCGGCAATGGCCTCTCAGGAAGGAGGGGTCAGCCTGAGCTTGTACACGAGCGGTGCCAGCATTGCTCTGGGCGAGCTGATGAGGACCGGAGACTCCTCTTTTACCGACCTGGCCGTCTGGCTGCTCACTCTGGCGGGGCTAGGGAAGTCCTACACGTCGCGGGAGAGCGTGAGCAGGACCATGCTTCTCGACCTGGCGGCTCAGGCCAAGGAGACGAGCAGGATGGACGTCGAGGGCAGGCTGGCTGCCGGAAAGTTTGTCGGGGACGGCGAAGAGGCAAGTCTGACACTCAACCCGGTCAACTTTGTGCCGTCTTTAGTACGGCAGACGTTCATCTGCTCCTGGCTGACCTTCTTCGCCGACGGGAGTCCGGGAGGGGCGGTGAGGATCGTGGACAGCGCGCTGGAGCGGATGAAAGGCATGGCGAAGGGGGAGGAGTTCAGGACGGCGGCAGTCAGGCTGACTGTGGAGAACTTGCACAAGATCAAGGTGGACCTGCTTTCGCTGGCCTCGGAAACCAGCAAGATGGTGATGCAAAGTTGCCGGAGAGGTCTCCAAGACGCCCTGGCGGACAGTCCTTGCAGCCGGTACTTCTTGCAGCAACTGTGCGCCATGCACGTCCAGCCCAGCGTGGTGGACGCCACCTGGAGGGGCTTCGTCAACACCGCCCTCTCCTCCATCCACCTCCCCTCGTCGCTTCCCCAGATCTATGCGGTCAAGGTCCTCGTCAAACATTTCGTGTCCTGCCAGAAAGCCGGGAGCGGCGAAGAAGGCTCCGCCGCGGACGACTCCCAGGTCGCCCACACGTACCTCCACCGGGCCAAGGCCCTGCTGGAGAGGTTCGTGTCCAGAGAGCCCGGGAGGTACTCTCCGGCGGTGTGGAGGCTGCTGCTGTGGGTGACGGCCACGCTGGAAGGCGCCAGGTCGCAGGGGGGAGGGGGAGGAACAGGTCCGTCTTCGCTGGCCACCAGCACCGTGTTCTATCGCAGCCTGCAGGACTGCCCCGCGGGGAAGGCCCTCTACCTGGACTTTGCCCGCCACGCCCTGGTGGGCGGCGGTGGAAGGGATGTCGACGGCGGCGCCCAGGAGGAGCTGAAGAAGGTGCTGGACATCCTGGTGGAGAAGGAGGGTCGCACCCGACTCCCTCTCGAGGAGCTGGAGGTCCTGCTCGAGAAGGAGGACGGAATGAGCGGAGATGAACAGGAAGAAAGTGCAGAAAGGCAGTAAGTAGGTACTATAGTTAGTTGGGTTGTTTTTTTCCTTCATTCTTACATGGTATGTGTAATCGTAAGAGTTATTCATACAGAATAAATAGAGTGTGATGGATGCAAGATGCAACTTGGTGCCGCTAGCTTTTTGAGCCGGTTCTGTTCTTGTTTTGTCCGTGGAATTAATTCGGTGTCCTGTCATCCGCATTTCTCTTTTTTTTGTCCCTCTCCTTTATACTTTCTTCTTTCCCCGCCTCTGCAGGCAGGTTTGACCCATCCAAGAATGCAGACAATGCCATCTCTGTCTCTCCCTGTCTCTCCCATGAGAGAAGAATCTTAAAAGCTGCCTTTCTTTCTCTCTCTCTCTCTCTCTCGCTCTTTCTCGCTCCCATCCCCGCCCTCCCCCTCATCCCTAATCTACCTTCCAGATTGTACTGCGCCCCCTGTGCCCATGCATCATAAAGGGAGAGGGGGAGGGGAGAAAACAATACAAGGAAAGAGCTTTTAAGTTTTCAAGACGATGCCAGAGTTCGCCTGCAAAGGAAGAAGGACAGCTGTTTCGCAAAAAATTCTGGAAAAGTTTTCCTGGCTTTTTACGAGGTTTTTTCCCTCCCCCTCCTCCTTCCCCTACTGAAATTTGACGTCCAACAAATGAGTCCAAGTTCGTCCTTCAACATGACGCCCTCCATCTCCCCCTTTACCATCTTACCCCTTAGACATCCAAGTTGTTCTGCCTCTCTCCCTCTCTCTTTCTCCCCCTCCTCCCCAGTCAAGATTCTCCACCTATGAAGGACAATAAGATTTTTTTTCTCTCCCTGGTGTGACCGACCTCGGCAGCCTCAAGAGGTCGAGAAAAAGAAAAGAGAAGAACAGCATGCTCATGCAGTACTATGGTGGGCACGGGCCAAAAACGACTTCTACTGCACTAGGTCCTACTGTTTCTCCCGTGCCACTTACTACTCATGGCGCCAGAATTCGGCCCCCGGGAACGGTCGTTCCTCCTTCCTCCCTTCGAAATCCAAGCGTTGCGTGTCATCATTCGGAGGAGGAGCAGGAGGCAAAAGTCTTTTCTTCCCCTCTCTTGCCTTCTCCTGTGGCTCCAAATTTTCTACATTTTGAGGATGAAAAAGAGAAGGAAGGAGGGCTGGGGGGGGGGGAGGGGGAAATGGACAATCATTGTATTTTCACAGCAGGGAGAGAGAAAGCTCCTCCAGCAGCAGGGAGGGGGAAAAAGGGAGGAGCCGGGAAAAAGAAACGGCTAGAAAATGGGGAGGGGAGGATTCTCAGAGCTGATTAAACCCTACTACTTCTCTTCTCTTTCTCGTCTCTCTCTCCTCCTCTCCTCTGTGAGATCTTGATGGGAGGCTGGGGGGCGGGGCGAGGTCATGAAGTTCCCCGCCCCTTCCCCCTCAACACGAGAGCCAGCCATGCTGCACCTGGTACGTTTGTTTGACCGATTACTGACCAAAGAAATGAGATGTACGTACTACGTATGTAGCTACACCTCACAATTCCGCGAGAACGTTGCCGTTTCTCTTGTATATATTTTGTTAACTTTCTTTCTTCTTACAACTGCTTTTTCTTTGTGTGTGTGTGCGTGCGCGTGTGTGCATGGTGATGACTCGACATGAACGTGCACCATCACATTTTTACAGATTTCCTAACGGTAATTTAACTGTGTAGTGCTACCTAGTACAGCGCGGCAGTCCAGCAGCAGGACTGTGACTGTCTCAGTGGCGACATCTCCGCCTCTGTCCGCTACCCAAAAAAAGTGGGTGGGGTTTGGGTTTGGGTTTGTGTGTGGGGAAGATGATTATGTATTCAGGATTCTTGGCTTTTTTTCATCATCATCTGAGCAATGCAGATGCGTTGAGATCCCTCAAGAC
>JAAUYM010127338.1_pt1 | contig 10793 bp, 13 predicted proteins | sample 7278001 | NCBI WGS metagenome assembly JAAUYM01 (sample SAMN14350224, study PRJNA611818) | marine sediment metagenome | isolation source: surface marine sediment (1.8m) | place: French Polynesia: Moorea | collected 2018-08
CCCCTCCCCCCTCCCCTACCCCCCCCCTGCTGAAGAGACTTCTAGACTTCGGATTTTTGTTCTACTAAAAGATACAGAAGTTTTTCGAAAAGAAAACTAACCAAGAATCTTGAGCTACAATGAGGGTTTTAGCTTACCAAAAAAAAAAAACTGTTCAGCATGTGAGAGGAGTGTAGCTTATTGTAGGTACGTCCTCGAGAAAGTTGATGTTGAGAAGACGGCGAATTGGCAAAAATGGTGACTTAATTTCCACTACCTGACTTTTTTATAAGCAGAAAAAATGCACCATTTGTTTTTTTTTTCCCTTCAGTGGCCATGAACCGTGACAAGGAGGAGGCGATCCGCGAGAACCCGTACCGGAGGGACTTCATCACCACGGACCACCAGGCCCTCAACGGGGAGACCTTCATGCAGGCCATCAACGGATTTCTCATGATCCTGGAGTGCAACGGGGAGCTCTTCTTTGCCACTCACTCCATCGAGAGCTGCCTGGGGTTCCACCAGGTATACACGGATTGATTGGGGTTGAGGGGAGGGGCAGACAAATGAGGTCTCCTGACTCTCTCCTGACTTTCAGTCCGACGTGATTCACCACTCCGTATACGAGCTTGTTCACTCCGAGGACCGGGAAGAGCTCCAGAAGCAGCTGCTGTGGAGCACCTTCCTGCAGCAGGACGACGCCTCTCTTACCCTCCAGGTATCTTGGTTTAAGATGCTAAACTGTACCTACCTAGGTAGTACAGTAATGTCGCCTTGCAGATTCCCCTCTTTATCTTCTTGCGCTGCTATTTCTTTTAGGACCTGATGATGCCGGAGAACAGCCACCTGCTGGAGAGGTCTTTCACCGTCAGGTTCAGGTGTCTGCTGGACAACACGTCGGGTTTCTTGGTAACGCAACTACTACAAATTGTGTCTCCTGCCAGATGTGCACTCTAGGTTTGCAAGTCATACTGTATTCTTGTCTTGACGTTTCGCAGCGCCTGGACATCCGAGGCCACATAAAGGTCCTGTACGGCCAGAACCCGAAGAAGAGCGAGGATCCGCAGCTCGCCCTGTTCTGCCTGTGCACCCCGTTCGGGCCACCATCGCTGCTGGAGATCCCGCAGCAGGAGATCATGTTCAAGTCTAAGCACAAGCTGGACTTCTCCTTTATGTCCATGAACCCCAGGTAAGCGTGTGATAACGCTGTTTGTGGCTGCGCATTCTTCCTTTCGATTTCTCCATCCCCCGTCCCCCCCTTCCTCTCCACCAGAGGTTGCAAGCTGTTAGGCTACGACGAGTCGGACATCTCCAACGTCGGTGGCTACGACCTCGTCCACCACGACGATCTCGCCTTCGTCGCTAGCGCACACCAAGAGCGTAAGGAGACCAGATTGAAATTCAGGATAGACTTACCTTGTACACATACGTACAACTCCTTCCCCTGTCTCTTACATCAGTTCTGAAGACCGGGGCCAGTTCGATGATTGCCTATCGCCTGCTGACCAAGGACCTCAAGTGGCAGTGGCTGCAGACGTCATCCAGGCTGGTCTGCAAGAACTCCAAGCCGGACTTTATCATTTCCAACCATAGGCCGCTCATGTACGTACTGTACGCATGGTCGTAGGTATACTGTATAGTGCAGGATTCTTTGAAGCACTGAGCCAACTTTTGCTGTTAATTGCAGGGAGGAGGAAGGCCGCGACCTTCTCGGAAAGCGCACCATGGATTTCAAGGTGACCTACCTAGACGCTGGTCTCACGTCCGCCTACTTGGACAGCGAGGTGGGCGGCACAGGCAGCGGGGGAGGAGGAGGAGGCAAGGGCACCACCAACGGGTCAGTGGGGCATTCATCGACGTCAGGCACGTCCAACAAGGTCCCTAAGAGATACAAGAGTCACCTCAGGGACTTCCTGTCCACACAGGTAATAATGACTCAATCAGGTCTCCTGCGGGATGGGAAATGCGTGGGTGATGACGTATAACATCTACTGTATTAATTTTTTTTAAATTAGGGGCGTGGCAAGAAGAAGAACTCGTCTGCAGCTAATTCGGCTGCAGCAGCAGCAGCCGCTGCGGCCGCCGCCGCGGCGAACGACATCTACGTGGCACCATCCACGGCCGACAGTGCCGCCGCTGCAGCAGCAGCAGCTGCCACGGCCGCACCCTCCATAGCGGCCTCCTACACGTACGGCCATCCCTATGCAGACAGCGCGCTCTACCAGCAGAGCCCGCACCACCTGTCCTCGCCCTACCAGTCCATCTACTCGCCTGCGGCGGTTGAGAACAGGTACTTCTCCTCAGAGTACCTGGCCAGGTACAGCTCCCTCACCACCTACTACCCCGAGTATGCAGCAGCCCCCTACATTGCCGGCAACAGCTACTTTGACGTCACCAACTCTTCCAGGTCTGACAACCTTCTATGCTGTATAGAAAAAATGTTACTTTGTGCGTCCGTTTGCGATCCTCATCTCTCTCTCTCTCTCCACGGTCAGGTCTCTCAGCCTGCCATACGACACTGCCCAGTTGCGGTACTTTGACGGCAGCGAGAAGCCTCCCTCTTCGGCGTCACCTCCACCCAAAAGGTCCTCCTCCGCAGGTGAGTCAAATAAGGCAACCCAACCAATGGGGTTACTAGGGGCACACCTGCAGTGACGACATTAGTGGTAATTAGTGATGGGGTCGAAATCTGGTTGCTCTAAGGGTTTTTTCCCACTATTCTAACACCTGGCCTGGCATTAGGACAACCACACACCAAATTTATGCTAGAGATATTGGTTGGGAAGTTTGGTGGCAGAGCCAGCCCCAAGTGAATGGCTGGGGTTTTTTTTTTTCCAGGCCTGAGCCAGCAAGAGAAGAAAGGCGAGAAGGCCGCCACGGTAAAGAGCGAGCCCATTGGGTCTATCGGCGCGCCGGGGCCGGGGCCGGGGCCGGGGCCGGGAGCCGCACCGGAGCAGGGAGGGCCGCAGCCGGCGGCGTACGAGTACGGGGGGGCGGAGAGGGGGGAGTTCGCGGTGGAGGCGGCCGAACACGCCATCGGTATGGAAGCGGGGAAAGTTGGAGGGAACATGTCGTGCTATTGAGATGACAAAGTCTTCTGCATGGGTTTTCCTTTTTTTTTTACAGGAGGCATCTCTCAAGAAGTCAAGAAGACTTGAAGATGGAAGGAGCTAGCTGAGAGAAAGCAGGATCGAAGAAGAATTGTTTTTGCTCTGTAGTACAAATTGTCGGACATTATTGATTCAGGCAGATTTTGTTCTCTTTCATCGTTATCTAGTCAATTTGATATGCTGTAGAAGAATAAGCACGGTTTTGATCTGATACGTACCACACTAAGATGAACAATAAAAGGAAGGAAGGGGTAACAAGAGGACTCCCAGCCGCAACTTCCACGTTTCTCCCGCGTTCCGCCAGACGGCGTCACCGTCGGAGGGGGAGGGGAACACCCTCCTGACGGCGGAGAAGAGGGCGGCGGAGAAGGTCTTGGAGGCCACGAAGAGGAAGACCAGCAGATGGAAGAGAGAACACCTCAGGTGGGGCATGTTTTTCAAACAGGAGATATCCAGATACTACCTGAACACCAGTGGTACCTAGTACATTATCCAGTTTTGTGCTTCCATGTGAGGCACGTCCTGATTGTTTTCATGGAAAGAGACGACAGGATTCTGGCCTTTTCCTTCAGGTTTGCCTACGTCCTGTCCAGCAACTACTTTGTCGGGGAGGGCGTGGCAAACAGCACCGCCGTCATGCTGGAGAAGTCAAGTTACACTGGCACCAACTTTGAGAGAGTTGCTGAACACACTCTTCTGGTCCATCCTGAATCCGGGACCGTCGGACTTGCTCACCAACACGTTCAACGCAAGGTTCACACTGGTCGCCGTGGAGTTTGCCTTCTACCAAGTGTTCACAGTCATAGTCTTCCTGAACCTTGTTGATAGCATGAACTCGACGGTACAGCGGGTGGAGAACCAGAAGATGTTCTGGAAATTTACCCGTACCAGCATCTGGATTGAGTTCTATGATGTAAACGCCATCCTGCCACCACCCTTCACCATGCTGAACGTGGTCTGGCTTCTCATCTACGAGATGTTCCTGGCCACCAAGAAGTTTCGGATGAAGCTGAAGATGATGCTGAATGGGATGCCGGAGCTGCCCCTGGCCTCAGAGTGCAGCAATGACAGGACGGCCTACAAGAAGAGGATGAGGCACGCAAGGCTGATGACGGAGCTGGTAGAGAAGATTCCAAAGAGCAAGAGGATGAAGAAGAACAAGGGGGAGCGGAACTACCTGACCAAGGACGATCTGACCAAGATGAAGAAGGAGATTGTGGAAGAGATATAGTCTCCGCGCTGAAACAGGAAAGTTTGGCGTGATAGCTGATATACTGTACGAAATATTAAAAAGAACATTCATAGAAGTTGTTATTCTTTCCCCCTTTATCTTCTGTTCGAACGTGTACCTTGACAAGCGACTGGGAAGACAAGATATTTGTGTAATGCATCCTCATTCCTGATGGGTCTTTTTACTTCCTTTTTGTTTGATATCTTCCGCTTTCTTATCACCACGGAACATTAGTACACTGCATACAGTACAAGGACACAGGGTCTGCCTGCAGACTGTCTGTAATAGAAAATGTTCACATACCAGTATAATATTTCTTGTATTTGTGTCAATAACCTAGGTTTTTGCCATGTCGTAGCAAATATTAGGTACAGTATTATATGATTTTGGGTAGCCGTACTATAGCATGGAAGTGCCATGTACGCGTATGATTGGCCTTTGGAATTCTCAGGCCCACGCAATCTGCAGTAAAAAAAAAAAGTAAGTTTCTCAGATAAGATCGACAATTGGCAGACGATGGAGGGTCGCTCGAGACTTTGGCTTGGGGCGCTGGAGAAGGCGAAAGAGCACATGGCCAGGAGGAGGAGGATTCTGCAGCAGGCGAGGCCGGCCGAGTGGAGAAACTTCACGGAGGAGCAGGTGGAGGTGCTGGCGGCTCTCTCCGCCGGCGAGGAGGGGATGACGAACAAGGTGTTGGATCTCCTGGCAAGGGGCGACGTCAGGTTCATGGTCCAGTGTCTGCTGGTAGCGCTGCAAGAGGACAAGATGCGCAGGTTTCTCTCGCTGTTTTCCCGGGCTGACGAGCTGATCAAGGATGGCCAGACCTGGAGGAAGGTGCTGAGGCCGCTGATGTCCAAGGCCCTGGAGTTTGGCTCCGCCGACCCTCTCAGGGAGATCCTGGTGCTGGCCTACGACTCCAGCCCTCCCAGGCTGAACCTGGCGCCGGGACTGAACGACCCACTGCTGGTCAGGGCCTGCGAGAGGGGCGACTATGAGACGGTCAGGGTGCTGGTCTCCTACGGGTACAGGCTCAGGATGCCGCCTCTCAACGGTCAAAATGTAGTTGGCGAGGAGAGCCGCCAGCAGCACTGGAAGGGCCTTCTTCATGTCCAGGATGACGTGGAAGACGAGGCGGACAGGGACGACATCTACGCGATCAGAATCCTGCGGATGATGTCGGTCCCTGCCTACGTGTTCGCCTGCTATGCGGTGGCGGCGGACGACAGGGACCTGGGAGGCAAGATGGAGGTGGCCTGCGAGTGCGTCGGGATGCCCAGCAGGTCCAAGGTCTTCACTTACAACAACAGCTCTTCGGTTATGACCGTCGACGAGAAGGAGGAGCAGTCCTTTGCAGGAAACACAAGGGAATCCGTCATCCATTACTGCCCTGGAAGTACCAGGTTTAAGCCCCGGGATGACTGCCCGCACCACCTGGAGTGCAACGACCCGATCTACAGGTGCTTTGACCTGGCCCGGCTGGCCTACGAGTGCAGCAGCTCCTGGCCGGAGTACAGGACTGAGTGCATGGAGGTCGCTCGGAGTTGCCGCCTCCTCTCTGCAGAGATCCTGGACCAGTGCAGGAACTCGAGGGAGGTGTCGGTCTTGCTGCAGGAGAAGGTCGCTTCCACGAGATACTTCAAGGGGTACACTTCCGCCATGAAGTTTCCCCGCGTGAGACTGGCCATCGAGCACAACCACAAGGAGTTCGCCACCCACATGTACTGCCAGCAGTTCCTCAGGCGCGAGTGGCACGGCGGCGTCAGCTGGCAGGGAAAGGGGAAGTTCCACAAGCTGGCCTACTTTGTCGTGCAGTTGCTGCTCTGTCCTGTCTATGCCGCTCAGGCCTCGTTCGTCCAGATTGGCAGGGACGTCAGCAAGCTCAGGAAAAAGGAGGATGGCAAGCCGGACGGTGTCTTGGCCGAGACGAGGCTGCAAGGAGTTGCCCGGAGATACCTGGACTACTGTGACAGGACCGCCATCAACCTGGACTCTCCGCTGAACCGGTTTCTGTCCACCATCGGCTACTTCTTGGCCTTCCTCACCTGCATCCTGATCACTGTCATCAGGCCCCTCTCCGACCGCCTGTCCTTCTCCTTCGGGCACCTAGACTGGCACCAGTGGTACCTGCTGATCTACAGCAGCTCCGTCCTCTACGGCTACCTGGTCCTCTTCAGCATGCTCAGGTCCGTCTCCCACTTTTTCAACTTCTGGCGGGTGTTGGAGCTCGGATGCCACCTCAGTTGCTGCCTCTCGCTGGTCCTCACCCTCTACCTGAGCGTGGAATCGAAGAACTGCGAGGAGTACGAGATCGTGGAGAACGTCTACCTCGTCGTGTGTCCAAATGATCAGGTACCGCACACCTTTCTGTATATTAAAATAAGATCATTTAAATGACAAGAATTAGGCATTAATAGCTGCAATGGTAGTAGCACAAGGTCGCAAGGTGCAACACTTTTCTTCTCTCAGAGCGACCAATACACGATGGTGGCGAACGTGGCCACGACGCTCCTGGCCTACACAGCCATCTCTGCCACTTTCCGCCCCACCTACTTCATGCAGATGCACGATCGCCTCGGCCCCATCATCATCCACTACACCAAGGTGGTGCTGGACGTGGTCACCATGGCCTTCATCTTCGCTGTCACAATCCTGGCCTTCTCCTTTGCCATGATCCACGTCCTCTCCAGCCAGCTCGTCCTCTCGGACTCCGAGTTTGCCCTCCTCGGCAACCTGACTGAGGCCTCCCCGGTGGAAATCGGCAAGAAGTTGGCCGAGCTGCTCTTTGACGACTACGGCTACACCTTCCAGAGGACAGTAGAGCTCCTCTTCTGGGCCATCATGGACCCGGGCCCTGCATACGAGTTCTTCAGCACCAACACCACCAAGGGACAGATAGGGTCGATCATTTTCGCAATATTTCAGGTACAGATAGTAAAGACCAGTACTGTACGGTACATTCTCGTGTTTTTGTGTCAACAAACTTAGGGTTTGGTAGTGTTGAGAGTGTGCACCTCTGGACTTTTTTTTTAGAAGTTTTTTTGTCTAAACACTACAAACCAGCTCTTTTTGTTGACATAGTTTTCGCAAAATGATTTTTAGTACTGATGTGGAAAAACGCAAACTCTCCACCATCAACATCCCATTTTTGAAGGTCGTGGCAGTCATCGTCTTCCTGAATCTGCTGATCGCTCTGATGAACTCGACGGTGCAGAAGGTCCACGACCAGAAGGAGCTGTACTGGAAATTCACCCGCACCAGCATCTGGGTGGAGTTCTTCGACGACACGGCCATGTTGCCCCCGCCCTTCACCATGCTCAACGTCTTCTGGAGCCTCCCGCACGCGGTCTACAGCCTGGCCAGGAGGCTGGTCAGCTCGGCTGGTGGGCGGCTGCTCGGGAAAGCCGAGAGGGAGGAGACCGCCTGCAGGGAGGAATGGCACTCCTTCGGGAGGAGGATGGCCCACGCCAGGCTGATGGTCAGGCTGATTGAGAGGGTGCTGCTCAGCGGCAACAGCAGCAGAGAGCAGCAAGGCGAAAGAATGAAGAAGGATTTGATATAAAATGATTGCAAATTTTGCGCATTTAAGTCCCATGGAAATACTGAAAACATGACAGAAAACATGACACTTGTTTCTTCTTCGTCTTACTCCTTGCAGATTGCACCAATCTGCGCAATCCGTCAGCTGATCGACCTCCAACTGATCAAGTTCCAATCCCTCTTGTCTGCCCCACCCGTGAAGCAGAGCAAATCATGTGACATTTGACAGTAGGAGAGGCACCCGAGCGCGGCCAAGAGGTTGGCCGACAAGGCCAAGGAGATCGGGGAGACCAGACAGGTGCGTCGACGGGAGGAGGGGTAGGTCTTGGGCTCTGCCAGCCTTCTTTTTTTAAATCCAGTTCCACCCAGAGCGATTGGGTCTCTGGCCATAAGGGCAAGAAGTCGAGCCTGATTGGGAAGCTGCGCAAGCTGACCCGCTGGCTCAGCTCGGAGTGGGAGTTCGTGTCAGGCTCGTACATCAGCTCGGTCTCCGTCCAGTCCAGGAATAGACACAAGGTGCACCTGGAGGTGTTTGCCAACCTTGCCATCCCATGATGACACCCCGCACCCCCCCCCCAATTCCTTCCTCCCAGCAGCAGAACAGAAGCGGCAGCAGCAAGCCCCAAGGCCAGCAGCACCATTCCCGCCCTAGCAGACCCAGCCGGAGAGACCTGTCCGCCAACGCCAACAGGGCCAACCAGTCCTTTGACTGGTACTTCCAAGAGACAGGCGCAGGAGGAGGAGGGGCGGCAGCCACAACAGCGAGGAGGAGGAGTCTCAGAGTTTGACGAATCCAGTTTGTTGTTGTCGATGTGGGAGGGACATGTTGTCCCACTGGCCGATGTTGTTGTGATGTTCTTTTCAATATGGTGGTCATGCATGGAAAAAGTCGATACACGCTTAGTAAGCAGTTTTATCAAAGCGTAGGTGTAGTATGCATAGTATTATTGAACTTGCGCGCACATGTCACCCTGTTTTCGTCATACATCACTTTTCCACCTTCTGCTTCTTCTTCGCTGGCTTCTCCTCCTCCGGAGTGTCGAACTCGTCCAGTGCGTACGTCGCCACCAACTCCTGTTTCTTCCTGCACAAATGAATAAATGAATGAATGAATGAATAAACGGACAAATATGGGAAGACGACTGAGGCACTGCGAGGACGCTCAGAGCACACAGACGCGGTCCTACCTGTCCAGGAGAGCGGCTTCAATGTCCGCCTGCGTCGGCACCACCACGTGGGCAGCGAAGCGACGCTCTTTCCCTGTGAAAAGATTCTCGTTTGCAAATCCTTTATCCTTTTTCTTTAAGATCATATTTTACATACCCTCCTCCATGGCCTCCTCAAGCCTGTCCTCTGCGCTCTTCTCCTCCCCGTAGATGTTGCTCTCTGCCTCTCCCTCGTCCAGTTCCCCCTTCTCCTTCTTCTCCTTCCACTCCTCCACGGCCTTGGCCACGGCCGCCCGCTCTGCCTCTACCTCCGCAGGGACCAGTCGACAGTCGTCATCGTCAAGGAAACCATAGTACCTGGAAAGGCACGCAATCGAAGACACGACCATGATAAAAGTGTAGGCGGACACATTTACTAACACTACTAGTTGGTCGGGGTTTTGATCTGATTAAAAATAGAATTTAAAGAGTTGCTAAATTTTAAACCAATATACTGTTTACATGGCACTATTTTTACAACCCTTTTGCTTTGTTACCTGGAATCCACGTCCTTCATGAGCTCTGCCCTGGTCTTCTTGGGCGGCGGAGGCGGTGCGGCGTCGAAGAGCTCCCGCACTCCCGGGAGGTCACGGGCCGCGCCGAAGTACTTGTAGCCGCCGCTGCCAGCCACTTCCTTGCCCTCGTTGTCTAACATTCTGAAAAAAGATACATTTATTGCCTAAAAAAAAAGCAACCATTTGGGCCAAACGTACTCCACCCGAGCCATGCAGAGGCCAAAAAAAAATATGCCTTACCTCCCCCCCCCCAAGAAAACGGGAAATGAGAAGGGAGGAGGGAATGGCAAGGTGCTGGAAAGAAAAAGAACAACCACACAGCATCGAGATGCTTCTGCTGTTGCAAAAAGTGGGAAAACAGTAGGAAGGAAGGAAGAAAGAAACGAAGGAAGCAACAGTTTTTTTTTTTAAGAAGGAGGAGGAAGCTTCGTACAAGGAAGAGGAGGAGGAGGAGGAGTTCAACCCCCCCCACCCCTGTAAAAGGGAGGGCGGAAAGAGGAAGAACAAGAACAAGAACAAGAAGAAACCTTAGACCTCCGTACACCTTTATTTATCCACGTTCTATTTCACGAAATATGGGCTCAAGTTATTCATGTGTTCCTGAAAAAAAATGTAATGTAATTAAAAGTAATAAATAAGAAATGCATGCTAGTTCAAAGCTGTCAAAGTAAGAAGACGATTGATGGTTTCCACACACACAATTTATTTCCTCCATGAAGTGGTGCGGATGACCATATTTCAACGGCCTTTTTCTCTCGGAAAAGGTCAGTAAACACGGCTGCCGCAACCCAAAAAAAAAATCCTTTTTTTTTTCTTGGATGTGATTCATGCCAGTTCCCAACCAATATCGGTTCCACTACGGGCCACTAACTGATAATTAGTGATGGGGGAGGTTCAATCAATATTTTTGGGTTGCTCTAGGTTGCCGCAAGGGGTATTCCTCCCTCCCCCCACCCCCCCACACACACACTAGTTTAACACCTGCCCTGGAGTTAGGGCGACCCATCACCAAATGCACGCTAGCGATATTGGTTGGGCAGTTGCCACAACCAAACAGAGTGGATTGCTCCCTCCACCTTTCCCTCTCCCTCCCCCCCTCATAAATAAGACGTTTAATCTTTCCAGGTCGCTGAATCCAAAGGAAAACGTGTCCAATATTTTACGGGAGCTCCGGTGGGCGGAGGAGGAGGAGGAGGGGGAGGGGGAGGGGGAGGGG
>JAAUYM010110624.1_pt1 | contig 10792 bp, 8 predicted proteins | sample 7278001 | NCBI WGS metagenome assembly JAAUYM01 (sample SAMN14350224, study PRJNA611818) | marine sediment metagenome | isolation source: surface marine sediment (1.8m) | place: French Polynesia: Moorea | collected 2018-08
TATGCCTGTCTACCTTTCCATCTCCCTACCTATCTACCTATCTCTCCTCTCTCTCTCTCTCTTGCCTCTCTCTCTCTCTCTCTCTCACTCTTGGTAGAAAACTGCGGCAGTGGGTGGTACGATACGTGCTTGTTGATTGTTGAAGATCTTGCTCACGTTGATGAGAAAATCAACAATCTGGCTGCCAGTGCACCTCAGGAAAAGATTGAGCTTTAAAAACAGGCATTGTGTATTCTTGTACCTTAAATATTAAAGGTACTGAAAAAAAAGAATTGTGACATAATTTTTGAACTGTGGGGTAGAGTCAGAGTCGATCAATTTTCAGTTAGAGAACACACTGATGTCGATCTGGTTACAGTATTGTAAGAACAATTTTCGATCAACTTACAGTTTCTTCATATTGTGTTGTCGATCAGTTAGCAGTTTCTCCAGTTTTATCTTTTGCAACTGAAAGCTGATCGACACTTTTTTGTCGATCAATTTTCTTTTTTGATTTGACATCTACTGTCGATCAGATTTCTTTCTTGTTTGTCGATCAACCTTCATTCGATCCAGTTGCTGGTTACCGAGTGGAAGCTATGTTATCTACTTCATTCTCCCCTTCCTTTTTTCTTCCCTACCCCCTTTTTCTATTTTGTGTACTCCAGATTGAGAAGAAGGAGTCAGTTTTTGAGAGTGTAAAAAACCTTTGGAATAAGAAGAACGAGTTAGAATATTTAATCTCTGGTTGCCTTCTTTATTTAGTGTTCATGCTGAAGATTGGTATTCTGTGTAGAGATGAAGAGATTCAGTCCCTCCTTCTGGTCTCAGATCTCTTGAACCCAAATTTAAGTGTAACAATCATATTGCGACCTTAGTCCTTTATTCATCCTCGCGGTCGCGCCTACATTTGGCACAGAGCTTCAAAAGACTCTCGAAAGCAAGGTTCCACATAAGAGGTGAGAGGACTCCCCTTGTGGGGTACCTCTCATTAAATACCTTTTTGTTGCCGCCTCCTGGTGTCTGAACTCTATCCTCCTGTTACGGAGGTAGTGTTCGTACCACCTGATGAAGTGCTCTATTATGCCCTTGTCCCTTATCCCTGGTATGATTGACTCCGGTTGAACATTGTTGAAGGCACCTTGAATATCTAGAAAGGCACCAAGAGAGAATTTGTTTTAAATCAGTGCACTCTCAATGTGCTCCGCAATATTTGATAGTGCTGTTTCAGTACTCCTTCCTTTATGAGACGCTGAGTCCGCCAGAGCAATAAGCCCGACGCCCTTGACGAAGCCAGATCACTCCACTTGTGACCTCCTCCCCCTCCCCGAAGACGAGGTTCATGATGGCGACGTAGATACATACAGTACACGTAGGTACAAGATGTGCAATTTGCTGCCTTTCCGTCCGGAAAATATTCGTGGAGACCTGAAGCCCACGTCTCGGAAAGGCCTCTGACTTCCTCCCTTCCCTTCCACCTTCCCTTCCAGCTCCTCCTTCGACATGGTCCAACGCTCTTCCTTCCCTGTGTGGACATACAGTAAGTATAGGAAGTCCTTATGTTGCTCCCGCTTCCTCTCCACGTTGGCTGCCCTTATGTTGTTGGTGAAGTGTTGTTGGTGTCGAGAGAGCCTGGGCTTTAAGCCCAGGCTCTCTCGACTCGTCCTCGATGACGTCGGTTTCTTCCTCCTCTTCGATCTGGGCCAGTGTGGAGGTCGCCTTGACCTCGCTCGGTGTCTCTATGGGGATGCACACATACGCGGGATCTTGAAAGTGGACGCCCCCTGGGAGGATTTGAGTCATGCTCTGTAGAAATAGAGGATGAGGGAGAAATTAATTTCCTCTTTTTGTACGTCAAAATTGGAGTTGATCTTGACTTACTTGTCGTCCCTTGCTCTAGATGTCCTTCGCCAGCTTCCACAAGGCGAAGAGCTCCTTCGTCGTTGGCTTGTCTGAGGCACTGAACTTGCCCCAGAGGTCGCGAAAACTCGTCGAGTCCAAGGTTGGGGTCCTTCCTTGTCTCCTCCCTGAACTCCTTGAGCTCCGGAGTGGGAAACAGAGCCAGGATGACTCTCCAGCTTCTCCGAGCCCACGTCTTCTTCACCTCCTTTGCCGTGGCCCACCGGCTGAGCGAACCAGAACCGGACGAGGTCGAGGGAGTGGTCGTGGGGTCCTCTCGCTTTGGCGAAGCCATCATGGCAGACTCGGACGACACCAAAGCCCCCAAGCGGTCGTCCCGGCCCGGGGAGTGGGGTGACCCGGTCTTGCTGGGCTTGCTGGACTTCCGGCCAGGCATCTGGTGAGGTCGGATGTCCCCGGAGAGACAACCGACGTACTCCACGTACACTTTTTGAAAGTTACCAACGGTGGACTGAGCAGCGACATGTGTCGTCGACTCTGCCGAGGTTTGGTGAGTCCGAGAGAGAAAGTAAAGTAATTTTTTTTTGTTTCACTGTTAATGTACACTATACATATCACTATATCGAGTACTCATGATTCACCAAACCTCGGCAAAGATGTAAGCACATCCTAGTTCGTCTTCGTCTTTTGACAACCTCAAAAAGAGCCCAGAAATGAGGTCAGGGGGTTGCAACCATCTCCCAAACTGAATCTTGGCAAGCAGGAGATCACCGGGGACGGTCGGGGATGGTCGGTATTGTCATCGTCGTCGCCTCCACCAGTCTATTTTCTTTCCTTCTCTTTTTTTAGTGAATACCAGGCCAATCAAACGATGTTAATGCCATCCCTGAGGGCTTAGTCAACCCTCAGGGCAATGTCACCAACATCAGACTGAAGCTGGCCTCCTTTATGGCCAAGCCGCAACATAGTCGGCAGCTCTGTCAATGCAGGAATGACCGTTTCGGGTTATGGGGCGACCGAGTCAGCCGTGACGGTGCCGTCAAAGCGTGTGGACTCCCCCTCCTCCTCCTCTGTGCCAGCTAGTCTGAAGTGTGAGGAGCCCCCTCGTACTAGTCCGGCACTGGTTCACCCAGCCAGTGGGACACGGAATCTTCCGGTGCCACAGCAAGGGAGGCCAAGAAGATTTTTTACTAGAGAATAAGGTTCCGTGATGAGGGCGGCGCCCTAGCCACATGGACACCAGTTCCCGTGAGATCACTGAAGTTAAGCAACGTTGGGTCTGGCCAGTACTTGGATGGGTGACGTTTTGGACTCTCGACAAGCAGCAGCTTATAGCGCAGCAAGCCACAGCAGCACATCTCTCTCTCTCTCTCTCTCTCTCTCTCGGCATGCAGCAGCTTATAGCGCAACAAGGCCGCAGAGAAAAGAGAGGGAGAGACACAAAACTCTCCAGAAGAGGAAGAACACCAGATGGTGCTGTCTCCCTTTCCCCATGGCACCATCTGTCAGAAGGAAAGGGAAAGGTCCATGCTCCTTTGGAAATTGGAGTGCCCTGTGCCCTGATGTGCCCTTGAGGAATTAAAGTGGTAACCTGCCAGAAGTGTGGTGACGGTGACGTAATAATGACAATAATGTAGGCATAAGGGTTCGGCGACAGACTGGCCATGGTGGGGCAAGGCTGTAAAAAGCTTCTGTCCCTACCCACTCTACAAACAAAGGTTCCGTGAGCTCCGTTGCACCAGATCCTCCTCGAACTTCCCAAAATTATATACAATGTAGGGACTGAAAAGCACATTGATAACCAAATGATGTGTCAATCAAAATCACACCGGTATTTAATAGTGTGTGTTCATTTAAGTAGGGGTTCTGCTTGTTGTTGGGCAATTTCCTCTCAATAAAATTAATTAGTTAATTAATTAGTAACAAGAATCCTCGCCGTACCCCCTCATACGGCAAAAGCAGGTTACCACATCAATTGGTCTCCTACTGGCCTGTCCTAGTTGGGGGATGGGCCCCTCTTGGGGTGGCCGATTCGGGGTTGCCATCATGTGCCCTCATGGGTGTGGTGGCTCTGGAGGGCCTGTCTCTTCACAAATCAGGATAAGGGGCCGGAAGAGCACCCCTATAAAGGTGAATCAGGGTAAAGGCATAATGGTCCCGTTAGTGGACCGACCATGGAGGGACGTGGCTCATGTTTGCGGCCCCTCCCACCCAAACAACAACAATCGAGTACAGTCGAGTTTCACATTAACAATTCTCACATTAACAATATTTTTGCTGCTTACCAAACTTTTATAACATAAATTGTTTCCATTTTATTATTTTTTTCTGGAAGAGTTTCACATTAACAATATTTTTCTGCCATCGTTATGAAGAAAGGCTGTAGAATCTGTCATTAATGCAATCTTTCACCGGATTTTCAAAAAGAAGAAAAAGCAAAAGAAAGAAGAAAGAGGACAGAATATGAAAAGTGAAGTACATCCCTTAAGTCCGAGGAAAGCAAGTCATCAGACCTGGTGAAGAAGATCACTGTGCTGGATGCCATACACATGGCCGCAAGGGCCTGGAAGAAGGTCAAGCACACAACAATTGCTAACTGATTCCAGAACGTGTTTTGGCTGAAGAAAAGCAAAGCAGAGCGCGATGAGGAAGAGGAAGACGAGTTTGATGCATTAGCCAATGTGCCCGTCCCGGCCAACATGTAGGAGGTTGAGTTCCACATGCTGGTCAAGGAGGAGATTGAGGTGGAGGAAGTCCTCGCTGGCAATGGCTACAAGGTAGTGGAGGGCAGCCAGTATGTAAGATCACAACCGGAGTGAGCGCCAAGGAATGCCTGCAGTCCCTGGCCAAGGTCAGAGCTTACTGTCTAGACTCTGAGGATCTGGAGAGTGGCATCCACCAGAGCCTCAGGAGAGTGGAATCCAAGTGCGTGTACAATGTATCTCAGTCATTTAAGCATAGCAACATCACTAACTAGTACTTCAAATAAACCTTGTTTCACTTTAACAATAATTTCACATTAACAATATATTTGCTGCTGACGAACAACATTGTTAATGTGAAACTCGACTGTACTCACTGTATCGGGAGTTTACTGTAACTTTCTTTGACGGAACAGTCGGAGATATCCCAGCTACATATTTTTTTTAGGAGTTGATGATCCTCCTACCAAGTCGCAGCTATGCCATCCATCTCAGCATGTTTTCTTCTTGGAAGTGTGCATACAGTAGGAAAAATAGTAGAAGATATGCCGGCTACCAATATCAAGTCGGACTTTTTTATGTACCGTGCCAAGCCCACTGCAGTGGGCTTGGCAGAGTAGGATCAATGGTCTGGACACCAAAATCGAAACAGACATCGGACGCGACAAATATGTATGTAGAGATAAAAAGGTACTTCGCGATCACATCTGCAATTGCAGCTCTGTTAAAATGAAATAAAGTAAAACTTATGGAGTCAGTAAATGTAAATTGTTTTGGTCAATTTCAAGGGGTAACTATGTAATGCACATAGTAAGAGTAAAAAAGTGTCCTGTATGTTCCTTCATGCCAATAGAGAACAAACATTTCGATATTATAAAGGATATTATGAAGTCTTACTTTTTTACAATTTATAAAATTGAAGCAATGATAGCAGTGAAATCATTATTGAAGTCCTTCATACCATCTTAAAAAGGAGGTTTTGTTTGCCACCTAATCCAGTTTGATCCAAACCAGAACTTTTATATTTGGAAAATAAAGTACCTTAGGCTACAGCTGTAGTATACGATATCCAGCAGACCAACTGATGCACTTACATTTCAACTCTTTCCACTTTAATTCCCCACGGCTCTGTAGCTTCGTCTAGTGCGCACTGAAAATAAAATACAGTTAAATCTCAATTTAAGAAAAATTCGCGATATAAGAAATTTTTGCTGCTTACCAATTTTTTACTACATAGCAAGTCCCAATACAAGAAATTTTTGAAAAAGTCAAGTATGGATATATAAGAATTTTTTGGCAAAAATTCCCAATCTTCCTGGTCACAAAGAAAAAAACCCAATAGTTTACAGCAACAAAACAACCAGGCAGTGAACAATTTTTCTAACAATTTCACCACTGAAATTTGTGGCTAGGTGAGGAAAAAGTGCAAAACTGTATTATGGACTACTTCCAGTTCATGGGTATGAGCACATAAAATCTGGTGTATTAATACATTTCCATGCATTTAGTTTCTCTGCTGTGAGAAAAAGCAATATACAATGTATTCAAAAGCAACATAAAACTGTTTTTTACTGTTTTCCATGGTTTTATGAAGGATTTGTCCTGAGTATCAATCTAACAAAAATCTCCATATAAGAACCTGTTTGCCGCTGACAAACAACTTTCTTATATCGAGATTCGACCGTTTTACAAATATTTCTTTAGGTTCGATAACTGGTGAGAAATATGACAAGTACTGTAGACTTACGATATTTTGTAGAAGATTGGCATTGATGGTACGGGATATATTTCTAATAAACAAATCTAACCAAATATAGAAAAGCAAACTAATTTTAAAATATGGTCGTCATGTCAACATACCGGTAGTCGTAAAATAACTATATTTTATATTTTACGACTATGTCATGTCAACGATTTTTTTCATTTTGTTTTCCTCGTAATTATACCTAGAGTTTTCTTCGTTACACTGCATGTACGTACTTACAAATTTAACAAGTGTTATAGGTATGTACTGTACAGTATATACCTACGTACATACTGTAAGCATTGCGTCACATATATTTTTCGTTTAGTAGAAAATCAAACAAACCTACATTTCTGAATGAATTTCTACAAAAATTTGCACAGACTTAATGTATGTAGTTTACAGAAAAATAAAAAAAAGTTACACTTTTTACCTTTTTATAAGCGTTTCTATGCATCTTTCATGCCTGGCGGGCGGGCGGAATAGTGCCTATTGTACGTATAAGAGAGTCATGTCCCACCCGACGTGGCTGGAGTTGATGCACTTGAGGTTATTGATAATGATGTTGATGTTGTTGTTAATGTTGATTTTGATTAGAATCGGCGGCAAATTTGAAGTAAAAAAAGTTCAATTTACACAACGAAATTTTCTAGCCGCTTGCCCAGTTAGAGTTACAGGGTGCATGATAAAAACATAAATAAAGTAAAATGTGCAACTTTTTTGATTTTTCTGAAAACTACGTACATTAAGATATCTCTGTAAATTTATTTAAAATTCCATTGAAAAATGTAGGTTTGTCTGATTTCTTACTAAACGAAAAAACTATATGACGCAATGCTTACAGTACATACCTATAACGCTTGTTAAATTTGTAATCGAGATTTCACAAAAACTGGAGTGTCTGAATTTGACATAAATTTATAATATATGATGCACGCTTTCAAAAGTTGACTGACTAAGACATCAACCTAAATTAATATGGCAAGTACGAGTATACTGTACGTATAGTAGTATGTACTCGTAGTTTCTTATTGGCGAAGAAAAAATTACTTTTTGAAAAGCTGGACAGAATAACCATGAAGAGAAAAGAACATGGAGTAGTGCTTTTCTAATGAGTTCTGTTAGAGCGCCTACTGACTCCCCTCTTTTGGTGGCACTAGTGCTACGCTCTCCAAGTCCGTTGCGTTAGGTATACTTAATACTACAAGTAAATTTGGACCTTAGCAGAACGCAAGTTGGAGAAAAAAAATATTACATCCACCTATGAGAATGCATGCAGTTAAAATGGCAATAGTTGGATTGGCTTTTAAATATTGGGTTTTTAAATATTTCTTAGCTTTTGTGACTACTTGCAGGAACCCAATAGGTGTCAACTACCAAATTTGAGAAAAGATAGGTGATGCATTTTTGAGAAGTGAGGGGACAAAGTTAGGGCTGTATAGCTTAATTGGGTAGGGGTATTCAAAAGTTGATATATACTCTGCAGTTAGCACTTTATAGAGGATTTCCCCTCGTACTTTTCTAGTCAGAAGAGAGACCTTACCCAGTATGATATATGCTGAATAGGTGATTTGTAAGTGGAGAATACAGTATTTTCCAAGTAGAACTCTTGCACCGCTTACTGTCATTCCGTCATTTAAACTAACAGTAACAGAAGTGAGATTGGCAAATCTTACCTGCTTTCCTGGGTAAGATTTGCCAATAAGAAAAGATGAAGAGACGACTCGCCACACTGGGAGGTCTCTCAGTGTGGCCCGACGTATTTGAACTCGCTTGCTCGCTATCTAGATCGAAATACAACTCCCCACACTGTTTTTGGCCTTCAGCCTCAGGCCTTCCCCCCAAAAAGCTTTGAGCTCTCTATGTCCATCGCCATTGGAATAGCACTTTCTCATACCCCTCCCTCCTTACCCCTCCCTCCTTAATCGCAACCTCGATTTCGGCCTCAAATGACCTTCAGAGATTTAACCTCATCTGGCCCCCATTTTGGGTGGTAACATTTTTTTTATTTTTGGCAAAAAATAACCCTCTCCCCCAAGGGGGGTGGCAAAAAAATGCAACCCCCATTGAAAAAGCAACCCCCCCCCCATGCAAATTTTGGTAAGGATCGGTCCAACGGTCTGGCCCACAACCTGGAACAGACGAGAGACGGACAGATAGAGAGGACATTTGCCTATATATGCGTATACGAGAGGAGATTCAGTAAGAATTTCGCAATAGTAAAAGACCAAATTATGACTCACCTCACTCAGCGTGGCTCGTCGTGCCTAAGCTCGCTTCGCTCGCTAGCTAAAAGATTAGTTTTATAATTTTGGGCTTTTACTGGCCATGACCAAATTATTATTCGCCACACTGGGCCTCCCAGTGTGGCTCATCGTGCCTGAGTTCGCTCCACTTTCTCCCTAAAAGATCAATAGCAGCGACCTTGATTTACGCAACTTTTTTATTGGAGGCCATTTTGTCCCTTTTTTGGCCATTTTTCATTTTGAGCATAAAATGGGCACCTCCTTTGGGCACCTCTAAGAAAGCTTTGAGCCCTGTGTGCCCATCCCCATTTGAAAAGAGCAAAGAAAATTTTGAGAAAGATCTGTCCAACTGTTAGCATGAAAAGTGGTGTCCCTCAATTTCAGCCAAAACGCCAGACCTGGAGCAAATAACCCATTAACAAAAAAGTGGGGCTTTGGCCTTTCTTTTCATATGCACCAACACCTATTTAATCTGCCCCTCCTTTGCCCCGACCACGGCCTCCAGGGTGGCAGAACCCGCGGCACACCGTACTCACGAAGTCAGAGTCCAGGGAGCATTGACCTTGGCCTTCATGGCGCCAACATCTGGCGCAGTATCCGAAGGGATACTGCTAGCCATGCTAGCCATCTTGTTCCAAATGGCGTAGTCCAGGGGCGCCAGGTCCGGGGATGATGACCACTCCTTGCGCCAGAAGGTGTCCAACCTTTTTTGGGTGGCGTTGGCGGTGTGGGCGCTGGTGCCATCCTGCTGCCAGACCCAGGTGCCCGGCACATAATTGGCGTCAATCCAAGGCCTTACTTCCTCCTCCAGGATGTGCCGGTACGCCGCGGCATTGATCTTGATGCCGACAGGGACCCAGATGGTGGGGACCGTGTGCCGTCAGAGGTGATGATGGCCAGGAACTCGCTGGCACACTCCAACGTATCGTAGGTCATCTGGCGCAATGTCCAGTTTCACTCTTGCACCATATTGCGAGAAACTGGCCCCAGTTTGGCGCTGATTCTGCGCCAGTTTGACCCCACAGCGTAAAAGCTCCAAAATTGTGCCCATGCGCCTCTCATGGGCCATGGCGTGGCCCAGTGGCCCAGTGAGTGGCCCGTCATCCAGTGAAGATTAAAAAATGCTGACGAAGAATGTAAGCATTGCGCCACATATACTTTTCGTTTAGTAAAACATCAAACAAACCTACAATTCTTAACATAATTCTACAAAAATTTGTACAGACTCATCAATGTATTTATGTAGTTTCCCAAAAAAATCAAGATAGTTACACTTTTTGGTTCCACCTTAAATGCGCCTAGGCAGCTTTGCGCCCGAGGTAGACTTGCGCCCATTTATAATAAAAAAGTAGATTTGCGACCATTTATAATAAAAAGGTGCACCTATGCACGCCTCATGCACCTATGTGGGCGCACCATGACTTTTTCGACAATGCAACCATAACTTTTCTGCAAACTGGGCACAAGTTTACTGTTATTGAAATTGGGCACAAGTCTACCAGGGGTGCAAGGAAAATGGGCACAAGTACACTTGCAAGTAGACTTTTATTAAATTGGGCGCAAGTAGACTTGCACGTCTAATTTTATTTAAATTGGCCGCAAGTCTACTTTTATTGAAAACTAACCTGAATGTACCCGCGTTGCTGGGTAAGATTTTGCAACATTACAAATTACAACCCACCACTCGTGGCTCCAACCTGTGGCTTGTATGATTTCGCAACAGTAAAAGACCAAATTACAACCCGCCACTCATGGCTCCAACCCATGGCTCGTCATGCCTGAGCTCGCTTCACTCGCTAGCTGAAAGATCAAACAGTAAAAGACCAAATTACAACCGGCCACTCGTGGCTCCAACCCGTGGCTCTTCTTGCCTGAGCTCACTTTGCTTGCTAGCTGAAAGATCCATTTTATAATTTTGGGCTTTTTCTGGCCAGGATTAAATTACGACTTGCCACACTGGCTCATCGTGCCTGAGCTTGCTTTGCTTGCTAGCAAATAGATCAATCTTAAAGCTAATAAGTCGCTTTAAAGCTAATAAGCTATTAAGTCGTGACCTCGATATTGGGGGTCGCATATTGAGGGGTCGCAAACAACTTTTATGTTATGCAACTTTTTGATCGGAGGCCATTTTAACCCTTTTTTGGCCAATTTTCATTATTGGGGATAAAATGGGCACCCATTTTGGGCAACCCTATAAAAAATTGACCCCCCTATGTCACTCCCCATTGAAAAAGAACACCATACACAAATTTTGGTAAGGA
>JAAUYM010090164.1_pt1 | contig 10790 bp, 10 predicted proteins | sample 7278001 | NCBI WGS metagenome assembly JAAUYM01 (sample SAMN14350224, study PRJNA611818) | marine sediment metagenome | isolation source: surface marine sediment (1.8m) | place: French Polynesia: Moorea | collected 2018-08
ATGGCCAATCGTTCCCACGTTCACATGCGGCTTCGTTCTTTCAAATTTTTCCTTGGACATTGAAGCTACTCCTCAATGAATATTATTAGCAATCATAAAGTTACAAAAAATGGAGCTCATAACCGGATTTGAACCGGTGACCTCTTCCTTACCAAGGAAGTGCTCTACCGACTGAGCTATATGAGCGAAATTCAAACCGTTTATCGCACCACTTTTACCGGCACAATTGTAATTTGGAGCGGGTGATGGGAATCGAACCCACGTGTTCAGCTTGGAAGGCTGACGTTCTACCATTGAACTACACCCGCCTGGATCACCCTGCCGCCGTTGCTAAACGACTAACTCAACTCCTTAACACAATTGCCCGCGGGCTATATATATAATGTATACTTACCAAATAGCGAATAACGCTGTAATTCTGCCAAGCTAAATTATGGTGGAGGGGGTAGGATTCGAACCTACGAAGGCTGAGCCAACAGATTTACAGTCTGCCCCCGTTGACCGCTTGGGTACCCCTCCAAAATTCAAGCCGGCCATTTTGGGATAATCAACGACAGCTGTCAATAAAGCGTTGAACTCATTTAGAAATTTATCTTTCTAACGAACATTTCCAACAGTGCGTCCGTGCCCGTTTTTGTTCACTGAAAATGACGAATCGTCACCCGGAAAACCGCAATTTCACTACTAAATAATTAGCCAGTACAGAATTGGGCGGGAGGATACCTTGTGCTTTGGCACTAGTCGAGACCAGAAACGCATTTTTTTTAATATTATTGCCGGATAGCGCTCGCTGCCAATGCCGTGCCTGGCAGGCGCTTCTAACCCGGCATGGCTACACAGCTGGTTGTTGCCATTAAGATAGCGCAGTAAAGTGCCCTGATTCTGGGTAACTATATGAATTGTTAACTTTTTTAGGGAAAATGGCCGCCGCCGTGCGACCTTGTGCTTGACTATCCCGCCTTGCGAGCGCGTTTTTTCTTACTCCGACGTCCCCTGGCAGGCGCAGCCGCCAACAATTCCTTGCACGCTTCGAGGTCCAGGCTTTTCGGCTCGGTATCCTTGGGAATCTTGGCGTTCTTTTTGCCATCAGTCACGTAAGGACCATAGCGTCCATTCAGTACCGAGATTCCTTCATCTTCGAAAATCTTGATCTGCTTTTCTGCGTCAGCCTTTTTCTTCTCGGCAATCAGTTCCAATGCACGCTCCAGCGTCACCGTGTAAGGATCATCCTCTTTTTTCAATGAGACGAATTTGCTGCCATAACGTATGTAGGGACCAAAACGCCCGACGCTGGCAGCAACGTCTTCACCATCCTCGGTTTGTCCGAGGTCGCGGGGCAGCTTGAATAACTCCAGTGCTTCTTCGAGGGTAATTGTATCGAGTTTCTGACCCGGCCTTAGCCCGGCAAATTTTGGCTTATCCTCATCATCTTTGGTACCGATCTGGGCATAAGGACCGTAACGACCGATGCGAACAGAAACTTCCTTACCCGACTTAGGGTGTGTGCCGAGCACGCGTGCCTGCGCTACCTCTGCACGTGATACATTTTCTTCCTTGTCCTGGACCTGCTCTATAAAGGGCATCCAGAAAGATTGCATCAACGGGACCCAGTCTTTCTCACCGCGTGACACCGCATCCAGTTCATCTTCTAGCCTTGCAGTAAAATCATAATCGACGTAATCATTAAAATGATTCGTTAAAAAATGATTAACGATCTTGCCCTTGTCAGTTGGATAAAATCGTTTGCTATCCAACTCAACGTATTCGCGGTTCAGCAACGTCGAAATAATGCTTGCATACGTAGAGGGTCGGCCGATGTCATATTCTTCCAGGGATTTGACCAGGCTCGCTTCCGAGTAACGCGGCGGTGGCTCGGTAAAGTGCTGTTCATTGCGAATTTCCTTTAAGGTAATTTCGTCACCTTCTTTTAACTGCGGCAACAGTTTCTCCTCGTCTTCCGCGCTCTTTTCATCATCCTTGCCCTCGAGGTATACCTCCATGAAACCCGGATCTGCAATACTGGAACCATTTGCCCTGAAGTTATTGCCTTTACCACAGCCCAAATCCACTGCCACCGTATCAATGGTTGCATGTTTCATTTGTGATGCCATAGCTCGCTTCCAGATCAACTCGTATAGTTTGAATTGTTCAGCTGTAAGGTGTTTCTTGATATCAGCCGGCACGCGTGTAACAGATGTCGGCCTGATTGCCTCGTGAGCTTCCTGTGCATTCTTGGATTTGGTTTTGAACTCCCTGGGTTGCGCAGGCAAGGCGCCTTTACCATAGCGCTGTTCAATAAAACCGCGCATTTCCTCAACGGCTTCCTTGGCTAGCGTCACCGAGTCGGTTCGCATGTAGGTAATCAGGCCTTCGGCGCCGTCACCGATATCAATACCTTCATAAAGCTGCTGGGCAGTGCGCATGGTTCGTTGAGCTGTAAACCCGAGTTTCCTGGCTGCTTCCTGTTGCATGGTAGAGGTTATGAACGGCGCTGCCGGTTGTCGCTTGCGTTGTTTCTTCGTTACTTGTGCAACTTTAAGCATGCCGTCGGCAGCGGACTGCAATTTATCCCTGACCTCGCCCGCTCTTTTTTCACTGGTGATGGAAAACTGCTTGAGTTTTTCATCATCGAAGAGGTTTAGCTTGCCGATAAATTTACTTTTCTCGAACTCAAGATCGGCTTCAATCGTCCAGTATTCTCGCGGTTTGAAGTCATCGATTTCTTTTTCACGCTCGCAGATCATGCGCAATGCTGGTGACTGAACCCTGCCAGCTGATAGACCTGGTTGAACCTTCTTCCATAACAGCGGGGAAAGATTAAACCCGACAAGATAATCCAGTGCGCGACGCGCCTGCTGTGCATCGATTAGATTTGATGCTAACTCTCTGGGATGTTCTATCGCATCTTTGATGGCGGTTTTCGTCACTTCATGAAAAACAACACGGTGTACATCCTTGTCTTTCAATGCGCCTTTATCTTTAAGTAACTCATAAAGGTGCCAGGAGATAGCTTCGCCCTCGCGGTCAGGGTCAGTTGCCAGGTAAAGCGTATCCGCTTTCTTTAGTGCTTTAACAATAGCTTCAACATGTTTGCTGTTCTTCTCGATTGGTTCATATAACATGCTAAAACCATTTTCTGGATCCACTGCACCTGACTTTGCACGCAAGTCACGCACGTGACCATATGAAGCAAGGACCTTATAGTCTTTGCCCAGGTAGCGTTCCAGGGTCTTGGATTTGGCTGGCGATTCGACAACAACTACTGAACTCATGACAAGCAATAATAATTGAAGTGATTAATTTAGCTAAGAAATATATTTGGTGTTAATGAACAACAGCGTTTATATCGTCCATTAATATATCTTCCATCCAGGTGAAGGCTGCCTCCTTGCCCGGACGGTTGAACAATACCATTAATACGACCCATTTGAGCTGTTGTAATTCGATGTAATCTGTTTCCAGTGCCATAACACGGTCTATGACCAGTTCCCTGTCATCAGAATCGATAACACCAGACTGCTCAAGGAACAGCAGGAAACCTTTGCATTCAACATCCAGTTTTTCATTTTCGATGTCATTAAATACCCTTATTGAACGCGAACGTAGCATATCCGTTTCGAGTTCGTCTTTCCTCAATGCCAGGCACTCCAGCCAATCGATGGCCTTGTTAACCTGGGTATCGGCGAAGCCGGCTTGAATAAGTTGGGATTTCAGACCTTCCTGGTCAGGAGAAATTTCGAGTTCTTCCTCGACGTAGTTATCGAAAAGGTAAATTAAGACATCTAGAACTGATTCTTTCATAAACTCCTATCTCTGTGCGCAGCGAATATATTGGCCTCCATGCCTGCTTTCCACAATTCCATCTAGCTCTAATACTAACAGCATGGAGGAAACTGCATCCGGCGTCAATCCTGAAGATTTGACCAGTTCATCAATACTGATCAAGTCATAGCCCATGATATCCAGCAGCTGCTCCTGTTCTGCATCGAGTATTGATGCCTGGTCAGCACTATCTCTGCTAACGTCAACAGTTTCTAGTGCCCAGGCCACTGTTGAACCAAGTTCATCAAGGATATCCTGGAGGTTTTCTACCAGTTTAGCACCCTGTTTTATCAGATGATGAGTACCGCGTGACAGTGGGGAATAAATCGATCCCGGGATAGCAAACACGTCCCTGCCCTGTTCAATCGCGTAGTTTGCGGTAATGAGCGAACCACTCTTTTTTGCAGCTTCGACTACCAGTACACCCGTACTCAAGCCACTCATAATCCTGTTCCGACGGGGAAAGTTTCCGGGTGCAGGGCGAGTTCCAGGCATAAACTCGGTCAATAGCAAACCATCCTGCCTGATTTCATCAGCAATTTTTCGATGCCTTGCCGGATAGATAATGTCTGGTCCGTTACCGAGGACCGCTATTGTCATGCCCGAGGCATCAAGACTCCCTACGTGTGCATGATAATCAATTCCAAGCGCGAGCCCACTACAAATAGAAAACCCTGCCTGACTCAATTGACAGGCATACTCCTCGGCAAGCTGGCGCCCTCTTCTGGTCGGATTGCGGCTGCCAATAATCGAAAACTGAACTGCTTGTAAAGCGCACCTGTTACCCGTTGCATACAGTACAGGCGGCGCTGCAGCTATCGCGCGTAATAATGACGGATAGTCATCATCATCCAGTGTAATCAAGTGATGACCGGGTTTATCAAGCCAGTGAAGGTTTTTATCAAGCTGGTCTTGATCAGGTTTGCGTAGTGAAGTGATAGATGCCTGATTCAGGCCCGCTTTCCTGAGCTGCGCATCATCAGAACATAAAATTTTTCGAGGGCTGGAAAATAATTCCAGTAACTGGTGGCATTTTATCGGTCCCAATCCCGGGACCATTGACAGGGCTAACCAATCCCTGTGCGAATGGTTGATATCCATATCATTACCTCACTTCCTGTGAAGTTAAGCCGCATCGAGCGGCGTAAAAACGCTTACATACTCTTAACCGTATCCATTACGTGTACTGCGCCAATTGTCTCCATTACCAAAGCGTAGCTAACTTTACTGTATGTGCGGAAGACCATGGCGACCCCAACATATTCTTCAGGTAGTTCTACATCTACTGACTTACTTTGCTTATTGGCAAAATGCGGGAAAGCATTATCAAATTTTTCAGCAAGTGCGCCCGGGACTTCAGTAATTTTTTTCAGCGTACGCTGTATATCGCTGGGGTTGGTCGCTTCATATGCATCAGCATCAGCCATTTTTTCTTTTTCACTCTTGGTCAGGTTGGGTCCGACTGTGTCCCTGACTATCTGTCCACTCTGGTAAATACCTACAACGTTACCGGGTTCTATACCCTGTTCATTACCCATACTGAGGACGATAATCTGAAACTGGCCAATCTGCGAGACACCATCAACAACTGAAAGGATTTTCCCATTAACATCCAGCGAAGTAGTTGTGGGAATAAACTCGGCACTGATATCTTCATTCGACTGGGGTACCAGCCTGTCGCCAATCAGAATTTCACGATCGACACCGGTAACCAGTAATGAAGCGGGATCTCCAGTTTGCTCCAGAATGGCATCGCCGACATATATAGCCTCGTAGCCAAGTACGGTTTTCCGCTCGCTATCTGCAGGATCAAGATACGCTTCACCTTTCCTGTATATGGAATAGGCACGTTCTTGATCCTCTTCGCTGATGCCTCGCACGTATATAGTATTCCCAGTAGCGGCAATCAGATGCTGATCGTAACTCGATACAACATACGGCCAATATTCAAGGTCATTGTCATCAAGTACCAGTGGTCGCGTCAGGAACTGCTGAATCGCATCGACCGGGATACTGTGTATAGCTTCCGCGTGTGGCGTGGAACGTACTTCCGGAGATAATTTGACGGTGCGGCTTTCGGTGGTTGCGGCAATACCGCCACGGTCGACATTTAACACCGGCATACCGTCTTTGAATGTCATGTAGACTAAATCACCGGGATATATAAGGTGTGGGTTCTCTATCTGTGGGTTGACCTGCCATATCTCTGGCCAGCGCCATGGTTGCTCAAGAAAACGGGCTGAAATGTCCCAAAGTGTATCCCCCTTGACGACGACATATTTATCGGGACGATCCGGATTTATCTTGATATCGTCGGCACTGGCACCCAGTGCGAAGACAGAAAAAAAGATTGAAATCAGAAATTTATTCAACATGCCTGCTACCTTACATGATTTCCTTAATGTAGATTAGCAAAAAGTCTAGCAAAATGTTAGCAAGTAAACCATCTTCTTGTTGTATTACTGCAACTTATTGATTTTTATATATACTAATCACTATTAATATTGATTTCGGAGAGCTGTTCGCATGGCCAAACTCGAGGTACTTCATTTTCCTGACGAACGTCTGAGAAACAAGGCATTACCAGTCTCAGACATCAACGGGGAAATCAAGGAAATCGCTCACAATATGCTAGAGACGATGTATGCCGAAGGCGGCATCGGCCTTGCTGCAACCCAGGTCAATATCCAGAAACGTATCGTCGTGATTGATCTGTCTGAATCCAAGGACGAGCCCTTGTTTCTCATCAATCCCGAAGTGCTGGAAAAAGATGGTGTAGAGAGTATGCGCGAAGGCTGCCTATCCGTGCCTGACTACTTTGAGATCGTCGAACGAGCCGAACATATCAAATTTCGCTATCAGACGCTTGAAGGTGAAACGATAGAAGTTGAAACTGATGGTTTACTCGCGGTCTGTGTACAACATGAAATTGACCATCTCGACGGCAAACTATTCATTGATTACCTCTCGCCGCTGAAACGTCAGCGACTAAAGAAAAAGCTGGCCAAGCAGGAAAAACTGCAAAACGTCCTGTGACAAAGACAGGATTACGCCTGGCTTTCGCCGGTACTCCGGAAATTGCGCGCCGGGTACTAGATTCGATAATTGAAAAAAATGAGCACCATGTTTCGCTTGTTCTAACGCAGCCTGACAGGCCTGCCGGTCGTGGCCGACAGTTAAAACCCAGTGAGGTTAAATCCTGCGCTCTTGAGCATAATATCAAGCTTGAACAGCCTGCCAGTTCACAGGAAATCTCACCCGCGCTCTTTAAAGACATAGACTTGATGCTGGTAGTCGCTTTTGGCTTGCTGTTAAAAAAAGATGTCTTGTCGGCTCCAAGGCTGGGCTGTGTAAACATCCATACATCATTGCTACCGCGTTGGCGTGGCGCGGCACCGATCCAGCGGGCAATCGAGGCAGGTGATAAAAATAGCGGGATTACGATCATGCAAATGGAAGAAGGTCTTGATAGCGGACCAATGTTGCTTCAGCACACCTGTGCTATCCATAACGATGATACTGCAGAGACCTTGCATGACCGTCTCGTGGAAATCAGCATAGATCAAATTCATACACTCCTACAGAAATTGGCAACAAACAACGTTGAACCTGTTATACAGGATGATGCACATGCCACATATGCGAAAAAAATCAGCAAGGCCGAAGCCGCCATAGATTGGCACCAGTCAGCTATTGTTATTGATCGAAAAATTCGCGCCTTTAACCCCTTTCCCATCGCTCATACTGAATTGCGTGGCATCCCTATGCGTATCTGGCAGGCAACAGTGAAACCACATGTTGCGGATGAACCCGGGCAGGTATTGACAGAGACGGAAGACAGTATTGACGTCGTAACCGGGGACGGGGTGATCGCCATCAAACAGTTACAATTACCCGGCAAGAAAAAGATTTCCGCCCGGGATTTTCTCAACGGGCATCCTGCATTTAATAGCAGCCGGTAGTAATGCACCGTGTCAGCAAGAATTACCGCCAGCCGTATTATCAAAAAAGTTGTAGAAGATAAGCAACAGCTCAAACTTGCTTTAAGCGAAGACAACAGCTTGAGTAGCGCGGGGAAGGATAAGGCTTGGATACAGGAAGTATGTTACGGCACGTTAAGATGGTACTTACAACTTGAATATCTGTTGGACCAGTTACTGGACAGGCCTATTAAAAGGAAAGACAGCATACTTAAGTACTTATTAATTAGTGCCATTTATCAGTTAAGGTTTATGCAAACACCAGACTACGCTGTGGTCTCTGAGACAGTGGCGGCATGCAAGACACTTAAAAAAGAATCTGCCAAGGGTATGGTTAATGCCGTGTTGAGACGTTACCAACGAGAATCAGACACGTTACTTGCCAAGCTGGCGCAACCCAGCCATCTTGCTTCGTCACATCCTGAATGGCTGTTTAACCGATTAAAAACAGACTGGCCAGAACACTATCAGGCTATTCTTGATGCCAATAATCAAAAACCGCCAATGTACCTGCGCTGTAATAATCGCGTAATTAGAAGGAATGACTATTTACAACAACTCGAAGAGGCAGGCATTGAAGCAGACACATGCAAACATACTGAATTCGGCATACGGCTTACCAACCCTTGTCCGGTAGATGAGTTACCGGGCTTTTATGACGGCCTTGTATCGGTACAGGACATGGCGGCGCAACTTGCCAGCGAGCTGTTGCAACTCCAACCCGGCCTAAAAGTACTGGACGCCTGTGCCGCACCCGGCGGCAAAAGCGCGGCGCTACTGGAACGTGAAGCGGGGCTGGATGCTGTCACACTTGTGGAAAAGGATCCTGTCCGCACGAAGCAAATCCGTGACAACCTGGAACGCTTAAATCTCTCGGCTACGATCAAAGTATCGGATCTGCTTGATACAGATAACTGGTGGAATGGGAATGCCTTTGACCGTATCCTCCTTGACGCACCCTGTTCGGCAACCGGAGTGATCCGTCGGCTTAGCGACATAAAAATGCTAAGAACCGAAAAGCAGGTCCATGAAATCAACAAAATTCAAAAACAACTTCTTGATTGCGCCTGGAGCGTACTTAAACCCGGGGGTTTATTGCTTTATGCAACGTGCTCAGTGTTGAAGCAGGAAAATAGCGATACAATAAGGGAATTTATTGACAGGCAGTCGTCCAGCCAGATTGTGCCGATTGCGGTACCATGCAGTATTAATACCGGTTATGGCTACCAGATTTTAACAGGCACTGGCGATATGGATGGATTCTTTTATGCGGCCATAAAGAAAAAGCCCAGCTAGAACATGAAGCACTTTTCGATCATATATCTGTTTTGCATGTTGTTTGTGTCGGTGGAATGCCTTGCCGCAGCGATCAAACTCAGTTCTTTTGAGAGTTATGAAAAACAGGACCAGCACTTTCTTGATGCCAGTTTTTCAGTGGAATTAAACGAAGAAATACTGGATGCGTTAAAACATGGTATCCCCTTGCAAATTAATGCTGATTTTGAAGTCAGGATGACCCGGGACTGGTATCCAGATAAAACTGTGCAGTCAGTACACTATATGTATCAGCTGTCACACCAACCACTGACAGAAGACTATCTAACTGTAAATCTGAAAACAGGACTACGAGCATCTTTTGATAGTTTAACTGCGGCGTTAACGCAGATCGGTGAATTCTCTGGCGTTAAACTTGTTCAAAAGCAGATCCTTTCAAGCAAACATCGCTACAAAGGTCGTACAAGAATGTATCTGGACCTGGATAGCTTGCCAACTCCGATGCGACCCCAGGTGTATTTTTCTGACAGCTGGAACATAGGTAGTGACTGGCATGAATGGGTGATACAAGAATGAAACGCGGAATAAAAATTATTACCGTGGTTGGTAGCGGCCTGTTTGTATTTATGCTGGTTGCACTGGTTCTACTAAGCCAGTCGCTGCAGAATTCGGAACTGTTCGATAAATATTACTCCCTGCTGTTTGGTTTTAATGCTACCGGCTTATTGCTGCTAATTCTTTTGATTGCAATCAATTTTCGTCGATTGTTGCGACAAAAAAGAAATAAGGTTATTGGTTCCAGAATGACGACACGCATGGTCGTGTTCTTTGCCTTTCTGTCAGTTACACCGGTTCTTATTGTTTATTATTTCTCACTGGACTTCCTGCATCGTGGTGTAGATAGCTGGTTTGACCTGCGGGTAGAGCAGGCGCTGGATGATTCGTTGCAACTTAGTCGGCTGGCACTGGATATACGCATGCGTGACTTACTAAAAACTACTGAGCAGACATCATTGGACATCAGCACATTTACTGATGCTGTGCTGCCGTTTGAGATTGACCGTTACCGCGAAGAGATGGGTGCCAATGAACTCACGTTGCTGGATACACGCGGCGCAATTATTGCGTCGAGTTCAAGTAGCACAAGTGATCTGGTACCAGATCTACCTGGCGATAACATCATCCTGCAACTACAACAGGGAAGCAATTATATTGGCCTGGATGTCATCAAGGACTCTAACCTGCTAATTAGAATCGTTACAACTGTACCCTCGTCTGGAATAGAAAATCAGCCCCGGGTGTTACAGGCACTGTTTCCGATATCAGAACGTGTTAACCAATTGACTGAAAGCGTGCAGGCCTCCTACATTAAATATAAGGAGCTCTCCTATCTAAGGGAACAGCTTAAAATCAGCTTTATTATCGTGCTAACCCTGGTTCTGTTATTCAGTATATTCAGCGCTGTGTGGGCAGCATTTTACTATGCCAGTCACCTGTCCGCGCCGATCAAAAACCTGGCCGAGGGCACGCGGGCCGTAGCGGACGGTAATTTCAGTACGCGTTTACCAGTGCCTGGCAATGATGAACTTGGTTATCTTGTTTCGTCATTCAACGACATGACCGATAAAATTGAACAAGCCAGGCACTGGTAAACGCGTACTGAAATTACCGTCCGCTACGGCCCGCGTGCCCTCGGCCAGGTTTTTGATCGGC
>JAAUYM010101168.1_pt1 | contig 10790 bp, 9 predicted proteins | sample 7278001 | NCBI WGS metagenome assembly JAAUYM01 (sample SAMN14350224, study PRJNA611818) | marine sediment metagenome | isolation source: surface marine sediment (1.8m) | place: French Polynesia: Moorea | collected 2018-08
CCATCATTCCTTTCTCCGGGAGGAGGTTTTTTTTTTCTTTACGGTCGTAAATTGAACCCACGACTCATGAGAGCGGGGGGAGATGGGAGGAGGGGGAAATATTTCGTTTTTAATTTGTTTTGCCCACATCTGAGTTCTCGCTAAATATAGGGAAAAGTAGCGGCGGCCATCCTTCCTTGTCAAGAGGAGGAAATTAGTCCTAGAAAGGAGGAGAATAAGGAAAAAATATTATAATTACATCCTTTATCCTGAAATTGAATTCGGAGCAGGAAGGAAAAAAAAGCGAGAAGAAAAATATGATAATAACAAAGGAAGCCGCATTAAATTTGACCCACTATACGCAAAATGAGCCAAGGATGTAGAATTTAATGAAAACTATTTTTTGCATTCTTTTTCATTCTTAAAAGGCGCAGATTTTTTTTGTCCTTTCCCTGATGAATTTATGCGTCAACCTCGCTCTAACCTAAATTAGCCTGCGATGGCGAAAAAATCCCCTTCCCCCTCCCTCTCTGTCACAATTTTTTTTGCCACCCTTTTTCCTATTCCACGAACATCACCTTCTCCCCCCCCCTCCCCCTCCAACTCTGGCCGCCGCCTCCTCTTCCTTCTCCTTCTCCACCACCCCCTCCCTCTTCACACTTCTCCTCCTCCTCCATGTCGGAGGGCCATCCATTTCCAAATCGGGACGGAGAGAGAGCACAAAAGTGCTTGTAAAACAAGGAGTCTCACCTGTTGAAAGGGAGGGAGGAAAGAGGAGGGAAGGAAAATGGGAGCATCATTTCCATAAGTACCTCGTCACTCAGATGAAAATTGGCTTTCGTGATGCTGCCATGCCCAGCCAGACCAGCAGATCTCTTGCGTCCGCGCTCACATCAGCTCACGGCAAAGTCAGCTCGACAGATATTACTAGGATATCCCCCCCTTTTTTTTGGATTCTCCTGCATGATTGGATCGCGCCCCAGATGTTTTGGTTGGTGGGCGATTTCTGCAACGTTAAAAAGAAAGTTCGACAAAAGATCTCAATTCCTGATTTTGCTCTCACCATCCTTTCTCGTTCCCTCTCAACCCCTTGGTTCCCATTCCGCGTAGGAGAGGAACTTTCCTCTTCTCCCCCCCCTCCCATTACTCCCAATTTGTCGGCATTGCGAGCAGGTCTCATCATCACCCCGAGCTTCGCACCTCTGCTTTCCAAAAAATGAGATGCTTCCCTCCTCCTCCTCCTCCTCCTCCTCCTCCTCTTCTTCCCTCTCTCTCAACCCCCGCCTGTCTTTATGTGTAGTTGGGGAATTCCTTATATGGGCTTCTCCAGAGAGAGTGCGAGATGAAGGTTGTTGGAGAGGGGAGAAGACTTGACTGCCTCTCCCCATTACGCTATATTAGATCTCCCCTCTCGATCTCACCACTACAAAAACGTTACGCATGATATCTCCAAAGTAAAGCAAACTAAAAGTACGAGTAAAAAGACTTAATGCAAATGTGAGCAAATGTGGGAGTACTGAAAAGTTTCTTTTTACATTTGGAAGTGTGTTGACATGTTCTCTTCACATTTGTGCGTAGTCGCCCGTGAATGAGATAGCTTGTCCCCCAATTAGTCGGGACCCAATCAATTACTGTAGGGGGAGGGGGTAGGATAAAGAAGAAGATGAAGAAAAGAACCTTTTGGACGATGCCAAGAGGAGGGAGGAGGAAGAAGAAGAAGAGGAGACCTCCACACAACATGCAAGGCCACCATCATCATCGTCCAAAAGGGAAGTTGCCTTCCCATACTGAGTATTGCCAACCCACACACATGTGGGAAAAGAAGAGAGGTCTTACCTCAAACGGAGGGCAACGATTCATGCAGATGAAAAAGAAAATATAGCAAGTGAGAGAAAACAAGAAAAGAAAAAATGTTGGCTTCATACAGGCTAAAAAAAATCACGAAAGTTTATATATAACGTATAATTAATTAGCATTTGGCGGTGATCTTTTTCGGCCTCCTATGCATGTTGGGTTCGCATGCAGGGAGGGGCCTTATCAAGATGTCGGAAGGACTTCTTAATTGGAATGGGGGGAAGAGAAAAAGGCTTCCTCAAAAAACTGGATGATGCACACACACAGGCATACAATACAGGATGGCTCAATAGTAAAACACCTGAATCTTTTTGTTAGCGTGATATTCCTTAATGTACGTACAGGAAGGGGGCCGCGAAAAAGTGCCAGTATTTCTGGCACATCCTGTACGTGAGTGCCCACACTCTCTCTCTCTTCCTAATCACAATTTGAGCGTGGCACCCTTAGTCTAATTATATCGAAGTGTTTGCAAGCAAACATTTCCTCGTCTGCTCTTTTTTTTTTTTTTTTACTCTTTGCCGCTCGAGGTCAAAGAACCCCTTTTGTCCATCTCGCGAGTGTTGTTGCTGTACTAGTATTCTCCTCGCGTTCGCCTCTATCGTTGCATCCAAGATCTCCGCCTCTCTCTCAATCCGTTCAGTCGCCACCTTGTGATGCTGAGAAGTCTCTTCTCTCTTTAGGTGCCTACCTTGTGTGGGTTGATAGCCCTCCTTCCCTTTCTTCTTCTTCTTCTTTGCGAGTGCCATGCTGCTCAATTCTCTTTTTTTCGCCGGCTGTGTGTGTGTGCCAAGCTTATAATGTGTTCGCACCGTTGAACAAGGAGTTTATCTTCCCAACAGGAGAGGAAAAGGTAGGGTTACCAAATCGGCAAGACCATGCGGAATAAAAGAAAAGGTAAGAAGACCTTTTGGGGACACCATAAAGATAACTGTAGTTTTACGGATATATTGGCAGTTAAAGGTAGTGAAGGTTGCGACATCGTACATTTCGAAAATTTTTGTCAAAAATATAAATCTGGCAATCTTGTTTGGAAGTCATTGGGCATGACTGGGCACAGCGGCAAATCCCTTTCTCGAGTTGTTTCTGATAATGCCCGGCAGAGATGCCAAAGCCAACAAGACGATCACAGAACCGGATCAAATCCGCTCGCATCAATGATAAACAAATTTGTTCAAAGAGTTATTCCCAAAAGGGCTACGCTATCACCAAGAAACTGAAACTAAAAAAAGTCATGCCTGCACACATCACTAGTATGTACTACAGTGTGTGCCAGAAATGTGGTGGTGGTGGCTGAGATCCAGTCAAACGAGCGTGAGGGTCACTGCCAAGACCATAAAAAGTCGAGGTGGCTTTTCTCTCTCTCTCTTTTTTTTCATCTTGCCGCCTTACACGCACGCGGTTTTCCCGTCTTTTTCTCTCTCTCTTTCTCATTCTACTGCCGCGGACATAATCGAAAAAGGGGCGGCACTTTTGCTCTTTTGAATTTAAATGGCCAACTCCTGCATGAGGGCCATTTTTCTGGGGCACTTTGCATGTCTTATTTTTGGGACCATAGGGGGAGGAGGAGGCGGGAACCGCCCTTTTTTCACATGTGGAGAAGACAAATGAAGTTCCCTCCTCTTGAGTAATACATACGTCGGGGGTCCTCGGTGAGCGGAGCGGGCAAGACAGCAGAGTTGCATTTAATTACCGCCCCGAAAATGACAGAAAGTTAAATTGCCTTTGAGACCTTTTTTTTCAGGTTTGAATGCGCCCAAATGATCCGTCTGAAGTTTTCGAAATTAGTCCCTTTCTCTCTCTCTCTCTCTCCCTCCCTCTCTCTCTCTCTCTCTCTCTCTCTCTCTCTCTCTCTCTCTCTCTCTCTCTCTCTCTCTCTTTCTCCTTCTTCCCGTGTTTTTGTAGCAACTCCGTGCGGTGAGAAGGAGAAAAAGGCATTAAATAGGTGGGTTCTGCGCTCGGCAGAGAGAAGAGGGGGGAAGGGAGGAAAAAAAGAATTATGGTTCTCTCACCCCTGTCATAAACCCATCGATGATTTCGGTGGTGGTGGATGCTTTATTTGCTTCCCCCTCCCCCCTCCCTCTTTCTCTCTCCTCCTCCTCTTCCCAGCCACGAAACTGATGTTGGAGCCTCGTAAAAACAGGTGGGAGAGAAACAGTCTTGCCAAATGATAAACAGAAACACTTTTTTTGTTGTTGTAGTAGTATATTTGAGAGAGACGTCTTTTGCTTCATTTTTAACTTTTGTTCGCATTCTTATTTTGCATGGCACGCACATCATAAAAATTAATCAACCGACTGCCAAGATAGAACAATGGGTTGGCTGACAGCGAAAGAAGGGGAGGAAGGAGGGGGGGAGAGAAGATGAGATCCGAATATTTATTGGATCGTTTTCAAGAACGAAAAGGGGTCAGAGAAGAAAAATGTGTCGGTAGAGGAGGGGAGCAGGAGGCTTGCACACGACAAGAGCAGAATTTTTAAAAGTGCTTTGCTAACAAATCCGTACCTAAGGTGGGTTATTGAAATGCACTTAAGGATTTTTTTTTTTTTACTTTTGAAGCTCTAAAAAAAAGTAGATGGAGGAAATAGAAAAAGTAGAAGTTCAAAGGCAGAAGAAAGTAGGGGTTTTTTTTGTTGTTGTTACGTTCAAGGAGCTCACGCTCTAAACTCTGTGTTTTCTCCCCTCTCCCCCATTTTTGTAGCGCCGGGTAATCCACCATGGAACTTCATTTGAAAGAATTTCTCGCTCTCCCCACTTCCACTCCCTCCGACCGACTCAGCGGTTGCCCGCCGCCTTCGCTTTTGACCATCATCATCATCAGCCACAGATTGTCCACTCTCTCTCTCCCCTTCCTCTTTCCTCCGAACTAAGTGACCGCGCATTTAAAGCGGCGCGCTCAAATCCATCCACCGAAAACCGTCAAAAAAAAAAATTCGCGCAGCCCCTGGACGAAATGTATTGAAGAGTTTAATACATTAGCAGGAGGTCCAACGACAAACACCGACCCCCAAAGAACATCCATCACTCAGAAAGTTCGGTAAAAAGATGCAACAAACATTGTTTGATGTCTGGCGAAATTCGGCCCCCAGACTCTCATTTTTTCCCTGTCCCCCTCTCCTCAGACTTACTAAGGCTTCCTTTCTACGGCCGCGCTGTAGGAAATTGGCGTTCGATTCACTCTCCTCATCCTGTCCTGTCCTTCCTTTGGCGGAGGAGGAGGAGTTAAGTTCACCTTGTTATTATTGTCCTCCTCCTCCTCATCTGATCCTCCTCCACCATTTCATTGAACGGGAAAAGTCAGCTGAGCATGAATCCGTCCGTTGCCCGGGTTGCGAGCGAACATGACAATAAACCTCGGGGGAGGGGTGGGTGCGGGAAATTGAGGAGGAAAAGATTTTTTGAGCTTTTAGCTTTTAAAATAAGCTTTGTTTAGGAAACAAGTTGACGGGACTCTTGGAAAGAGCGTTGTACTAGGTACAATGTAGTACGCATACAAAATTCTGTAAAATCTCGTGCAATCGATCTTGACCGTTGATGCTGTTGTTGTTGTTGTTGTTATTGTGGTGGTGGTCAGTAGCAGTGGCTTCCTCCTCCTCCTCCTTGCTCATCGGCGACGAAGTCCCATCAATCAGGGATGACAAAAGTGGAAGGAGAAAAAATATGGTGGCTCCTACCTCTCTGCTTTTATCCCCCTTGGGATTTCTCGTCGTTTGGATCAATTTGACACCACGATGTTCAGCAGACTCTTCTGGCGCGGCCCAATAATTTAGCCAGCCTCTCCCCCTCTCCCAACCCCGGAAAGCTGTCAGACCCCGCTCGAAAAGCAATGCAAACCCGGCAACTTCACTTGCTTTATCAAGTGTCTAGATCATGATTGGTGATTGGAATCTTTAGGGGGAGGGGGGGAGGCAGGTGCCACAACTGCCACACCCTTCCTTTGGGTTTTGAAGATATGGAGGAGAAAGAGGGGGAAGGGAGGGGCCACGGTTTGTTTTGACTGCTGGAGATGATACCCCCCATTCCGCTTCAAGAAGACTTAATAATAATACGAAAGAGAAAGGATTTCGGGGAAAGTTTTAAGTGTTTTAAGTATTTTAGCCTTTTGAAAAGTGTCCTTCCTGACCCAAAAGGGCTCGAGTTTCTCCTACCCCCCATTTTTAAAGTCGGGCAACGAGCCACCCTTTCCTCCTTCTCAGACTCCTCCTCAAAAATCTCCCCCACAAAAAATGTGTGCAAAGGAGAGAAAATGGTCAAATTTCCACCCCCTCTTTCTCCTCCTCGTCCTCCTTCTCCTCCTCCCGTGACCCCGTGAAAGTAGAAAGGGGTCCTTCCCTTCTCTCTCTTTGTGGACGTCTCACCTTCTGTTTAGCGACAATGCTCCCCGCTGACTCCTTGTGGTCAAAGTATTGTCCAGGTTTTTTTTGTGGGAAATGGTGGCGGTGCTGGAAATTGGCTGTGTGAGAAATGGGAGAAAATCCTTCTCCTCCTTCCTTCCTTCCTGGGCAGAAGGGGGAGAGAAGGAAGAAATATCCTCCGCGTCGACTGCTTTTATTTCTCGCTTTATCACAGGTCGGAGGAAAAAGAAAGAGAAAAGGGTAAAGTTTTTTTTTCTCAGAGATAAGGAGAGATGCTTACGGTGGCATCCTTGTCTTTTCATGTGAATGTTCAGTAGAGAACTTCTTCTTAAAGAAGAAGACATTTTTTAGGGCTTTGGGTGACCTCTCTCCCCCTCCCCCTTCTCTTTTACTTGTACCGGTGTACGGGTAGAACATTTCACCTAAGGCAATGTTCAGCTTCTCCTGAGATTCTGTTCCAAAGAGACTCTTCAAGACACTTTGGACGTTTTGAGATGGATTTTTCGAGCCAGAGCAACCTCGAATGGAGTGTCCAACAGCCAAGACTATTCTTAGGAGTTAGGGTTATGTCTGCAAACAAACTGTGCGCAGAGTTGCCAAAACTGTATGTAAAATTACACAACTATTTTCATACGAGATTAGCACACTTGAACGACAACAATGGCACCAGAATTCGATTTTCTTTTTTGTAATTTGCCCCGGGGCGCTAATAACTCCTCTTTATAGAGTGGTCGTCCGTTCGGAAGAGGAGCAGGAGCTGAGGAACGGACGGCCATTCCTCTTCAAGAGAGAGAGAGAGAGAAAGAGGGCTCAATTAGGGGGGAGGGAGGAAGGAAAGAAGACTTCTTTCCTTCCTCTTCCCTCACTTAACTCCGTGTAACTCATCCTCTTCTCTTCTGTGGCCGCAGAGAGAGAGGAAGAGAGGAAGGAAGACCATCACAATAGCAGGAGGAGAAGGACCCCAATGATGAAGTTGGAAAAACAACGTGTCCGCCCTCCTCCTTCTCTTCCCAAGGCCAACAAGTGGTCCACTTGGCAAATGCAAGAAGAGCCTCCTCCTCATCGTCCTCCTCCTCCTTCGCCCTTCTCCCCACATCATTAATTGCCCGTCTAAAGTGGGACCCGTCTCAAACCCGTCTGAAGACTGCGCACATAAATTTCGGGGCAGAAAAAAAAAACCGATCACATGTCAGATTTCGATTCGCCACATTTTTTTTCCTTTCTTGGAGGGAGGGGAGAAAATCCATTTTTTTTCTCTTTCTCCTTAGGTCGTGCACCAACCCCTCCGGCAATAAAGCAGAAGGATTCGGGAAAAAGTGAAGCCCGGAGGTGGGTGGGTGTTCGGGGTGCGGCGGCGATCATAAGTCATTGTTTTCAATTGACCCTGCCACACCTTCTTCCTCTCTGGTCTTGCTACCAACCACCAACGGGCAACAACAGTCTGCGGGTGGAGGGAGAGCCAATTGCCTTCTTGTCTGCGTGGCTGGCTGGCAGGGAAGGAAGAAGATTTGGGCTGGTTTTTTTTCTGGTCATCACCCCTCTTGATGATCAACAAGCAGATTATCCTCTTCATTGATTATTTATTCACCTGGACTTTTTCTTTGAAATTGGTATACATTTGCTTCAGAAAGCTTCGCTGTAGCATCCATTGAGTACCAGTTTTTACAGCGGAACATGTAGAATAAAGTCCAGGAGAAATGAGACCTGGCTGTCGCATCGACGCCCAACCGACGCTTCTCCAACCCCAGCTCCAATGTGGGCAACAGGAAGGAGAAGATTAGGGCAGGAATCGGGCAAAGTGAGGCTGGTGGCACGACCGAACGTGAATGAATGCCGACCAACTCTGAGATCGATGGCACTCTGAGATTTCGAGGAAGAAACTCCGCCAACTTCGACACCTTCCGTGCAGCGGAGTGGTCTCTGCCTCTCTTAAAAAACGGCTACTGTGTGTGTCTCCTTTCCCCTGTAGTACTAATCCAGAGGTTCTCAACCTGCGGGTCGCCACCCAAAAGTGGGTTCCAAAGCCTTTCCACACGGGTCGCGAGAGGCTCAGAGCAAAAAAAAAAAATACAACTTGGATATAATATGGTGTACGGTATCTAGAGTGGATCGCAGGATGCTCAGTGTGTCTTAAGGTGGGTCGCGATCCGAAAAAAGTTGAGGACCTCTGGGTCTACTAATCCATTAATGCTGCTGGCTTCCATCTTCTCTTTTGGTTTCTCGCTTCCTCAATTCCATTCCTGGCGCGAGCGCTGATTAGTGTAGAGAAGAGATCGGTCAACCTGTCAAAAAGTTTGCGATAAAAGGTTGGGTTTTTTTCTCGGAGTGCTCCACTTTTTTTTTTCTTTTGACTTCGCTAAGTGAGACTGGGGAACCCGATACCCTTCTCCTTCCTCCCACTTTATGTTCGCTGGAAATACCACTTTTTTTTTCCTCCGTCCCTCCCTCCTTTCGGTGTCGCCACTCCCACTAGATTCCTTTTGTGGAGCTAATCCCATTAAAGCCCCATTTAGCGGTTTCGATTTCCTTTCTCCCCTCCACCTCCGCCCCCCTCTCCCTCCTCACCTTCTTAGACGGTGGTGGCAAGTCTTAGCCAACAGTTAGGGATGCTGAAGCAACGGTGAAATAAAATACACCATCCATTCCTATACGGTTTGAAAGTTTGGCAGATCTGTTTTCGAAAAAATAACCCTATAAAATTCTTTTCCTCAAGAAAGGAGCATCAACTCGGCAGTTCAGTAACAGCAGGATCCTTTAGCCTTCTAAGAACACTAAACCAAAATTCAAACCTGAGCAGTGTTTCTGAACTTTGTTGAAAATGTCGTGCACAACTAGAGACAAAACGAATAAAAAAGACATTTAATGCGCTTTTTCTATTTTAAAAAGCTAACAAAAAGGTGCAGATTTTTATTTATTTATTATCAAACTTCTTAGTTGAGAAGCGCTGCGTGGAACTAAGTAGTTAAGTTCCTCCTCTCTCTGCTTCCTTTCTCTGTCTCTCCTCTTCTCCCCCTTCCTTTCTTTTGTGAAGTCTCTCCACTGCTTGCACCGACTCAAGACGAAGGCTGGCCAAGAAAGAGACTTAATGGTCCTCTTGGCCGAGGGGGAGAAGGAGGAGGAGACAACAACTGAGGAAAAAGAAGAACACAAGAGCAAGATGTCGTCATAACGAGAGAATGGAGAGGAGGAGAAGGAGAGAGTCTGAAAAGCTTTTAAGTGCTTCTCTACCCTTACGACCTTGTACTTAAACCAATAGCAAGCTCATCTTTGTCGAGCCACAGTTTCACTCTTTAGTGATTTGTTTTTCAGTTGCTGCTCTTTATATAAGCAGTACCAACAAAGATGTGATGTGACCTAACGCTGTGGAATAACTAAGGTAACTTTACCCAACTGGATATAGCCTTGACCGCAACAACTTGTGACCAAAGGTGGGAGGAGGAGCAGAAAGGGGAAGTTGAAGTACTTGCGTCCCCAGGTGAAAAATGATCCTTCAAAAGAATGGTCTCTCCTCTCTCCTCCTCCACTTATTCTCTTCGTTTGATGATGATAATGTTGGCCGGACGCTAACTCATGTCTTGGTACAGTACTTCGTACGTGTACAGTAGTGCATACCGGAAAATCGGCAAAAAAAAGGAACTTTTCGTACTCAGAAGAAGCCGTTCTCGAAACAAATACTTGGCTACAAGTTTCTCATGATGGTGGTGAGAAACCCTTCGGAGCGGAGGGGAGGGGGGTTGAGGGTAATGTCAATGTTGTGTTATTCAATAAGAGCATGGTCGTCATCTCGGAGATGGAAATTTTGGGAGCATCATTTTCCACTGCTAAAGAGCTAATTTGCGAAACGTGATAGCACTACTGAAGTTCGACAACTACATAGTCTTTTTGAGAAAGGTTTCTCTTGTACATAAGTGATGATGTAATCTGTTCTTAGACAGGAAAAGCACATGATATCCAGGAAAGTCCTCCAAATATTGCCCATTATCCTTCTTCAGAATGTTACAAGTAAGAAAGTACTATCGCCTTTTAACTGTTTTACTTCTGAAGAATCAGCTTAGAAGAAAAAATGTAAAAAAATCTTGCTTTATCTATCAGAGTGTGGAGTGAAGGAACCGGGGGCAAACAAATTTCTATTTAGACTCCGTAGAATTCATGCTCCTCCTCCTCTTTTATTGCAAGAAACAGCCCTGCCATCCACGTTTCTTTATTCCAGGAAATTGCCCAAGAAAAGAGGCTTTTTGCTGCCGTCATCTCATCCACTTCTTTCTTCGCAACATCCTCTTCCAGCGCAAGATTGCACCTCTTTCTTTTTTTTCCTCGGCTCATTTTCGTGCTGTGAGAGGGGAAAAAAGGTCTGATGCAGACTGACGAAGAAGTACTACTACTGTTGCAGCTTTCCTGCTCTTCATGTGTACTAAGTGACGGTCTTCACTATGAGGTGCTTAGGGGAGAAATTCTAAGGGGAGGAGAGGACCATTTCCTCCTTCTCTGTTGATGGTGTTGAACTTTCATGCCCGGGGGGGGGGGGGGGGGGGGGGGGGGGGGGGGGGGGGGGGGGGGGGGGGGGGGGGGGGGGGGGGGGGGGGGGGGGGGGGGGGGGGGGGGGGG
>JAAUYM010051942.1_pt1 | contig 10789 bp, 10 predicted proteins | sample 7278001 | NCBI WGS metagenome assembly JAAUYM01 (sample SAMN14350224, study PRJNA611818) | marine sediment metagenome | isolation source: surface marine sediment (1.8m) | place: French Polynesia: Moorea | collected 2018-08
CCCCCCCGACCCCCCCCGCCCGGGCGGGACCCGGCGGCGGCGGGGGGCAGGGGAAGAAAAAAACCCTTTCTCTCAAGTCTTTCTACCTCCTCCTTGACGATGCCAATAAGATAAGAGGGCCAGAAGAATTCAATTTGGTGGTGGTGGTGGGGGGGGGAAAGGGAGAGCTTTTGGATGGACGGAGAAAGAGAGAGAGAGAGAGAAAGGGAACCGACGTGCGGTCAGGAATGTCCGTCGGTCCACGTGCCGGGGAGGGGGGGGGGGGGAAAGAAGGGGAGGGAGGGGGAGGAAGGAAGGAAAATGTTTTATTCAAAAGAGGTTGTCATTTATACCCAAGTTTTTCTCCTCCCCGCAGTGTGGCTTTCAATGCAGTGGCATCCCGGAATTTCGGGTTAGGACCAACCAGCAAAGCCAGCAGCAAGGATGAGCAGCCTTGAGGCGCCGTCGCCGAGGTTCTCCCTGCGCCGGGGGTCGGCGCCTCCGCCACTCAGCTCATCACAGGTAGAGGGATTTATTACTGATCTCCGAACCCCCCAAAAAAGACTGCGTATGTACCTACGTACATGTGAACCCGACCGGACAGCCGTCCGGCTAAGTTCGTCACCTATGTGTTAAGCTAAGCTCACATGTCTCTCCCCCGAAAGCACGCGTCCCTCCTACAGCAGCACCACCGCACCTACCTTCAGCAGTCCAACAACGTCCCCTCGCACGTCGGCAGCGTCGACAACGCCCCGACCGGACAGTCGTCCTCCTCGTCCTCGTCGGGAAAGTCCGGCGCGCTGGGGATCCTCAGCCACCTGGTCAGTGAAGGAACCACTTTTCGACGTGTGTTCGAATTTCGGCACACTTTTGTTGGATAAGCGGACAAGTTTCCTATTTCTACAAAAACTAATGGCACCTGACGTTAATTTGAAGGTGGGAAAGCGAAAATCCTCGGCCGCTTCGGCGGCCGCCGCCGCCGCCGCCGCGGCTGCAGCCGCGTCGCCGCAGCAGCAGCACCAGCAGCAGCAGAGCATGTACGAGAACCCCTACACTGCCCCTGCTTTGGCAGTACAGGAAGATTTCGCCATTGGAGGAGGAGGAGGAGGAGGAGGAATGATGATTCTCAAGGTAACTACTGGAAGTACTTAATGTGCCAAGAAACTGAAAAGTTACTTAAAAAAACCCCAGGTCCTGAATGAGGAGGAGACCGGCGACGAGAGCTCCACCAGCGGCACCGAGGCGGCGACAGCGGCTTCGGCGGCGGCCACGACGGCGGCCACGACGGCGGCCGCTGCCGCGGCGGCGGCGTCGACGGCGCTGGCGGGAGGAGGAGGCATGGTTGACGACGGCCAAGGGGATGAGGTCCAGGTTGCGGTCCCGGAGGAAGGCGGGCCTGGCGCGCCGGCCATGCTCAACCTGGACTCAGTCAAGGTCAGAAAAATCCCGTCGCCGGAGACCTTTATGCTATAGCTTCGGTTTCCTACGACGTTTTGTACTAACATTAGTTACTGTGCTTACGATTGTTTGTATGTCAGGGTTAGGTGCTCTCATATTATTTTTCCCTTTCTGCGGGCAACTAAGATTTCCCGCTATTGCTCTTTCATCATTGTTTTCCACACAACCCGCGTTCTCATAGCTCAGAACCCAGGGAGAGAGGGGGAGACGGATCACATCGTCAGAGCAACACCTCCTGGCTTCATTTATTCCCTCCACGTCCGAAGGGAGAGAGGAGGAGGAGGAGGGGGAAAGAAAGTGAAATCAAAAACATGTTTTTGTGACTCTCAAAGAAGGAGACGAAAGAAAGAGATCCAGGAAAGGATTAGGGAGAGAGAGAGAGAGAGAGAGAGAGAGAGAGAGAGAGAGAGAGAGAGAAACAGTCGACGCAGTCGCAGCATCAAAAAGAGGCAAACGTTTTGGTCCCCGGGGCCGAACTTCACTCTGCAATTAGCATACTAGTATATGGGTCGGGCAAGCGGCTTGGCCGGGCCGTATGTGGCCTGCGGGAACTTCAGTTTGACGGAGGTTTGTTTGGGTGTGATGTCTAAGCAAGTGAGGGAAGGCAAAGGGAGAATAGTAATTTAAAAAAAGACCTCATCAATTTTGAGCAGGAAGGAAGGGCGAGGAGGAAGAAAGGGTTGGGTCAACAATAACTTGTTCAAACTCCGATAGCGAGAGAAAGAGGGGTGGAGGGAGGAAGGGGGGGAGGGGTGGAAAGACGGTAGGGGAAAGCAGGAGATTTGATTATCTTCGATCAGGCATGCTTGATTAGCTTTGCTTCAAAGTCAATGTTTGCAGAAAGAGAGAGAGATGAGATGAGATGAAAGGACTTGATTTGAAGGATGAGAGATTGAGGAGAGTGACACAGTGGAAATTTCGCTGAAGGATCATTCGTGTTTCACCTATTAAAAAAAAAAAGAGAGAGAGAGAGAACTTTCTTTCTGTTCGCTTTCACTGTCAGGACCTGCTCCGGTGCGCCGGGTGCCGCCGCTTCCTGTTCCCGCCCATCCAGCAGTGCGCCGGCGGCCACATGCAGTGCCGCCCGTGCTACGCCGCCGGCAAGCGCCACTGCGCCAAGTGCCAGCGGGAGGTGCTGGAGGTGCCGGCCAAGCTGGCGGAGGCCATCGCGGAGCAGTTCAGGGTGAGGTGCTCCTACGCCGAGAAGGGTTGCCAGGAGACGGTGCAGTTCAAGGTGGGTCCGGTTTCGAGGGGTCGGGGTTGGAAGGCTGCTTTCCCGACAGGACAAGTGGTCATTTTGTTTACAACGTACTACATACTTGTAGTACGTATAACAAGTCCCACTGTTTGTACGTATATATCAACTGTCGTGATCCTGAAACACTTCTTTAATTCTTAGAAACATGTCATTACGTAGTCTATCACATCAGAGAGATGTTTCAAGGTTAAGGAACATGTAATCTCTCCAAGACAGGTTCCTGAAGACAGGTTCCTTTATTCCGCAAAGTCTCGTCGGGTTAATATACCTGAGTGCTGTACAACTATGGGAAGATCAAAGAAAGCTAGAGAGAGGCCTTTTTCATCACACGAAACACACAAAGCATCCATCCAGAAAATTAGTTTTTCACCCCCTCTTTTCAGGAAAGTGAAAATTTGCTTTTTTTCCTAGGAGAGCTACTGAAGTCGGAAAAAAGACTATTCTTTGATCCTTCCTCCCTGCCCCCCTCCTCACCTCTTTTCAGACCACGTCCAAGTTTTAAATTGGCCTCCAGATTTGCGCCCCTACCCCAGCCCCTGCCTGCCTCCCCAAAGCCAGACGCCAACAGAATCACCTTCAAGCATAATTCAATCCTCGCCCCCTCCCCTCAGCCAAAGCTGCAAAATAGACTTTCCCAAAACTTTTGGTCGTCGGGGCGTCGCCAATCAGTCAGGCCCAAGCCAAGGACAAAAGACCTTTTCCGACCTTGGGCCGCAGTGACGCGGACCATGTGGTTATGTCGCACGCGTTTACTTTGACAGAAGTGTGGCCCGCGGGCCTCCAAGTTCCAAAGGAGCGGAATTCCCCCAAGTCATTTAGTCTTCCAAGTCAGGAGCAGTTTGGAAGTTCGCCCACCCCGCTTTGACGAAACTGGTGACCTTGGCGAAGAATACACACTGCCAATTTCCAGATTTTTCTCCCTCTGACGGACGTTTCTCAATTTCAATATGAGAGGGATTTGGAAACTTCAGGAAGAAAGTCCATTACAGACTTCAGAGTCCTTTCTGCACTAGCAGCACCAGTGCGTGTGATGAAAAAGGACTCTCAATCAAGTGAGCGGGTGTCTCTCTCCTTTCTCCCCCCTTTCGCCCTCCCTCGTTAAATCCGGAGTTTTGTCTCTCTCTCTCACCCACTCACCTTTTGCAGTTTTCATCCCAAACAACAAAGGGAATCGAGTTTCACCGGGCAGCAGATGCCGATCCCAAACGGGTAGGAAAGTTTGGAAGGCCGAGAAAGTTCGACTCGAAGGCTGACCGAGTCTGCTACGACTGTCTGTAGTCCTACTACTAGTGTGCGCCGAAAACAGTCCAACAACAACCTCCACCTCAGTCAGCCAGCCGCGCAGTTCGCCTCTTTTGACAGTTCAGGCGGAAGGAAGAGGTAGGGGGAGCAGAGGTATAATAAACATGCTTACACAGGACGCACTACTACAGTAGTAGTACAGTGGAATCCGTGCAACTGGATTGGGACACGAGAAAAACTGGGATGGCATCAAGTCATTTGTGGATGGACGTGCTACGTACAACTAAACAGAACCTAGTACTGTACCTGACATGCCAGTTATATGCGGGTTCCCTGACATTGCAGCACCGGCGCCAGCACGAGGAGGTGTGCCCGTTCAAGCCCGTCCAGTGCCCGGAGTTCGACTGCACCGTGACCAAGCCACTCAACGAGATCTTCAGGCACTTCAGGCTGGAGCACCACCACCACTTCGTCAACGCGCACGGGAACGTCTTCAACGGGGACATCAGGTGGGGGTCCCAACCAATATTGGTATCGCTAGAGGCACACTCTCGGTGGCGACACTAGTGGAAGTTAGCCATGGGGTCGACATTTGGGGTGCTACAGTACATGTAGTTTTGTATCACTAAAATATCACTTATACAGAGTTAGTAGTACGCGGGGCTGGTGTTGGAATAGTGAAAAAACAAACCCCCCTTAGAGCAACCCATAACTAAATTTACGCTAGCGATATTTGGGGTACCAGTATAGCTGGGTAAATGGCAGTGAGTTTATACTGTACTCGTACTTTCCCATTTTCGTGCGCGAAAAGATGCGACGACGTGAACATGATCATGGGCGTGGAGCGGAAGTGGGCGCCGACCATGCTGAAGCTGGAGGGCGGCCCTCCTCCCACCATGACCAACGGCGGCGGAGGCGGCGGGGCCAACGCCAACAGCGCCGCCAACGACCACAACGACGACAACGAGGGCGAGGACAAGCAGCAACAGCAGCAGCAGCCGCCTCCGCCGTCGATGTCGGCCCCGACCGCCGGCTTCGCCAGCCAGCAGCAGCACTTCTTCCTGGAGATCCTGCGCACCAAGCACGGGGTGTGGCACATGTGGGTGTGGTACCTCGGGGAGCCGGACGAGGCGGCGCAGTTCAGGTGCGAGGTGGCCATCAGGAAGAAGAACCGCAGCGACGACCTGGAGCTCAGGTACTCCGGGCGGGTCCACAGCATCCGCATCCCGCCGCACCGGGTCATCCTCTCCGGGTGCCTCCTCAGCTTCAGCGACTACACGGCCGGGCAGTTCAGGTACCTCGGCGACGGGCACCAGGGACACCCGGTCATAGACTACAAGTGAGGATTTAGTATCCGTCTGGTGATTCCTCTGCAAAATTCTCGCACCCACTTCAATTTCCCATATTTTTTTCTCTCCCCCCCCCCCTCCTTCCCTGGGTTTCCGTCTCACACGTGAAGAAGCGCTGTAGCTCGATCGAGCGCGCGATGACGGCGGGCCTGACCAAGATGCTGAGGAGGTTCAGCACCGACGCCCAGGGAAACAAGGCCAACAGGATGATGATGATGGCAGCAGATTAGAAGAAAAGGAATGACTAAGAGAAGAGAAAGTAGTTTAATTAACCTTTCTTTTTTCCCATCTTGTTTGCTCGTTTTCGACGACGCTTTTTAGTCTTTTTTTAGCCTTTCCCTTTGGTCATTTTTGTTCCTTTTTTTTATTTATGTTGTTGAACAGCGCTATATTAACCTATGATGGGTATACTATATATATATATATATATATTTTCGCGCATCGTACTTTAATGACCGTCTAATCCCTTCTGTATAAGCGCTCTGTGTGTACCCTATAAGACCAAGTTTAATAACAAAAGTTGTACTACTACTTTATTGCCAGGAGACATGCTTCAGGCTATTATTGTGTGACTGGCAGGTACGTAAAGTTTGAAAAAAAAGGAACTTATACAAAGCAGGCAGCATGGTGTGTGATTCGAGCATTGTGACGTGGGCACGGGTAATAACAGCATACTTTTTCAACATGGGTAGTAGCACATCAACCGCGTTATTAAACACGTTTGCGTGGGGCTATTCTTTGCGACCAGACCAGGTAATTTCAGGGATGTCGTGCATGGTAGATTGCGATCGTCGTCAGTCCGCCTTCCTGCACAGCTTGAGCGCCAGCGCCAGCTGGTAGGCGGCGCTCCTGGCGCACGGGAACAGCGCCACCCCGAGCTCTGCCGAGGGCTTCACCCTGACGCCGCCGGACTGCGCCACCACGGCTCCGCCGCCGTCGATCTTGTCGGAAGCTAATGTGAACCTGGGCCACGTGAAGGCGGCCGCCGGCCTCTTCTCCTCCTCCTCCTCCTCCTCCTGGTCCTGCTGGCAGACGCACCGGCAAGTGGAAGGGCAGGTGTTTGACCCAGCGGGATCCTCTTCGGCGACAGTGGAGAACTCGTTCGGGAAGCCCGGCGGGTAGACGTCGCTGACGAGGATGTCGGAGACGCCGCCACTGCCGCCGGCGGCGGCGCCGCCGCTGTTGAAGGTGGCGGGAGCGACGGGCCGGGCCAGCGCCTGCTTGTCTTCCTTTACGTTGCTGTCGCCGCCGTCGTAGTTCTGGTACATCCACTTGTTGCCGACGCTGTTGCTCTGCTTGATGCGGTTCCTGTTCCTGACGAACTCCTGCAACATCTCCGAGAGCGACGGGACTTGGGGCCTCGGAGGCGGCGCCTCGACCGCCGGCCTCTCCTGCTGGTGGCCGGCGGCGGCGGGGCGACGGGTGCCCATCTGGCCGACGTTGCCGTCGTTGCTGCTGACGAACTCGGTGACGGAAGACTTCATGGCCAGCTCGGACAGCTCCGGGTCGAACTGGAACTCGTTGGCGTCCGCCACGGGCGCCGACTCCGCGTGGTGAACGGGGCTGTGGCTGCCGGAGGCAACGTCCGAGTCCTCCCCGCCTGCCTTCCCTTCCTCGATGACGAGGTCAAACTGGAGTTCCATGGCGTCCTCTCCGTCCACCTCCTCGCCGTCCTCCTCAACCCCAAAGACGCTCATCTTCTGGAGAGCGGACATGATTTCTTGCAAGGCGTGCTCATCTCCGCCATCTGTGGACACACTTCCGCCACCACCCTCCTCCTGCTCCTCCCTTTCGTCCTCCTCCTCCTCCTCCTCTTCCTCTTCCAGCACTTCTGCAGCCCCTTCTCTCGCCAAGCCCCCTCCCCCCCCGGCATCTTCCCGTTCCTCATCCTCGTAGGACCACCTGGTGACGACCGGGACCGTCCCGACGGGTCTCAGACCGGCGCTGTAGCTGTGCGGGCCCGTCCGCGGCCGCTCGGGGAAGCGCTGCTTCCGCGACGGCGCCTGCACCTGAACCTGCTGCACCTGCGTCCTGATCCTGCTCGGGCTGTTCCGACCCGGCGGGCGCTTCCGCCGCCGCCGCCGCCTGGCGGCGTCGCCGCTGTAGAAGCGGGTCTCCGCCTGCAGCAGCTCGTCCACGGCGGACGGCGCCAGCATGGCCGGCGCCGCCGCCAGCGGCCTCGACGGCGGCGACGGCCGCGACAGGAGGACCCGCCCCTCCCCAACCTCGAGGGGAGTTTGCTGCTGGATCTTGCCGAGGAACGCCTCGGCGTGCGCAAACAACAGGAGCAGGAGCGGGAGGGAGGAGAACCAACTCATCAGGAACTGCAAGAAATAAGGGGGGGTGGATGTCGAGGTAACGTCCTGGAATCCTTCACAGTAATGCTGAGGGACTTACTCTCACCTCACCTACTGGCATGTACTTTAGTAATTTACCGGAGGAGAAAGGCAATTAAAAAAGTTGTTTTGTAAGTGAAAAAAAAGAGGACGTTTTTAACCCTTTAATTAGATATTGGTAATAGGTATGTTCTAGTATAGACACTTGCCTGTTTCCTCATGTCTGCGTGAGGTGGACAGGGCTGACCTCTCTTCCCTCCATCTCAATCCTGATCGAACTGGTGCTGCGCCGGACTGCTAATAATCGGCGTCGGCGACTCTTCTTCACGGTCGAACGTCCAGGGTGCGCGAAAATTTGTCAAAAGTCATGTTTCTACCTCCTCCTCCTCCGCACATGCCTACCTAGTGCAACTAGTACCATTCGTCAGCCAAGGCGCGCTCCCGGCGACGGAAGAAGAAGAAGGAGGAGGAGGAGTTGGAAGAGGATTGGAACTCACTGCCTGATCTAATGATGCTTCCAAATGCTTCTTTTCTCTCGCCCTCTCCCCCCCTTTCTCTCCCTGCAGGTATAGGATATCCTTTCGCTGAATCACTCAGAGGTAGTATTACCCTCCGTCCTACTTGCATAACTCCCATTTTTGTCTTTTTAGAAATATTGCTAAAAACTTGTTAAAAAAGTTCTTTCGGAAAAGAATGGCAATTTTGAAGTATGGGAAATTCCTTTCCAAACATCTTTTCTTTCTCCCTTATATTTCAGAAACTCAAATTAAAGGGGAGGAGAATTCTCACCGCACCAAAAATTTCAAAACTTTTGCCACCCTCTTCTCCTCCTCTCGGCACAGTACCATATCCCTGTTAAGGAACATCCAGGCAAGCTGGCCAAGGAAGAAAAATTCTGGGAAAGATGTGCACTTGAAAACAATTAAGAGAATTTCCAAACCGCGCATCGCGCGGTGGGCGGGGAGGGAGGAAGGATAACTGTTTTAAATTTGTCCATCTCCCTCTCCGGCCGCCGCCGCCGCCGCAGCCTGTGACGTACCTTGTAGTACATAGTAGTATGTACTTCAGCTCCCACTAAATTGACGGTACCAATATCATCATCCATCCAGTCAGCAGCCAGGGGAGGCGTCTGTTCAATCGTCCGGGTGTGACGACGACGACGTAGGTACATGACGAAGAGGAGGAGGAGGAGGAGGAGGAGAAAATATGGCACAAACGGGACTCGAAATTGACAGCCGTGACCTCCAAGAGCAAAAGAGACGAGAAAAACCAAACAAACGACCGGCCATTAAATTGCGAACGCCAAATTGTCCCAATACTATTTACGAGGTCCGCTGTGATCGTATGACGGGGTGTCACAACCCTTGCTATTATAAGGACTGAGTCTTGTACCTAGAATGGTGTACATGTATGTACAAAAATACAAAGTCTGTGAGTGCTGCATGACTAAAGCTAGTGTAAGGGGTGTACTACGTACGGTACATTAGCATCTAATCATGACGATAAACCTTAAATTTCGATACAGCAACTTGTCATCAACGATGGTTGTGGTGGTTGTGGGTCTTCCTGGCGACCCAGTCGAAGAGGCAGGTGACGAACTCCAGGCAGGAGAACCCCAGGAAGAGTCCGAGGGACCCCCCGACGGCCGCCACGATGGTGTTGCCGTCGTACAGGATGACCTCGCGGCTCGTCTCCACGTAGTGGTCGCGGAAGTACAGCTCCACGATCGTTGTGCTCAGGGACGGGTAGTCTAAGAATTAAAAAAAAATATGTAAAGTTGTCGTAAAGTACTATATTACACGGGTTATGATGCTTGAAAATAATGTCGGATATGTTTGTTTCTCTGACCTGAGAGGGGTGTGCTCCGGAGCTCGTTTCGGTACTGGACCTTCTTGCAGGGCAACCTGCACCTGCCGCTGTTCAGAATCTCAGAGATCACCCCGTACACTCTGAACAGCGTCATCGTGGCCTAGCAGATCACAGAAACATGTTTGGGTAATAAATCTTACTAAACAGTAAATTATTATACTGACTACAGCTATGGCATAGTCAACATAATATCTTATGTGTCTAAGATATCTGACAGTTTTAAGTGTCATTTGGGTAATAAATCTTGCTAAATCTTACTAAGGCCTGCCTACTAACCAACCTGGTCCCGCGTAGCGCAGGTCGGGAAGGTGTCGGTCCACCTGGGCAGCTGGGGCAGGTAGCAGAAGGTGCCGTTGCTCGCGACGTGCCTCTCCGCCAAGGCGGAGATGCTGGACTTCATGTAGCAGTCGATCATCTCGGCGTTGGTGTAGTCGTCGCACTGCATCGTGGAGGACTCCTTGTCCCAACTGAAAGTAAGTCGTAGAGAGACAAAAGGTACACATGCCACAGGGTGTCCCAATAAAAACTGACACATGATGTGAATGTGTAGGTACTACGTACTAAACATGATGCATTTGTGCTAAGAAAAATAATGCTAAAAATGTGGGTGTTCTGCCCTACGAAGAAAGACATTTCTCTCGGGATAGTATAGTTCATCGTTCGACTTAGGCAACTTGGCAACTCAAGAAAAAGCTTTTTTTGGGAGGGTTGGGGAGATCCTGTATGCATACCCAACCAATATTGGCGACCTCAGTAATACCTTGAGGTGGCTCTGAGGTATTTTGAGGCAAAGTTGTCACTCTAGTCTGAATTGTGTCTGATCCCTACTTCAGAGTTTTACCTTTCCATTAGGGGGGGGGGCGGCAGCCAAATACCAGGATGCTACCTTGTCGACACCTCGGCAATATTGGTCGGGTATATCTACATATATTGTTTAATGGAAAAATACTACTCACGCGACTGTAAATCTCAGTGGGATGAGTACGAGCTCGTTCCCTGCGAGCGGCGTGGTGATGACCGGCCCGATCCAGTAGTCCAGCGGGACGCCGATCTCCTCCAGCGGGGACTCGTTCAGGTACAGCTGGGCGGGGGCGACGTTGATCCTGGGCAAGAGCTCAAGTGACGTCGTGCCAAGTGGACATCCGGTTTTTTTTTTTTTTAAATGGAACCAGATATCCGATACGTTTTAAAAAAACCCCATACTTGGCCAGGGTTTACTACAGAAAAACCTCAATTTAGTACTCGTAGTAACGTTTCGTGATCCCTACTTGAGTCTGACGAAGCTGGAGGTCTCGAAG
>JAAUYM010150015.1_pt1 | contig 10784 bp, 6 predicted proteins | sample 7278001 | NCBI WGS metagenome assembly JAAUYM01 (sample SAMN14350224, study PRJNA611818) | marine sediment metagenome | isolation source: surface marine sediment (1.8m) | place: French Polynesia: Moorea | collected 2018-08
AGGGAGAGAGAGGGAGGGAGGGGATGGGATGGTAGGAAATTTAGATCGGCAGAGGAGACAACAACACCAACAGTCGGTGGTGGTGGCGTGTCTTGCCCCTCCCTCCCTCTGGTGGTCTGAACTGACATGGCCATGGAAGGAAAGGTATGGATGGATGTGGCGTGGATGGCTGAACGGACTCCGAGCATGAAAAATAATGCCAAATCAGAGGAAACGAGGATGCTAACTGTTGATTCAAACATGATCTCCTCCCCTCCTCGTCCCAAAAAAAAACCAGAAAATCTTTGCTTGCAAGTTAATGTGAAACATAAATCCACAGTTTGATTTCCAAGAATATTCTATATATAGTACACGTTCAGCAAACATGGATAGAGCTGGATAGAGTTAAAACATTTGTATTTGTTGGGCGAGTGCACGATTTTCGACAAAAAGCGGCTCCCCCATTCACTTCCCTTCTTTCTCAGCGCACTCCTTCGCCAGCACCTGCAGTTCCCCTCCCCTGACGTTGCCAAAGTCGAACCAGCTGAGCTGGGTGGGCACGTAGGCGAAGCTGATGCCCAAGTCGTTGTGCCACTGGAACACGGAGCCGCCGAAGCCGTGCCACCCCGCGTAGCCATCTCTCAGCTTGTTGAAGTGGCCGAACGGATGATCGCTCTCGTCCTCATGGAACCTGGAAAGCGGTGATAATTTCGGTTACTGAACTTGATCACCGATATGTTGCGTATACTGTATGATTGCTTCAGAGTCTCTTTGTGCTAAACTCACTTAAAGAAGTTGATTCCACCTTGGGATATGCTGGTCTTTTTTCCCAACATCAGGAAGTCTTTCTTGGTGACAATATTGGCCTGCATCTTCTCGCAAGTATCCTTAGACAGGATCCTGACACCATCGATTTCACCACCATTCATGATGCAGGCTCCCAGCTTGGCCAGTCCTCTGGCGCTACAAGCACCATTTGCACTGGGCGACTCACCACTTCTCATTGGCATGCTATCCAAGAAGTTCTTCAGGACAGCTGGCTGTTCATCCTTTTCAGTTAAGCCCTCCAGAGGAAAGGCAGTCCTCCTAACCTCATCCCCCTGTGCAAACTGCTTTCTATACTGCAGGGTCATTCTGATGTCACCAAAAGAGGGTTCCACCTTTCTGCTGATGAAACTTGGAAGCATCATATGCAGAATCACAGATGCTGGACTAAGGCAGGATAGGCAGTGGTTTCTTTTGCCCTTGTCTGGGGCTCCAATGTGCACGTCAATTGCAAGTGGCTTAGCAATCTCCTCCGTCAGGTATTCTCCAATGGTCCTTCCACTAGGCTCCACTCGACGAAATATCTCATTCAAGATCCAGCCTCGAGTAAGTCCATGATACTCTCTGACTGTTTCATACTCTTCATCAGGAAACCTTGATGGTTCACTCTCAATGACTCTGCCAACTGCATTTGTTTTGATGTTCTCAGTCTGGAGGTCTTCAAATTTTATCTTGCCAGTCCACTTTGCCAGCCCAGCTTCGTGTCTTAGGACATCTTCCACCCTCATGTTCTCCCTCCCAGTCCGTCCAAACTCAGGCCAGTAGGTTGTCACCTTCTCTCCATAGTCCAGTAAACCTTTGTCCACCAGGCAAGCAAAGACAACAGAAGTAACTGTCTTGGTTGAGCTAAAGATTGTCTGAATGGAATCCCCAGAGTAACTTTCATTGCCAACAGACGAGCCCCAAAGATCAGCCACTTTTTCTCCTTTTACATAGACACACACTTGAGCATTTTCTCCCCTCCCATTCTCAAGTTGCTTTTGGAAGAGCTTCTGGATTGGTTCGTAACCCTTGGCCACTGTGCCATGGACCTTTACTCTGGAAGACATGCTGGAAGGAATAAAAACAAAATTAGTTGCTGTTACTATTGGATGCCTTTTAGGTAGTGTAATCAATGTATTTCCTTTTCTTCAAGGTGCAATTGTAAATATTGTAAAAACATTCTGTGATATTCAGACGTCAGTCCACTCATCTATGTACGTTCATCATAATTCTTTCGCAGCTCTTCAGTTTGCTTTGTCTTTCTTGGCAGCTTTGGCACACTCTTCTGCCATAGTTTGCAGCTCTGCTCCTCTAATGTTGTTGTAGTCGAACCAACTGAGCTGGGTGGGGACATAGGCAAAGCTGATGTTTAGTTCAGGATGCCATTGGAAGACAGAGCCACCAAATCCGTGCCATCCCACATAGCCTTCTCTCAGATCACAGACTCTTCCGAATGGATGGCTCCTGTTTTCTGAGTGAACTCTACTGTAGAAATATAAAGCATAAGAGTAGAAGCAATTATAAACGAAAATTTTCCATGATAACACTTACTTGTAAACGTTCACTCCGCCCTGAGTAAATGAGGTCATTAATCCCATGAGTAGGAAGTCCTTCCTTGTCACTGGGTTGGCTTGCAACTTTTCACAAGTCTCTTTGGACATTATCCGGACACCATCAACTTCCCCGCCATTCAAGATCAAACACCAAGTTTGGCTAATCCTCTTGCACTGCAGGCTCCATTGGCACTAGGACTTTGTCCTTTCCTCATGGCAATGCTGTCCAAAAAGTTCTTTATGACAGCTGGATGCTCATCCTTTTCGGTCATTCCTTCCATTGGAAGCATGCTTCTATTAGTGTCTTCATTTTTCCACGTCTTCGCAAATCTAGACATCTCATTGAATTCCCCCAAGGAGAGCTCCACTTTTCTGCTGATGAATCCTGGCAATATAGCATGCAGAATGACAGATGCAGGTCTCAGGCAAGACAGCTCATGATTCTTCTTTCCTTCATCTGGGGCTCCAATGTATACATCAATTCCAAGAGGCTCTGCAATCTCTCCTTTAAGTATTCTCCTATGGTCCTTCCACTTGGCTCCACTCGTCGAAATATCTCATTTAAGATCCAGCCTCGACTAAGTCCATGGTACTCTCGGGTTGTCTCATACCTTTCGTCAGGAAAGACTGGTGCCATTTCCTCAATTACCTTTCCAACAGCATTTGCCTTGATGTTAACAGTTTCTAGGTCCACAGCTTTTATCCTTTCAGTCCATTTGGCCAGTCCAGCTTCATGTCTTAGCACATCCTCAACCCTTATGTCTTCCTTTCCATTCTTCCCAAACTCAGGCCAGTAAGTGGATACCTTCTCTCCGTAGTCAATCAAACCTTTGTCCACCAGGCATGCAAAGGTAATGGCAGTAACGGTCTTAGTTGAGCTGCAGACTGTCTGGATGGTGTCTCCAGAGTAGCCTTCACTGCCAACAGCTGACCCCCAGAGGTCAACTACCTTTTCTCCATCAACATAGAAGCAAACCTGTGCATTCTCTCCTCTGCCTTGTTCAAGCTGCTGTTGGAATAGCTTCTGGACATCTTCGTAGCCCTTGGCCACTTCTCCATCTACTTTCACAGGCATCTTTCCCTAAAACACAAGAAAAGTAGAATCAAACACGCCTTGGTGCATTTTTTTTTCAGAGAGAAAAAAAAGCTACGTAGCTTAGCTACCGTGGGATAAGAGTAGTACCGGTACACATTTTGCTTTCAACTTTCACAGGGAACAGGTCACCTCTCTGACCTTAACTTAAAACGTGGCAACCTAACAACGCTCTTGCAGTACTTACTTTAGGAAAGAGACCTCTTGCAGAACAGTGGGACGGCCTTCCCCCCTGCCAAGCTCAAAAAACTCTCCTTATCTGCTACATATAAAGCACGTCCAGGTTATGGTGTGTATGTGTAGCCAGAACAAACAAGTAAACTTGTGGCTGCGGTTGCTTGATAGCGCACCCTGCCCACTTTGCTTACCCCAAAACTGCTGCTGTTAATTTTTTTTCTCTCTACCTGTACACTACCACTAGGTGCAGTGCAGCTACTTGGGCCGCCCATCCTCTAGCTATCTCGCCTTGACATGCTCGTTCCTATGCGCCCTGACTCTCTTACCTAATACGTACAGTACTACACTAGAGAGTGGCTAGGCTTATAGGTAAGGATGAGGGCAAGGGAGAATTGTTATCTTGCATTGCTTGGTGCCATGCTGGCACTAATATTTATTTAGGATAATTTGTAACTCTTGTCTATAGTAAAATACTTTTAAACACACATACAGTCTCACTACAGTTGAGACTTGCCATATAACTAAATTTTTGCCATAGCTGACTGACTTCTGACTGTTGCACCACAACTACTGCTTTTCTTCTCCCCTGGCCTTCACGCAGTCCACCAGTCGCTCCTGCAGCTCCCCTCCCCTGGACGCGGAGAAGTCGTACCAGCTCAGCTGGGTGGGCACGTACGAGAAGCTGATCTGCAGCTCTGGGTGCCACTGGAAGACGGAGCCGCCGAAGCCGAACCAGCCGCAGAAGCCTTCGCGCATCGTGTTCACCTTGCTGAAGGCGGACTCGTCTCCGGGATGCGATCTGACCGGTTTTTTTTAATAGTCAAGTAGAAATTTTTGGGGTAATTACTCCAACGTACTCTCCTTGCTCCCTATCATTGTCTCGGCCTGCTTTCAGGTCTCTTTGAACAGAGTCTAGGTTTTTTATCTTCTTTTTTTTTTTTAAATATAGCGTAGTTCTACTGCACACCTGAACACGTTGACCCCTCCCTGGCTGAAGTTGGTGGGAATGCCGAGAATGCCCATGTCCCGCTTCTTCGTCACGTTGTCCAACATCCTCTGGCAGCCCTCCGGAGACATGATCCTGACCCCTTCAAGCTCCCCTCCGTTGACGACGCACGCGCCGAGCCTGGCCAGACCCCTGGCACTGCAGGCCCCACTCAGGCTGGGCGACTCGCCCCTCCTGCAAAGAAATTCATAAAAAAAACTTTTGCTACTGGATTCAGGTACATAAAGTCATACACCGGTAGATATCAGTAGTTATGAGTTCATAAAATTGTAACATTGTGTACAATTTTATGTATTAACCTACAATTTTTTGAACTGCTTCATGGTTTATGGAAATGAAGCTATGAATTTGCAAGGTTTTATTAAATTTGTCCCTTGTGGTGACGGTGTCCAGGACGTCCCCGATGGCAGAGAGCGGCATGTCCCCGCGGGTCAGCCCGAACAGTGGCACCGTCTTCCTCCTGTCCCTCGCCGCGTTGCTCCGGATGCCCAGCCTGGCCTTGCCGAAGTCGACCAGCTCCGCCACGGAGAATCCCACGCGGTTGCTCACCGAGTTGGGCAGGAGGAAGTGGGCGGCGACGGCTGCGGCCGACGGGCTGGACAGCCTCTGGTTCTTCCTCCCGTCGTGCGGTGCGCCGATGTGGACGTCGATGTCGCCGAGCGGGCCGGCGATCTCGGTCCTGAGGTACTCCCCGATGGTCTTGCCGCCCGGGTGCGCTCGGCGGAACACCTCGTTGAGGATCCACCCCCTGGTGAGCGCGTGGTACTCCCTGTCGGAGCCGTGTCGCGCGTCCGGGAAGGCCGGGCTCTCCCTCTCGATGACCTTGCCGATGGCGTTCTCCTTGATGTTGCCCGTCAGCGTGTCCACGTACTTGATCTTGCCCACCCACTTGGCCAGTCCGGCCTCGTGCCTCATGACGTCCTCCACCCTCAGCTCCTCCTTCCCATTCTGGGCAAACTCCGGCCAGTGCTTGCAGATCTTGTCCCCGTAGTCCACCAGGCCGCGATCCACCAGGCAGGCAAAGACGACGGCCGTCACGGCCTTGGTGCTGCTAAAGACGGTGTGGAGGCTGTCTCCATCGTAGGGTTCTTTGCCGTCGTCGTCGTCGTCCCTGGCAGTGGCCCACAGGTCGACCACCTTCTCTCCGCGCACGTAGGCGCAAACCTGAGCCTTCTCTCCCCTGCCGTCCCAGAACTGCCTCTCCAGGTGCTCCTTCACGGGCTCGTAGCCGGGGGCGACGGTACCGCTGATCCTCATTGCTGCGGCTTTTTTTTCTTTCTAACACTTGCACTTCTGGTACAAAAGATTCTTAGACCTAGCCGCTAACGTTTACTATACACGTACGTACTGTACATGGGTAGGTGCCTAGTATGTACCTACTACATAGATAAGAAAGAAATTATCTCTGTCAGACACTCCAACTGAATTAACCTACTTTATGGAAGTGTACGAGTACGTAGTAGAACCCCCCCCCCACACACACACACACATGTCCACACCCAAATTTGATGGACTATCATACAGACAAGGCCCCGCACGTCCACACCCAAATTTGATGGACTATCATTCAGACAAGGCATGGCTTCAAAGCATTGAGCGTCATTTTTTTCAAAGTCCAAAAGATGGGCTATTGCTATCTTGATGCAAAAACTAATTAAAAATGAGAGATTGTTCAGCACCCCCAAAAAATGTCTATAGGGGTGCCCAAAAGGGACGAGCCACACTGGGACACGTGATCACCACCCCAATTTCCAATTTAGAAACAAGTTGCTTGGGCACCACCTTCTCCATTGTCCAAGGAGAGATTCTCCAGGAACATGGAATCAACGTACGACTAGGTTGACGTAGCAAGTATGCAGGTAGAAAAGAAGGATCACACCAGCCTGTTGGTTTTCTACTCCAAGAGCATATATTTCAGGCTCGCGAAAAAATTGCTGATAATGAATCATACCTGAAGACTATCAGATCCGAATACAAAATATGAAGCGGAGAAGCAGGTTCCTCATGCTCGCTCTCGCTTTTTTTTCTTTAAAAAAAAACCAGTACGTTTAGTAGTAATAATAGTAGTAATAGTAGCAGATCCATGTTTTTTGTGGAACAATGAAGACAATGGAAGAGATTGCGACTTCGTTCTGCAAATCTTTAGTTTAGCGTCAGCAGGTCATGGGGTGTCGGGGTCTGTCATGCAATGAGGAGGGCAGGCGTGGGTGGGTTGGGGGGGTCAGACTTTGTCCGTTTTGATGGCGAAAATGCCCTGATCTCGTACCGTAGTGTAAGGGAAAAAAAAAAAAGAAGCTAGTGAGAGTAACGGGAGGTTAAGAAAAAGAAAAAAAAAAGGAAAAGAGCGTCTACCAAACAGAACTAACTGCATGTATGATAGGGGAAACCAGGATTCATAATAGCTGCTGTTCTTGCCTGAATAAGTTTGCTTAGTGTTAGCTTTGTGTGTTATCAGATCTCGGCGTCGTAGTGAACTCCCCCCCAAAAACCCATACTGTGAGTGTTGACTTTTACTTGTTGGGAACTGAGGGATGGGGCGTGTGGACTGTGGAGTGGAGGTTCTGAATATTCATGCTACGGACTGAGAGCAAAAAGGGTTGGGATTGGGATTCGGCTGACCATGGTACCGGCGAAGGTCTCTAGTACGGTAGTAGTATAAAAAGTTTGGAAAAAAGAGGGGGAGGGAAAAGAGAAACCAAAACAGCTAAGTTTTTTTTTCGTCTCACCGATATGGCAGTTCTCTTGAGAACCCCTATTATTTACACATCCAGCTGCCTGGAGGCATGCATGGGGAGGGTAGTAGTAGATGGGAGGGAGGAAAGAGAAAGAGGAAAGGAAGAGAAAGAAAGTGCCCAAACAGCAGGCTATCTCTCTCTCTCTCTCTCCCCTCCACCCCTCTGCGTCCTCATTTTTCCACCCATAAACAAATCTCCTATTTATCTTGAACTCTCTGTTTTGCCTTCTTCTTTGGGCTGTTCTTTTCCATCCTCCTTTTTCTCATCTTTCCCCTTTCCAGCGGCGTCCACGGGCTGTTTCTCCTCTGCCACGGGAGTAGCGGCCCCGGAGCCTCCCGAAGTCGGGACGGCCGGTCCGGTCGGGTCTCCGGGGCTGCAGAGCGGGCTCTGCAAATGTGGCTGCTCCTCCTCATTGTCTATCACGGTGGCCAGTGACTCCTGCGACTTGAAAAAGTACTGACTGAGGTTTCCGGCGGCCCCCGCGGGCTGCGCCTTCGCCTTCTTCTTCCTGCCGCCGGCGGCGGCGCCGCCGCCGCCGGCGCCGCCCCTCCTCGGGGACGGCGTCGCCCCTTCTTCGCCCGCCGGCCTCTGTCAGGCCTGCGACTCGTCGCCCCAGTCGTCGGAGTCGTCCTCGCTGTCCGAGGCCCCCGCCGCGCCGTCGCACTCGCTGTCGGACATCTCCACGGCCACGCGACGCGCCAGGATGGACGCCACGTCGGACTGCCCGCTCGCCGAGCCCTTCCCCTCGCCGCTGCTCTCCTTCGCCGCCTCCTGCTCCGCCGCCTCCTTCCTCTCTTCCACTTTGCGCAGCGCGATGCCTGCGTATGGAACCAACCGTTACTGTGACAGTGTCCTACATGCTGGAACACTGAATAATATTCAATTTTACCATCTCTGATGGCTTTCAAGAGGTCTGATCTAATCCCCTCCTGCACGGAGTGCTTGTGGTGAACCACTGACTGCTTCTTGATTCCCTGCGGAGACAGGATGCTGTTGTTCTTGGGAGGAGATCCATTCGCATTCGCAAACGGCGATGTTGAAGTCTAAAAAAAAATCATAGGGGTTTACTCAATTGCTTCTTAAGCGACTGATCGTACTACTGTGTACATGACTAACCTCTGAACTGATATCTCCGTTTTTGACGCCGCCATTTGCGGGTTGGGCAGTCGTTGGCGGTGGGGGTGGCGGAGGAGGTGGAGCCAACCCGGTGAACCCATTCGTGGCCGCGGCCGTAGTGGGCGGCGAGAAGCTGTTCGTCTTCTGCTCCTGCTGTGCCCCGTTCGCCGCCGCGGCGGCCGCCACGGCCGCGCTGGTGGCCTCGATTGGCGGCGGCGGCAGCGGCGACGGCGGCAGGTGGTTGGGCGGCACCCGCGCGTCCAGCAGCTCGGTAGAGGCCGTCGTCGTCACCGGCACCGGCGGCGGGGGAGGAAGGTCGCTCGCCTGCTGGTCCTGCTGGACCTGCTGCCGCTCCTGGTGGTGACTGTTCAGTTGACTCATGAGCTGCTGGTGCATTGGCGAAGTGTGGGGCGGAAGCTGCTGCTGCTGCTGCTGATCCTGTTGTTGCATTGCATACGAGTTCGTCGTCGGCCCGTTGGCCGCCTGGGATATGGAGAGGCCCTGCATCTCGGACACTGGCGGCGGCGGCGGAGGAGGCGGAGGAAGACTGTCCCTGTTCTGCCGGGTGGGACTCCCCTCCGTCGAGGGAGGCGCCGGAGGAGGCTCGTTTGGCCGTCGGGTTGGAGTGCCCACGTTGCTGCCTTGATGCTCAGAGTTGGGCTGTTGTATCTGCTGCTGGGGCTGAGGCTGGGGCTGGGGCACCTCCCTATCGTTAAACATCGGCATAGGCGCTGGCATGCTGGTTGGCTGCTGCTGCTGCTGTTGCTGTGCCATGTAGCCCATCTGGGGTTGTTGTGAGTAAGGTTGATATTGCTGGAATTGCGGCGGCTGTTGCTGCTGCAGCATCGGCATTTGCTGGTGTTGCTGGGGATGGCGCTGTGGACTAGGTGGCTGCTCGCTCCTGAGGATGCGGGGCGTGTAGATCGGCTCCTGGTTAGGGTTGTACTGGTACCCGCCAGTAGTCGCGGGGGGAGGAGGAAGACCCTGCTGCTGTTGCTGTTGCTGCTGCTGCTGCTGCTGCTGCTGCTGCTGCTGTAGCCCGTACGCCGGCTTCTTAATCTCGATGCTGTTGGGTCTCTGCTGCAGGTGTCCCCTCCCTCCCACCAGATCGGCCGGGGGCGGCCCGAGCGCGGGGTCGTACCCGATGATCCCACTGGGCCTCCTCTCGTCGCCGCCGTCGTGGTTGTAGTCGTTCATGAGGTGTTCTCCCTGGCCCAGCGCCTTCTGCCGGTGCTTCTCGTTGGTGCTGTGCGGCTGGCGGACGCGCTTCTTGTCCTTGCGCTCCTTCTGCCCGTTGGCGCTCCCTCCGGCCTTTCCGGGCTGCAGGGCAGGTGCAAACAAACAAACAAAAAAACAATCCATCACTTCATGAAGTAAAATAAGACGACAACTTTACTGCAAAGCAGCAACGGCAACAGGAAAAAGAAGCCGTACGAGGACGAGGTTATTTTTTTTTCCAAAGCGACCTGTCATCTTATGTGAGTGGGTTTTAAAGGGAGCAAAGCTAGCGCACCCGTTCTTACCACATCAAACAAGTTCCTGTTGATGAAACTAGCCAAGCTTATGTAAGGATACTGCAAAAATTGTTCGTTTTCGTAAGAGTGACGCCCGTGGAAGACTGCCAAAACTGAATGGATGCCTCACCTTCTTTCCTCTATCATGCATCATTCTTTCCGTGTCTTTGAGCATCTCTTGTCTCCACAGCTCAAAGAAGTAGGTGGGGTCGGTGTAGAACTTCAAGCCGTCCTTTCCATCCTCTCTGAAAAAAAAAAAAGATCCCCTTTATGACATGACCCACTTATACCTGGTAGTAAAAAAAAAAAGACTTGCCTGTAGGGATTGAGCTTGTCCAGAGGAGGCGGCTTGTCGCACGCCAGGTATGCCTCCAACATGGCTTTGGGCATCGTGTCCCTGGACACCACCTGCTGGTCGAAGGACTTCGAAGACCTGAACGCCTTCTTCAGGTGGATGTCTTGGAGAGAAACTGCGGAGGAGGGGGGATCGGAAACATATTCAAATTGAGATCCCCAGAAGCCACTTAAGAAGGAGGGCCCGTGAGAAGAAAAAAAAAAGCCCTCCGCTCTTTTCCCATGATTGAGTCACGCTTGAGATGTTGCCTAACCACCTCGCCGGGGGCCGCAGGGGAGGGAAGGAAAAAAAAAATTCATCATCGCGTGGTGTGTGTGCGCGTGGACTTCGGCGGAAACAAGAAGCATCTTCTTGGTAACGGCAAAAACCGAACAGCAAACATAATTTTTTTATACAAAAAAAACAGAAAAAAATGTCGTTATCGCACATGGAACACACCCCATTTTCCC
>JAAUYM010020780.1_pt1 | contig 10781 bp, 8 predicted proteins | sample 7278001 | NCBI WGS metagenome assembly JAAUYM01 (sample SAMN14350224, study PRJNA611818) | marine sediment metagenome | isolation source: surface marine sediment (1.8m) | place: French Polynesia: Moorea | collected 2018-08
ATGCTGAACGCCCTGAGCTACCGCGACCTCAAAAACATCTGGACCCCGAAGATGCTCTTCATGAACGCCCTCGGGTCCGTCATGACGGAGGTGGACGACCTGACGGTGGCCAATGTGGACCGGGAGGGCAAGGGCGTCATCATAGGGACAGAGGATCCGACGGAGGCTGTGATCTTCGACGGCGCCAGCAACTCCATCCTGCTCCGCCGGGAATACTTCTTCGACTTCTCCTGCGACTTTGACCTCCACCTGTATCCTTTCGACACCCAAGTTTGCCAGATGGAGCTGGAGGCCAGGAGAGAGAGCGGATTTATCTTTGACGTGGAGGGGCACGGGGTGGCATACCAATGCAAGTGCAGAAAACCGTTTTAGTTAATTTTATACATATTAGATGAAAAGGCACATGTAAATGTGGGAAAGCGCCTGCTTTCCATCAATCGCTTAGCTAGCACCACCTTGCTGGAGTACGAGATTCTGGACGAGATGCTGACCATTAACAACAGCTACGTGAACGGAGACCGCCTGGCCACCGTCAAGGTGATCTTTCGCCGCCGGATGGAGTACCACCTGACCAGCACGTTCCTGCAGACTCTCGTCCTCATCGGGGTCGGCTACATGTCACTCTACTTCAGGCCGGACAACTTTACCGACCGCGTCATGGTGTCCGTTACCAACATGGTGGTAGTCGCCACCATCACCTCCTCTGTCCAGCAGGCGAGGGACAAGGCCAAGGTCAAGCACTAACCTATCATTGTGTCATAAAAAATCCTCTGTACGTACTAGAACCTGCCCAAGACCTACTACTTCAAGCTGATCGACTGGTGGCTGGTGTTTTGCCTCAACATCCTCATCCTGCTGATGATCTTCCACACTTACCTGGCGGCGGTGCACTATGGATACCAGGCTAGAATTTATGCTAATAGTAATCCACTTGGAGCATTTTTTTTTGTTTTTGTCACACTTAATCTTTCTCAATCAGATGTCTAACATGGCCCCCGGTGGCCGGCGCGGAAAGACCTCCAAGGGCGGCGGCAACAAGGTCAGGCCCGACCTGACGGAGATGATGAACTTGTCCCCGGGTCAGCTGCGGGCCGAGCAGTACGGCGTCTGCAACAGGCTGGCCAAGATCAACCTGTTGGGGAAGGTGGTTGTCGCCGGGGTCATCGTCGCCTTCAACATCGTCTTCTGGATCGTCGCCGTCAAGGAGTACACCAAGCCGTACCAAAAGATGATCGAATAGGGGGAACTACTCATACAGCAAAATCTCGTAAACTGGTTGCTTACTTACTGTAATATCACATTCAAAACTAATATCTTATAGTATTCTACGTATACTTAAACATAAAGAAAATATTAGTGGACAGCTCACCTTGTAGAAATCTCTGACGAACTCGGTGATGTAATCATCCAAGGCAGCATCACTTAAACAACAGCAGCAAAAATAAAATAATAAATTCCTGCCAGCCATGCTCCATATCTCAGTCGAAATCGTCTCTCACTTCATCCCCGCTATGGCCACCCAGTCGACCTCGTACTCTCTGCAGTTGGACTTCTCCAGCTTGGACGGCACCTTCTCCTCCCTGAGCTCCGACATCATCTTCTCGGCGTCCTTGTCCACCTTGTTGCCCTTCACGTCTACGTAGTGCACCGGGCGGCGGCCCTCGCCTCCTGACAAGAAAAGACGAAAATTTACGGACGTGCATGGCAAAAGAGGGATACAGTCTGTCCCAGAAAAAAAATATATATTTGTTTCTCATCCCAGCTTTGCTGAACAAAAAAGGGTTTTTTTGGAAAATGAATTTGGCACTTAAAAAACTACCGTGGAAAAACAAAAGCATAGCTTTTTTTCTGGGACACAAGGTACAATAATAAATGATAGACGCACCCATTCTCGTGTCGGTGACGTTAATGTTGTTGATCTTCCTGAGAAAGGCCAGCGTCGTCGACTTGGTGTTCTCCACCTTCAGTTAAAAAAATAACTCAGAAACTATAAGAGCAACAATTAACTAACCCTGCTACCCTGGTGTTCAAGGACAACCCTAACATGAAGCCCATTCACCAACTTACCTTGAGTATGCCTTGCTGGACCTCCCTCTCAATCACCGATATCTGGTAGTTCTGCATTTGCTCGTAAGTAATTTTTGCTGTCTGTAACAGGAGAAACATCATAAGGCAGCTGCTCATTGTTTTAAAGTTTGGGTGTGTGTTACATGATGAATGGCTGTCTTTGGTTCTAGGTAAGATACAACAGTTGTTTGGAGAGTCCCACGCTTACCTTGTACAGGTAGACGGTGGCTGTCCTGAGCAGCTCCTGCATCTGACAGAGCACCTGCCACCAGGTCTTCTGGTCCTTCTCCTGAAGGGCCGGTATGAGCTTGTTGAGGAAATTGGGCAGCAGGCTGGTGATGGGCTGGAGGATCATAACGGGCGGCACCGAATTGCAGTCTTTCTCGTACCTACGGCATCCAGTACAGTTTTCTTAAATTACACCTGTTCTCCGAATTACACGGTCTTTCACATCTGTACGGCAATAAATGGGTGATGTCCGTTTGTTTTCAGGTAATTTGACCATGTTTTGATCCCAAAACCCGGATATACAGTAGCTTTCTATTTTTTTTTCAACGGAGGGCATCATGTCCTAGTACTCGTACCACTCGTGCAACACCGTGTCGTCCCTCTCCGTGTCCCGGAGGGTCCTCACGATCAGGTCGAACTCGTCCACGTCGATGGTGGACGGGATGGGGCGGTAGCCGTACTTCTGTCCGCCGAAGAATACGAAGTTGGGGCCGATCGACGACTGCTGGCACGTCTTGATCTCCTGGAAGAAGAAAGCCCTTTGTGGACGACAACCTACTGTACTACAGACAAACTTGGCTAATTGGCACCTGGTTAATAAGAAATCTCGATTAATTGAGCATGAGTATTGAGGATCTCTCGACCTGTCCCGACAATCCGAGTTCGACTGCACTACTACTAGGCACTAGGCTGGGTCACTCTCGATTATCATTGAACTTGCCTGGAGGCAGAAGGCCGTGGTCTGGTGGTCGTCGGTGGCCTCGTCTCGCACTCCCCACCTCATGTCTATCACCTAAAGAAGAGCCATAGTCAGAAGGATTGGTGCAACATCCGTGGGGAGGGAAAAATGCATGGAGAATTGTGCACTTTTCTGGACGTGCTGCACTACAGTATACGTAGATTGGAGTGATGACGAGTGACTGGCAGGTCCTGCCTTTTTTTCGTATCGAGAATGATTTGAATTCAGCCTTAAATGAGAATTTATGCCTCATCGAAGTGGCGACTGGGGGCGGCGACATGGCGGATCTGCCATCAACCTGTGGTTTCGCGCCTCTGTCGTCGCAGCTTGCCTCCTCTGCACGCTGAATGGAGCCACCAGGGGTAAAGTCACACATGGTCAAGAGGGGAGTAACGGTGGGCTTGACACCTCCCTCCCTCTGAACTCTAGTTTTTAGTGCCCTTTTCCTCCAGAAAAATGTCTGCTTTGTTAATAAACATAAAGCAAAGCCTTGAAATATACTGCTTTTTGACCCATCCTTTCTTTAAAATTTTACCAAGTGTGGGTAAAAATTATCGGGGACCTAAACGCCATTGCGTAGTACTACGTAGGTTACTCTTTAAACTTGGCTTTGCAGGTGAGAAGCTGGTGATTCGAAAACGCTCCGATGTGGACTCCAACAGGAACGCAACTGGTGCCAAGAGGATCACCACCGCCTCTACCGCGGCTGGTGGGAGCGCCGACAGGGGAGACCTCCAGGAGGAAGAAGGAAAGGAGGAGCCAAAGCAGGAGGAGGAAGAAGAGGAGGCGGAGGAGGCGGCGGCCAACAAGATGAAGAGCTCCAGTTCGAAAGCGCCAGAAGACAGGAAGAGCTCCTCAAGCACCACCACGAAAAAGGCGGAGGACAGGAAGTCGACGACGACTACCACACCGAAGAGCAGGAAGGTGGAGGAGAAGCCGGAGAAGCCTGCGGAAAAACCTGAGAAATCTGTGGAAAAACCTGAGAAGCCTGAAAAACCTCCAAAAAAAGTTGAGAAGCCGAAAAAGCCGCTGGAGAAACCAAAGCCGCTGGACAACGAGGACGAGGACGACAAGCTGCCGAAGAAGAAGAAGAAGAAGGTGACAAAGAAGCCTCCGCTGAAGGTGTCAACGCTGTCCTCGTCGGAGGAGAAGACCACCTTGTCCAAGGAGGACGAAGACGAGGATCTCTTGACGTCGACAATGCTACCGGACAAGGACAAGTCCAAGGAGATCTTGACGAAAGAGCCGTTGTCCAAGGAGGAGGAGGAGGCGATGCTGCCGAGAAAGGGAAGTCCGAAGGAAAAGAGTGGAGGGGGTGGGGGCGGAGGAGGAGGGGGAGAAGGAGCCAAGAAGAAGGTTCCTGATGACGCCGAGGGAGAGAAGGACGCCGGAGAGTCAGAAGGAGATGAGGACAAGGGAAAGTCCGAAGGGGAGGGAGACAGTCCGCCCAAGAAAGACCAATACAAGCAGGGAGGCGGAGGCGGTGGGGGTGGAGGAGGGGGGGCCGCAGGCGGCGGAGGCGGCGGGGGAGGAGGAGGGCTGATAAAAAAAGAGCCAGATGCTGATGAGGGTGGCGGTGGCGGCGGTGGCGGAGGAGGTGGAGGTGTGGTGAAGAAGGAGGAGCCCGGTTGGAGTTGGGGACCGTTCGAGAGGTCCGGCAAGGGCGAAGGTGAAGGAGGGTCCAAAGGCAAAGGCGGTAAGTTAAAGAGTGGAGGAGGAGGAGGTGGAGGTGGAGGTGGAGGTGCCAAGGGAGGTGGTGGCGGCGGAGGAGGGGGAGGTGGCAAGCTGAAGGACGTTGGAGGAGGTGGAGGTGGCGGAGGAGGTGGCGGGCTAGCAGGCGGGGGTGGAGGCGGAGGAGGAGGAGGACTCCAAAAGGTCCAGCCCGGTTGGGCCTGGGAGCCCGTAGAAAGGCACGGAGGACCCGAGAGTGAGGGGGAGCAACCGACTCAGTTCAAGCACGGCGGCGGCGGAGGAGGAGGAGGAGGCGGAGGCGGTGGAGGAGGAAGCTATGGAGGTGGTGGCGCCGGCGCTGGAGGCGGCAAGGGAAACTGGGGCCGTCCTCCCCAGAAGGGCGACTCGTGGTCAAAGTCGTCACCATCGTCGTGGTCCTTCTCCACCTCGTGGGGTCCGTCATCCACCAAGCACCAGTGGTCGTCCTCATCCTCGTCTTCATCGTGGGGGCCCCCTCCCAAGAAGACTGAATGGTTTTCCTCTTCTTCATCGTGGGGTCCTCCTCCGTCCAAGAGAACCGAATGGTCATCCTCATCGTCATCATGGGGTCCACCTTCCCCAACACCACCATCTCCTCCACCACCACCTCCTCCACCACCACCTCCTCCTCCTTCCCCTCCTCCTCCTCCTCCTCCACCTCCTCCACCTCCCCCTCCCCAGGAGGACTGGTGGACTTCCTCCTCGTCTTCATCATGGACTCCTCCAAGAAAGGAGGAGTGGTCCTCTTCGTCCTCCTGGGGGCCTCCTCCCAAGAAGGACCAATGGAAGAGTGTTAGAGGCGGTGGCGGTGGCGGTGGCGGAGGAGGAGGAGGAGGTGGCCAACGCACGAGGGGCGATGTCTGGACGACACCCGTCGGCGATTGGTGGTCCACTACTCCTGCGCCGCCCACCAGGTGGTTTACCACCACCAGACGGTGGAATGGTCCTCCCGGCGGCGGAGGCGGCGGCGGGGGCGGTGGGGGAGGCCACACAGGTGGCGGCGGTGGAGGAGGAGGGGGGGGAGAAGGCGGGTGGAATGCTGGCGGATGGGGAGGAGGAAAAGGCGGAGGAGGATGGAAGCAGGGTGGCAAGAGTGCGGCAAAGCACCAGGCAAAGGGAGCGAAGTCACATGCAGCAGCATCCAAGAGCGGGAAGAGTGGAGGTGGCGGTGAGGAGGGTGGCAAGGGCGGCCACGGTGGCAAAGGTGGCAAGGGAGGAAAGGGCGAAGGCGGCGGCAAAGAGGAGGCCAAAGGTGGCAAGGCTAAGGGGGGAAGAGAGGAGGCCAAAGGTAGCAAGGCCAAGGGGGGCAAAAGGGAAGCCAAGTACTCGAAAGGTGGTGGGCAGCATTCGAAAGGTGGAAAGGAGCCGCCCTCAAAGAGTGGAGGAGAAGGTGGTGTACGAGGAAAGGGAGGACAGCAGCAAGGAGCAGGGAAGGCCAAAAGAGGTGGTGGGCAGAGCGGTAAGAACAGCGGAAAAGCCGGAGGGGGAGAGGTAGAGCACGGTGGGAAAGACTACGCCTCCAAGGACAACACGAACAACAGGGAGAGGGAAGACGACAAGGAGAGGCAGGAGCCCTCCGAGGAGCAGTCCAGGGAAGAGGAGGGGACCGTTGAGGAGAGGGACGGGTCGGAGGAGGAGAAGGAGGAGGAGAGGACCACGGTGAAGCTGAAGAGCAAGTACGAGCAGTCACTGAATAATAATAAGAAGAAGAACAAGGCCAAGACAAAAGAGGAGGACGATGATGACGATGGTGACGGGGATAGAGTGAGTGCGAGCAGGGTGGTGCTCAACCAGGATGATGACGAGGACTTGAACGATGGCGGCGATGAGTCGAGTGAGAACAGGCGCCACAGGTTCAGAGAAGGCAGGCTTTTGCGGATTTTCAGGGTGAACAGGAACAGGAGGACAGACGACCAATGGTAGCTTTGAAATCGCAACATCACGCAATAAGATAACAAGCTACTATGTTGTTTGCAATGCTGGGAAGATGTTTTTTTTGTAGAAAGTGGCAATTAACCTAGACATTTCCCTAAGTTCTATTTTTGTATCTGGAATATACCAGCTCGCAACGCACCAACGCCTTGATCAATTACAAGTCTTGTAAAACTGAACTCTCTTATACCGTGCTGATCTTGAATTTACTACATTTGTTTTCAAATAGGTGCCAACTGAACGCGTGAGCCCGGTTGAAAGGAGAGTAAGAAATTGCTTCCATCACGCAAGTGCTCGTCCTTTCCTTTTTTTTGCAAAAGAAATGCAAAAAGGCTTGAGAGAAGCAGTGCAACTCTTATCCTTTTTTCAAATAAAATAGGAGAAAATAGCGAACGGCAAATGAGAAAAAAAACAGACCCCCACCTGGAACTCTAGCCCGTACTTCTCCCTGCAGTACTCCTTCAGCTTCGGGTAGACCTCCGTGACAAGCACGTTCTTCTCCAGGGCCATGTCCGTGTACGTGGAGGAGGTGTAGATCCGAACCAGCGGGTGGCGAACCTGAGTACCCGACAGGACAGATGGTCATAAATTTATTCTTCGTTTGTTTGCATTCACGTAAGTAAGGGCAAGCTATCGATGGTAGATGGTGCCGGAACGAATTGTGCTGCTTACACCTTTTTAGACTGGTTAATTACGTATTACCCGTTAAAAAATCCTGACCCTAGACTATGTGTTTGATAGTTGAAGAACATGTCCATAGACATGTTTCAACATTAGGAAACTTACTCCTGAAAAGTACTGTACTGTCTTATGACTTGCAACCGTAATTTGGAGAAGAAGAAACGTGAGTGTTTTTTTTTTACCTTTGGCAGGTTGTGGAAGCTACCCGCAAATATTCTGTCGAATGTGGAGTCGTCCATTTTGTCTTTTGCGTCTTTCTGCTCCCGACCTTGTCCCACTCCTGGAACAAAATTTGTCTCATTTCCGCCTACCCGCGGGCGGTGCTTTCGAATTCTCCTCTTCCTCCCTCCACCCTATCTCTCCAACGGAGGTGTCTTCTTCCTCCCTCTCTCTTCTTTCCTCATGCCATGCCCTGAAAAGGAAGAGGAGGAGGAGGGAGCTGTCAGAGGTTCCCTTCTTTCTTCTCTGTGGATCCCAACCGACAACAATCGCTCTATGCATATAGAACAGAAACTTACTACTTTGGAGCTCAGTCTGTATACCTACTAGTGGAGCTCTGCATACATACTAGTATGTACAAAAGTATACTGTGGTACACAGCACCAAAAAGCCATGCTGATTTTAGGACTATACAGTAGTATAAGCTGCTCAGGTCGTTGGTTGAGGTTGAAGGCCTCTCGGCCGCGGGACATTCGCAAAAGGAAGGAGGAGGAAGGAAGAAAGAAAGAAAAAAAATCGAGGTCGACCACGTACAAACAAGTGATCAAACAATCAACTTCCGCATGGCCTCTGCGGTACGGGATGGATGGACGTGTCCAATATACCGTATCGGTTCTTTTTGGGAATCCGCCGCCACGAGTGTCGTCCAAATGAGGACAGTCCCGAAATTTTCCGGCAAATTTTTTCTCTTTCTCTCTTTTTTAATATAAAAAGGAACATTGCCAAGAAATTGTGAAATCTGATGCGCTGACAAACTGATTGGCATTCGTGGGAAAACGCTTCTACTACTACTCCGACTACTAGTGCAGATTCTTCCTAGAAGGCGCCGAGATATGCCAGCGCCTGGATGAGCAGTCTGGAGAGGAGGGGAGCAGGATGCCCTCCAGGGTGTTGTTGCGGACGAGCCTTCTCGCCGCCGTCGCCGTCTTTGTCGCCGACGGCGTCCTCGGGTATCGGGTAGAATCACAACATCGACTGCGCAAAGACCAACGTGAGCCCTCCCTCAGTGGTTTCTAGTAGTGTAGAGTCCCTCGTTTTCCCGACTATGTCTTCCATACCCGGGTATTGGAGTATCGATGTATTGATCAAAATCTGACTGCTGTACTACTACTACATACTATACCCGGAAAAAAAGTTTTGCCAAAGTAAGAGTTTTAAAACAAAGTCCTGAATAAATGTAACTTGTACTTACATACCTACGAGTAGTACAGAACAACGGTACTAAGAAGTTGGTAATCAGGGTACTAAAATAAGTTTTTTTTTCTCATACGTACATAAATCGACGTTTACTAAATTGAAGTATGACTGGAAATGCCTGTCTTGCTTTCATTAATGGTCTTTGGTTTTTCGTCAAATTTATACAGTGGAACCTTGATAGGAGGGGAGGTATGTAGGTATTCATTAATTTACTACTCATGTGCATTGATGCAATAATTTCTATGCAGTTGAGAACTTATCATCAGAAGTAAATTCAGATTCATTACATTGAGGTTCACTTATTTTATCAAGATCCCACTGTACACTTGCAGGTGCGCCGTACTCGGTGGACGTGGATTTGGAGACAGGTCAGCCATGCAGCGGACGACGCACAGAAAATTTGCACTCTGCGCCTTTCGTGCAACAACTTTTGCTCGGGTTCTTTCTGTCACAAACTTTCTTTCTTGGTGCTGTGAGACACTTTCAAGGCCTTGCTTTAAAAAACCTTTAAGAAGCTTTTAAAGGTGCGTGTGAGTTGTGTAGACTGACAGGTACGTACATTTATTTGACCAAGCAGGACATGTGAGGGAGAAGAGACTGGCTGCCATGGAGGAAGACAACGATGGTGGTTCCAATTTCTTTATTTGAGTTTTCTGACCGAGCTTCCACGTTCTTGCTACGTTTCTTTTTTTTTCTCACAGTGGCGACGGAAAGGAAGAAGATGCAGAAGGACTTGATCAGAGGTAAAAGCATATCTTGAGTTACTAGTAACTACGTAAAATCTTTATACCCTGCTTCCGCCATAGCAACAACTACGTACGGTTTAGTGTTTACTACATACACGTGGTACTAGTACACGATGTTTGAGAAGTCCAGAATTCAATAGACAAACTGTGGACTGTCTGGTTTATTTTTTTGTTGCAGACATTTTGGACGCCCTAAGGAAGAAAAAAAGGAAGAAAAAAGGTTTCCAACGAAGTCACTATGTACAATGTACTACACTACGTATACAATTAGTCGGACCCGTTAAGTAGGAAACGCAACTGGGACAATGTTGAAATCTAGGGGAAACTGGGGAAACTGTTCTACTAGGTATAATTTTGTTCTGTTTAAGTAGAAATCCTGGATAAGTGAAAAAAATTGTCTTCTTTCAACCATTCCCACTTAAAGAGGTTCCACTATATACAATATTACCATACACGTTCAGCATTAATTCAGAGAATCTTTTACTTGGATGTGCCTCTAGACACCAAGAAGAAAAGGACGGCGGACTTTAGACCAGACGGTAGAAAGCAACAAATTTACCGAATTTACTGAACAGTCGACTTTCGATCTAGGGAACTTATTCAACTTCGACAATTTTGAAATCTCGACAGTTTCTCATCTACTACGGGGTATACCTATACTCACTTTATGATTTTATATACAGTATAAATTCTACTGTCGCACTTAGGCAATTGTTTCTTCTATGACCAACAACTTCCCTGAAACGAACGTCGACTGTACGGTACAGTGTACGTACATAGTACTAGTTACTGTACAATTTGAAATTAACCAATGCCAAAAATTGCGAATTGCAGCTGATGCAGTGAAGGGCGCTAAGGGAAAAGGTAACGTACTGGTACACTAATCTCATTTCTTTAAAACGTGAAATAATATGCTAGTAGTTATTGCATGCAGCTCAGTTGAAGAACAGGGGCGGTCCAGGCCTTGGGCCTGGAGCCTGGGGAAAGGGGGTGACAGCGGCAAAAACGACAGCGGCGATTGTGGACAACAGACAGGCGGGGAAGACCACGATGACGGGAGCGTGGAGAATGATCACCGGGAAAGGGACGGGCGGGACCACAGCCAAGATGTCCAACAACGCCGCGTCGGTCTTTGGAAAGGCCGCCAAGATGGCCAAGATGGCCAAAGCCAAGGCCAAAGCGAAGGACAAGGCCATGGCGAATAAGGGCAAGGCTAAGAAGCAGGAGAAGTCCGCCAAGCAGACGGTTGGGGGAGCAATTGG
>JAAUYM010035823.1_pt1 | contig 10781 bp, 16 predicted proteins | sample 7278001 | NCBI WGS metagenome assembly JAAUYM01 (sample SAMN14350224, study PRJNA611818) | marine sediment metagenome | isolation source: surface marine sediment (1.8m) | place: French Polynesia: Moorea | collected 2018-08
GACAATTGTGGGAACGGAAAAAAGGGGGAAACATTACTTCTGTAGCAACACAAAAGGCGTTCAACCGTGTTATTTTTATTTCATTTTCCACTGTTTAAAAAGAACAATAAAAAAATACAATGTGTGCATGCACGGGCTGTTGTACTCTATCTTGCTGCATACTCCAATGTAGCATACTATCAGTAGTAAAAGAATTAAAAAAAAAAGGTGCCGGTCATGTGATGACGACCGCCCTGTGTACGCATGGCCCCGCGCGTCCTCCCTCCCTGAGCGCCGGCCACAGGTACGTCCGGATGTCCTCCGAGCGCGGGTCGGAACGGTGGAAGCGGGCGTGCAGGTCGGGGCGGAAGCGACGACCGTCGTACTCGATCGTGTACGACGGGGTCTGGGTAGTGCACAAGAAGAAAACATTGGTAATGTGGAAGAAGGCGTGTGTGATGTTGGGGGTTTTTTTCAGCATCATCAAATAGTATGTAAATTTGTTTCAAATGTTATTTTTATAATTCATATTTCTACAGTGCAAAAAACTTCCAAGATATTACAAAACTTGGGTAGACTACGTGTACATACTATGTACAAAATCTTACTCTTACCAAGTTTAAATACTTCCATACCTACGTGTAGTAAATTTTAATGCGCTATGGAGTGGTTTTGGCATTATCCGTCTTGAAATTGTTTTAATCATGTGCCCACCTGGTTGACTAGTCCCCACGAGACCCTGACGCAGCTCTCCACGTACTTGACCAGCCCGCTGCTGCCCTTGAGGCACGGGTAGTCGTACAGGGTGGCCCAGATCTGACTCGTCACGTCCTGCAAAGAGTTTTAAAAATGTGGTGCTTTTTTTCCAGTAAAACAAAATAGAAGCAGCTGTCTGCATGGCTCCCATATTTCTTAATCTTCGTTGCTTCCTCCAACTAATTTGGGAGAGGAAGGAAGAAGGAAGAGGAGAAGGATGAGGCGGTGGCGATAAAAGAAGGTGAGGGGGGGAGGGGAGAGGGAGAGGGAACACACAACTTGAGCAAGTCATGTACATGTATAGGTATGTGTGTACTAGTCTTTTTCCGAATCCGAGAAAAAAATTATCTCTAAGTTTTTGAAACATTTTCCAACCCCCAATTTCCCGGTAATCGAATGTCGATTATTTCGAGTGTCTTTTTGGTGTTTTCTTACATAAATTTTCGTAAAAATTTGGGTACATTTTCGAATACCCGAATATTTTTAAACATTCAAGTTTTCGAGAAACTCTAACCATGTGTGTGTGTATACTACATGTACTAGTACGTACAACACACGTGTACAAGCGAAGTTGTACAAGCAGGATGGGGGGAGTAATTGCACCTGAGAAAGGGAGGAGGAGGAGAAGGATAAAAGCTAACTGAGGATCGCTCATCATAGCACCACCAACACCCCACAGCAGCTGCAAACAGAGTCATTATTTGGAGGCTGGGAGCTAAAGAAGAAAAGATATGGGAAACGGTGGGTCGCTCAATGAAAAAAAACCAAAAATTAAGAAAGATATGGGAAATGAAGTTCATTTTTGGCGTTTCACGCTTAGACACAAAAATTCGTCAAAAAAGTCTTCTCGAGTTTTTCACCCTTGGCCTTCAAAAAAAAATCATTCTGCCAGTAACAACAAAAAATGCCAATTATTTTGTAATTGTCTTAATAACAGACTGCTCAGATGTCTTCTTTGGTTCCATTCTTCTTTTCTGTATGTACTAGCACCACTTTTTTTTTGCTGTTCGAGTTATTGGCCAATTTTGCTAAATTCGTGTTCTACTACAAAACTACCTTTTTCCCATTTTTTTGCTCAATCCTTTTGAGAAAAAGGCTAAGAAGTGACTTCCTCCTCTTCTCATCTCTGTCCACGTCATCCAACACGAATTATATATTTCTTTCTCTCGAGGATGGAGAGTTCAAGGATGCAGACTGCAAAAGAGGATGATGATGATGCTCACTCACGTCGGCTTCGAAAATAAAGGTGGGAGGCAAAAAAAGCAAAAAAAAAAAAAAGGTTGATTGAGACGTCGGCGGAGCTTCATTCATGCCAGCGCAACAACAACCACAGAGCAAAGAGCTGAAAAGAGGAGGAGGAAGAATCCGTCGTCATTTGCCACCGACAGTATAGCAGGCAAGGTTGCCACAGATCTTGGAAAATATCGCAACGACAGAGCGAAAGACAAGTTTAAACAGAAGATGTTACAACTATAAAAAAAAGAGGCTACTACAAGATCCAAAAATAGCGCCAGAAATGCAAAAATTGGCCTGAAAAATATCTCCGCCTGGCAACCCCCGAACCACAAAACGGAGGCGGCAATGAATTTTCGGTCTCATTGTTCTTGATTACAGTCATCGAAAGCGGTTTCAAAAAAAAAAAAAAAAAAAAGAACCACTATTCCATTTGCTGCTTTTTTTGCCTTCTCCTGCGCCTCCAAATCAAACATTTTTTCGCGTGGCGAAATGCGGCAAACCGTTTGTCGGGAACAATTCAATTTTTTTGTCAAAGTCCAATTTGCTCTTGAAAAGATGGATATCTAAAGGAGATGCAGTGAGTCGAGACTCGAGAGAAGTCGGGAAGTCTTGCGTCGAGTTGATGCGCCTCTGATGCTACCGTCATCAAATTTTTTCCGTCTTGTTGTCAGGGAATTCGTGATGTTTCTGTTGAACACAATTCTTGGGGAGTGAGTGACAACAACAGAACGAGGAAAAAGATGAGGAGGAGGAGGGATTTTTTTTTTTTTGCTTCGTGACGAGTCGGAAAAGGTTTTTTTCTTCCTCTCTTCCTTCTTTTCCTTCCTTCAGTAGGAGACAAACACAAAAAGTGTAAATCTCTGTCTGGGAAATCGTCTTCCTTCTTCTTCTTCTCTCTCTCAAGGTCAAGAGAAGCAATGACACCTTCATATTCGACAACGTTTTTTGTCCTTTACTCACACGAGCAATAAAAGATCTTTACGATCTGGGAAAGCGCGACATGTTCAATTTTTTTTAAGGGAAACCTTAAAACCTTCTCACCTTCCAGAGATGCCAGTTTGGCTTCTCTAATAATAAATTCCAAAAAATGGCAATATTGCTCATAATTTTTCTCCTTGCGAGAAAAGGGCAAAAAAATTGAGAACTTTTGGCCCTTTTTCTGCCTGTCTGATTTGCTGTCTGGCTACTTTTGGGTGGACTCTGCCACTTACCTCCACGTTCTTGGAGAGGTCGAAGGTGTCCGCAGCTCTCCTGAGATAGACGGCGATGGCCCTGTCCACCTCCTCCTGGGCAGTCGACGAGACGGAGGAGGAGGAGCAGCTGTTGTCGGTCGGCAGCTGCAGCAGACGGCGCAGCTGCTCGCGCAGGCGACAGAGCGAGTTGGTCGAGGAGCGAAAGGACAGCTAAAAAGTAGGATTATAAGTCGATTAAATTTTGTGCACACGCCACTCCAGTTCATGTCTTTGTACGTATGTATTAAAAATTGCTATAGACATCAAATTATAATTTTTTCCCGCACGTCGAATTCCCGTCTTTTTTCGCCGTGTTTGTCGTAATGGTATTGCGAAGTGCAAAAGAGGGCAGCGCGCATCCCTTCCATATCTTTTTTCCCACGCTTGAACTAACTCCCTGCAATGAAGATGCAACGGAATCTTTCTTTTGTCGTTGTTGTTGTGCTGTGTGTCAAAACGACTTTCCGACTTATTTCGGGACGAGATGAAGAAGAGGAGGAGGAGGAGGAATCTCCATCAAGATTCCCCAACTGTCTTCATCAATCATCTGAGAGCTAGAAGAAGAGGAGGAGGAGGAGATGGTTTAATTCGAAAAAAAAGCACAAGACAGTTTCAAATACGGTATAAAAATGCTTTCTTGTGCATGGAACGCCTTATCCCCCAAATTAAAGGTTAAATGGACCATACAAAATGGGTCTCCCCCCCCTCTCTCTCTCTCTCTCTCTCCTCTCTTGACAAAAGCAACCCCTTTTTGAAAACTTCCTTCTGGTTTATCAGAGCGGAGCCGCTCTGACAAACCAACTCCCCTGTTAAAAAAAGAGAGGGAGGAGGATCGAGGAGGGATTTCTGGAGACAGGCTCCCAAATAAGAAGTGCAAGAGAAGAAAGGAAGAGGAGGAGAGTCTCTCTCCCTCTCTCCCTCACTTAGTTCCGCTTCATTTCCACTCCAGTTCGGTGGAACAAACCTTTTCTTCTTTTTTGGTTTTTTTTTCTGGGAGATTCAGTGTCGCCCTCGTTTGTTGTTGGAGCACCAAATGCATCCTCCTCCTTCTCCTCCTCCTCCTCCTCCCCCTCCTCCTCCTCCTCCTCCTCCTCCTCCTCTCTTGCGGTGTCGCGCAAAAAAAATGGTACGGTTCATCGTCCTTTTTTTTGCCGACCCTTGTTTGACTCTCCCAAATTTAATTTTCCTTTCTCATCCAATCATTTGCGGAACAAATCTCTTTCTCTCTCCAAAGCTGGCAGCGTGGAAAACAAGGTTGGATTTACGACGACAAACGCATCCTCCTCCTCCAACCTCTATTAATCATCTCTCCCAAATAAAGGGAGAAGAAAAAGTTGGGAAATCACAGACTTGAGTCCGATTTCTCTAACCTGTCCAACTCTCCTCCCTTCCTACCAGCAAGGAAGGGTCTTTTGACGGTGCCAAAAGTGTCATCACTTGATAGCACTGAGAGGGAAAAAAAAGTATTGTGCTCCCCCCCCCTGCAATAATCCACTTTGACTCCCGTTAAATGCGGGAAGGTCACGGGGTGGATTTATCGAAATTACAAATAGGAGGACTGGGAGGAGGAGGAGGAGAAGGAGGAGGAGGAGGAGGAGGAGGAGGAGGGGGAGGAGGAATGTGATAAAAGAGCTAAGGGCTGTTACGACACAAATGCCTCCCCAAAGGAAAAATCTTTTAAAATTTTTACCCGGAGGCTCTTTTCTCAGAGAGAGAGGGAGAGAGAGAAATAGATTATTTGGTGCCGAATTTTTGAGCTTTTTAACAGTTTCTTAATTATCGCTCCCGTTATGTAAGGGAAGGAGAAGCCCCGAGGAGGTCAAGAAGAAGAGGAAGAAGAGGGAGAAAATTTTCCCAAATCTCGTTAAGCGCTTCCAATTTGACAGAAAAAAATCGATTAATTTCTTATACCCAACCAACAAGGGTTTAACGCACAATGAAAGCTCAGTAGGGATATACAGTAGCACACTGTGCGTGTGGATTTTCCACATTTGGCACCAAATCATATCCTCAGTCAGCACTTAGTAACAATCATAATTATTATTGTCCATTTTGGCATCAAATCGTATGCTCAATTGGCACTTACTAGCAAAATTGGCGAAACAATTCCTCCTTGGAGCTCAGTTGGAAATTACTTAAGGGTCCATATTGTTAGTTGGGTGTCTTTGTTTTTGTACTGTCTTTTATATCTCTCTCACCACCACGACGGAGAAGAGCAGCTTGTTCTTGAGCTCTGCGGCGTCCTTCAGCTCCTCGATGCCGTCCAGGTCGTCCAGGGTGTCCAGCCTGGAGAGAGAGGGAGGGAGGACGAGAAGGAGTAGGATGGGGGGGCACATCAAACAAGCAAAAGAAGAGACAATTATTTGGGAAGTTGGGCGCGTTTGTTTCACCTTGCCATGGAGTAGAGGTCCCCGAAGCTCCTGACGAGGGCCGCCGGCCGCCGGTCGCCCTTGGAGACGTCGTACACCGGCGGGAGGAGGGAGGAGGTGACAGAGTTGCCACTCCCGCCGTCGCCGCCGTCGTCGTCGTCGCCGTGGCCGTGGCCGCCGTCCGTGGTGGCGGCGGTGGTGGAGGAGGAGCAGGACAGCGGGGGCAGGGAGGCGGCAAGTCTGCCCGGGAATTAAATAACAAGAAATCATTTTTTTTCTTCAAAGATGAAGTTTCGTGAGATCTCTCCGTAAAAAACACATCTTCCTCCCCCCTAGCATCAATTGAGATTTTATCTGCCCATGAAATCATCTAGCATCTGTTTCGTGAGAGAGAGGCTTCTTTCCTCCCTTCAAAAAAGTGGGCAGGTTACTCTCTCAGCAGGAGAAGGGAAAATTTTAGGCTTTCAAGTTTTTTTTTAAGTTGCACACCACTTTCTGCCCACTAACTGCACCAAAAAAAGAGACTTTCTCCTTTCCAGAAAAAAATATGGATAAAGCTTCTTTCCCCCCCCTGACCTCTCCTTCTCCAGCCTGAGGTTGGCGATGTGCTGCCTGGCCCTGTCCAGCTCGGCCGCCGTCGCCGCCGCCTCCGCCCTCAGGCGAGACACCTCCAGGGAGGAGGAGGAGGAGGCGGACGGGACGACCGCCGCGCTGCCCCTGCTGCTGTTGCTGTTGCTGTTGTTGTTCTGGCACCTGATCCCGTGGTACCTGGCGGCCGAGTCCGGCCTCTCGCACTTGGCGCAGCGCGGGACGGAGAAAGGGGAAGGGAGCCACGGGGAAGACGACGACGAAGAGGCAAGGTCGCCTGAAAGACAAAAAACATAAGACATTTAATTTCCTTTTTAATGTGGGAAAACCCAGGTTGTGTATGGTAGATAAGTATGTACTATATACGGTAGATTAGCTTTTCTCATTCATCTCACCGACCGATCCCGCCTTGGTCATGACCTCCTTCTTGAACTTCCTGCTCCTCTGCGTCCTCCCCGCTCCTCCTCCTCCTCCTCCTCCTCCCGCCACGAGCAGCCCGTTGGAGGAGCTGATGACGACGGAGGCGGAACCGTCTGGGCCGACGCGAACCACGGAAGAAGGGACCACGCTCTGCTGCTGCTGCTGCTGTTGCTGTTGCTGTTGTTGCTGTTGTCTTCTCCTCTGCAGGTGTTCCTCGGTGTCGGTGTCCGGCGGGGAGGCGCTGCTGCTGCTGCTGCAGTTTCCGTTGCAGCTGTTGCTGCAGCTGTTGCTGCAACTGCTGACGCCGGAGCTGCTGTTATTGTTGTTGTTGTTGTTGCTGCTGCCGTTGCTGCTGTTGTGGAGGAGGACGTTGGAGCCGCCGTTGCACACCAGGAAGACGTTGTTGTTGTTGTTGCTGTTGCAGTTGTCGGCGTGGGCCTTGACGTTGCTGTTTCTGCTACTGCTGCTGCCGCCGCCGCCGCTGTTGTTGTTGGAGAGATTTTCTGCCGACATCGCAGTTCGCAGGTTGTGTCTGCTGCCCGAACGAACTGGGAAAGCGACGTAAAAAATGTGGGAAACTGTCGTCAGTCGAAAATGGATCATTGTTTTTGGCATTGCGAAACACTTAAGGTTATCGCCACAAGTGTCACCACTCTTAAACGGGTCTCCCCCCCTCGCCCTCCCCTCCCACTTCCCCCTCCTTCACGGTCGGACAATCAGCGAGATTTCCCAAATATAAAGGAAGAAAAATAGCAAAACGCCCTCTTTTCCTTTCCCTCCCTTTGAGACGTCCTCCCAGCCACCCACCCACCCACAACAGCACAAAAGGGTCTCCTCTCTCCTCTTTTGTCATCTCATCATGCTCTTGTTAACACTCAACAAAAGGGTTTAAAAGACTCTGCAAGAGGAGAAGGAAGAACAAGGAGATGGAGGAGGACGAGAAAGAAAGAAAGGAAAATTCGCGAAAATGGCAAAAGGAATCTACAAAAATAAAAAAAGGAAAAGAAAAGAATAATAATATAGCATTGCTCGAATTTATGGGAAAGCACGTTCGTAAAATATTGCAAAAATATCAAGTGACCTTTCTTACAAAAAATTATATACATTTGTAATTATATACATATGTACTATTGTTTCGAATTTATGCCAAAACACGTTAGGCAAATGTTGCGAAAATCAAAAGTTGCTTCTTAATCCACTTCCGTCATATACTGTACTACCTGGTACTAGTAGTATAACAGTAAAAAAAAACCTGGAAAAAGAGGGTAAACTTTAAGATGGCGGGTGGAGCGCAGTGCGCATGCGCACACACGAATCCCATTATGTCTTTTTCAATAAGATAGTGACATTAAGAGAAGACGAGGAGGAGGAAGAAGGTTTTTTTTTCCTCCATTATCATGACTCCATTTTTCGCATATCAGATGAGCTTATTTGTTTTCCGTCACGACTCGGGGAGATGGGGAGGGAGGGTGGGGATGCAGTGCGCATGCGCGCGCGCGCACGAAAACTGACGCATTTGACGCATCTCCGTGCCGCCAACAGAAAAAAAAAATCGATTTTTATATATACTGTACTGTACACGTCCTTTCCAGGAGAGGATTTCGTGACTTATGGGGGAAGAAAAAGGGAGTGTGGAAGGTTACGGCAAGGAAGGAAGGAAGGAAGGAAGAAGCTTCCTCTTTTTTATATATCCTCATCATCATCTTCAAGCGTGATGGTCAAAGGGGAGATTTGCAAGAAGGAGGAAAGAAAAAAGCAGAATCGTGAGATCTCCCAAATGTTGTAGTAGGAGTTTTTGTTTTGTTTTGTTTTGTTTGCTTGGTGTATAGGACAAGGTTGCGATGATGGAGGGTGATAAGCGGATGCAGGAGGAAGAGAATTATAATTCCTGCTGGAATATTTTTTGCGCTTTAGGTGCGCGAGACAATGGAAAGAAGCAGGGTTGTCAGAACGGTAAGGTAGCCCAATAGTAAGTTCTTTAAAAAAAAAGTAGCAAACCTTAACAACATTTGAAATGTGGGCTATTCATGCATTCATATTTAATTTTAGAGCCCCGCAAGGCCTGAAAGTAGCCATCCATTTATGGATGTGAAAATAGTCCAACTGGCAACCCTGCCGCTGAGACAAAAGGACGGAGATTTCCCAGATAACGAATAAATGGAATATTGCAAGACGACACACGCGCACACGCACCGCGTCTTCCCATTTCGATAAGGACAGATTTTTCTGTTCCCATTAATGAGTAAATGTCTCGTCTCTCCCTCGCAGCAGGTGTCCTCCCATATCTAATAGATAGGTAGTGCTAGACAATTTGTTTAGAGGGAGCAAGGGGGGATCTTTGTACCCAGGCGACCAATAAGAAAAAAGAGCTTTTTTTGTGTGTGTCAGTTAAAATTTGGCAAAATTACGTGCGGTTTTTTTTTTCATCATGAGTTGATCCTCTGTATATCTTCGAAAGGAAGGAGAAGAACTTCTTTTTACAGCCACTATACTTAATTATTACCCTACTGATTCTGCATTCAGAAATAGCTTTTTTAATCCCCTCTTTACCTGATCTTTGCAAGAAGTTGTACTTTGCGCTCTTGGGCACGAAGGGCGAGTTGCCGGACATCATCACGGTCGAGTCAGAGTCTTCCGAGTGGTACCTGCAGAACAAAAGCAAACAAATTGCTGAAAAGGATGCGGAAAGTCGTCGGCTAGACAAAATTTGATTTAAATTTCTTTTCCCTCTTTATCATATGGGAAATCGTCGGTCGTCTAAATTATTTTAGATTTCCTTTTCGTAATAGATGTAGGAAATCGTTAGTCGGCTAAAAATAATTTAAATTTGCCAAAGAAAAATATGTGGGAAACCGTCGGTCGTTTAAATTAATTGAAAAACTGTTCATTTTTTTTCGAATCGTTTTAACTTGTTTTAAATTCCCTCTTTTCCCCTGTTAGAGATGTGGGAAATCGCCGGCTGTACGGCTGCTAGTACGTAAACTTCTCAGTTTGTGTGTCTCTCTCTCTCTCTCCTCACCCGTTGGAGTCATCGCTGCCGCCGTCGAGGTTGCCGTTGCCGTTGCGGTTGCCGTTGGCGTTCCTCCCGTCGTCGCCGTCAGAAGACGCCTCGCGCATCAAATCAAGCACCTGCGAAAAAAAATGGGAAAACGTGTCAGGTTTATTTTTACGCGAATTTAATCGAGTGTAAAAAGTGACCTTTTTTGACGAAAAAAAATTGCGGAAAGCAGCAAGCGTGACTCCCAACCCTGATAGTCAACGCGGGTGCCAAATTTCTCTTTTTTTCTCCACTATTTGACGTTTTCCTCTCTTGCATGCACGCCGTCCTCCTCCTAATTACCAAAATCTCCTAATTGTTCGCGGCGTTCAAGGACCATCTTGTGGTACACACAAAAAAAGGACAGGGTTGACACCCTAAATATAGCCCAACAATAAATAAACCAAGCTTTAAATTATGAGCTTTTTTGTAACAAAACAACAAAAGCGGACTATAAATTGATTTTCATAAACATATTTTACAGCCTACAAGACTCAAATGTAGTCACTTCTTCTGCACAGCCCGCCTGGCAACTCTGTAAAAGAGATTCTCTCTGCCCTAACTGTCTCTCTCTCTCTGCGTTGTCAAAGGCTGGCGTCGATTTTATTCAAATTGGTCTGGGAATCAGCGGTGCGTTTCAAATTTCTCTCTTTTTGTGGTGGCCTCTTGGCTGATGCTGATGCCAACCCTCTTTCTGTTGTGGGCATCAGATGGATCTTCCTCATCATCATCCTTCTCCTCCTCCTCCTCCTCCACAAATTAATTTGTGACTTGCATGGAAGGTTCGTCTCTCCGAAATGTGGGAAACAAGAGGTGGAAGGAATTAACACATCATTTCCCAGAAAGTAAATACTGTAGTACTGTGTAAATTTGAGGAGTAACACTGTTTTTCCTCGAAAATGTGGTTACTCCCCTCCTTTCTTTTCCCCTTTTTGTTCCAGGAAGCCACGCAGGCTCCAATATAAACCAAAAATATTTGAAGAAGATGCGCGCAAAATGCCACAGAATATCATCAACAAGATTTTTTTAAGAAAACAAGAACAGGGCTCTGTTCAACGACCTGGCGCATCAATAGAACAAGAACAACAAGAAAAAAAAGGGGGGAAAAGTTCTCCTGATCACGATTCTTCTTCCTACACATTTGCAGTCACGTTTCCCCTCCCC
>JAAUYM010114236.1_pt1 | contig 10781 bp, 12 predicted proteins | sample 7278001 | NCBI WGS metagenome assembly JAAUYM01 (sample SAMN14350224, study PRJNA611818) | marine sediment metagenome | isolation source: surface marine sediment (1.8m) | place: French Polynesia: Moorea | collected 2018-08
AAAATACGTAAAATCGAGTTTCGACTGTACCTATTTCTAGTCAGGACTAAAGTACAGTAGCTGTGAATTAAGCTACTGTGAAAGTAAAGAATTACAACTTACTTTTATACTTGACGTTGTCGCACAATAAGCTTATCTTGATTTTTTTTTTCTGGGAAAAGAAACGTGAGACAGGTTCCTAAAAAAAGTTTGTGCATTAAGTTTAATCATTGAACTTTTGCCTTCCCTTTAACTACCCACACTGTTTTCAGATTGACTGGAACCTAACCTACTGTACCAAGAACTCATTGCAGTTAGAAAATCTTCACTCCTGACAATTACAGAAAACTGATCAATTGATCATATTTCTTAGCAAGAAAGTACAAAACTTTAAAGCAGGAACTTTATTACTAAAAGAACCAGTCTCTGTTATTTTTTCTGCACCATGTATTGTTCCTTTTTTTTCGTTGTTGTAATCACCGTCGTTAATTTCTCCTCCTGCTGCCCACCCCTATTTAAACTTTTGATCTGGTACAGCGCAGTTAATTTTAGGTTAAGATAATTTTTTTAAAAAAGCAATAAATGTGGCGTCTTTTTATACGCAGCAAAGAGGGTGGTGACCTGCTAGTATAGTACTAGCATGTCCTATGTTTGGGGGTGCATTTGGATACGATACCCAGTATTTCCCACAGCACAAAGCAACAGCAGAAAAGGCAAAACTAGTTTCTTTTTTTCCCCTCCCTATGAGCACGTACTACATGTATGTCATGTGTAGCAAGTTCCAACGATTTTTCAGCAGTACTATGTAGTAGGTACATATATCAAGTAGCTCCAATATGTTGCCACTGAGACATCTATCAGCGACCACCACGAAGATGTTGCGACTTGGACAGTGCCTGTCACTGCTCAAAACCAATGGCAAAGTGCTGGGGGTGCCTCTCCAGGACCAGCTAGCTAGGAGGCAAAATCACGTCCTGTGCACAACCGGTGCCGGTCAGAGTTGCCACTTGAAGGGGGGCGCCGCCGTCATCGGGACTTCCGCCAGCAACGCCAGCAGCGCCAGCAGCAGCGACGCGGAGGGCGACCGACGCCTCCCGAACCGCTGGACGATGCTGGTCCCGGCCTTCCTGGCGCACGTCTGCATCGGGGCCCCCTACGGCTGGTCCGCCGTCTCCGGCGCCCTCTCCAGGGAGGCCGGCTTCGTGGCGGCCGCGGCGGGCGACTGGGCCATCGACCTCGTGTCCTACCCGATGTCCATCATGCTGGTGGCAGCCGGGGTGAGCGCGGCCGCCTCCGGGAAGTGGAGCATGAAGGTCGGGGTGACGAGGGCCATGACGGCCGGCGGGGCCGTGTACGGTCTCGGATTCGCAGTCGCCGCAGCCGGCGTCGCCGCGCACTCCCTGCCACTCCTGTACGCGGGAAACGGTGCGGTATTCACTTTAAGAAAAGACTAGCCTAAAGCCACCCGCTTTGCTGGGTAAGATTTGGCAATGGCAGAAGATCAAATTGCAATGCAATTGCAATGCGAGTTTGGGAAAGGATTGGTCCAACGGTCTGGCCAGCAACCTGGAAGAGACAGACAGACGGACGGACAGACAGGACATTACAATAAAATATGTACATACTTGTAGGCACATATTGGACATATTATGTATGTACATAATTGTAGGTACATATTGTATACATATAATAATACAATATGTACCGTACAGTACATAATTGTAAGAAAAAAATGAAACTGTACCAGTACAGTGCAGGTATAGATACTAGTACAGTAGTGCGTTACAACATTTCCCTCTTTTTCGTTTGGGTAGTCCTCAGCGGCCTCGGATACGGGGTCGCGTACATGCCTCCCATCCAGGTCCTGCTGGAGTGGTTCCCGGACCGACGCGGCCTGGCCTCGGGCGCCGTCATCTCCGGCTTCGGCTGCGGCGCCCTCGTCTTCTCCCCCGTGGCCACCAAGCTCATGTCCGTCTTCTGCGTCGCCCCGCAGTTCCTCTCCTCCAGCCTAGCCACCGTCACCCGGGAGGGGAAGCTGTTCGCCGCCGACGGCGGCGGGGAGGTCGTCTTCGCCACCGCGGCTGAGCTGGCCAAACTGCCCTACCAGGGGCTGGAGGAGGGCTTCTACCTGGTGGGCTCGGGGAGCACCGGCGCGGCGGCCGCCCTCGTCGCCATTGGGGCCGCCTACGCGCCGGTCATCGCCGCCTGCGCCGCGGCCATCAGGCGGCCGCCGCTGGGCTACGCCCCTCCCGGGTTCGTCGCTCCGCCACCGTCGGGCTCCCGGCTGTCGGCGACGAGGAACGTGCACGTGGACACCGTGATGCGCACGCCGCAGTTCTACCTGCTCTTCGGCACGGCCACCCTGCTGGGCACCGGCGGCATGGGGCTGCTGGCCGTGGCCAAGCCCATGGTGACGGAGATCTTCGCCGGCGCGATGCCCTCCGTCGTCACCCCGGCCTTCGCCTCCGCCTACCTCATGTCCCTGGCCGGCGGGAACCTGCTCGGGCGGCTGCTGTGGGCCGCGGCCTCCGACCGGATCGGGAGGAGAAACACCTTCCACATCTTCGCACTGGGCGGCGCGGGGCTCTTTGCCGCCATGCCCAGCCTCATCGAGGGCGCCACTGCCGACGCCGCACCGATGCTCTGCCTGGTGAGAATCACCATTGCTCGCAATTAACGGCGGTGGCACATGCAGGTTCCCGTTAATCCCACCTCCTAGGGCGCCTTCTGCGCCTCCACGGTGGCCACGGTGTCCGTGATGGGCGGCACCTTCGCCTGCATGCCGTCCTACGAGGCGGACCTGTACGGGCCCAAGTACGTGCAGGCCATCCACGGGCGCTTCCTGGTGGCGCCCGCCGTCGCCACCGTCATCGGGCCAGCCCTCCTGCTCAACCTCAGGAAGGGCGCGGAGAACAGGGCCATGCAGGGTGAGGGAAAGGGAGGGGGGAGCCCAACCAATATCGCTAGTGTGCATTTAATGATGGGTTGTCCTAACGCCAGAGCAGGTGTTAAATAGTGGAAAAAGAGGATCCTTAGAGCAACCAGAGAGCAACCAAAATTTCCCACTCTAGTGGTACCAATATTGGTTGGACCTGGTGACAATGGTGTAGGAGTAAGTACTCGTGATTCCCCCCTCCCCCGCAATTGCCTCCTGCAGATCTCCTGTCCAAGGTGGACCCGGACAGCTTCCGCGAGACGTTCGGCGCCGGCGTGGAGTCCGCGCCGGCGCTGCTGGAGGCCAAGACGCTGACGGTGTCCAAGCTGATGCAGCTGGCGCCGGCCGGCGTGGCCGACCCGTCCCCGCTGCTCTACCACGACACCCTGTACGCCATGGCGGCGCTGACGGGGGTGGCCGCCGCGCTGCACTTCGCCGTCGGGCCGGTGGACACAAAGTATTTCGAGAAGGAGGAGGGGGAGGAGGAGGGCAAAGAGGCGAAAAGGGAGAAGAGCGAATGATGGCTCTATTTGACTCGTTGCATTTTTGAGCGGTAAAAGATTCTAACATATAGGCTTCTAACAAAATATTATCTAATGTAATACACTACATGAAGTGTTCATGCTTGCTGAACAGAAATGTAAATTGAACTCATCCCCCCCCAAAAAAAATAAACACGTGCGAAATAAAAATAATATAGTAGAATCTAGACCAAGTAAAAAAAAAATAAAGACGTATACCTACCTATGTACTCAGAGTTTAGCCATTTTAGTGTCGTATAGTGAGGCTTTTATGGTATAATTTTGTTAGGGGACAAAATATCGCAATTTTGAGATTCGTGCGAAGAAAAAAAAATCTCTGTAGTAGATTCCAAAACGATGCAATGAGCTTTTTGCTACGTGTGGAAGAAATGATCAATCTTCCTCTGTTAATGCGAAGCCTTCTCGACTCTGTACTAGTAGTAACTCGTGCAGCAGAGCAAATTTTAAAACGTCGTGTGCGTGAGGCTCCACTGCATATTTTCTGCATGTTGCTTTTCTCTGCTTCGGAGTACAGTGTAGCGTACTAGTAAGACAGTACGTACGTCCTTCAATTTAAAAAAAAAAAACAACTAAACTGAATACTTCTTTTCTTCTCTCGTCAAACAAAAAAAAATTTGGTCAATATTTCGTATTTTTTCATATTGCCATATAATATAAATACTCTATTGAGCACACCAAGCAGTAAGATGAGGCATTCAATTTTTTAATGGACATGTAAGTGTTTACTACGGCAGTCCTCTTCTCCCTTTTTTTTCCCTTTCCACCACCAAAGGCTCCACAAGCTTGGCCCTCATTCTGGCGGCGTCGGGGCCACAGTTGATCTCTATGGTCGGGGCCTACACAATAGTGTAGCATACGCGCAACGAAACAGCAGGGGGGGGGAGAAGGAGGGAAGAGAGGAGACTTTTTGGAATGGAATAGCAGCAAGAGCAGCAGTTGCTGCCAGTCTCTCTTGTGGAACGGATGTGCAAACTACGTAATGTTCGTGCAGTGATTCTGCTGTCTCCGCTGACCGACCACGCCCTGCCCGTCCCTCCCCCTCCGCTTCTCCTTCCAATGATGAAAAAAATTACGCAGTGTCCGCGGACAACAGCACGCTTGTGGCACAGTGAAACTGTCGTTGCTGTGTTCTTCAATTCTTAGCCGCCAAGCTTCAGAATCTGAGAGGGAGGAGGAGAGGGGAGGAAAAGAACAAAAAATGGCACGATAACCTCAGTCATGGGGGATTTTTCCGTGACAGTGACCTCCTTTCCGTGCCACCATGACCACCACCCACTGTTGCTCCTCTTGTCGCTGCTACTCCTGCTGCGCGGGCAGGCGGCGGACGGATACTGCTGGACCGCGGGACACAACCCGGGGTTCAGCGGGCCGCCGGTGGTGACGCAGGTCGCCGTGAACCTCGTCCGGGTGAGCTGGGAGGGGCTGGTCACCCAGGAGGACTGCGCCGACAACTACATTGTCAAGTTCTGGGAGCAGCACGCTCCGGCCAACTACAAGCTGACGGACGTGGTCCCCCGGGGCACGTACTCAGTGGAGATCGCAGTCGTCCCCAAGGTGAAGTACGAGTACCAGGCGGTGGCCAGGGAGGAGAAGGGTTTCTTCGGCGGGGTTGACTGGAACAAGTCCACCCCCGTGCTGTTCGCCACCTCGTCCAAGCCCGTGCCGGGGCACAAGAGGCACTCGTCCGGGGCCAGGAGCGCCGTCGCCGCGGAGGATCCCGCGGAGGCCGTGAGGAGGAAGGGGCTCGCCGCGGACAGGACCCTGGTGAAGGAGGTGATGCTGGCCAGGCGCAAGATACTCGGGCTGGGCGTCGAGGTCCTCGTCGTCGTCGTCGTCGTGGCCGTCCTCATGGTCCTCATCGTCGTCGGCATCGTTTATAAGCTCACGTGCGGGAAGAGGAATCATTTCGCCGGTGATGACGATGATGACGATGACGACGACGACGACGACGACGATGACGTCGACATCGAAGGAAAGTACGAAGACGACGATGAGGTCTGGAAAGAGGACGAAGGTGACGACGTCAGCGACGAAGAAAGTGACGATCTGGCATCCAATGAACGTGCATAGTGCCGCGGGGAAAATTTTGTCACAAACGAACCGTTACCGCTTTGTATACTGAGGACACTCTACCCATGTGAACAGACAGAAGTGCTCCTGTCCATGCCCTTTGCCAATAATCACCACCATTTGGACACCATGTGGACAGCTTCAACAAGGAGTTGTGGGCATGTCTCTAATGTCATACTATTCATACTTATTGCTATATTTCTGAGCTTATCCCATCAAAACTCCAGCACCCAGTGTAATTTATTAGTGACTGAATTAAATCCGAGAAGAGTTGCCCTGACTATGTACGATAGTACGTGCAGGAGGTTTTCAAAATATCTTTGAAGTCTTTAAAACTTTAAAAACATGAGTTCTATGTAAATAACATTTGTTTTACATCTACAGCTCTCAATTTATTATTTAATAAATACTCTTGTTGAATACGCTGTGCAAAAATCGTTGATACTTCCGTGAAACACCCAATAGTATTCTTGTCATAAATAGTTTTTTTGTGTGTGAAAACTACAAATTCTGACTGTCTTGCAGTCCTGCTGCCATCTGGCGGGAGGAAGATATGACAGCTGAACAAATTTCCTTCTAATAGTTTAGTTTAAATTCGTCTCCAGACAAATATCACAGGAAGAGAAGCCAAATGTGCACCTCTTGATGTGATACTACATCTCCAAAAAGTATCCAAAGATTCTTTCCTTTCCTATAGATGGCAGAGATGTCGGAGTTCCGTGGTTTTTAAGGAAAAGAGAAGGAATACTGTTGCCAATTTTGGCAAGTTTCGTGAAACACAGGACAATAAAGTTATCCCAACTAGCTCCCTGCAAATACTGTACTACTACTACTACAGTGTAGTAGATGCTCGGTGTTTTAACAACTACACTATTACACATACGAAATGTATTGTCTATTAAACACGCAATTTTTCACGCATGGGATTTCCCAGACTCTTGAGTGATTTTTGTGGATCCGTTCCTGGTCACCAATGAATTTCAACACGCGTTGTGGCTGACGCTGTCGCCGTCGCCGTCGCTGACGCTGTCGCTGCTGACGCGCTAGTGCAGAAGGGAAAGGGAGAAATGAAAGAGGAACTCAAGGTGAAGTGAAACGAGGAGAGAAGAGAGGAGTAGAGATACACGAGACACAGTGAGAGTGAGAACGGAACTGAGGTCAGCACCAGGACTTGGGAGAGGGGACACCTATTTTTTTTTTTTTGGCTGGCAGAAGGAAGCCAATTGTCATCTGCCAAGGAGGGACCCCATCTGGTGGGGGCAGCGCCGGAAGAAGCGTGGTCCCACGCCACGCCACCCACTGCCAGGGCCAGGCTATAAGAGCTCCCCTTGACCCCCAGGGCGTGGGAGGTGCTGATGGCTGAGAAGGAGGAGGAGAAGGTCAGTCTTGTGACTCCACCGTGCTTCCTTATTCATTTAGTACAATTGTTGCTTTTTCACTCAGCAGCAGCAGAAGGAGGAGGAGGGGGCCGAGAAGGAGATGACGAGGAAGGGGGAGGCTCCTCCCGAGGACGGGTCCAAGGACTCTCCCGCGGCGGCGGCGGGGGAGAAGGGGGCGCCAAACCCGGGGGCGCCAAACCCGGAGACCTTCGTGGGGGACCCGGAAATGCTCATCAAGCACCCTCTGCAGGTAGGCCTCTACCCCACCCAATAGAGAGAGCCTGGCTGACTCCCTCCCTCCCACCCGTTCGGTTTGTTTTGCAGAACTCTTGGACCCTGTGGTTCTTCAAGAACGACCGCACCAGGTCGTGGGAGGAGAACCAGCGCCCCATCATCACCTTCAGCACCGTCGAGGACTTCTGGGGCCTCTACAACCACATCGAGCTGGCCTCCAGGCTGGCTTCGGGATGCGACTACAGCTTGTTCAAGGTAGGGCAGGAGGAGGAGGAGGAGGAGGAGGAGGAGGGAGAGTGACTTGAACAGGAGTCGGCTGTTGGAATGGGTTGGGGTTTTTTCTTCTTCTTTTTTTTCAGGAGGGGATCAAGCCGATGTGGGAGGACGACAAGAACCGCCGGGGCGGCCGGTGGCTCATCAACCTGGACAAGCGGCAGAGGAACTCTTGTCTGGACAACTTCTGGCTGGAGGTCATGCTCTGTCTCATAGGTGAGCATGAAGGAGAGAAGAGGGAGGCTGATGAATGGCCTCCCAACCAATATCTCTAGTGTGCATTTACAGTAGTTATGGGTTGTCCTAACGACGCCAGAGGTTCTTAAAATCTCAGTAAGCAGAAAAGGACCCCTAGAGCAATCCAAATTTCGACCCCATCACTAGTTGCCACTAGTGGCGTGGCCGTGGTGTGGATCTAGTGGTACCAATATTGGTTGAGCCTGTCTCAGTTCGCCTCCATTCCTTCCTCCCTCCCTCTCTAGGCGAGGCGTTCGAGATGCACAGTTCGGTGGTGAACGGTGCCGTGGTGTCCGTGCGCAACAAGGGGGACAAGATCGGGATGTGGCTGGGCGACTCCACCAGGGGAGACTCCATCCTCACCATCGGGAAGAAGGTCAAGGAGAGGCTGGGGATAGAGCCCAAGGTGAGTCGTTGGGTGCCTCCTTCGCAGCATTCCAGACTGTGACTGACTACTATTTCCTTCCTGGTCTCCCGCCCCATAGACGACTCTCGGCTTTGAGGCTCACCAGGACACCATGAAGAAGTCCGGCAGCACGGCCAGGAACAGATTCGTCGTGTGATCCAGCAAGGACTAAAGATCGAGGAGGAAAGTTTCCTTTTTTTTTTTTTTTTAGAAGAAGAAAAAATGACGTTTTCTATGGCGCCAGCGCCATTTTTACAACTCGATTATGAGTGCCGAATTGGGCTGTACTATGTTGAAAAAAAAGTGACGATACATTTTTAATACATATTTTTTTCGTACGTACCCTCAAGAGAGACTATTTCCATTGAACAATAGATATTTTTTTGTGTTTGGGTACTGGTACTAGTGTTGTCTGTCAGCTCTCATTTTTTTTTTTTTCAAAGTGAGGTAATTTTTGGCCGAGTAGCCAAACATTTCAAAGTCCAACTTGTAGATTTGGTAGAGTTTCCTGACGACCTCGGGCGAGAGCGTCTTGAAGTATTTCATGGTCTTGTTCGGCTTGGGCGGCATCGCGTTGGTGTGCAGCGTCAGCCTGAGACCCGGCACCGCCCCCACGCCGGCCAGCTCCAGCAGGCGGGTCAAGTCTTCCTCCAGGGCCTCCGTCTTGCCCACGAAGGTGTAGTCGAGGGCGCAGAAGGCGCAGTTCACCGACATGGGGCGCCAGTGCCTGTTGAGCCGGCACTCGGAGCCGCTGCAGTGGAACTTCTCGTTGGCCCTCCTGATGACGTACCTAGCGAACTTGTGGAACTTTCCGTGCATCCTGCCCGCCAGCTCCTGAAAGGTCCTGGCGGGGTCCCAGTGGTAGTACACTTTGTTCTCGAACGCGGACACCAACCTGGGTGGATGAATCTCCCCGATAACCTGCTGTGACAGTAGGTGCATCTTTACCTGTCAAAGGGGTGCCTCACGAAGGAGAAGAGTACAGGGTGCCTCCCGTCGTTCTTGGCCTCCTCCTCCTCCATGTACCTCCTCAGCGCTTCCACCGTCTTGATTCCGTGAGACGTCGAACCAAGCTCCCTGTCCATTAATCAGGTCTCAGAGTTGGCATTATAGGCACACCTGACCATCATCACAGCTCCCACCTCAGTCTCTTGAAGACTTCCTCTTTCCCCAGTCGATTGAGCGCCTTGGTGCTCCCGGCGACCCCGGCGATCACGGCGAAGTGGCGGGAGAGCAACTGGGAGGCGGCCTTTGGCGGTGGAGAAGTCGCCGATGCAAATGTAAATGTTAAAACTTAGTACGTATAGCTAAAGAAAGCGAGTTCAGTATTTCACCTTGGGATTTTCGCAAAGAATGAGTTTGTGCTCCTTGTCTATCGAGATTCCCTCGTTGGAATCGAGCTCTCCCTTTCCAGTCAGGTTGTACTTGTCGCACACACTTCTGATGTGATCTTGTGGGGAGAGGGGGAGGAGGGGGAGGCATGACAAGGAGGTTGTGTTACTCTGCATTGGATTTAAAGGTTTGTCTTGTCAATATACTTATGTCTACTGGAGATGCGTCATCTCTCTCGTGCTCCTCCTGCGTCCTTGCAGGATCGAGTTTCGTAGCGGCGTTACTCCTTGCCTCCAGGTCGACCAAGACGACTCCAGTCCGGGGCCAAGCATGGTAGAGCGAGATGAGGCACAGGGCCAGCATGAAGCACGCCGTGAAATGAGCAGCTCCCTGAAGGAAAAATTGCCTTGCAAATTTATGTTGAGTCCCTTTTTTGCGGACACACTTTGTGCTTTCTTACCATGTTTTTGAAAATTGCGGTAGTAGATCCTCCTTCAGTTCTAACATCTTGCGTTCTCTGGTCTTCTGGTTTTGGCACTTCATCTTCCTGCGTCATATTTTAACCAATAGAACAGCATACAAATTTTGTTGTCAGCGGTCAGGTACAGCAAACAGTGTGCAGGTGTAATTATCAAGACCCGATCCAAGTCCGTGACACATGTTACCCAACCAGACGAACCTCTTGTTTTGTTGGCACATATCTTACATATTTCAAGCATAACCAGTTGTTTATTACTCTATAATATGTTCCCAGTTTTTATCTCGTATGAGATAAATAGACATAGTAGTACGTACATACAAGATTAAGTTACTATACCTAGTAGCTCAACTATACTGTAGGTGCCAACGGTAACGTATTTATCGTGACGGCTGTCTGGTTGGGTGCTGGCAAAGGGCGTGCACATGTGCGTCTACTTGTCAAAGCACCATACTGTTACAGACTACACTACACACCATAGCGAATATTTACCTAGGTATACAGTACATACCGTATATTACATATTTTCCTCACGCATCCTCCTAACCCCGTGCAGGATGGTCAGCACCTGATGATTGAGCATCCTACTCTCAATGACCAGATCCTTCCCAGGTTCGCTCCCTCCTTAGTACTTAACCCACATAGTACAGTACGAGTATGTTGTAACTATGGGGGGGTGCAACTTGCACTACATACAAAATGTCACTCTCTCTTTCCCTCTGTCCGAAGTTGTTGTCCTACTTTTCGCCCCTCACAAATGATCTGTGGGAAAAAAAAATCCATGCTGGAGTAAGCTCAGCCAACAAATTGGAGTGGGAGCAAAGGGAAGGGGAGCAAAGGGAAGGGAGTTCATCTAAATAAGAGAAGAAAAAATGTACTATGTGAAACGGATTGTGAGGGAGGGATGAGGAGACCG
>JAAUYM010044733.1_pt1 | contig 10778 bp, 12 predicted proteins | sample 7278001 | NCBI WGS metagenome assembly JAAUYM01 (sample SAMN14350224, study PRJNA611818) | marine sediment metagenome | isolation source: surface marine sediment (1.8m) | place: French Polynesia: Moorea | collected 2018-08
CTCCTGTTCTTAAGTACTGGTGCCGCGAGAGTGTTGGGCCGGCGGTGGAGGCGGCTACCGGGGGTGGATGGGTGGGCGTTGGTGGCGGAATCGTCGTCGTTGTCGTTGTCGTCGTCGTTGGTGGTGGTGGCGACGGCGACGACGTACCTCTGCTCCTTCTCCTCCCTCCTCCTCCTGCTTCTCCTCCAACTTCGCCCGCCCCTTTGGTCACCCTCACCCCCGCTGCTCGAGTGCTTAGCAATGGGAAGTACAAAAAAGTACACGTGGGCACAGCGCAGCTCTTCGCTCATTACATTTACTTATCCTAACTTCTTTTTCCGCGATACATGGGTGAGTAGTATTACGTTGCTTTGTCTGTCACTGCTGTTGACACGTACATACGTAAACGCATGTCTCACTTTGCTCACAGCATGTCCATTACAAAAAATGAATACACCTCAGTTTACTTTCGTGTGCTGAAGATAGCAAAGGATGCGGTGAAAATCATTGGCTTTGCAAAGTGCATAAAAACGTCAAGTGCAGTAGCCTTTAAAAATGCAAGCAAAATATTTTATACTGTATAGACAAAGACATTTTAAAAACTTTGTGTTAGATAAATAGAAAGAATGAAGTTATGAGGTTGTGTTGCGGACATGGTGTAGAACATTCTTACGTATACCATACATACAGCACCTACAAAGATAGCCTCAGGACAGAGGAGATGCGATTGCCGCGGGTGTCTGGCCTTTACTCTGTGTTAAGGAGCAGGGCGCAGGTAAGGGGACTGCAGTAATTGCGATTACCTGCGGCACTACTACTTAGGACATGTTAAGACTCGGAGAAATCCTCTTCTTTTTTCTTCTTTCTTCTTTTCTCTCTTCTCCAATCTTCTTTGAGAGTCCTCCTTCTTCTCTCCTGTAGTACTCTTCTGCGCGTTAATTAAATTTCCCTTTCCTGTAGACGTGCCAATTTTTTTCCCAAAAAAGCTTTCTTTGGGGGATTGCAAGATTGGAAACTTTTTGGCCGATCGCTAAAACTTAAAAGCAAGAAAAAAGAACATGATATCTTCTTTTCACTCAGTCATTTTTTGAAAAGGATGAAATTTTTCTAGACAGCTTCATCCTAGTAAAAATCCAACCTTGCGAAAAATGACTGATCGAAAAGAAGATATCTCATTTTTTTCTCTTGTTTTTTGTGTTTTTCTTCTCTCGTTCAGATGCCGTCCGTTTGATGTTAGGGAGAGAAAAGAGATATGCCACGCGAGTTATCTCCTCCTCCTCATCTCTGACACACCAACAGTTGCACACACACTTCACCTCACCCCACCTGCTTTCCATAAAGATGCTAATTTAGAGGGGGGGAGGAACAAAAAAAGTGAGGAAAAAGGAAGAAAAAATATTACTTTGCTTATAGGTTAGTACAACGTACAGCATATTTCTTATATCGAGTACCAACGAGAACTGAGTTCAGAAACTTTTTCTGAACTCAGACTTTCTTTCCTCTTCCTCTTCCTTCCAAATAAGTTGCGAAGTTACATCAGATGAGGAAAAAACACTACGCAGTAGGAAGTTTCTTCTTCCCACCGTAGTTGTACCACACGATAAAACTTTAACGCTTACATAGTACAGTCCCGAAGAACTTTCCCAATTAAAGTTGAATCCTTCCTTCTCCTTTTTGCTGGCCATGGTGTTTCTTTCCTCCTCCTCCTCCTCCGTTTGTAGTGCGAGGACTGTTTCACAGATCAACAGATGCCCCTCGCTGCTACACACCTTTTTTCTGCCCCCCCCCCTCATCTTTTCTTTCCTCCTCTCTCCTCATCGAAAGCATCGTGACAACAGCAGAGACAGCCCCCTCCTCCCGCTCTGCTTGTAGTAGGTACTTGTCACCACAAATGCACGCATTCTTTCTCCCTTTCAGACACGAAAGCAGCTGGGAGAACAAGGCGACACTTGAAAGAGAAGGACTTTGAGCAAACTCTCGCAGATTCAGTTTCCTGAAAAACAAGACATCCATTCCATTCCTAAACCTCCGGAGCCTGGTGTCAGCAGCAGGTGTGCGTGCATGTCCACAGAGGTCCGAGAGATAGACAGATGAAGGAGAGGGAGGGAGGCAGTGCGGGGGAGAGGAGACTCACTTGTTTCGTGGATTCTCTACGAAACTCTGCTGTGGAGTGCAGGAAAGAAGGTGAGAAAGCTTAAGGAGCTAAGGAGCCCGGGTGGGGGGGGGGGGGGGCGGGGGAAGACGAGAAATAAAGAAAGAGAGGAAGGGGAGGGAGATTGTGCCGTGTTCTTGGCAGCCGCGCGTGAGGAGAGAGGGGCAGGTCATCAAGTGTTGTCGTTGCATTACCTCCAATAACATACCTGTCATCAAAGATGACGGGTTAATATTTGGGCCCCTTCCTTCCCGAACACGCGGGGGGGGCCTCTAAATCTTTTTAGCGGGAGTTAAAAAGCATCGTTTTAAGACCAGAATGTTGAACGCGCTAAAACTCCTCTTTTTGTTATTATCAACGATGCTTTGGAATACGTCGTGGCGGCAGTTACGAAATACTAGGTATAATCTTCGTACAAGTAAATTTTTTTTTACAAAGCAACTAACTAACTACGCCAGGGTCGACTACTACGTACTATCTCCTGCTTCCATCTTCCACACCGAAGGATCGTCTTTAGCGCCGAGGGAGGGACAACAGCTTTTGGGAAAACACCTGTTTCTCCCGCACAAGTAAAAAGGTAAGAAGAAGAAGGGCCATAAAAGAGAGAGAGAGAGAGAGAGACAAAGACGAAAGGTGTGTGGGTGCGGTAATTGCAAATGTTCGGCGTGAGCTCATTGTCGCAGTGTTATATTGTTCCCTCTCTAGCCTCAACTGGAAATCACATTGTAGACGTCTTCTCCTCCGCCTTCCTTCTTTCCACCGCCTTCCTGCCCGCCCTCCTCATTAGCTTGGTGGTTGTCATGCCCGCGATCCTCCTCTTCTTCCTCCTCTTCCTCCCCCTCATGTGCGGCCAGGCTGTCTTCGTCTCGGTACTCGTCCTCAGAGCCGCTGCCGACCTCGTTCTCCAAGTGCCTGTTGTTCTCCTCCTCCTCCTTTTCATCCTCTTCCTCCACTTTTTTCTTGTCTCTTTTATGCTCCTCCCTGTGGTCGCCACTCCCTTCTTTCTCCTCATCGTCTCCATTCCAGTCTTCATCGTCCTCACCGTTGGCTTCTTCTCCTTCCTCCATATCTTCGTCTTCATTGTCGTCGTCCTCTATGCCCTCCTCTTTGTCTTCTTCCTCCTCCTCCTCCTCCTCCTCTTTTTCTCCCTCGTTGTCCTTGGTGTCCCTCTTGGTGGTCTCTCCCTTTTCAGCCGTCTTTTTCGGGTTGTATCTCACCGTGAAGGTGATCATGATGTCCTCCTTGGACATGGCCGTCCTCAGAAGGAGCCTCTCGCCTCTCTTGAAGCTTCCGCTTCCCGCTGCCTCCATGTACACCCTAAGGCATTAGATTTTTAAAAAATAAATTTAGCTGACATGCTACCTACTATAGTATGCGACTGTTTTACAGTACGTAGAACACATGTAAGTGGATTGTGTTGAAACCTGGCATTGATCCACTAAGGAGAATGAATAAATCCGCAGAGACAAAGGAACGTATGAAATATATACGTATATGTATAATATATAAAACTCTCCTAAATTTGCTCCAGCAAATTTTATCCACTTTAGCGTTTGATTGACTTATCCAGTTATCCGCTTATCCGTGTTCTACTGTACTAGTAGTAGTAAATTTACTTGGTGCCCTTCTCCGTCTTCCTAGGAAACTTCGCAGTCTGGTCCAGCACGGCCATCGTCTGGATTCCCTTGCTCTCGCTCTTCTTGTCCTTGTCCATCAGAATCTGGAAGGAAACAGACGTGCTTTAAAAATGCTCAAAAATGTGTTAAATAACCAAATATAAATCCATAGCATCTTGAGACAACAACAATGTAAGTGGTAAGGATAATATTGCTAAAACATTTTTTGGGGGTAAGACATTACTTCGCATTGCACGGTAGTAACATGCGGGTAAGGAGACACGTATGAACAGCATAAAAAAATTATTATTAAATCGAGATTTGAGGTTTTATTGCACAGTAGTAGAATACAGGAAGGACTGTTCTGATTACCAAATTTAAACATTTTGTAATTGCTAAATGCTCCGCAATTACAATGAAAACTCTACCACAGGATTTTTGTTGCTGCTGACCTTGTCCACGCTGCCTCTGATGTGCTCCCCCTGTATCTCATCGACGGCGCTGGGCATGACCGAGGCCTTGACGCTGAAGTCCCACTGCCCGGAGTAGGGGAGGGTGAGCGCGTACTGGCCGTGGACCTTCTCGAAATAGAGGCCGCTGGAGACCTCCGGGGCGCACTCAGTCTGCGGGTGGCGGATCGGGGACTTGCACGCTTTGTCCTTGAACCTAGAGGTGGAGAGAGGAAGAACTTGCAAAAATATATACCGCATAGTTAAAAAGTATACTTACTGCTTATAGGAAAGTTTTGTCTGGCGTATACTACAGCGTGGGTGCTAACTAACAAGACACAAATAAACGCCTTCTTGCTGCCTTCCTAATTAGATTTGAAGGGGGGTGGAAAGTTTCTCTGCGCAGCATCGTCAAAGAGAACAAGTTTGTCCAAAGACTGCGACGGAAGAAAGTTTTTTTTGGTGGGAGGGGGGGTGTCTTCATATCTCCTCAAGTCATTTTTTTTCTTTTTCCTCTCCCTCTCTCACCAGCTCTTCCCCGCTCTGCACCAGTGCGGCCTCTCCTTGAACTGCTCTCCCTTCCCCTTGACGTGGACGCGGCACTGGAAGAACTCGTACTTGGGCAGCGGGGCGGCCGCGCGAACTGCAGGAGAAAGTTGGCAAATGAAAAAAAATGAAGAAAAAGACACGCATCTTTTTTTAGAATGTTTTAGTACAGTGCACTCCGCTTGCAATAACATAGCACTTGAGCTAAGTATACCGGTACAAAAGAAAGCGACATTTGCTCACAAAAGCTCTGGATATTCTAAGCACATAGCGCAGTTTGCTCTGGTGCTATTATAATACTGTGGATTGCGCTGACCTGACCCACTGTTCCTGGGCGCCATCTGGTTGGACTCGGCCGCGGAGGCGACGCCTGTGGCGGCGCCTGCAGCTGTGGCGCCGCTCATCGGCGGCGCGCCGGCCAGGTTGTGCAGGATCATCCTCATGTGGTGCCAGTTCCTGAGTACCGCCCGGTGGAGTCGGGCGATGAGGGCGATGGCCTGCGTCATCACCGCGTCCTGGGCGAAGGAGGACCGGCCGCGCAGGAACCTGGACCGCGGGGAGTTCGGGTTTCCGCCGCCGGCCTTCTCCTCCACCATCCTGTTCTTCATGTAGACGGACAGCGCCAGCGCCAGCCTCTTGATGTCCATGGCGATCTAGCCAAGCACACGACACAGAGTGTGGGATTTTGATCTTGCAATGTTGTCGATTGGTTATCAAAATCATTACTAATGCCACAAAGCCCGAGATTGACCGTGGAGCTGAAATTATTTGACCTGTGGGTGGTTGACGTCCTCGAAGCAGTCGTCCCCGACGGCGCAGAAGGGCGCGCGCAGGTGCTGCGTGGGAGCGTCCTCCGACCTGCTGAGGCCGCCGCCTCCCAGCATGCGGTGACCCTTGCTAACTCGGATCGCACAAGGAAATACCGTAAATGGAAACTAAGCGTACATACGACAGGAGCACGTCTCTCTCTCTCTCTCTGTCACTCACCCTCTCCTGTCTGGCAGCTCTGTCTCCGCGAAGGCCCTGTTGAAGAGCACCACCAGCTCCGACATGGCCTTCTTCGGGACGCCGCCAGACGTCTCAATGTTCTCCAGGATCTCCTGTTTGTCATAAAGTCAGGTATATGAAGACATCTCGACGGGACAATTCAAGATTAAGGAGGAATCAAAGCGTTTCAGATTCAAGATTTTTTAAAGCACGTGATGTTGAAATGAGTCTTTAGAAACACCATAAAATGACCAATTGTCCTGTCGGAATCATTTCAATTCAACATCGTCTGGGAACCTTTGCTTTCTTCTCCACTTCCTCTAGGAGTGCGATCCTCTCCTGCCCAGCGGGGCCCTCCTCCTTCATCTTGGGCACCATCTCGCCCACCATCCGGAGGACGTTTCTTAGGAAGAGCAGCTCCTGCCCGTTTCGGCGACCACTCGAGCCGCGGGCGCCGGGGAGCCGCCCGCTCCGGAAACCGGCTCGCCTCTTGAATCCGACGCCTCCTCCTCCTCCACCTCCTGGCAGTGCCTGGCCACCGTCACCTCCTGTTCCTCCGGGGCCAAACTGGGCCGGAATAATGGGCCGCATCTCAGAGATCAGCCCGCCAAAGTTAGGGGAGGCCGGCCGGTGGCGCCTGCAAGAACAATCTTTTTTTCTAATCATTTAACTCAAGGAAATGTTTTAGTACTTCAACTGCAGATCTGGTTGTAGGTACAGCACATGGGTAACCCCAAAAAGTGGGATTTAAATAAATATTTGTTCAATTTTTGTTGATATACAGTATAATATAAAAGTCATATCCATTCAAAAAAGCTTGATTGTTGAGATGACTGCACATTGTGAATAATTCCATTTCCTACTTGTGTACATATTTTTTATATGGTCATAATGCTATGTTGTTCTCAGTACAACGTACTGTAGTAGAACGTAGTGTAGTTTGCAAGTACGAACCTCATGGCAGGATGGTGTCCGAGAAAGTGTATCTTGGGGCTGCCCTCTCCGTAGATGCCCCCCGGCTTGTGCTCTGGCCCAAGGAGGGGGGCTCCAGCACGTCTTCCTCCTCCTCCTCTTCGTGAGTGTGGGAACGAGTGGGGAGACAAGTGGCCGCCGCGGCCAAAGGCTGCATGGGAAGGGCCAGGAGAAAAGACGAGTGCAACCTCACAAATAATGATTAAAATTGCTTGTTAATAGTAGGTACTATGTTAAAACATTGCAACTTGTACCATATACATACTAAACTAGTCTTATGAAGCAGTCTCCCCAGCAGACCTCCAATTTCTGCTCCTCCTTTTTCTCCTCTTCCTCCACTTGAACCACCGAAATTTTCCACTCCCTTCTCCCTTTTCCCTTCTCAGCAGATCCAAATTGAAACAAATTATTCCCTGTTTATCCAATTCCGCCTCCCAACAGCTGCTGAGAGTAGCTGCCCTACTTCTCACCTCTTCCTCCTCCTCTTCCTCCCACGGCGTGGACCCCCACGGGGACGACGGTGGCGGCGGCGGTGGTGGTGGTGCCCAGGGAGGAGAGGAGCAAGAAGGACGCCGCCACCGACAGGTCACCCCTTCTTCTCCTCATATCGACTCTGGGATCGGAGGAGAGGAGGAGGCGAGGGCAACAGCAGATAGCCTCATATCAACATCCCGAGGATGGTTGTTCCTCCTCCTCCTTGACCACACAGCGTACTCCACAAAGGTTTACCAGGCCACTACTTCCTTCCATCCGTGGTCAGGATGATCGAGACAGAAAAGCAGGGAAAAGTGATGACCATTCCTCCTCGCTTCCTACAAGAGCTAGGAATGAAGAGTTGCTCGCATATTGTCTGATAAAGTCTGGTGAAGCAAGGTCATTTCCCTGGTTGGCAACTCTTCCTCCTCCTAATAATAAGAATAAAAGGCCCTCTCCCCTCCGCCCGATTCATTTTTTGCCTTCTGCCGCAGCCGCCACCTCCCGTCCATTAAACCAAGACGTCTCCTCCTCCTTCTCCTCCCTGCATCTCCTCCCCCTCCTCTCACAACAAGAAACTCCCTTAGGCACCCTCCCTCCTTCCTTTTTGCAAAAAAGAGCCTAGAGAGAATTTTTTTTCTGTAATACGATGAAACTGGAGAGATAAATCACTCCGTCCCTCTGCTGCCCTCTCCCCCACTCTCTCCGTGCCAGCAGTCGTCTCGCGGCTGCAGCTCGAGGCAGCAAAAAGAAACCACCAATGAATTGAGGATTTTTTCTTGCCACGGAAGAAGATTCATCATTGCTTTAAACATCTGTCAATCTTGTTGTCAAGAGGAGGAAAACATTTTTTTTCTCTCCTTCAAACTTTTTTTTGAATTTCGTTCCTTTGCCGTGGATGGTCTTATAGGGGCACTCCTTTCATGGAAAGTTCTTCTAAGGTAAGGGACGGACCCATCGACAAACCACCTTCCTAGGCCACCGAAGACAACAAGGCTGTTTCTTTTTCTAGTACCGTAGTACCTCCCTCCTACTCTTCTGTACCTATTACGTAGTAGTATGGTAGAATATCGATATAATACCACACTACATACTAGTAGAGTTTTTTCTGTGACGGGGGAGAATTAGAAAAAGGCTTCAGTCTTAGTAATTAAAGCAAGTCTTGACTATGGCAGAGTTTACCGTAAGTACGTACTGTACTTCTCCTGTCTTCTGACTAGAAAGGGAGAGGCCGATCTGTCGCCAGATACCAGATCACAACAAGAAGACAAGGAGAAGGAGGAGTGAACCTAGGTACATACTCCTCCCCTGCCTTTCTCCCCCTCCCTCTCACTCCTTTTCCCCTCTTCTTTGGCTTAGTTTCTGGCTCGCTTACTCCGTATTCTTGACAAAGACTTGCATAATCTGTCTGATCATATGTGTTTCATTGCAGAAACAGCCAACAGCGAAACGGAGAGAAAGAGAAAAAAAGAGAAAGACTTTGCAGGTAAATTTTTTCAACTTACTGGTAGGTGTGTTTGTTTTTTCGTACAGTTTGGCCAGAGACAGATCTGGAAATTACCTACTACATCCTATTATGAGTACTAAGAGATTTTCCTTTCCCCCTTTCCCCTCCACCACCTGTCAATTCCCAAGAACAAATTAATTACCCACCCCCTAGTATGTGCACTGTGCAGTGTAGGCTTCATCGCTCCCAAGGGGATGATGCATTTTTGCAGGCCTACTTTCTATGCTGCTCTCTAGTTTTGTCCCTCTCTCTCACACACAGGCACCCTGCAATAGTGTGAAATTTCGGTAGGAGCATGTCGCCATTTGAGGTAGGTAACCAATGCTATTTTAGCAATCACCGCTAATCTTGTCAGCATAAGTACGAGTACTATTATATTCAAACTGCATAATTTTGAATATAACTTTTAGCTTTAAAAGGCACAACATTATGAGCAACACGACCAACTCCTCCTCGTTCTCTCGCAACAAAAAACTTCCTTAGGGACCCTCCTTCTCGCAAAAAGAGTCTAAGGGTAGAGAGAATTTCTTAATATCCATAGGTGTCGATTTTTATTTATTTATTTATTTGAGCCAAAGATGGTCATAGCTTAAAGAAACGGGCACATAACAAATACACTACAATCAACACAAAAAGCATAGAAGCATTAAATACAGAAAGTGAATAAATCTCTGTACCACCTAGTGTGCACTCCGACTAGCGTCTCTAAACTGGAGACTAATTGTGCTTGCATGAAACACTTGTTGAGGATCTGAAATGGGGAAAAAAATTATCAAATTTTTTTACTGTAAGGACGAACAGTTTTTCCAACTCTCACATTTGAGCTGAAATAGTAAATTCTTTGGCGAAATGTACCTCTTGAAGAGGAGCCCTTCCTATATCCTGATGGTCCTACAGCTGTTTCAGCTGGGACTGGTTGGCATCTTTATCATCAAAACTCTCCTGCCAGTTGAGGTGACTCTCTGAGACTTTATAGAAAGTGGTACTCATTTGCTTTGCACTAATAGAGATATGCAAGTTTTGTGCAAACCACACTAATCATATGTCGCCGTAATTTGCTCACATAGTATAATTCTGCTGTCACTATCAAAATAACTGCTGAAGTTCTTTGATTCTTTGCTTTAAAGTTGGGTTAGTGCTGGATTGCCTCAAAATGATCCAAGAATCTAGTTATCTGATAATCCAGTATTTGCGCTTATCCAAGAATTTTTTTCACACTAGTTGTTTTTCTGTGTGTAAGAATGTTTAACCTAAGGAGACTATACTATTTATTGTCAAATTGTCAGCTAAAAGAGAGTACAGGAAAATTGCCAAGCCAGCAGGCACCTGGATCTGCAAACTTGACAAGCTCTGGCTCTGTGCAGTCACCTGAAATTGATGATGGAAGAAAATACATAGTATTTCATATGAACAAGCAACCTTATGTTCCGTAAGTATTTGCTTTGTAGTACAGTCAACTCCCGATATAGTGAACATGTTTTGTAGCACCATTTTGTTCACTACATCGGGAGGTTCACTATATCGGGAGACAAGTTTTTGACCGTCTACTGTACAGTAAATAAACGTGCTGTGGTATGTAGAGCCAGAAGGTCACATTAACTTTACTTTGAACGGACGCTGCAAGCACAAGCTAACATCATAGTTCCTATTTCTTGCAGAACTCCTCAATTGTCTTCAGCTTTTTGCACTGTGCTCTTTCTATTCGAGAGACACTACATCAAGAAAAACGACTTCTGTTTCGGGCAAAATGTTTACTAACTATATCGAGAGGTTCACTATATCGACTACTAACTATATTGAGAGTTGACTGTATTTGAAAGAAGGAAGTTTTCCCTTTTCTTCAGAGAAAGACTTCGGCTTCTCTGCCATCTCTGTCATCTTGCAAACACACATCTGAAACATTGTTTGTGTAATACAGTCAACTCTCGATATACAGTAGTTAGTACTCGATATAGTGAACCTCTCGATATACTGTACTCGTAGTGAACATTTTGCCCGAAACAGAAGTCGTTTTTCTCGATGTAGTGTCTCGATATAGTGAATCTCTCGATATAGTGAACAAAAGGCTGCTGCAAATGATGTTCACTATATCGAGA
>JAAUYM010046863.1_pt1 | contig 10776 bp, 12 predicted proteins | sample 7278001 | NCBI WGS metagenome assembly JAAUYM01 (sample SAMN14350224, study PRJNA611818) | marine sediment metagenome | isolation source: surface marine sediment (1.8m) | place: French Polynesia: Moorea | collected 2018-08
CCCCGTCCCCCTCCTCCCCTTCTCCCTCCAGCGCCTGCCTGACGACCTCGAAGGCCTCGTCGGCGGCGCCCCCGGCGCCGCCGCCGCCTCCCAAGCCGCCGGGGAGGCGGCTGAGGCGGCGGCGAAACGACTTGTCGCGGATGATGTTCGGGGAGGTGATGAACAGCTTCTTCATCCTGGCCATGGGGAGGAGGGGAGAAAAATGCCAAAAATCTGCCACAAAAGCGGTTAAACAAAGCACTTTTACGACCAAAAGTGAGAGAATGAACCCCCCAAAAAAAATACAACTCCACCAAGGCGAGCTAAACAACAATAACCTTCAAGATGACGGAGGAGATAAACATATGTAATGTGCTCGTCCTCCAAAAGGAAAAGGGAGAAAGTTATGCAAGGCCGCAACTAAATAAACACATAAAATCAATACAGACAATCATACAAAAACCTTTTTTTCCTGGTCTTTTGGCCTCCTCCTCCGATCTCAATTACTGCGTCGCACTATAATCGAGGTGCTAATGGCTGCCTTTCGTACAGATCCTCCTCCTCCTCCTCCTCCTCCTCCTTCTCGTGCTCTGTCAACACGATCTCCTCCGGCGGAAACCCGTTTAGCACTCGGGACTGGAAATGAAGTGATGATGATGCTGAGCTGCTGCTCCTAGTATATCCACATGGACAAGGATAGGATAGGAGGAGGAGGAGCAGCAGCAGCGACGGCTTTTCCTTCCACACTCTTTCTATCGCGGCTCTCCTTCTTTCTCGTCAGGGAGAGAGAGAGAGAGCAGCAAGCAGGGTCGCCAGGTCCGAGAAAGCCGAATTGCAGACTGTCCGACACTAAAAAAACGGCTCAATGAGATTAAGTAAGTCCAAGTTAAAAAAGGGGAACGACGAAGCCTAAAGACTTGGAAAAAGCTTACTGTCATTTTAATCTACAAATTTTAGTGCATAGCCCACCTGGCAACACTGCTGAGCAGCAGGCAGGGGCAGCAGGGTGGCCAGGTGGCCTATTTCAGAACCACTTTGTCTATAAATGGCTTTTTTTTTAGCTTGTAAGCTTCAGGTCAATAAAAATTCATTTATTGCTTACTTTTTTCAGTGGTTATCTTTAAACCTGGGCTTACGTACTATTGGGCGCATGTAGGGCCATTTTCAGCGTTGGGTGGGGGCAATTTCATCTTTCTGTGACCTGGCAATCCTGAGGGGGCAGGCGCGCATACACAATGACCTTTCTGTGGCTGTGGAGGAGGCCGCCCTTGCTTGCGGGAACGGGTTGATACTCCCTCGCAATTCGTAGTTGACTTCCCTGTGCACTCACTTCAAAATTTTAGGGCAGGGGTTTCCAACCTGTGGTTACTGGTTACGCGTACGTCCAAGAAGATTCTTGCGGGAGCTTGGAAGAGAATATCATGCATTTTCACGTACTCGTACTTTAGTACGGACCAAGGTGTGATTCCATGTTAGTAAAGTGGTAAGTCGAATGGCGGAAGTGAAGAAGAAGGTTGGAAACCCCTGTTTTATGGAGAGCGGGAATGGGAGCCGCTGCCTCTCTATCTCCCCTCATTGTTGTTGCGTCAGCGTCAGCCAAGATCGCACGCGCATGCGTCGTGACAGAAAAAAAGTATATCTGCGGCTTTCTACTACGTATGTACTGTAACTAGTAGGTACTATCTCCCCCTTCCTCCCGTGTTGCAAACAATGGACATTTTCAGACGTTTCTAGTCTGTTTCTACCAAACATGCAGAAAAAAAGGTATAGCAAAAATGAGAAAGTGACAGGAAATAAACGGTTTACGCCTCTATCTTTATTGTAACGTGCGACATAGTTATAAATTTCTTTCATTTTTCTTTTCCATAAAATATACGGGAGCTCTCTTTGACTTTCACACTAATTTGCTACTACATACCACGGTAGTACAACAACCTGGGAAGAGAGAAAGGAAATCACACACCAAGTTGACAAGTTCCGCCGGGGTTCTTTCTTCTTCAGACAAGAGGAGAGGAAAAATGCTTTTCGTGTCGCTCCGGTAGTACTACACTAGTGGTACAGTCACAACTCTCTGGGGCTGTCTGTTCCGGCGGGGCCCAATTATTGTTAAATGCCACTACGTTTCTGCCCCCCCTCCCACCCACCCCCACCCGCGCTTCTCCAATGCCGCCTAATATCAAGTCCGTTCTGTTCAACCAACATCCCTACATATCACAGCTACATTTAAGTACAAGACAAAAAGAATTGCTTCCATCTGGTGGTTGGTGTTGGTGGGGGGTTCGAAAACACAAGCAGTAGGGGGGGGATATCCACAAATATTTACGTATAACAACAGATGTCGTAGTGGTGTACAGACTCACGATTTTTTTTCTGGGAGGTGTCGAATCACATGTCTCGAGAGAGGGACGACTTAAAAACCCAAGAGCTACTGGATCAAATAAGTAATGGCAACCTACTCTCTGTGTTCCTATATCGACTAATACAACAACCTTTTGTGGCATAATAAACGTGGGGAGGGAAGGAGGGGGAGAAAAACTGGAGGAAATTGAGAGCAGCAACCTGACACATATCTACCACAGATCAGGGAGACGCATTCCACCGAGGAGTCGAGAGAGAGGGGTGGGAGGGAGGAGGAGGGTGTTGGCAGAAGTGTCCACCCGACCAACACACAGCACTTACTAAAGACCAAACATGCGGGACATGTTCCGTGCAGTCAGTGGCAGGAAAGAACCGGAACATCCGGTGATGCACTATGCTTCGGGCTGCCACGCTGCAGCGCATGTTCAGTCTAGTATGTGCATGGCCATGTGGTCCCTGCATAGACCGCGTCACATCACACATAGGTACCTAGACCTTGCACAATGTGTCCTGCTATGGATCGGTCTGCGCTGTGTGTTAGTCGGGCATCTCATGACTCTTCCTCCTCCCCACCCACTCACCCCCCCAAGTCGTTATTCCCTCCCAAGGTGGGCCAGTGAGCAGCTAAAACGTTTTGAGTGAGTGTGATGTGTTGCGGGTATGTATACCTAGGACAGGGTGTGTGTGTGTGTGTGTGTGATCAACAAAATGCAATCTTTTGTGCTTGCTTCTTCATTGTTCTACTGTTACGTGTGATGTACTATCTTCTTCCTCCGTCTGAATCCTTTTGACTACTTCGGTGCTGACTCTGTGGCCTCTGTTGCCTGTGAAAGTCGCCGCCGCCGCCGCCGCCGCCGCCGCCGCCGCCGTGGCCGCCGTGGCCGCCGCCGCCCTCGCTGCTGGTCAGGATGGTGGACAGCCGCTCCAGGTTCTTCCTCACCGTGGCGATCTGGTCGACGTTGACGTCCAGGATCTTCTTGAGTCGGCTGGAGGACTCCGGGTCCAGCATGAGGCCGAGGTTGGTAAGCCGGGTCGGGTCGGAGGAGTAGCCCGACTCAACCTATTGTGAAAAGCAAGCAGAATCCGAATCAAAATTGGCATACTTTAAAATATCGGCACTTCTCAGAATGTCAGCCGTGCATACGCCTCACTAGGGAGAAAAATTGCAGAAAGACATTTCTTTCACAATTTTTTTAGCAATAATTGCAGATTTTGCGATTCTAGGCAAAAAACTCACATAACATTGCTTTTAAAGGTAAAAACAACATTTTTTTACGATTTTTTTTCAGACACAAGAACAAAACATGTGGCAATACGGGCCATTCCGGACAGAACTGTGGATGTTAATTACTAATGTAATCATGATTCTCTTAAGAAAGTGTACCAATTCGTAATTTTTACACTTTGTAATTGTTTCTCCCAGTCACAAAAAAATTTTGGACATAAAAATTCTCGTATATGAATCCGTTTCCTACTCATTACTCTTTTCTTGAGGAGAATATCTGTTCTACGATTCGTGAATTTCAACAGCAACAAAAAAAAACCCTGTGATTTCCCCGCAAAATAAGCCGACGTTGTACCTGCAGCTGCAGCAGGTGCACCCTGTAGACCAGGTAGAGCGATGAGCAGAGGAGGAAGGCGAGGAGGGCAACCACCAGCGCGGAGAGGAGAGCGGCCCTGGACTGGGCCAGCGACGGCGGCAGCGTGGACCAGGAGGTGGCGGAGGCGGCGGAGGCGGCGTGGGAGGGAGGACCCAGGCCGTGCGGATGTGGGTACAGACCGGCCTAAATGAAGAAGGGTAGATGTAGTACAGCAGGTGTAAAAAGTACCAGTTAAGACAACAAAAAAGAAATGCGTAAATATTGCGACTTGTTATACCCAGCAAACGTGGTTAAATGACCGGCTAGTAAGTCTCTTGAAGAACAAAAATAAATCCTACTGCTTCGGTCATAAGAACACTCCGGTTGCAACAGAGGTTCTCAACCTGTGGGTCGCCACCAACCCAAAAGTGGATCGCGAGAAGGTCGTGGGGAGGAGAAGGAAGAGTTGAGACGAACCACTCTACTACTAGAACAGCAAGACTTTGTCAAGCAGAGTGGGTCCCAGGATGTACTGGGTGTCAAAGTAGGTCGCCGTCCAAAAAAAAAGAGGTTGATAACCTCTGACGTGGTGGAAGGACCGTTAGAAACAGAATCACTAGTTGTAGCAGGTTAGTTCTATTTACCTACCTACCAGCTAGTTTCTTTGCCATTTAATAAGATTGATCCTCTCTCTATACTATACTATGTTTCTTCTCCGAATCTACCGTCGGCGGTATGATAGATTGGAAGACGAAGGTTCTCCTCCAAAAAAGGAAAGGGGAGGAAGGCATTGGGAGGAGATAAGAAAAAAAAAAGGAGAAAAGCCTCTTGCCGCTAATCTTCTTTTTGTTCGTCCAAAAAAAAGTTATCTCTCTTCCTTAGGCAAGAGCCTTTCACGAGATGGAAGAAGGGGGGGATGGAAATTACCTGCTAGTACCTATGTGACGCAAGCGGAAAAGGGCCTTTCAACAGACACATCTCTATGTCTTCTTCCCACGGGGTGAGCAGAAAGCTTTAAAAACACGAAGGATATCTAAAAAAAAAAAAAAAAAGAAAGGTAAAAGGAGGAAGGCTGAAAAATTCGTGGAGCCAAAAGTGGGGTCGCAAGTTCTTCCCTGTGGTGGGTCGCGAGAGGGTCATGTAGGTACTCTGAAATACTACTGTGGGGGGGGGGGGGCTGAGAAGGAGATTCAGTGGGTGTGGGGGTCTTATGTACGTGTGGTAGTGAGATGTGTGTAGCGGTCCGGAAAGGTTGGGAACCTCTGATCTAGAAGAAGCAAGAGAGTGATCCGAACCTCTTAGCAGGAACTTATAAATAGTCTCTGGCCAGGGAGGGGGTAAGGGGGAGGGGGTGAAGATATCTAGTAGAAAAGTGGAGATCTTCCAACACGCGACGAGCCGTACAATCCAGAAATACTAGTCCCAAAAATAAGATAACGGCCGCCCCCCCCCACGACAAGTATCCGGACGATTCGACCCACCTTTCTTCCTGCACTGGCAGGTCTGCCTCCACCGCCGCCGTCAAAGACGGCTCCGCCGCCGCCGCCGCCTCCGCCGCCCATGGAGCTGGCGACGGAGGCCCGCTTGAGCAGGTAGGGCGCCGCGGCGGCGGCCGCGGCGGCGGCTTCCGACACCGGGGACACGGAGAGCGCCGCTGCGGCGGACAAGTCGGCCGTGCCCAGGCGAGGCGGCGTGCCTAACCGGGGAAAAAAGAGGTTTTAAAAAACCCCTGAATACTTCATTTTTACTACCTCGGTGGGCTTGATCAAATATTCATGACATGGCAAAGCGACCAACTTTCTGCAGTGCAAAACAAAATTCAAAATTGCCCTTCAAAATACCCCTCCGGCAAAAAAAAAATATTGTTTTTTTTTTTTGTGTGTGTGTGCACACTCTGTAGTATGTGGTTAAGTTACACATGTTCGACCTTGCCGCAACTCTACCTGGTGTGACAGGACTGGAGGTGGGGAAGCCCGCCTCCCCCGTGACGACGACTCCCGGCGAGGACAGGTCGATGTCGTCCTCCTCCTCGTAGTCGTCATCGTCGTCATCGTCGTCGTCATCGTCGTCCTCCTCCTCCTCTTCCTCTTCCTCCTCCTCCTCCTCTTCGAAGGCCGCCGCCGGGGGCCGCTTGTTCAGCCGGGACCGCCTCTCCTTCTTGCCGCCGCCCCCGCCGCCCCCGCCCCCGCCGCCGCCCCCGCCGCCTCCGCCGCCTCCGCCGGGAATGCCTTCGGACTCAGAGGAGAGCTGCAAAGACAACAAGTACAGACAGAGTAAAGATTTGCTATGAGTACCGGTACCAAATTTTAATGCTCTCTGCTTCTCTGCTATGGTATTAAATTAGCACAACAATTTACAATACTGCCCGACGGGACTTTTGGTCATTTTGTACTAGAACAAAAAAAATATGACATTTTAGTTTGGTAGTCCAATGACACGTTCCATTCCAAGCGGAATTTGTTACGCTCGTAGGTCTCCCAAGTCCCGTCGGGTACCTCGGGGTTCTACTGTTCATAACTTTTTCTTCAATTTTTTTTGTAATCTCCCCTAGTACGCGTCTCCACTTTAGATTCACATTCTCTTCCCCGACTGCTGACCTGTTCAGCTGTTCTCCCGGCGACGCCGCCGCCCTTCTTGGACTTGGGCCTCACCAGCGCCACAACCTCCTCCTCCACCTCCGTCTCCAGCGGCAGCGGGTGGTCCACAGACTCGGACTAAAAACGTAAAAAAAAAAACCAAGAATTGGAGAAATTCAGTGCTGTTGGTAAAACAAAAAACAGCAACAACACTGTAGAGTAAAAATCTCAACGAGAGGTGACGGAAAAGAGGAACACAACAATGTGGTTGATGATATGTGGGAAGAAAGGGACATTAATAATTCAAAATTCTTTTCAGTTGGATTCTTTTTGGGAAATGTTCCGCTCCGAAAGAATTACTTCATCAACAATTTTTGGGACCAGACATGTGCTTCGAGCAAAGAAGAAGTACAAAAATAATCAACATTAAATAATTTTGATTCTACCAACTACAAGGAAGACATTACGAGAAAAACATCCGCCTGCGAAGCAGCGGCAAGCTTCATTTTTCATTTTTTTCTCTCCTTTTTCTTGGGAAAAAACTGAAACGTCTTGTAAAAAAACAATGAAGAGAAAACACAAGATGAAACTGCAACAAATCTATCTTCTAAAAAGTGTGTTTTAAATGCTGTGACAAAGATGTGAAAAAAAAGTCAAATCCCACTAAATCTTTGAAAAAAAAAATCTGTGGCACACTCCGTTTGGGTCTGGATTAAAATCCACCAATCCATCCATTCCTTTCACCTCCTTCGGGGGCTTTGTGGGTTCGCTAACAGACTTTTTCTCTTCGGGCTGAGGAAAGAGGAAATTTTTTTCTTTTTCTTTACGCTGTAGGTACTACTACTCATGGTATATGCGCATGCGTACTAGTACACTAGTAGTACAGTGGAACTCGGATAATCGAGTTTCCCGCGGTTAACCCGAGTTCCACTTGGAATCCACTGTTCGAATTTGCAAAAAAAAATGACCAAAAAAAACCAAAATCTTTCTCGGTCCTTTTCTCCCTGACCTGCTCCATGAGGATGGCCTCGGCGTCGCTGGGCGCCGCCATCACCAGCCGCAGGTCGCGCATCGCGCGCTTCCACACGCCGGTCAGGAACTTGAACGTGGAGTCCCTGAAATAGTGCACAGAAAGCCAAACACACATCAAATTCCCATAAAAAAAGGCCACTTAGTTCAGGGGCCTCTCTTTTGTTCCCCATCACTTGAACAGAGCCTGTTCTTGTTTTTGTTACTATTATCAGACCTGGAGAGCAGAGACCCGAAGACGTGCTTCTCCTCGGCGGTGGTGATGCCAACGGCGTTCGGGATGATCTTGGCCGTCTTCTCCTTGGACACCTTCAGCACGGACCGGATGGGGATTTGCAGCTAGAAAAAAACGCGAGGCAGAAATACCCTCAGTTGAAATTCCTCTAAAGGGCTTCTTGCAATACCGAAATGAAGATGCTTCTAAGAATGGAGTTCTGGTGCAAAAAAAAAATCAGGCATTGGTGCAGATCTCAAATTTGTAGGCAGAAAGTAAGAAGAATTAAAGGCATCAGATTCCTCGAACCCTCCACTGCTGCACTCTGTGTAAAATTTCAAGCTCCCTCCCTCACCAGCTCTTCTAGTACAGTACTATATACCCGACGGGACTTTTAAGTCAGCTAGGAAACATGTAATGGAACATCTCATTAGAATACTACATAAAGGTCACAATTTTTTTTTCTTAATTTTGTTGCGTTCGTAACTTTCAAAGTCCCGTCGGGATAGTTCATCTCGTACAGTATGCAAATATCCGCCTCGGAATTGGGTGTCCCTCCCTCCCTCCTCCTCCTCCCCTCCCCTACTCTACTGGCACGCGCGTGAGAACGGGAGGACTGGAGAGGGCTCCCCCCCCCTCTCTCTCTGCCTTTCGGTGTAATGGAAACTGGAACAGCCTCCCCCCACCCCTGTCAAAATGTGGGAGGGAGAGGGAGGAGGAGGAAAAGAGGAAAGAGAATCTTGGTGGGCCCATTAGCAAAACGACCTCTTCCTCCTCCCTCTCCATCAACTTTCACATCCGCCATAAGCACAGCAGTGGTGGTGGCTTCGCTTCGGGTCGACTATGGTGTCGGTGTCGGCGATGGCAATTACGGGAATTGTGACAGATGGTCTTTACCACCCACCACCCTCCTCCTTCTCCTCCCACCCACCACCATCCATTAGGATTAGTGCACGCAAGCAGCAGCACAAAAGGTTTTGCTTTGTTTCCCTACTGTACTGTACAGGAAAGTGCCTACGATGTCGGACGAAAGTGGGCGGTGTTCCAGGCGAATAATTCAGGACTCCCCGAAGGGAGAGGGGAGGAGATTTACGTAGCGGTACTGACGCACAAGCTTCCATGTTTTATTTTGTTTTCCAAAGACATCCAGTGTCTTAATAGTACTTTTGTGTGCCTGTGCACTCTCTTCTTTCTCCTGGTGGGTCACACTCCTTGCACGGACGCTAATGGCTCAAGAGGGGGGGGGGGAAAGGGAAGAAAAGCACACACAAAAAAATCCCTCTTCCCCGTACCCCTCTTCTTCTTCTTCTTCTTCTTCTTTTTTTTTTTTTTTTGATTAATGCTACTGCTGCTTTTTTTCTTCTTCCTCCCCTTGACTGATGGTCTGATAGCGCCGCCGGGAGGGAAGGAGGAGAGGAGGCAATATCGTTGTGCGTGTGCGTGTGTGTGTGTGCGTGCTGTGTCTCACGCTTTCTTTCTGGGACACACGGTATAAGCAAGTGGCACTTCAAAAGCCTTCAAGGTCTCTTCCCCTCCTTCCCCAACCTCCCACTCTCCTCAGGAGACTTTGGGGGTTGTAAGAAGGAAGTGCAACAACCTTTTTCTTATACACTACATTTTTGCTTGGAAGCAAGCCTCGCGGTTAAGCTTTAAGATCTGGAAAACTTTTTGAAGCACAATATGTATACTATAAGCACATTATCAGCACAGTAGTTCCCTCCTCATTGGACTGAGAGGGAGACAGAGTGTGAAATGAAAGCTCTTCTCTTCCCATTACTACAGTGCCCTCCACATACAACTATAAGAACACCCTTGGGACCAACGCAAACTGTTTTTTTTGGGGGGGGGCTAATATCTGTCCAGAGCATTTACTAAGCAAATACCGGTTATAATATGTTCTTTAAGAACTTAAATAAGGTGTTCTTATGTACGGTATATCCATGTGCGGGGTCTGCTGTATTGCACAAGAGCAGAGAAGACGAGATGAAAAGAGAAAGTTCTTCCAATTTCCATAAATTTGCACGCTGCCTCCTGGGGCTCGGGCTCTCTCATCCCTTGGAGAGCCCCCGAGTAAGTTTAAGGAAAAAAAATAAGAAGACGGGGCAAGTTGGGTTGGTCGGGTCTCTTGAAAATTTGCATAAGTTGCCTCCTCCTCCCTCTTCTCCTCCTCTCGGGCGGTCAGGTGACCGGGGCCAAAAAATTAAGCAAGCGTAAATGTGTTCCTGCTAATACAGTAGCTCCGATAATAATGGAACCTCCTTGAAGAGAGCCTCCTCCTCTCCTCTCCCTCGACTCCAACAAGCTCTAAATTTACAACCCTCTTCCCCCACCCCTTCTTCTCTTTCTTCTTGACAAATGCTGCCCTGCGCCGGGCAGCCCACCTTAAAATTTTTAAGCCAGGTCTGCCACCCAGAAAAGAAAAAAGTTTGCACTGAGAGAGGTAGGCAACTCCTCTTGAAATTTTGATATCAGCAAAAAACTTTTCACAGTTTTCACAGCGCCGAGATTCACTATAATACCTACATTAAAAGCGCATCTCTCTCTCACCAGGCTTTCCCTCCTTCTTTATTAAGCATATTGAAACGTCCCGACGAGACAGTTGGTGGTTTTGTGGGACAAAAGTGCTTGCACATCTGTTGGGAGTGACTACCCAACAATATCGCTAGCTTGAATTTAACGAGGGCCAACCTTGAGACAGTAGTACATCCCAGTGGAGGTAGCATCACAAAATTCTGACAACAGATTTCAAGACTGGCCTCAACATCAGCTGTTGAGAGATTACAATCTTGACAAAAGTGTGACTTCTCCAAGATGTGTCCCTGAAGTTTCAAATTCTGAAAAGTCCCGTCGGGGTGCGCGCGCTTTGTCTACCTTGGTGACGTATCCGAAGACGTTGGAGTAGAAGGCGAAGTAGTTCTCCGTGACGTAGAGGTGTCCCTGCAGCAGGATGTCCGCCACCAGAGCGCACGAGTATCCTGCAATTGGGAAAGCAAAAGTCAGTATACTACTACTGCATAGCAGGTTTTTTTTTAAAGCTAAA
>JAAUYM010038799.1_pt1 | contig 10774 bp, 6 predicted proteins | sample 7278001 | NCBI WGS metagenome assembly JAAUYM01 (sample SAMN14350224, study PRJNA611818) | marine sediment metagenome | isolation source: surface marine sediment (1.8m) | place: French Polynesia: Moorea | collected 2018-08
CCCCCCCCCCCCCCCCCCCCCCCCCCCCCCCCCCCCCCCCCCCCCCCCCCCCCCCCCCCCCCCGCCCCCCCAAAGACCCACAGTCACTGGCGGAGAGGAAGAGATGGCGGTGGTGGTGTTGACTATTTTTTTCCCCCAAATGGTTCCTTCCCGCACAGCACAGGTGTACGCTCGCCTGGAAGACGGAGGAGGAATTGGAATCGACTTCGCCCCCCCCCCCCCTCCACCCCACTTTTTCTCTCCCTCTCCCCAGTACAGTCCTACACTTAATTTTTCCTGAAGGCAGATTTACCTGCGGAATGAATTTAAGAATAAACTGAAACAAATGCTGGCAAACAGTCACTTTGACAAACTGTTAGACAAGTGAGCTTGTATGCACCTTTTCCACAAGTGCAAGCGGTGCTTTAGTGCGTAAAAACTTGCGTGGGTTTTACAACTTGCCTCCTTCTCCTCCTCCTCCTCCACCCTCCCCGCTCTCCTCCTTCTTCATCCAACGCCCACCCTCCTTTTCTTCCAAGGGGGGGCTCATAAGTCTGGCACACTTCTCCTCCTCCTCCTCCTTCTCTACCCGTTGGACTGGTGGTGGTGGTGGTGGTTGGGGAGACGAGGGGGGAAAGAGGACACTCGTGTGCAAATCTCTTTTCGACTTCTTTTTTTTTCTACGGAAAACACACACGTGTTATGCAACGGTCCAGCCACCTTCCTAAATAGTAAAATCAACAATGTCCTTCCTTCATTCTACTAGCTTCTTCCTATCCCTTGTCCTCATCCTCTGTGATGAACTGATGATGAATGGATGGAGTGGAAATAAAGGCGTACTGCATGTACGGTACTAGTTTCCTGTAATAACTACATGTAATACATGGACGAGAAGGGCCAGGACGATACGATAACCCCCAATTGGACTTTCAGCAAAATTCTGTCCCAAGCCCACACAGCTCTGTACCTAGGGTGAGATGGAGAGACGACTTGCGACTTTTTAAATCGCAATAACGTATAGTAAAACCCGCAACTAGTATTTTCAATGCAATCCCACACACCTCCACGTGCTGAAGTTGCCGTCTTCTCGTTATGAAGTCACTTTGTGCCCTCTCTTGGAGTTGCCGTGATTACCAGGAGGGGGGAGGGAGGGGAGAGGGGAGCGCTTACGTGGAATGCTTAATGAAGAGGAGATGGGGGAGAACTGAGAAGGTTCAAGGGGTAGGTCCAGATGGAGGAAGAGGAGGAGGACGCGATGCGACAGAGAGCCACCAACTTCTTCCCGGGAGTCGATGCCCAGTTCGTGGCGTGCGGGCATCAGTGGCGGGCGGGGAGAAAAAGACTTTGTAACCAGCTCCTAAAGTGACGAAAGCTTCCAACACTGAAAAATTACAAGCCACAGTAGGTATTTACATGCTAAAAGACCTTTTGGTCCTCCGACCAATTGGACCAGGGATGGGAGGCGAGCACCAACAGTTGTGCAGGCAGTGCCGGAGGTCGCTGGGAGAGGAGGACATTGAGGAGGAGGGGGAGGAGGAGGAGGAAAAAGACGTGGAGAAGGAGGAGGAGGACGAGGCGGCGGCAAAAAAACAGAGGAAGAGAAGAGAGGACATGAGGGTGTACGCGACGATGGTCATGATCGTGGCCGTGGCCGCAGTCGTCACCTTGGCCAAGGTCCTCCTGGAGGGATATTTCAAAGACGGTCGCGGGCGGGCTGAAGACGACTATTCTGACGGCAGCGAGACAACGACTGGTACTACGTAGTTCACTTTAATTGCGGTTGCTCTAGGTGCCTACCGTGGTACCAATCCGTTTTTGGAGAAGTTTCAACGCATGGATGGCAGCTCTACGTACGTACTACTGTACCAATGCTAATGTCCAATGCGGTATTTGGTGCAAAATATCTCGCAAAAAATGTGTTGCAATAAAATTACGAGGGGAAATCCGTACTATAAAGTTGAAAAATGCAATAACTTGAAAAGCTATTGTGTTTCAGAGAAGTTCATTATTTACTTTTTAAAGTGTAGCTATACTACTCCTTTGCAATGCTTTTGTCACATCTCTCTGTTCACATTTGAAGGAGAATTAAGGCTTAAGAATCTTTATAGTATACGTATGCCCTTAAATTTTTGTAGCTACTTGAAGGGATCTAATGGGAGGTGTCAACCACCATGTTTGAGAAAAATTATTACATCCACCTATGAAAAGCGAGCAAGTTAGACTATATATAGGTCAATTTGCACGACGAAAAATAGAGTATTTGGATTGGTTCTAAAGTTTAAAAATATTTCTTAATTTTTGTTGCTATTTGAAGGGACGCAATAGGAGGTGTCAACTACCAAGTTTGAAAAAAATGTGTGATGCATCTTTGAGAACTAGAGTTTTCAAAAGTTAGGACTGTATAGCTTAATTTGGTGTATGGGTATTACAAACCTTCTAAAAAATTGAGATGTAATCTGCAGATAAACATTTATGTTTTAATAATTAACAAGATTATTAATAAGATTTTATTGGCAAAAGGTAGGCACACTTTGTTTATTTTATCAAAAAATGTTAATTTTTGCTCTGTTATGGACCTTAAGCAGTATTCAACTTTATAGTGGATTTCCCCTATACTATGTCATCATAGAATGTGATGAATGTCTGTTTATTTGTGAACCCATCAAGTGAGCATCAGCGTGTCAAACCACCAGGTTCTGTCATGAGTCGATCTGTCCGCTCTGAATGAGGTTGGCGATCCTCTTGAAGATGCTGGCCACCTGTCTCATGACCCTGAGGCGCTCCTCCATCAGCTGCAGCAGTTCCTTGTACTCCTCCGCGGTGGAGCACTCCTGGTTGGTCGGGATGTTGTTGTAGTACTCCAGGGCGCGCTTGTAGCACTTGACCGCCACCGGGTACTCCTTGCGCTGGTACCACCAGTTGGCCAGGCGCATCCTGGACTGGCCGCTCTTGCGTCGCTGCGCCCAAGTCAGCTGGCCGATCTGGAAAAAAAGGGAGTAAGGTAACTTACATTACTGTCTGTACATTTCCACATCGTCTCTCTCTCTCACTGTTTGCACTCACCTCTTTTTGCTTTTCAAAGTGCATGAGCCCAAAAAGGTAGGTGATCCTGCTTCCCGGGGGGATGTCTCCCTTCCGGCCGAGATCCCCGTAGGCGGCCTCGGGCTTGACGGACACGATGGCCAGCTCGCTCTTGTGCATGGAGCGGACGGCCACGTCGAGGCCCTCGATGACCTCGTGCTCCCCGACGTTGAAGACGAGCGTGGAGTGGTCGTCCACAATGGTCCCGTCCCTCAGCTTCCCCTGGCTGCGCACGAGCACGGTGTCCCCGACCGTCGGCCGACCCTTCTCCGCCCGGCCCTCCGCCAGCACGCACTTCTTCACCGCGCCCGACTTCATCACGTTCCGCCAGACGAACTTGTGCCTCTCTCCGCCCCCAGCCGCCGCCCCCTCCGCGTCCTCCTCCTCCTCGTCGTCGTCGCCGTCGGACTTGGGCTCGACGAACTTGTTTTCCTTGTCGGACAGCTTGTCCGGCGAGCGCTGCTTTTTCCGCTTTCGCCTCCGTCTTCTTGCCCCGGCCCTTCTCGCAGGTTGAGGTGTGCCGGCGCTAGCAGCCGACGGCACCTTTTCCTCTTCCGCCTCCGCCTCGAGCGGGTCGACCTTGAGATCCTCCTCCTTGAGAGCCTCCAGAAACTGTTGCGCTATCACCTCCTCCCCTTCCACCTGCATGCCAAGCACCTGGCGACCAGCGCCGCCTTCGAGCATGGTCAGGTCGGTCGGTGGGGAGGAGGACGAGGCAGCACCGGCGGCGGCGGCGGCAGCGACGGCAGCGACGGCAGCGACGGCAGCACCGTCGCCACCTTTCTCCTTTCCGTCCTGGTCTCTCCCCTTTCCCGCCATGCCATTGTCGTCCATGGTGCGTCTCCGGCGCTGCCTCCGGTTCCTCCTCTTCTTGGCCGTCCCCGCCACGGTGACCGAGGAGGTCGAGCTGCACTTCTCCAGGTTGGTGGAGGTGGCCTTGGGCACCGCACCGGTCTCCCTGCCGGCCGCGGACGGCGGAGGGAGGCCCATCTCCCCCAGATTGAGGCTTTCAAATCCGGCGGATAAGTTGCCGCTGTTGGTAGAACCGCTCGCCATGCTGAGAGGATTCTTTAATTGCCCAGAAGAAAAAAAAATGAGGAAGGATTTGGACTTTTGTCGTCAGTCAGTACCACCTACGTAGTACACTTCTTTTTCTCCTTCTTTCTCATGGGCAAAGCCCATCTACCTATCTACCTTCTACCTATGTATAGCTCACCCTCACTCACACTCCAACACGGACTGCAAGGCAATGCAGCAGTCACTCGAAAGCAGCTATCTATCTGAGCCGAGCTCTCCAAGGGGAAGGAGGGAGGAAAGGAGGAAGACACAAGATTTCAAAGGTGCCCGTGGGTTTGTCTTCTTGGGTTCTAAAGAGCAGCAAATAAATATACATATGTATTAAGTATTAGACTCTAAGCAAGAGCAAGAGCAAGAGGAAACCTTGATGTTAATAATCATTGAACTGAAGTCCTTTTCTCTTCAACAGTGGCAACCTTTTCGACATATTTCCACCCTTTTCCCTCCTCCCTTTCTCCCCTCGGTCCCAGTCAAGAGCGTTTTCATCTCGTTGGAGAGAAGCCAAAATTAATTGTAAGGCGAAAGGCGACTTTGCTGGCCGCTCGCTCTTCCTCCCAAGAGCGTTCGTCTCTTCTCTCTCTCCGCCTGAACGCAATAAGGACGAAGATGACGAAGCTGGCTGCAAGCTTTCAACGACTATTGTAGGGTCATAGATGGGCAGTTGGGCTTTAAGCTCCTACTGTTTTCTACCTTCTACTTACTACCCTCAGCCCCCCAGAGTAAGTAAGACCCCAAGAAACAAGACAACCCGCCCATCCCAAACAAGAATGCTGAAGCTACTCATCAATGCTTATTAGTAGACTGCGCAGCCTAGTGTGCGTTTTACTGCATAACATAGACGTTTTTCCATATTTTGGCAAATTATGAATGCATTTCAAGAAAGGAAAAAAAATCTTTTTTTAGAACTACGTATTTCCCGACAAAACTCACAACCCAACCAATATCGCTATCGTGAATTTAGTGATAAGTTGCAATAAGGTTTTCATATCACTTATACAGCACCGAGACCGTGCCCCTAGCGATACCAATATTGGTTGGGAAGACAAAACTCCGAAACATCAGAAGTGATGTTTCGGAGGACTTGGGGTTTTCACTGCTAAGTTGCAGGGGTTGTAAAATGTAATACTTGACGCTGCTTTTTTCTGCAAAATTCTTTAGTTTTGGGTACACTTTTGGACTTTATCATCCTACAACATATCAACTGTATCCTATTATAGTGCTGCACAAAAACACATTTCGAACTGCATAAGAGGACAATGAACGACTTCTTACGATGTATGGAGGGCAATTTTTCTTTTTGTGAAAATGACTAAATACTCGTACTAAATAAACCAAAATTCTAGAAATAGTAAACAAACGTCGCACAATACCGTTTATTAACCTCGACAGTAGAAAAAAATACAATGTTTGAGACTTTAAAAAAATTACGCGGGATCATGGTGTGCTAAGATCAATTCGCCCATAATCTATCAGGATTACAAGAGCTAGTTCGCGGTGATGAACTACGGCGCAACACAGACGAATCTTCCGGAGCGAAAAGTTGGGAGGAAATTAAAAAAAAAGAAGCAAACTTACACAGATGTGTTAACTACCATGGAGGGGAGAGGGGAGGGCGGAGAAAAGAAGCCCTTCCTTCACGCACACATGCACATTCTTCCTACCACCTGCTCCCCCCACCTCCCCTGCCATATCCTCCTCCCCCAAAACCTCCTCCGCCCTGGTTGTATCCCCCGCCAAAGCCGCCTCCGCCAAAGCCGCCACCGGCACCCCCTCCTCCTCCTCCTCCTCGGCCTCCAACCGAGTACGGCGCACTTCTAGCGCCGCCACCACCCATCTGATTTCTCATTGGCCCACCTACACCACCTCTCGGTCCTCCAAATCCTCCACCTCCTCCGGCCTGTCCATCCCATCCTCCGCCACCTTGCCCTCCCCATCCCCCTCCTCCCCCTCCGCCGCCGCCGCCGCCACCACCCCCGCCGCCGGCCTGGCTACCCCAACCACCTCCACCCATGTCGTCCCAGCTGCCGCCGCCTTGGTTGGCTCCCCAAGGACTCGGCTGCCCGCCTCCCTGGTTTCCTCCCCACCCTCCTCCGAAACTGCTGAAACTGCCCTGATTGCCAAATCCACCTCCTCTGGAGCTGCCGCCGTAGCCTCCGCTTCCAAAGCCCCCTCCTCCTCCACCAAATCCTCCCTGGTTTCCTCCCCATGGTGCAGGACTACCTCCACCTCCAACACCCCTTCCACTCCTGGGCCCGTCGCTGTCCCTTCTGTTACCTCCTCCTCCTCCAGCCTTTTCCATGTCGCTCTTGCTGATGGCCTTCCTGACGTCCACCTTGAATCCTTTGACGGTGTGCTTCATCCCCTGAAGAATAACTTTGTCAACGGGATCGTAGTCTTCGAACTCTACGAATCCAAATCCCCTCTTCCTTCCGGTGCTCTTCTCGGTCATGTGTTCGACGTTGGTGACCGTTCCGAACTGGCTGAAGTACTCCTTGATGTCCTCGTTCTCAAGACCGTCCTTTATCCCGCCGACAAAGATTTTCCTCACCGTGTGCGAGCTCTCGCCTTGGCCGATGTCGTCCCTTGGCGTGGCCCTCTTGGTCTCCACTTTCTGGCCGTCAATGGTGTGGGGCCTGGCGTTCTGGGCGGCGTCGACCATACTTATCTCCGAGAAGGTGACAAATCCAAATCCCCTGGACCTCTTGGTGTCCCTGAACTTCATGACGATGCAGTCCACGATCTCCCCGAACTGCTCGAAGTACTCCTTGAGTCCCTCGTCGGTGGTGGAGTAGTTAAGTCCCCCGACGAAGAGCTTCCTGTGTGCCTCCTCCCTCTTCCTGTCGTTGTCCGTCACCGACTCCTCCCTGGGCGTGGCCCGCTTCGTCTCCACCTCCTTGCCGTCTATGACGTGCGGCCGGTCCCCGAAGCACGCCTCCGCCTGGTCTGCGCTGGCGAAGGTGATGAAGCCGAACCCCCTGGACCTCTTGGTGTCCGGGAAGCGCATGACCACGGTGTCCACCAGCTCACCGTACTTGCCGAAGAAGGCCTGGAGCCCGTCCTCCGTCGTCCCATAGTCTAGCCCTCCCAGGAAGAGCTTACGCTGCTGTTCTGAACCGTCTCCCATCTTAGCACTTAACTCGGTCAAGTAGCCTAAGTGCCTGTCTGCTTCCTGCTCTGGCCTGGACTTCTCTCTCTCTCTCTCTCTCTTCACTGGCGCTATAAACACTCGGTGCTATCCTGTCTGTTCTGCTCCAGCTTCTGCTTCTGCTTCTGCCTGGCTGCCAAGCTAGCAGTCGCCCGCCTAACTAGATTCTGCCTGTCTGTCTGGATCTCTTGCTAGGGGCGCCGGCCGCCCTTCCTAGCGAACTCCTTCAGCTTCACCGCGACCTTTCTGCCGATCCTCCACCCACTCCGACAACCTGCACTGACAATCCTCTCAAGCTGTTCCTGCCTGCGTCTCTCCTGGCCTCTAAGAGAGTTTAGCCACAAACGCGATACCGATTCTCCCCAGGCGATCAAGTCTACACCTCGGCGAGGACGTCCGAGGGAGAGCTGGTGAGGTTGAGCTCCAACCACTTTTTATACTAGAATGAGGTCGACGACGACGACTTCGCCCGGCTTCACCTTCGCTGTCGTTGGTCGGACAGACTAAGCTTGTGCTGTTGGGAAAGGCTAGTGATACGATCAAACTTGAATCTGGCTTGTTTTAAAACACGGTTAAAAAAAAGTTGAAAGTCAACTGCCATTCCCTTCACCTTAAAGATATGTAGATACATATTTTGATTCGTTGTTTGCTTACAAAAGTTATGTTGGTTGACCCGAACTTCAAGAAATCTTGACTCGCCTTATTACTACGCTTGTTTCTCTCTGGCTGTAGTGACCAGATGTCATAACACAGGGGACGCAATGATACACTGTCGCTAGACATTTTTTGGTTCAAATTACAGTTCTTTCGTTGTTGATTTTACTATTTTTCAATCAAGTGCAGCAGAATCTCGGCTTTTTTCACAAAAGTCGAAGTCTAAAGTTGTTTTTTTTCAAAGCCTTGAAAGTTGCATGATGTTGCGAAGACTGGCAACATCATGGCCGAACCCCCCCCTTACCCCTCCCCACTAGAACGCCAAAGAGAGTTGAGGTGGGCGGTGGGCACGAAACCTTTCTTCCTCTTCCTTTTCCGCTGGGAGGTCTGTTCTGCTAAGAAGCGCCCTCACTTTCGCTTCCCCTCAATTCTTGTCCCCCGACGGGAGCACAGGACTTCAGAAGCCACCATGGGTCGCTACGCCGCCGAGCCGGACAACGCCACCAAGTCCGCCAAGGCTAGGGGGTCCAACCTCAGGGTGTCCTTCAAGGTAATAGCGCGAGTAAGGCGGTGGTGAAAGAAGCAAGCGTCCACCGCAAACCTCGTGCCACCATCAATGGCCGTGTAGGGGAGGGGAAAGGAGTGGAAAGGTGATGGAAGTTAGGCGGGAAGCGCTCACTTCCCGCAAACCTTCTTCAGACTGGTCCTCTGGAGTAAGCACACTTTTCTGCTTGGAACGTGGATCCAACAATGCCGCGAGATCGTGACTTAAAAGTTCCTTTTGTCCTTGCAGAACACCCGAGAGACGGCCCAGGCGATTAAGAAGATGCCTCTGCACCGCGCCACCACCTACCTGAAGAACGTCGTCAGCAAGAAGGAGATCGTCCCCTTCAGGAGATTCATGGGCGGAGTTGGAAGGCATGCGCAGGTAGGTGGGTGGGTGGGTGGATGGCGCTGATTTAGCACGGAAAAAATTCGAACCGAGGATGAAAGAGCAGAAGTTAATCATGGGTCATACTACACAGTTCGTGGTGATAAAGTTCTGTTGCTGCCTTCCTTCTGATGTGATGAGATATTTTCTGTAAAAAAGGGTTTTTTTTGTCACGTCGAGACTGTCAAACTTTGCTCTCCTTCCAGGCCAAGGTGCATGGAACCTCTCAGGGACGCTGGCCCAAGAAATCTGCAGAGTTTCTGCTTCACCTGCTGAAGAATGCAGAGAGCAATGCGGAGTACAAGGGCCTCGACTCGGACCACCTTGTCATCGACCACATCCAGGTCAACCGCGCCCCCCACATGCGGCGCCGCACTTATAGGGCCCACGGCCGGATCAACCCGTACATGTCCTCTCCGTGCCACATTGAGGTGGTGCTGGTGGAGCGGGAGCAGGCCTTCAGCAAGCCAGCAGACTCGGAGCCAGAGAAGAAGAAAGTTAGCCAGAAGAAGTTGAAGAGGCAGAAGATGCAGATGGACAGGAGCGAAGGAGGAATTTAAACAATGGCTGTGGTACTGGAAACTGGAATTTTGTTATCAATAAAGAAAAAGTGAAGAAAAAAATCAACTAAGCGTTTGGTCTTGGAAGTGCTGATCACTTCGGTGTGTGAGCTCGGACGGGTCCGCATTTTCCTGCACAGTAGTCTGTACATGTACTGCATCTAGACACAGCATGGTAAGTAGCTTACTAAAACGAACAGAAGAGCATTTTATGTAGTACAAAATAAGCTAGGGAACAACAAACCTCTCTAAATTTACTATGTACAATACAGTGGTGTAGGTACACGTGCAGAGCTGAAAACTAATTTCAGGAGCAGCAGAGGCAACGGGCATTATTAGCCTCCCTGTTGTAAAGCAAAATAACTTTTTTTTGGCTGGAGGCACTTAAAGGTGTCGTAAATCACCCTGCATTTTTGCATTCAATAATAAAAGTGGAACTGTGCATAAACTCGAAAGCATTCATCATTCACTCCACCAATTCTGTGCTCTAGGTCGTATAAAGTACTAGATTACGATGTATTATTATTATTACTCGCAAGTTGTCTGCGCTTCGTGCACCGACACGTGGTGTTGAGCTGCTCTTGGAGCCATCATAGACTTCTTTCTGCTTTGGAAGCCATCAGCATAAAAAGTCATGGTCTCTCTTAAAACAATCACAATGTCTAATAATTGCTCAACTCATTTTGTGTTTAGTGTGTGTGTCACGATGATTTTAAGATAAGCGCTTTTACAGCACTGTCTCGGGCCTTTTTTTTTTTTTTTCTTCCTTCCGCCCACTCCCACCGAGTGTTGCAACAGAGTAAGCTCCATATTTCGCCAACATGGTGCAAAATTTGCCAGGCATAAGATTTGTGCAAAAAAAACCTTGCTAAAATAAAAGAAAAGGGCAATGTCATGAAATTTAAATTTGCCAGAGTACACTTTTGAAGGTCGCCAAGGAGGGTTCAAAATTTGCCAGTTTGGCAAAGTTTCGCCAAGTGTGGTAGCACTGCTCCCACGCCTCTGCAGTGCAGCTCCGGCACCGGCAACGCCACTCACACCGGCAGGGGCAGGAGGAGAGGGAGGAAGAAGAATGAGTCGGTTGTGCGTGTGGGGGGAGGGAGAAGAGAAAAAAAGGTGTTTGCTGACGCGCAAGCAAGAGGGAGGAGGAAAGGGACAGGACAGGAGGGGAGGGAAGGGGAGACCAGTGGATCAGAAAGGAGGGAGGATCTTACAACATTCCCTCCCTCTTCTCCCTCCCTTCCTCTTCTTTCCCAATTGCTTTCTCGCTTTCTCCTCATTTGTGCGCTCTTCCTCCCTTCCTTCCTCCTCCTCCCTCGCCTGACTGACCGTCTCCGTCCCCGTCCC
>JAAUYM010095408.1_pt1 | contig 10774 bp, 12 predicted proteins | sample 7278001 | NCBI WGS metagenome assembly JAAUYM01 (sample SAMN14350224, study PRJNA611818) | marine sediment metagenome | isolation source: surface marine sediment (1.8m) | place: French Polynesia: Moorea | collected 2018-08
CCTCACCGCTGCAAGACTCAACATAATGCAAAAAAAGTTCACAACAGATTCGAGAAAAAAAAGGAAGCAAAAACTGGAAGTTTGTCTCTAATAGGGCTAAAAGCGTTAAAAAAAAGAACATATCCCCAGTATTTACCCATACTTATCCCCCACCCCACCCTCCATGCTTCCCATTCAGAGCCTTACTATGAAGAAAAAGCAAGCCTTCTTCCTCCTCATTTCGGTACAGTACCTACTACTGCGCCTACTACATCATTTTTGCGTGCCATTATTCAGTGAAAAGAAGAAAAACAAAAAAAAAGCTTCCGGGGAAAAAGAAAAAAGAAATTGCGTGGAGTCTCCACATCATTCTCGCCCCCCCCCTCCAAAGAGGGAAGGATGCTGGATGCCCTCATCTAAAAAAAAAAGTGATTTTTCTCTCTTGTCAAAGAGGCGGAGCCCGCTCCCATCGGAAGAAGGAAAGAGTCTCAAGACGTTGACGAGGGGAGCGGCGGCTGTGTTGCGCGTGGTGCAGTGAAAAGGAAAAAAAAAGTGGGCTAAGTATGGAGGATTTTGGGTTTTTTTTTGAAGGGGAAAATTTGGGCAGGTGGTTGTTTTTTTCGCATTACAACACACCGAAGGGACACCCACAAAAAAATTTCGGTGAAATGATAACGTAAAATGCATTTATTGTAATGGAGAACATGCAAGTAGCGGAGAAAAAAACCCTAAAAAAAATAAAGCGAATCTGCTACCAAACCAACAACATTGGTGTCTCCCTCTTCCAGTCTACAATAACGCGCGCTTCCCTACTACAGTCGGCAATACCGACCAAGATGAACCATGTTTCTTTTATTTCACACCTGTGTGTCGGGGCAGGAGAAATGCTGTGTGGCAAAAAAAAGTCAACTAATATCCGTGTCATCCTTACAGCTAAAGGGGTGGTGTGTGGCAGCATAAGATTTCAGACTTGGCAGTCAGCAGTTACTTATTTGTATCTAGGTACTAAAAAAAAACTGGAATCATTTAGAAGGTACGACAACAGCTTCTCTTCTCTCTCCGTCAGTGCCTGTGAGAGCTGCCCCTTGCGGAGGAGGGCGTCCTCTGGGTCTTCAGGGTGTCGAGGCATCTCTGCAGGTCCGCCGGCAGCTGCGTGCGGTCCGTCCTCGCCCTGTAGGGCGCGACCGCGGCCATCATCGCGGCCAGCACCCTCTCCAGCCGCTCCACGGTGAATCCCTCGGTCAGCCTGACCGCCTCCCCGGTCACCTGCTGCAGCCTCGACTGGTCGATGCGCACGCCGGAGGTGGGGACCATCTCGGCGGCGGCCGGGATGTGGGCGGCGTTCGCCACCGAGGGAGGGGAGCCACCGCCTCCGCCTCTCCTCCTCGTGGCTCTCGGAGAGTGGCTCAGGGAATTCTCCGCGCTGTTGGCCTTGGGGGAGTCGTCCTCTTTCTCCTTTGCATCATCTTCGCCTTCCTGTTCCTCCTCCCCTTCCGGTTCCTCTTCACCCTCCTCGCCCTCCTCTTCGGCCTTCTCCCTCCGTGGTTTCTTTCTGACCTCTCCTCTGGCCCAGCTGGAGATCCTCTTCCTGGGCTTCTTCCTCCTCTGTTGCGTCTGCGGCGTCTCCGGCTCCTTACTAGGGGCGGCCGCGGCGGTGACCGGGTGGTCCGGGCTTTCGGCCAACTGCTTCTCTAGCTTCTCTCTCCTCTCCCTGATGTCCTTGCACTCGTCCTCAAAGTCGGTGTCCATTTCCGCCTTGATGAGGGCGTAGCAAAAATCCTGGAAGAAGACGGAGGAAAAAGTATCCATAGTTAGGTTGGGACAAGGTTTACTTTCATTTGCCGAGAAAAATTACCTGTAGGGCCCTGGCTCTGTGACAAATTATCTTGTTGGTCTCGTAGTTCATGTCGCTATTGTAGGTGATGGCGTTCTCCGCGATGAGATCGATGTCTGACAGGAAGTCCTGAGCACACTTGTACTCGCGGTCGTCTAGCTTGCTGAGCATCTTGTCAAAGTCCATGGGTTCCTCTATCATCTCCAAGTAGTCGTCCACCTAGAGATAAAAAACGAAACTCGTGATCACGGTCGTCGAGGGCATGGTGATCCATCCATACCTCGTCGGTGTCAACCGCACTCCTGAACATGAAGAATTTTTGCTCTCGGTTGATTTTGCCCCATACCTCCCTAGAACATTAATGAAATGATGTTATTGAGGTGACAATATGGTACTATTTTACTTCTTTTTACTCCGTACCTGAGGAAGATTCTCAACTCCCTCTGCACATGTTCCTCCCTCTTTTTCAGCCTCTTCGACTCCTTCTCGGTCAGCTCTCTGTTGTCCACGGCCAGGACGACGTCAAGTGCCTCCTCACCGTTGGCCTTGTCCTCGTCTGGGACGGGAGCGCAAGCGGCTTGCGCAACCTATTTGAAGAGGTTACTTTCAACACTGGAGAAATATCACTTGGTAAAAATAATAACACACCTGGGCAAAATAGGCCTTCCTGTCAACGCTGCTGGGGGGCTCCACTTTGACGATCTCCCCGTTCTCGCGGCTAAATATGCCGGGCGGGACGGCGCACTCCTCTCCGTCGTCGTAGTCCTCCTCTTCCTCCTCTTGGGTGGCGAGCAGCAAGAGGGGCATGGTGGGGAGGACGTCTCCAAGGAGGGTCACCATTGTGTCCCGGCAGGACAGAGTCATGACACGCCACAACCTGAGCACACGTTCGTATTATTCATCCCTATACCACACTGCATCACCTTGTAGGGCTTTTTTTTTTTCAAACTGATGGTAATAATAATACCTGTCGAAGTGCGGAATATAGAGACAAGAAGGAGCTGTCCTCTTTGCCTCGTGTACGATCTGACAGACGGCCTCTTCCGGGGTGCGGGTGGAGTTGGAGTAGAGCGCAGGGAGGTCCAGTCGGTGGCAGGGAAGTCTCTCCAGGTGGTGGAGGATGGCGGGGGCTAGGTACGTCGTCAGGCCCTGGCCGGGCGAGGACCGCACCAGCATCCTAGGCCTGAAGTGCAGGCGCGTCGGGTCGTCGTCAGAGGACACGACGACGCCCTTCTGCTCAGGAGAGAGCCTGAGGGCCTTCTCCAGGGTCTGACAGATCTTGTTCAGGGGCGACGCGAGAAGAGGCCTGACGGACCTGGGCAGGGGTGCCTGGGACTGATCCTGGATCCTCTGTCCCGAGGGGACGATGATCTTCATTGCACCGAGAAAGTCGCCCTCGCCCACCGTCACCTTGCCCACGTCTATCGCCAGCTTCTGCGAGGTCTTGTACACCTGCGGGTAGCGGCGCCTGAGAGCGTTCAGGGCGGCCTCGGCGCACAGGCCCTTGAGGTCGGCGCCGCAGTACCCGATGGTCCTGTCCGCCAACCTGTCCAGGGTCTCGTCGGTCAAGGAGGGATCCCAGCTCTTGGTGTGGAGGGAGACGATCTCCCGACGGGCGTCCCTGGTGGGGAGGCCGAACCTCAGCTCGCGGTCGAACCGCCCGGGCCGGCGCAGGGCGGGATCGATGTTCTCGATCCTGTTGGTAGCGCCGATGACGATTATCTCCCCGCGGTTGTCCAGGCCGTCCATCAGCGCCAGCAGAGTAGACACAATGCTAGAGTGGATCTGATCTTGCCTGAGGAAGGAAATAAAAAAATTATTGTACTACCTATACAGCGCACCACTTGTACGCACACAATTTTTTCGCGTACCTCGAAGATCTCACTGGAGCCAGACCGTCAATTTCATCAAAGAAGATAATTGAGGGCCTCATTAGGAACGCCTGGTCGAAGAGAAGCCTGAGCTGCCTTTCTGATTCGCCAATCCACTTGCTGAGGCAGTCGGCGCCCTTCCTCATGAAGAAGGCCACCTTCTTCCCGTCCCTGGAGCACTCCGAGGCTAGGGCTCTAGCCATCAAGGTTTTGCCAGTTCCTGGAGGGCCATGAAAGAGGACGCCTCGCGGAGCTGTGATGGAAAACTTGCGGAAGAGCTCCGGGTAGACGAGCGGGAGAACCACCATCTCCTTGAGGGAATTTATGTGCTGTTCGCATCCTCCTACGTTCTCAAACCTGTAAGAGAAAAGAAGTGAAGAGTCGGTCAGGCGTTACACTTCAGCGGCCAAGACAAGACGCTTTACAAATATACCTAGTATAGGAACTTAATCAGTAATCTCAAAATTACAATGCAAGTTATTTTACTGTTTATTAAGGTTCTAGCTACATTTACTGGCAGGCCTGCATCATAGTCTGCAGCACGTCCCGAGGAAGGCAGCCGCTCATTTCGGCCACCTCGTCGCTGGAGAAATCGACGAGCGACGGCAGCGGGTTCCCGTTGGGCAGCCTGAGCCTCCCGGAGCCGTTGCGTATCCTCCGGAAGAAGTCGTGAGCGCACGCCTCCCACGCCGTCAGACGCCGGGACGGCGAGTACCTAAAGACGGCCGACATGAGGGCGGCGGCCTGCGCGCGGTTGTGCACCGGTGCCGACGCGACGTGCGACCGGACGGCCCGGGTCCGGCCGGCCCCGAACGGGTTCAGCCACCGGAAGGAGAAGCGCACGCCCATCTCGGCGCAGTCCTCCTGGCTCGGGTGGCCCAGGAAGGCCTCGATGCGCTCGTACTGCTCCCAATTGCTCCTCGGGCCCTCCCCGAAGACGGGCCAGCCGGCGCAGACCTCGCTCAGCACCACGGCCGCCGCCCACACGTCGATGGACGTGGTGTAGCGCGTCGACCCGAGCAGCATCTCGGGCGCGCGGAACTCCTTCGTGCCCACCTCGCACTCGGCTGCCCGCCCGCGGCGCAGCTTCACCGCGCACCCAAAGTCCGTGATCTTGAGCACGCCAGTGGCCTTGGAGATGAGGAGGTTCTCGGACTTGAGGTCGCGGTGCGCGATGTTCCGCCGATTGAGGTAGGCGAGCCCTCGGAAGAGCTGGTAGGTGAAGACCTCGGCGTAGATGCCCAGGCCGAGGAACTCGCCCGTCGCCTTCCGCTCGTTGAGGAAGGAGTAGAGGTCGCCGTCCTCCAGCAGCTCCATGGCAAAGCGCTCGATGCCCCCCTCCTCGAAGGAGAACTTCATGACGACGATGTTCACGTGGTCCAGCTCGCGCATCAGGTCGGCCTCCTCGGTGGGCATGGGGAACATGGGCTTCTTGAGGGCGACCAGCTCGGTGGCGCGGGCGCCGATCTTGCTCCTAAGCTTGTAGACGTTGGCGAAGGCACCGTGGCCAATGTTGCGGTAGGGCAACTGCTTGTCCAGGCGGATGTCGACCTTGTGGCCCCTCCTGGTCCGGGCGTGGTGGTACTCGAAATCGTCGGACGAGGACTGCTGCTGCTGCTGCGCCCCATAGTAAGACATCTTTTCAGAAAGCGGATTCCGGAAAGAAGACTTGATCGATTGTCCTTGAGAGTGGTATCGCACCTTGTGTCATCACAAATTTTAATTGTTTTAACTGGCGGCAGTTTCCCACATCTTGCTGAGAAAAAAATAATACTTTATTACATGTGTCATCATTATTACATCGGGCAGCCATTTCCAACATATTTTTAGGAAAAAATAATAGTTTATATGTCATCAGTCACAAATTTATTATATTATCTGGAGCGTCTGGGGCAATTTCCCACATCTTGCTGGGGGAAAAACACTTGATTGCAATGTCCTTCACTTTTTACTTCCATGCTGGTAAATTAGTGAAGCTTTTAAAGGAAGTTTACAGTAAATAATTTATGTAAGAAAAAAACAAGTTACATTTTAATGCAACAGTTAAGAACTTGAAGAATTTTTATACCATATGAGTATTACGTACTACATTTCCTGCTAAATTTGGGATTTGTGTCCACAAATCACTTTTCCTTTCTTGACTTCACTTTTTTCCGCTCTTTCATCTTACCTGACGTCGAGATCGATCTCCATGGGCGAGACGTCCGCCAGACTCGCCCCGGTCTTCTGCCTGTCCCTGAAGACTGCCCGGTTCACGTCCTGCTTCCTGAAGTTCACGGGAAGCAACTTGGACCTCTCCAGGTTCATCCTCTTCCTCTTGCGACGCTGGAACCTCTCCTCGTCGGTTGCGTCTCCGCTGCTCGCGCTGCTCGAACTCGTGTCCTTGTAAGACTTGAGCTTTCTGTTCCTATAACAGCACAAGAAGTTGACACGTTCAATGACATGTTCTAGTAGTATCGGCTGCCTTAAGAAACAGGTAACAGAACATATTACACTAACAAACAATAAGGATCATGTTTCAACGTAAAGAAATTGTAGAAAAACGTAATTTTGCTAATATTTTTTCTTGAAGACATGAATAATCCATTTCTTAACTTAAGCCTTACTTAGTGAGATAGAACATGGCTATAAATACATCCTTGTTCTGGAAAATAGCCAAAAAGTCGGATAAGTGTAAGTGACGATACCGCACGACTTCAGCCTTTTCTTTTTTCTTTTTTTTTTTTAGCTACCTGAGGTCCCTCCTGTTTGCATTGTAGTGCCGATTGCTCTTGTCGGCGGCTGCGGCGGCCGCCGCGGCGGCGGACCTGCCGACCTCTCCGTACCTCGAGATGGTCCTCCTGTTCTCCCTCATGTTGTAGCGCCGGCTGCCCCTCCTGGCCACGGAGACGTCGGCGCCGAACTCCTCGTCCGACGAGTACTGGTCCAGGTTGCGCAGCTCCGTGGACCTGCGCCTCTCCATCCGGGGCGGCGGCCCGTAGCACAGCCGGTCCACCGGGACCCTGTTCCTCCTCGGGAGCTGCCTCCTGGAGGACGGGGTCGTCTGCACCTCTTCTTCCTGATCCTCCTCCGACGAGGGCGACTCGGACTCTCCCTCCTCCTCCTCCTCCCCCTCCTCCTCTGCCTGCTCACCCTCCGGCACGACGGGCTTGTGGATCCGCTTGCTCCTTCTCAACCCGCTCGTGTCGGAGGCGGAGGCGTCCCCGTTCTCTCCCTGGGCCCTGTCGGCCTTGGGCCTCTCCTCGTCCCCCTCCTCCTCCTCCTCTTCCTCGTCTCCGGCATCTTCGCTGTGCTCGGCAACCTCCATCTTCTCCCTGGCGGTGTGGGCGGCGGCCCTGCTGGACCTCCTGACGACCGGGCAGGTCTCGCCCGCCCCGCCGTCCTCCTCCTCCTCCTCCGCAGTCTCCTTCCTCTTCCTCGACCTGAGGTCCCTCGAGTACCTCTTGTTGAATACCCTCTCCTCGTCCTCCGAGGCCAGGTTGTGCAGTCGCACGTTCCTCAGCCTCCTCGAGTCCCTCCTGCTCATCCTGGCGGCCATCGAGGGGGAGCCGGGCTTGGCCGACGGGGAGAAGCGGACGTGGTTGTAGAACGGGGACTCCCCCCTGCCGCCCCTCGACCTCGACCTCGACCTCGGTGGGGTCTCCTCAGAGTCCTCCTCGGTCTCCTCGTCTTCCCCGGTCGACTCTTCTTCAGTTTCCTCCTCCTCCTCCTCTCCGTGTTCCTCCTTCCTGTCATGCGACCTGGTCTTCCTGGGGGAGAACCTCTTCTCCTGCTCCTGGAACCTGATGACGTCCTCGTTGGTCATGTAGTCGGGGTCGTAGCAGGCGTACTTGAGGTTCTTGTTCCTCCTGGACCTCCTCGGCTCGGCGGACGACCCGTTCTCCGCCTCCATCCGGCCGTCCTCTTCCTCCTCCGGCGTCTTGACCCTCTCGCTCGTCCTGACCTCCTTCTTCCCCTCCTCCTCCGAGAGGAATCCGGACCCGTCGAGGAGGCCCCTTCCGGAGGTGGACCTCGGCCTCAGCACCCTCTCCGCAGCCTTTGGCGAGGCCGACTCCGCCCTCTGCGACCTCCTCAGGTTCCTGGAGTCCGAGATGTCCGAGAGGCGGCGTGGGTTCCTCCCTGTGGGCGTGGCCAGCTTCCCCGCCCTCCCCGGGGAGAGGGAGGAGTGCGGAGAGGATGAGTTTCTCCGCAGCCTCATTGCTCGAAGGGATGTTCTGAGGTCGCCCTCCCCTCCTGAGGTCGCCTCTTGGTGGACAAAGGATTCCCCGTTTCTTTCTGCTCTCCACTTCCGCCTTTTTTATTTGATGTGGCGAGATAAATTATCGAGAAAAGTGACCAAAGCCAGACCTCGCTCATTCCATAGCCAAGAAAGACAGACGTCGTGTGGATGTTCCCCAGAGAGAAACCAACATTAGATGTTAAAGGTAAAACTTTGCCGCTTAGATGCTTCAGGTGTGGTTGACACCTGTTCGCTGTAAGCTTAGTCGTCGCCTTTGTTCTTTTTTTTTTGTCTCCCCGCCTGGTCACGGACGTCCAAGGGGAGAGAACCAATGTTTTTTTTGCAGCTGGGCGGTCAGGGCAGGGTGGCCAAATTGGCTATTTTTATAGCCATACTGTCTATTAATGAATATATTTTGCTCTGTAGTCTATAAAAAAAAAATTAAAAAAAGCATTAACCGCCCAGCTTGTAAAAGTTTCTTGCCATTTTTTTTACCTGGACTTATTTACCTTTTATTTACATGTTGAGCTATTTTTCAGGATTTCTAAGACCTGTTAACCCTGGGTCGAGGTGTCTTTTTTTGGGCTCCCTTCCCTTCCGTCGCAGCGCAACGGGCCCGGCCGCGGCCGGTCGCCGACAAAAAAAAAATCAGCGGAATCAGAGCACTATAGCAATAGCACAAAGCGTGGTTACTATTTTCTCTGATCGATTATTGTTTACTAAGGTGATCAAACAAAAAATGTCATTAATAAAAGTTGTTTAACTATTTAAAATTCAAATTTTGTGTAGAAAAGTAGTTTTCTACACAAAAGATATGGGAAAGGTACCACTGTTTTGGAATTTTACATCTGGATGTGGTTTGGTATCCCAACCAACGTCTCTCGCGTGCATTTAGTAATGGGGTTGTCCTAAGGCCAGAGCAGGTGTTAAAATAGTGAAAAAATAGAAGCCTTAGAGCAACCTAATGCAACCAAGTTTTGACCCCATCACTAAATAACACTAGTGGCGTAGCCATTGGCTCTAGTGATACTAGCATTGGTTGGGATAGTACATACAAGCAAGAATAAGTAGCGTCCGCTATAAAGAACTCTTCAAGAAGCATCCTTGATAAATGTATTGACAGATATATATACTACTAGTAGCTACATAAAACGGGCTGAATAATATTTTTTTAGCATGGCAAATCATAGCCCTATATGAACTATACAGTAGATCTTTTCCCGTTTATATCGCGTCGCAATTTGTACATCTACTACTAGAAAGAAAAAAAAATCAGTTCATGTGCCCCAAGAACTCTTTTCCTGATTGCGTAATCAGCTGATGTCGACCTCTGAGTCGGACTCTTCCTGGGAGAACGACGCCCCCTGGGCCATCAGGGCGGATATCTTCGGAGGGCTCACCTTGGGCATGTCGCTGGACCCCTTTCTGTAGGTAGACGCGTGAAACAAGATTCAGTCAGAAACTTTTTAAAGTGCATGATAAATTTTAAAAAACTTTTACATCAACAAAAAATATTTAGTAATATAATTTTATAAATAAATAAATTTTTGTTTGATTGGGAAAGGAAAGAAATATTTGAATTTTTTAACGGGCGTGCCCATGGAATTCTCAACCTGGAAGGGAAACTGTTTTCCTCCGTTGTTGTGTGACCCTTGTGTAGCTTGCACTACTCTACAAGAAAATTTATTAAATAAATACATTGAGAGCTATAGATTCGTAGCAAATCTGATTTACTACAATTAATATTTTTAAGGTGCGTGACTTCCATGGTATCTTGAAAAACCTTAAGTACCTACTATACAAAAACAGCTCAACTTTTCTCATATCTTTGCTTCAATGACTGTCAAGTTTAATGTGCTGTACAAAGTTCTGATACTATCGATTTGATTGTAAAATGTTTTAAATATGTTGCCAAGTGCATTACACAGAAGAATTTATATTACTGTCAAAAGTTTCTAAGATGCCTGAATTCTCAAGAATGTAATTTTTGATAAGACCTTTCCAGGTCTAAGACTTGACAAACGGGATGAAATCCTGACCTGTCTCCCTGTGCCAGCTGCGTGACGTACTGCTCCAGCGCCCTCGGCACCATCTGCTTGGCCTTGGCCAAGTCCTCCTCGCTGACCTGGCCGTGCTCGAGCCCGAAGCCCAGGCCCATGCGCTTCAACACCTCCATGTCGTCGTGGATCTCGAAGGTGTCGTCGAAGTTGAAGAGGTACTCCATCTTGTCGTTGGAGATGCTGCAGTCTATGACGGTCTTCTTGCTCGTGTTGACGATGATGAAGGGAAGCTGTAGCAAGAAAAAAAAATAGGCAACCTATGCTAGGGATCTTCCTCCTCGATCTAGCACGTGTTAAGATTACCTGTATGGCAGAATTTGGTGCAGGGGGAGTCCCCTCGATCTTCTCCCTCTCTTTGTTGCGCTCAACCAAATTCTTGAAGGCAATTTGCTAGGGGGAGGCAGGAAAAAAAACTAAGTTTACTGCCTGCTCTGTACTAAAATAGTAAAGCCTGGCAAAAATACCTGCAAAATGAGATCCTGAAGTTGCTGTGTCTTTGCTTTGATTCTCTCCATCCTCTTCTCCTTGTCCAGCTCGAGCGAGTTGGCCTCCTGGACGGAGTTGGTGGGCAGCCCCAGCCACCGGATTTCCTTTTTCTCCTTGCTGATTATGTTCATGGCCATCAGCACGTTGAGGGCGTCGTACACTCTCCTGGAAAAATAAAATATTTTTAAAAAAAGATGGAGTGCAAGAACCTTGCAATGAAACAACTGTGCTTCCCCGCCCTCACCTCCGAATGTTTTTCTGGTCGTACTGCTGGTCGGTGGGTGAGGTGCAGCGCGGGTCGGTCAGCTCCGCCACCAGCTCGTCC
>JAAUYM010068387.1_pt1 | contig 10772 bp, 15 predicted proteins | sample 7278001 | NCBI WGS metagenome assembly JAAUYM01 (sample SAMN14350224, study PRJNA611818) | marine sediment metagenome | isolation source: surface marine sediment (1.8m) | place: French Polynesia: Moorea | collected 2018-08
CGAGGAAAGAAGAGGTAGGTAGGTAGGAAGGAAGGAAGGAAAAATTACAATGTTCCTATTTCTTTTTTTTTTGCGTGTGGATGTTTTTGTTTCAAAAGTGAGGGTCGTCAAAAGCAGAGTTTGAATTTTTTTTTCTCTCTCTCTCCGCTTCTCCCCACTCCTCCCTCGTCCTTGGCGAAATTTGACAAATGGCAGATCGGCGGGAGAGGAAGGGGAAAAAGGGAGCCCGTTGTCACATCAAGAAACGCAAATGATCTGCGTACCTCTGTCTTTCTGTCTCATTTTCCCCTTGGATTAACGTTGACGTCTGAGGATGATGAGTGGTGGAGGGAGTCTTTGGGGGTCATGGAGAGAGGAAGGGAAATTTTGTTCGCGTCGGTTTGGATGGAGGCAAAGTCGTAAACCCCCGACCTGCTACCCGATAGCAACAGTTAGAGAGAGATGGAAGGGGAAGGGTGGCTGCGCTGGGTGACAGTTTTCACCCCTGCTGCTGACATTGGAACGGCATTCACGTGAACTCCTAGCGAGTGTGTACATAAAACACTACTACAGTCGAACCTTAAATTGAGACGATTATGGAGATAGCAATACATTTTTTTTTATAAAACTGTTCTTCAAGTTACCCAACCACCAACATGTGGCATGCAAAATGGAAGCTCGGTTGGAACATATACGCAATGAACACGCATTTTTGCACGTTTGGCGCCAATTTGTATGCCCTGTCGATGCTTATTAATAAAATTTCTGCATCGGAGCTCGGAAGTTTTAAGAGTGCGTTGTTGGTTGGGTAGTTATAAATAACACGTATGTACAAGTAAGAAGTTTTGCCTCCTCCCGCGACCATTTAAGCGGGTTTGACTGTACTGTCGCACGTACGTGTACGTTGGTAGTAGTACCTACAATACTGCACCACCTACCTACCTATAATACATACAACATGCCAGTACTGGAACAGGAAGTCTCATCTCAGTGGTACTACGTAGTAGCATGCAGTAATTGATTCCACAACAGTGCTTTTCTTGATCCAAATGACTGCTTGTCTAACCGAGATCTCATCTCTCTCTCTCTCTCTCTGTGTTTGTACCAGTGTGTGCAATGTCAGCAGCTTCTTCTTGTTCTCCTCGGCATTCAAGTCAAAACGGAGCCCCTCCGCTACTTGCACATCCGCTGATCCTGAACTTTTTTATTATCGACAAGAAATAAGGGAAATCCTCTTCTTCTTCTTCTTTTTCTTCGTCGTCGTTGTCCTTGTGCTCGGGGTAGCAGCAGTCAGGCAGGTCATTAACCAGGGAGGAGGAGGCTTTGACTTTGCATTCTCTCTCTCTCTTCTGATGATGTCTGAGATCGGAGAGAGGGAGGAAGGTTTCAGACGAAAATTGCAGGGCCTCCACGTAGGGTTTTTTTTTGAGACGTTGCAGAATGGATGAAGAAAGGGGGAGGGAGAGATCGGCCTTCGGTGCTGCCACCTTCAAGGTTATTGAAAGTTTTTCTCCTCCTTCTCTCCGTCGTCAAAATTAGCAAAATTGGGTTTCGCAAAAAAAGGTGGCTTTTTTCTTCTTCTTCTTGGCAATAATACTGCATAAGAAAAATGGTCCCGCCCCCTCCCTCCAACACATTTGTGTTCCCTTTCTTTCTTTTTTTGCAAATTACCTCTAACCATCGCCTTCATGTAATGACGGGGTCCAATTGATTTGAGGGGACGGAGGGGGGGGGGTCGGCCCCAAAATTAGGAGCAGAAACGCGGGCTGTTGGGAGACAGGTGGACAATTATTCTTCTTGCCAACAAGCCACCTATATAGTACGTAGAAGATGCGTCCTGCCGTACGCATCAGGTTAATTTTGGAGGTGGCGGCAACCAACCAACGAAGCAACAACAAAAAAAGCACCTCATGCCCACCTTCCTCCCTCTCCAAAGTCGACTCCCCCCATATGCACACAAGACAAATGTCTTGGCGCAGGAAAGAAAAACAAATCTTGGCTTCATTCACTCCCACCTTCCCTTCCTCCCCTCCGCTCCCCTCTCAATCCCCAGGTCACAGGGTGCACGCGCATCCGAAATAGGTAGTATAGCAGATACTACGAGGAATAAATAATTGATTGCCGCTCTCTCTCTCTCTCTCTTCTTTTTTTTCTGGGAAATCGTGCGCCCCCAAATTACCACCTTGGGTTCCATCCGGGCTGGAGGGGGGGGAACAGGAGGGTGATAATATCTGATCGCTTCTTGCCTCCCGCCGCCCGCACTCCCAGTCGTTTGAACTTACCTGACTGGATCATACGGGTGGAAAGACTGTTTGGATCTGACCATCACTTGCTCACATATTGTTTTAAAAGAAAAAATATTGCAGAGAGAAAGCGAAAGTGGAAAATTTTTGAATTTTACTTCTCCTTGCTGGTGCGACGGGCGTCCTTCTCCTGGATTTCTTCTCATCACCTCAAGTTCACGATCTCTGTCGAGCAGATCTTGGGGACCCTTTTTGGAGGCCGCGGAGGAGGAGGCCGCGCAGTCCTTCTTTTTCTCTAGATCATCACGTGTCACCATTTCACGCATGCGCAATGTCTTCGATCAAGGTCGCCCAAGGAAGGACTCTTCTTCTTTCATTCAAAGTAGTCACGCCATCATTATCGCAATTTCGTCCTCTTCTTCCTCCTTCTCCTCCTCCTTCTCCTCCGTCCTCCTCCTCCTCCTTCTCCTCCCTTTCTTGTTCGGGAGTTCTTCTTCAGACAGACAAGGGAGGAGGAGGAGGAAATTTCCGCGAAACGAAGTAGAAAAGGGCGGAAAAATGTGCGAAATCGAAGGAGGAGGAGGAAAATTTTAAATTGCCCCCCCTCCTTTCCTTCTTCCTCTTCCCATTGTTGTTGTATCGGACCACCCCCACCATCTCGTTATTTTGCTTCCTGAGTTTTTTTATTCCTCGCTTCCTGTCTGGGCATTCCAGAGGAGGGATCTAGAGAGACAGAGAGAGAGAGAGAGAGAGCGACACATACACAGCCCGCCGCTTCCGGAAGATTCTTGACAGAATGTTAACGAAATTAAACAACTACAACAAACGTTTTCGCGCATTTCCAAGCAATAAATTTTGCTGTAACATTATGTATATAGTGAAGGGCTCCTTGGAGAGGGAGTGGGGGGAGAGAGGAAATGTCATGTTCGTAAAGGGATGATTAAACCGAGGGAGGGTAAAAATAATTATACTGCATGCGTACATGATGCAGGCAAAAAGCCGAATTGAACATACACACTCAGAGCAGCATGCAACCAATGATAACTGCTACTTTAGAAGGAGGAGGAGGGGTCCTAATTCAGGAGTTCTTTCAGGAGATGGAAGAGGATGGGAGAAAGGGGATGATCCTCTTCCGCAGGAGATGCCAATTTGGCTTTTCATAAACCAAGTTGTGCTTTTTTCCCAAAAAAGAAATTGTAGTTAATAAGTATTGAAACAAAGTAAAGATTGAGACTTTTGGCTTTTTCTTGGAGGAAGGGGCATTGCCTTCCTTACTTTCTGCCTTTTTTTCTTACTTTGCCGACTTAGCAACTCTGCTCTTCCGTTTCTCGCATGTTGGCTGGCAGATGTGTGGGAAACGCGAAATGAGAGCAGAAGCTACAGCGACCCCAAGGCCTGTTGTTGCAATTACGACTCTTTAGATCCCTCTCTGCGCTCCCCCCCTTTTTTCTTTCCTGAAGATGACCCTCGTCCTCCTTCTTCCTCCATCCCTCATTCTTTCGAGTGACCTCGCCTTCTTCTAACCCACCCACCCTCCCCCTCCTTCATGATCCACTCACCCCATTTCTCGCAATTACAGACTTCCTCCTTCTTCCTTCCTCCTCCTTTTTTACGTCGAAATGGAAAAAAAGGGAGTTTCGTTTCGTGTTGAAATGAGGCTGCGCATTTTTTTTTTTTGTACTCGCTCCAGTTTTTTTTCCCTTTCTTTCCTCTTCCCCCCGTTCCTCCTCACCAAATGTGTGAATTTTGCTCATGCATGCGATGTTGGATCTCCTCCTCCTTCTCCTCCTTCCCTCCCCCTCCCCCTCTCCACCCCCACCTCAAACGGTCAAAAAAAAGTCGGAGATTTTAGTGTGCACAATTTGAAGAACGAGAAACGTTCGCTTCTGCCGTCAGTGTTTTTTTTTTGCCCGCACTTCCTACTACTTATGAGGAAGGAGGGGTTAACCTGGTTGTGGTTGCTTTTATTCTTATTCGTTTTATTTTTGGCAATATCGCTTTGCAGTCCACGTCTACCTCTTCTCCTCTCTCCTCCTCCCGCAACCCCCAAAAAATGTGCATCATATTTGCTTCCATGTTTATGGAGCCGGCGCCAAAAGGTGTTTGGCACTGTATAGACCTCCTCTTCTCGTTCTGAGAATCTTTTTTTTTTCACCGACTGGCATAGGTACATAGTACGTTGACGATGATGGCGACAAGGAAAGAGGAGAAGGAACTTCTCCTCCTTTTCATAAAGTAAACTCTTTTTCGAGCGTAGGGCCTAATCGGAAAAGCAATTACGGATCCGCGCGTAAGGCGGCAATTTACGGGAGGGGGGGGGAGGAGAGAGAGAGAGAGAAGAGAAGGTGCTGCTACTGCTCCTTCCTAACGGAGAGGCATGCGCTAAGGATGGGGCGGAGGAGGAGGAGGGGGGAAGGAGGGAAGCAGGATCTTCTTCTTCTTTTTCTTCTCCTCCTATCCTGGCCAAAATTGTAATTGATTCCGTGCATCCATCACTTCCCATTCCGGCAGCCTAAAACAAAGAGCAGACACTCCTCCTTTCCTCCTCCCATCTTTCGCGAGGGAGGCGGGGGAGGAGGAGGAGGGAAGAAGGATGTGTCGTGGCAGCGGTATGCTACCCCCTGCTCTAAAACGAATCTTGTCTCGTTCATGGCAGATATTTTTCTTTGACGCAAAAAATCGTCTCTTGCGGAAGGAAGCTGAATAAAAAGCAGAGGCTCCTCCTCCTCCTCCTCCCTCTCCTCCTCCCCCTCCTCCTCCTCCACCGCATAAAGCCAAGTTCGCACATTCTTCCCTGCCTAAGCAATCAAAGTCCTCTCTCCCTCTTCCTTCCTTCCTGCCCCCGCCTTCCTCAAAATTTCCTTTCCTCCTCCTCTTTGTCGCGTGTCTTTGACAGCCTTCTCACTTGGGTACTACAGTACATAGGTATGTATGTGTGTTAGACCTCCGCTATGGACACTCCAACGTAGTACAGTAGTAAAAAAGCCCTCCGCTACAGCAAAGTTTTTATGATCAAAAAATTTGCATGTTCTTTATGACAGGCAAATGTTACAGTAAAAAAATAACGACCCGCTATATGTAGTAAAGTTTTGATGCTGACTATTGACCTTACTATCCTAAGTCGAATGTACTAATGAACAGTAATGGATGCATCGAGTTTGCATCTGCCTTTTTTTCCCAAAGGGTGCATTGCACAAACGGGAAGAGGAGGAAGTTTACTCGAGTTGAGTGCGGAGCCTGGTCTCGATTTTTCTTTGCTGCTACGTGAGATTCGTTTTCTCCCCTCCCATTGAAATTAAGCAAAAAGTCGAAAAAAATCATTATCCCTAGGGGGTGCATCACAAATGTACCGTACTTTAAAAAAAGAGACTGAGTTCTCCAACTTCAAAAATCTGATTCCTTGTTTCTCAAAGTTTATGTCATAAGTGTACTGCTGTAATATTTACGTATACGTACTTCAAATACGCGTAATATTGGTAGATTGGTAGATCGCGAGGATTGAGAGCTCGCCAAAAAGCAGAGATCGTGATTCTCTACGCACGACGGGTGCTCAATCCTCGCCAAAAAGCAGCGCCACCTTTAATTATTCTCCCTAACGAGGACGAGGAGAGGAAAACAAAGACAACAGCTGGAAAAAAATCGCACAAGCAGCTCTCTCCCCAAGCCGTTTCCCCACCAACTTCCGAGAGCTTCAACCTCCCCCTCCCCCCTTGCAACGACGTTGACAGCCCCGTGCTCATCGCCGTGGGCATCGACGCCGTCATCAGGAGGGTCAACGTCGACAACCAGATCGTCATCGCCACCAACGGGGACGCCCAGAGAAGGACCCCCATCTCGACCTGTCAACAACATCTGAAGCTCATTAACTTCCCTGACCCTGGTCCTGGCGTCGACGGCGGCGGCCGCCCTGTTGCTGCTGTCCCCCCCCCCCTTGGTGCCCAACAAAACATTTGCAGTCTCTAAGCAGTCTACAACCCCTCTAGGACAACCGAAGCACACCAACATCTGTCTCCAGGGATACTAAGGTTATACCGGTATACGTATACTAGATATCTTATGGACAGTTTTCCGACTAAGTTTCGGGACCTTCAGATACCAATATTGGTATCACTAGGTGCACGTATTGGTGGCGACACAAGTAGTACTAGTACACTACTAGTTAGTGGTGGGGTAGCAATTTGGGTTGCTCCAAGGGTTTTTTTTCGCTATTCTAACACCTGCCCTGGTGTCCCTAACGCCATATAAGTGACATAAAAACCTTAGAGCAGCCCATCACTAAATTCACGATAGCGATATTGGTTGGGTTGCTGTACTTACTAAAGTGTTCAGGAATCTGGGAAAGTTCAAAATAAATTTTAAAATGAAACAAAAAGCATTAGACAAGAAGCATTTTTTATAACAAAAGATATTTAAATAAATAATTCTTGTCATGGTGCATAAGCCGTCCTATGCCACCTTGGTACAATTAATCTGAAGTTGCCATTGTAAATTACATAGTAACTTTAAAAATTCTCACAACAATCTGGAGGAATCTAGGAACGACGTCGGCATCTGAGGCAGTCTCTCCGACGTTTTGGTCTGCTCTCCTGAGGAGCCTTCTGACTGAATGTTCCACACCTTTCTGCCAGGCTTCACGCAGAGGTTCCTCACTCCCCGCCAGAAGAGCAGGACCCAGAGGAGGGGAAGGAGGGCGGGGAGGACTCATCATTGTTGAACAACGTTACTACGGTAGTAGGAATGTTCTGGCAAATATGTGTGTATGTGGTACTTTGTCAACCCATCATGTTAATATAATACTCTTTCCGTGTGATTCATGGAGGGAGACTTTTTATTTGCTCTAAAGATAAGAAAATCGTGCAGTCCCTTTGTACCTTCAGTTTATATATTAGACAACGGTAATATCAAAAACAAGAGACGTCGCGGCAGACCGCATCACGCGAATCCGCGTATTAAAAAAAAACTTAACTCGATGAGCAAAAGCTGCACGAATAAACAACATACTAACACTACAGAGAAACAAACAAGAAACCTTTCACAAACACCAAAAGGAAAATAACAAGCCAACTTTTTTTTACACGCAAGATGGAGCATGCAGAGAGAGAGGGGGGGCACTGGATCTTTTTCTTTGTCTTTTCGTTGATTGCATCTGTGCGTCTGCCTGGAAGCATCTTCCAAGCTTTTTTTAAAGAAAAAAAAACCGCTCCTCGCGCTCATTTAAATAAATATATAGATATATATAACTATCTGTTCAATCGTACTCTGGATATATGAGTAAAATCTCTTTCCGATACAATAAAAAAAAGAGCCAACAAAAACACGATTTTTCTTCGATCTCTTTCTCACCCGCATTTCGCAGCACTCCGCGTCACTATGGTCGCCGACTGGTACCCATTTCGGTGAGACGAAATCATCTCCCGCACCCTCTTCCTCTATTGAGGTCACACGTTTTTCTTTTTCTGTGTGTGGTCTTGATTGTTGCACCCCTGCCTGTTTGTATCACGACACCTCGAAGTCGATGCATCCCGCCGCCTCGTGTTCCTTGAAGGCCTGCGCGTCCGTGAAGTACCTCTGGCAGACGCCGCAGATGCTCAGCGTGATGACGCCGCCCCCGCCTCCAGAGGACGAGCTGGAGGAACCGTTTCCGTTGGAGCTGCCGCCGGTGCCCGTGCCGCTGTCGTTGCTGGCTGAGGTGTTGACCGAGCAGGTGTCGTCGCGGATGACCTCGTCGATGTCGGAGAGAATGGAGCAGGCCTCCTCGGAGTCGCTGGCTAGAAACCCGCCAAAGTGTGGGGCGGCCGGGGCGATGCAGGCGGCCGCTGCGGCCGCGGCAGCGGCGGCGGCGGTGGCGGCCGGTGACTCGTTGGCCAGCGCCGTCAGTTCGTTGTCGTCCGCGGCGTCGGCCCGAGTCACAATCACGTTGGGCGTGATGGCCGCGACACCGGCGGCGGAAGCAGAGGAGGAGGAGGACGGGGAAGGGGAGACGACTACGTTGGGGGCGGAGGGGCGGCGGGCGATGGCTGCGGCCGCTGCCGGAATGCCCCCGCCGGGCGAGTGCTGCTGCTGCTGCTGCTGTTGCTGTTGTAGCTGAGGGGTAGGAGGCAAGGGAGACGTCGGCAGTAGCACCACCGTGGAAGGTTTCTGTTGCTGCAGCCGCGGTTGAAGTTGTTGCTGTTGCTGTTGCTGTTGCTGCTGCTGCTGCTGCTGTTGCTGTTGCTGTCTCGGCTGCTTGTGTGGCGGCGGCGCTCCCACTGTTGACTGTGAGGACGGCAGCTGCGCCGGCGCTACCGGCTTCAACCGGCACAACTTGTTCTCGATCTCGAGCTCCTTGATCAGTTCGTCCACGAGGTCGAACAGACTCACCTGTAAAAAGCGAAAGGTCGAAATACCGTACTACGTACAGGTCTTTTCGCCATATCGTACACCATACGAATTTTTTTACCCGGTCCAACATCTCACCTGGTTTTGACTGGCGTACTCGAAGAGCGATCCGAACCTCTTCTGCTTGAAGGCGAACACGGCCTGCCTCAGGTTGTTGGTGTACTCCTGGGTGCGTGGGCCTGGCAGCTCGTCGCAGTTGGACGACTTGTTCTCCCTGAACTGCTCCAGGGTCTCCCCGGTGCGGCCGATGATCAGATCCAGGGTGTAGCGGAGACCTTGCTCCGTGATCTTGTTCCGCGCGCACGCCTCCGCTATCGTCTTGCCGTCCTAAAAAAAATATCATTGTGTTTTTCAACAGCAAAAACTAGATACGGAGTTTGTTCAAATTGTTTGAGGAGGTAAGGTGCCCAACCTGGTAGTCCCAAATGGCATATTTGAGGTTCCTCCTAAAGTGCTTCAGCTTGAGGATGGCCTTGCCGTATCGGAGGATCCTCTGCTCCTCGGGAGTGGGAGTGTGAGACTGAGGCTGTTTCTGCTGCCGCTGCTGCTGTGGTTGCTGCAGGGCAACTTGGGGCGGCAATGGAGTTGTCGGAAGTCCCCCGGGAGGCACCGGCAGACCTGCCGGACTCGGAGGCTGAGGTAGCCGGGGTGACCCTTGCTGCTGCTGCTGCTGCTGCTGCTGCTGCTGTTGTTGTTGTCGGAGCTGAAGCTGCTGGGATCTCGAGGCCTGGACCTCTCGGGTCACTGAAGCGTCTGGAATAAAAACAAATCATCTGCTTATTCGTGGCAAGAACAAAAGGATGGGAATGCCTTACCTGGCATTGTGGGCAAGACGATGTTGGGCAGTGGGTTCTTTGTCGCTGCTACTGCCTGCCCGGAGGGACTAGCTGACCGTATGAGTGAGGCGATGGAGGGCGGCGGCGGCACGGAGACCGCCGGGGGCGCCGTCACCGACGCCGATACCGGGATGGCCTGGACGGAGCCCAGCTGGAGCACAGACGCCGGGGGGCGACTGCTGGCCGTCAAAGGGGACGGTGGCGGAGGGGGAGAGGAGAGCACCACAGAGAGGGAGGAGGCGGAGGCAGAGGTGGAGGCGGAGGTGGCGGGCGATAGAACCACGGGCACAGCGGGGCTTTGCTGGGGTCTGACGCCGCCACCGGCGCCGCCGACACCGCCGGGTGAGGAAGAGACTATGAGAGATGGCGCCGGCGCGGAGGACGACGGCGCCGGCCTGTTCTGAGGGGAGAGCACCACGGGCACTGGTCTCCCGGCGGCGCCGGGACTTGGAATGGGCGCCAGGGCCGCGACGGCACCAGCCGAAACGCCGCTTGTAGCGGACGCGCCCTGTGCCAGGATGACTGGGAGGGAGAGCGGCCGACTCGTGGTGGCAGTGGCGGCAGAGATCCCCATCGCCACTGGCTGTTGCGGCAGCTGGACTTGCAACGTCTGTGTCACTTGCTGCTGTTGAGGTTTCTGTACGAGCGGCTGCTGCTGCTGTTGCGGCTGCTGTAACTGTTGCGGCTGCTCCTCTTTGTGTTTCTCCGCTGCCCTCTTGAGCACCTCACCGTAGGGCAGCTTGAACTGCAAGGAGGTGCGGTACACCATCATCTTGATTTTGATCACCGAGTTCTTAAGTCTCTGGTACTCTTCCTGGTTGGCCCCGTCGTGGACGACCACCACCTCGTCGTCCTTGTTGTTGTTGAAGAGAAAGGAGCGCATCTGAAACGAAGCGGCACGAATGGAAGACGGGTCTTGATTGAAAAGTAAAGAATAATAATGTGCTTCCCTCTCCCCACCCTCCCGAAAAAGAAAACGTTTGGCTGTGGCGAAAGTATCTGCAAAGGCTGGCTGCATGTTGAGTCATTTCCAGACGCTTCTGCAACTTTCCCCACGTTCGACTATTCATTCGTTAAAAATCACCTGGTTGAATCCCGGCCTGGCCGCGGTGGCCTTGATGGCCTCCTTGATCTCGAAGATCGCGGCGTCCAGCGCGGCGGTGGGGGCGGGGGAGGCGGATGCGTCACCTCCAGAGCTGGAGCTGCCGTTGCTGCTGCTGCTGCTGCTGGTCGCGGCGGTGGCCGCGGCGGCGGCGGACACCGCGACTGTGGCGGCGGCGGCGGTGGTGGCGGTGACGTCGGAGGATGCGGCCGCGGCCGCCATGTTAGCCGTGAC